>Ga0209208_10001628_pt1 | contig 31826 bp, 22 predicted proteins | sample S1TSphfallax_3_FD_187694 | JGI IMG/M metagenome (GOLD analysis project Ga0209208, IMG submission 187694) | Host-associated microbial communities from peat moss isolated from Minnesota, USA - S1T2_Fd - Sphagnum fallax MG (SPAdes) (version 2) | ecosystem: Host-associated > Plants > Peat moss >...
CACACCACGGCCCGGACTCGGGGGAAGCCACCACCTTCCCGCATATATTATTCTCTGCGCCATGTTTTGGGGACTACATCCAAATGGCTCTTTTTCCCGGGACTCCCAAGTTGGAGTCCCGAAATTGTCCCGGGTGGAGTCCTGGGACTTTGGGAGCTCATAACTCCCGACTGCAAAGTCTGATTGCAACGAGGTCTAAACCAAACTTATAGCCCTCGTTGTCATCTTTCCAACAACGTATCGCAATCTCAATTCGGAGGTCGGAAAGATGTTGATTCCCGATTTTTAGTGGTCGAGAGTCAAACTGCCAGTTTGACTCCCGGCCCTTCTTTTGCCCATAACTTGGGCGACAGATGTCCAAATGGCCAATGCGAGGCCATTTTCGATATTTACGCTTCAAGACTTTTCCAATGACACCAAGAACACCCCAATGCAAGGTGTTTTGGGCCTTGTTGTCGAACTCTGAACATTCGGGAGTTCCGGAGGACTCCAACTCCTCACTTTTTCCCAAGTGTTGGGCTTCACCCCCACACTTGGCCAAAGTAGGGTTGCGACACAATCAAACTACAACCTAGCTTGTTTCACTTGCTTCCATCATGTTGAAGAAGTTTGATTGGGAGAGCTTTTCCTTGGATGATTTCAAAGCCAAGCTTGTAAGCTATTGAGCTTGTCTAGAAGGATGGGATGAATGGGTTGATATTGTGTTTATGGCATCATTTCAATTGTGGACTCACAAAGACCAAGTAAGCCGATCATTGGTTTATGAAATCAGTGGTTTAAAGTTCATTAGTTTTTGCCATGTCACATTTCACTTGGTTGGATTATCTTGTAACATGCTACCTTGGTTTGACTCATCTATAAATAAATACTTATAACTTGCAACTAATGTCAAAATCCAATCTCTAAATTTCATTCCATTTATTTTCATGTGTAGCATTTTCTGCCATGTCACATGTTGTAACATGCTACCATGGTTAGATTCTACTATAAACAACTTATAACTTACAATCCATTTTCTCCCTCTAAACCCAACCTCTAACTTTCATTTCATTTATTTTCATGTGCAACATTGTTGTATTGAGTCCCAACAAAATGCAATGAGCATGGTTGTTAATCATGTGATAAACCATGCAACTTCGAACAATAAATTTAGAACATTGGTTGAGTATGTTGAATACAAGCTACTTGAACGAGATAATAAGAAGCTTGAAGCCCAATGGTGGGAGGAGCATGAAAAAAGGATTGCTATGTATGTTGAGAACAAATTGCAAGACTTTTATCAAGTTGTTGCTCCAAAAGTTGAACAAAGAAAATGGGATTAGCACCCACTCTTTCACATCTTCACAACAATTCCATCATTACGGGCCCTTGTCCCCACTTTTCCTTGGATACACAACAACAATGAAGCCATAACCATATGTGATGGAATTTATAACATGGAAAGGATTGGTACATATTCTACCTAATGCCATGGTGTGCAAGGTTTCTTAAGCTTTACACATTTTCAAAATCGATAAACATTCTTTTAGTTCGCCCATTGCATGGTGGTACTTAAATGAATTGCAAACGATGGTTTTTTAAAGGAGTCAATAGTAAGCAATCTTAGACAATCTTGACCATCATGCAAAAGGAGGGGCCCATATATTTGCAGGTGGGGTGGGGTCATTGGTTCAGGAGCTTTAGCAAGCCTAAGTCCATAAATAATTTGAACACCTAATGGATTGCTTGACATGGTCACCAAACTTTTACACTTGGTCACAAAATGTTGTATTGCGAGCCATCCAAGAATTTGTAATTAACAACATGAAGGATTTCATCAATGGGTGGCAAATTCATGAATGGGGTGCACTTGGGAATTCTTTTGATTTGACATTCACAAAATGGTTGATACAACGAAAACACATTAATCTGGGTTGGGTTATTGCCAGAATGGGTTAAAACACTACTTTTGAGGTTATTAACAATGTGTCATGTGTACCATCATGTACCATTTTATTCACTTGTTAAAATAAATTGTAACATGCAATGGTTAGTTTCTAGGATGTGGTGTAACATGGAAACCTTTTAACATTATAACCCATTTTTTGTAACTTGGTTTTTTATAATTATTTACCAATATGTAATGTGTAGCATCATGCATGTAGAGTCTAGTCTTGCTATAACAAAATGTAACATGTGGCTAGTTTATGGGTTATAGTGTTACATGGCAATTTTTACCATTATCAACTATTTTGTTGGGTACTGGGTTAGGAGGCATTCCAAGTTTTGAATCAATGGAACATGAATCAAAGGTAGCTGCATGAAGGAAGTTTAGGGATTGTCACATGTAAAAGTACCTAGTTACGGAAAGGCTATTTCATTAATAGAAAATGGCCATTTTGCAACTGGTCCATGCAACTAATTTTTAGTTACAAGCAACATTTGTAACTAAAATCTTAATAATAATGTTGGACAAGTCACATTGACACTAGTTGTAAATGACAATGAATTTTGGATGAAAGAAAAAGTCAATGAAATATGCCTTCATATATCCTTTGACTAGTCATATACGTATTGTTGTTTGCAATTAACATGCAATTTTTTTAGTGAACAATGGGAACAAGTTATGTGTTGCCATGTGTCTGAATTTTTAATAATTAAAAGTATTTATTATTATTTTGAAATGATCTAAAACGTTTAATTTTTATGTTTGGATGGTTTAGATTGTGACATGTGGTATAATAGAAATTTGCCACGTGGCATTAATTGATTTTTTCCAAATTAAAATTAAATCAATATTTAGGTATGTAAGTTGAACTAAATACCTACCTACCCATCTAGGATAAACACCTATCTAGATAAGACCTATTTACCTACCTAGGCCAAATATTTATTTAGGTAGGTAGGTAGGTAGAAAAGTAGGTAGGTAAGTTGGGGAAGTAGGTAGTTCAATGTAAGTACATGAATATTTATATTTTATTTTGGGTTAAGTCATTTTTATTGACGCATCCCATATGTTCATCCTTTTAAATATGAAAATGTAAGACAACACTACTTGCAACTAAAAGCATTTATCCCATATGTTTTGGCTTTCATTTTCATCTTGAAAAATATATAATTAAGTAGGTAAGTGACAACTAACTAGCTAACTAATTAACTAATTCATTAACTAATTAGGTAATAAAATTGATAATTATTTAATGAATATAATTTAGAAAAATAAATTAATAAAATTTCTAAATAATTAATCAACAACTAAACTAGGAACCAACTAATTATTTATAGTAATAATCATCAATATCTTATGATTGTGAATTAGTATATTATTAATTATTATTAAATATTACTTAATTATTAGTTAAATAAACAGTAATAATATTCAATTTTAAATATATATTAACTATAATAATCTATCAACCAATTTAATTAACTAGTAATTAGCTAATTATTAATCACTAATAAATTATTATTTCATAACCAAATAAATTAATACAATACCTGAATTATTCAGTATTTAATAGTTATTAACTATTGATTATAAATATTGAGTACTAGTTTTTAAATATCTAATAATATAATTAAAACCTAGCCTAGGTTCACTATTTTATTATAATTATTCCCATTATTAATAAACATAAATTTAAATATTTAATAGTAACAATAACATTGATTCAATTACTATTGTAGCTAGTTGGTAGCCAAGGTTAACTATTTTATTTTTATTATTCATATTATTACTTCACTCATTTAAACTATTTATGAACTAGTACAATAAATATTTTATATTTTTAATAAGTATAATTTTGCTTCAAAAAATAATTTCTGCATTTCTATAGTAATTTATTAAATTTCCATTCTAACTAATACATTAATTATTATAAAATAATAAAAAAATATCAATTATAATTTTGAAATATAAAAACCTAAAACTATATACTAATATTTCATAGTAATTATTATATTGATTTAAAAATACTTCATAATTGATTACTTATAATAATAATAATAATAATAATAATAATGTAATTTGTAGCTAGACTAGGTTAAATATTTATTATTATTATTATTATTATGTCATTTGTTAAAGCTATTATGATTTATTATAAATATTTTCTCTTTTTTAATAATTAAAAATTAATTATTAAGAAGTACATTAGTTATTTGAAAATAATTTAATAGTAATATTTTAATATTGTAATAATTTAATAATTACTTTAGTAATTGTATAATTATTTTTCCTATCATTCTAATATCATCATCATCATCATCATGTAATAAGATATTATTATTTAAAAATTTTAATCAAAGATAATATTGAAATTTAGTTTTTTTATAACATGTAATTAATATAATCATAATCATCATCATCATTTTTAATCATTTAAAGAAATATAATAATATGGTTTGGATAATCTTATAATATGGGCACAATATATTTGGCAAATATCTTACATAAAAGTTTAATGTACTCAAAATATACATTATTTAGTGTAACCATAATATCAAGGCGATTTATGCTAATAATAATATTTGAATACACATATAATATGGTTGTTCATATAAATTCAAAATATACATTTATAAATCCTAATTCACCCAACTATATTCCTTATAATTCATAAAATATACCTTTGTATACTCATAAGGTTGCAACTAAATTGGTCACATTTGCAACTAATGGGACATAAATTATTATTTTTTGATGAAAACTAAACTAAATGTTGTTCACATGGAAAGATGAACACCAAAATAGTTGCAAACTAGTTACATTATAGTCGTAAATATGACCAACACAAGAAATAGTTGTAAAAATGTCCAAATGTAGTTTCAAATAACTAATAATCGCATGTAATTACAAATAAAGTGGTTACATTTTGGCCAATTTCTAGTGGTGTTTGTGGGGCGAAATGTTGAAATCACCAACAATGATGACCATGTTTCTCGTGATGGTGTTTCGAATAGGATTGTGCACAAAACATGTGATGACAAAGATGTGCACCCTTGTGTTATAGTTGGGAAGGATGGTTAATTAGGAACCATTGCACTAATAGTCCGCAATTTGATAGATCAGCAAACGTATAGTTACTCCAAGTTACCAAAAGATACCCAATTCCAATTGAGCTTAGCCTTTAGCTAGTTGGATAATCTCATGAAATTTAAAAAACGCTTAAAATTCAACCTGTTGGATGCGGATGTGCTTTGCATCCCAAGGCCTTGACTGCATAACCAATGTTGATTGGCTAGCAAAAAATCTCAACACAACTTGCATTAGCAACAAAATCAATATCTGCAAATTATCTATGGTCTAATGAGGTGCATGTTCTAGTCATCAATGATGTTTACAAACAATCAGAATAATCATCGTTCATGATTACACCATAGTCACCTACTATGCCTAGGAAAGACAAAACATTACAATATTTGTAACAAACATTCAGGTAATTATAATTTACCCTTGTTGTTTGATAGTTCAATGTTAATATTCAATATTATTTGTTGTATGTGCATCATGTTACTAATAATCTTTGGTTTTTTTTTTTTTTTTTTTTTTTTTTTCCCATTATAGGGTTGATCAATTGGTGGATGAATTAACAAATGGGACCCCTCTAGATCAGTTTGATTACATCGTCTTTTTCAAAGGCCTCAAAAACATGGAAATCGATATCTCCTCATTTGATCTTGACCATCTCATAGAAATTGAAACACCCATGTCTAACAAGTGGTTGGATTTCATGCTTGTGTATACATTTGCCTAGAATGTTGCTTCAAATAGGGGCATGTACCTTTTGTTAAATGCACAAGCTTCAAGGGTATTAAAAAATAAAGCCCATAATGGAAAAGGGACAATGTACTGGGGGAAAAAATACTTCAAACATAGTTCAACCTTCAATAACAATATGGTTGTGCCATATTTGGACAAAGACCATTGGTCCTTATACATCCTTGAGGAAGAATAAACCATTCACTGTGATTCTCTACCAGGGTTCCACAACAACACAACATCCAAGGAGTTTGCACATAATGTGCGTATTACATGGGTTCTATCTAAGGGCCTAAATGAAGATGACATAAAATTTGCAACATTTTTAAAATGTGGATATAGTTGTTCCTAAGGTATTTGCTCAAAAAAAGTCATGGGAGTGTGGCCACCAGGTTGTGTTGAATTTTAAAACATAACTACAAAAAAAAAGATGTTGGCTTCATTACTAACCTATCCTTTAAGTTGAAAGGCACCTTGCCATTTCCCACAATCTAGAAAATACATGTTACAATAGGGTGTAGTCATGCTAATAGGAACCAAAAAATAGTTGTAACCAATATTTAATTATGTGTTTTTTACACCATTTAAAAAAAAAAAAACTTGAAAAGAAGTTAAGTTTTTTGCACATTATCAAATCTAATATCTTATTATAAATTTCCAAAATATGAAATTATTTCATTAACATTTGGACCTTCAAAATAATGTAAAAGGACTTGTAATCATTACTTTTAAACAGTAAATGGACTTAGAAATTACTGAAAATGACATATTTTTGGAAAATTTTTAACACAAACCTTAACCAAATAGTACAAAGATTTTTAAAAATATTTTTGAAGAATTTTTTGAATATTTTTTTCGAGAATGTTCCAAGAATATTCCTTAAACAGTCATTAAAGGGGGCACCAATGGCTCCTATTAACCCGTTTGTAGCTAGTATAGGTAGCATATACTCATCCATATTTAAGTATTGAATAACACAATTGGATCATACAAGGACACATGTGATTAGTAAACTGCTTGCATCCATGTAACAATTGTGTGTGTATTATTCATTTTACTATACAAATTGTGGGGTGTGATTAGGGTGTAACGTGGTAGCATGAATTGATTAGGAAAATCCAATGTTTTGTTATCCAAGTGATAGTGGAAGAATTGAAAGTCAAGGACAATAGTAAAGGGTATCCCCCCACCCCCCATCCCATTTTCAAAGGACACACATGTACATGATGAGGTGATTGTCCATGAATCCAAAATAGTTCAAGCCACTGGGCTTAGTGCCCACAAAAATAATATCCTCGACATCCCCCACCATAGAACAAGGTTTTCTCTCCTTCATACACTAGTTATTCCATCTATAGGGGGCCTTATAGATGAGTTTTCCATTCATGGCGAACTTCAAGGTTGCCTTTAAATGGTAGAAACAAAGACAACAACCCATTCCCATTACCCCTACCAAAAACCCCATATGTGTATCACAAAAGCATAAATGGCATGCCCCACATAAAAAACATAGAGACATAAACACATTAAAGATTTGTAACATGTTCATTCTAGTTGATGATTAAAACTACAACATTATATACATAGGCAAATTTAATGTAGCTACTATGTCCATTGTGGGAATAGTCACCTCTAAACTTTGTAACATATTTCTAGTTTTGACCATTAATTCATCTACAATGCAATGGATTGGAACCCTACAACTATACCAAACCGTATTCTTTTTTTTGCAATGTCTTTAAAAATTTCCATTATCTAAGTGCATATTTTTCCCATTGGTATTAGTAAGGCAACCCACATAATTTATAATAGGCTTGTCTCATTTTAATACCATGGATTGCCCTAGATAAATATCATAAAAACATAAACATAGTTGATCAAATTTGGAACATGTTCAATTTAGTGCATAATTAAAACCACCACATTGTATTTAACCATTGTTTTAATGTAGCTACTAAATCCAATGTGGAAATAATCATTTCATTGAACTCTATAACATGTTCACAATTTGACCATTAATTCATTTAACAATGCAATGGATTGGAGACCTACAATTGTACATAGCCACATTCTGTTTTTTTGCCTTGTCTTTAAAACTTACATTATTTGGCTACATATATTCCCCATGGGTATTAGCAAGGTAACCCAAATAATTTAGAATAAACTTGTCTAGGTCTACGACCATGGAGTCGCAAGACCATTACTTTAGGAATCTTGTCAATGTTTCAAGCTTCATCCATTGTTGTCTAAGTTACACTTGAATTTTGCTACGCCATTGTCAAGTCAAAGCTCATGGTCAATTCCTACTTTCAAGGTCTTCTGTTTACCATACACAGTTTGGAGTGATGCAAGTAAATGCTCTAATAGTGCATGATTGTCTCGTGCTTCTTCCACTAGTTCAAGACATAATTAGTGAATTTGATCCTCTAGATCCACCTTTGATGTTTCTTTAGGTAGCCTTGATGTCGAAGGAGTTATTGAATGTTGTCAAGTGAACATCCCACACAAGCAGGACTAAAAGAAATTTAAGGCCTCCTTCATCAGTTCTTTTCAACACACCATAGTAACGTGCTATGGTTTCTTCTGCAAGTTCTGGATCGTGGAAAAGCTGTAACACCTTGACTTGGTGCTTGCATATGTTTCCATGTTGTCTGCCTTTGGATGATCACATAGTTGATTTCAAATTAACATGGTAATTTTCAATAGTTGCATTTGTATCTTGCGGGTTGCATAAGTAGGTTGCAGTTTACCTATGACCCACGTTGCAATCTTAGGGAACCATTCTGACCTCACATACATCCCAAATGCCTTTGCAGCAAGGAGGTCGTTTGCCATTCATTCCACCTTAGACTTTGCCTAAGCATCCATCTCTTGGTCATCTAGGCACTTTGTGTTGTACATAATATCTCCCAAGTATTTTAATGTAGTTGCATGAGTGGGCCCATCTTTGATTTTAATGCGAGTTTGTTTTAACTAAGTTCAACAAACATGCCATAAGCACAAAAAAACTTTTGTTCAAGGCCACACCTCCCTAGGTTACATGCAATGGTAGAATGAATTGGTACTTTTCATTTTCCCACAAATAACAACCAACAAATGTATTTACCTCCATATTGCAATCAACTCATTTTTTTACCTCAAGCTATTTATTTCTACCTTTGCATCATCCACAATGAAGGCATTTGGATGCTAATTGCTTTGGAACACCAACAAGTTCATGTTTAATGCATCCATCCAAGGGGTTAGGTCACATTGCTTGTAACTTGATGTGAATATGTATGTCATAGGGACCCCATCATACCATTCATCAAATGCCATCATTGTATATAATGGGAATTGTAACATGCAAAGCAATGTGTTTAGGTGGGGGGGGTGGGGGGGGGCATGTGGTTACAACAACATCATAACATATATCATGTTCATTTTCAGCTAATCAAATTCCATACCTTCTTATCATTTGTTCTAAACATGGCATTAAAAATGCCACTCTCATGGCCATGTCATAACATCATCTGCTTTTACCATTTAGTTTAATGTATGCTAATGGTGAAAGGCATATGACTATTTTGAAGGCTACTTTCAATCTGTCCACCATTCTCTTGGTAAAAGAAAATCTTGTCTTTGTTTTTAGCAAACCCACATTTGCACGCTTTGTGCATCATTCTCATGTTTCTTGTATGTCTCTTTTGTTAGTTTCCTTACTAAGTTATAAATGTTTTGCTCAATCAAAAATAAGTTTTTTGGCAATTCACTGTTGTTTTCCGTCAATTTTTTTAACCCTACATTTGTGCTTGTTCATCATTCGATAGATGGAAAACCCTAATCTAAGGTGCTCCAGCACAAAAGTTTTTGTCTCTTTTAATACACGCACAAAGAAAACTGAACACAACCCACTTTTCACACATTCATGGGCAATAAACCCATCCTTGTTCACATGCTAGAATGTGACATAACATATCTTGACCATAGGATTTAAATAAAACTACTTGAAAATGAAAAAACAACAACGCCTTTTCTTCTATGAATCACCTCGCTTCTTCATTGAATTTTGGGGCCCCTTGTGCCCCATGTTATTGGCCTCTTGTTTGTTTTTATTCTTCCCCTTCAACTTCCCCACTGTTATATATACTTGGCATAGGTCCATGGATGTTCCCAAAAAAATCAGAAGGTCCGTATTCACAATGATACCTGAATGGTGTCATAAAAGTTGGCAAATGCCCATAAACTAATTACACACTATGTATCATGTTTAAGACGACCTAGTATAACCATTAGTTTATCTCTTTTACACATTGCATTGTACCATGTGAAATTGGTAGGTATTGTTTGTGCACATCAACTTAGATGATAATGCCCACTTGAAATTGTTGAGGATGAAATTGAAATGTAACCAAATGGATTGGTCTAGCATCTTATTATGCAAACTATGTACCAATACCCTCATCATTAGCAAAAAATGATATATTTACATGCTTTTGCAATAGCTATTAGATTTTGGATTTCTCAAAAATTCATTATTTCAATAATCTTTTCGGATGAATTTACATTCCACATCCCCTCTATTTCTTGTCCATCCAAAAAATCTAAAACTTTAACCCATGGAACATGAACAACATAAATTTTTTTTCGCATTGTACTTGTTTCCCTATTACATTGTGGGGTTTGCTACAACTCAATCCACCAAGATAGATCCTTGAAACTAAAAGGACCAAATGGTGGTTGTTGAATTATGGCCATAATTGCACCAATTGCCAACATGTTTTGGCTATTGTGTGAACTATTGCAATCCACCACCCGCATTACACTACATCCTCCTTCACCCAACCCCATCTGTTCCATCTAGAATATACCATGCCTATTGTTTAAAGAAACCACAATTCATACTATTGTTTACATTACACAACATCATAATTTGAAGTGGTACACATTACCCTAAAAACCTAACATGACAAGTTTTCTGATGGTACACAATTTAATATATTGCAATGATGTACAATAGATATAGATAATGTTTCCATAATTGTAATATATTAATCCCTATTATTTTTTCCACTATCGTCTCCCTCCTTTGGCCCATGTTTCAACTCTCCACCATTTCTTCTTGTCCTTGCAATCCAATTCATATTCTATTAATCCAATATTCACACTTGATATAAACATCGTCAATGTACAACCATTCTAGGCATACACTTTGGAATATAATACCAAGCTAACATAACAAAACCGTAAGTTGCATAGCCCAATAATGGATTCAAGCTATACTCCCCATGATCCAACCTTGGCTAAGAAAAAAAAAATAGTTGGACAAACATCTTGAAATCCCCCCAAGCCCATTTCTGTAAAGTTGGAAGCTTGGATGGTTGTTGATTGTGGTAGGAGGCGTTCATGCATTTTATTAGATTACCATTTGAAGATTTGTGATCAAGTTCTATATCCTCCTTTTAGGCTACATCGTCCACCTCAAATCACGTTGAAGTCTATGTAGAAGGACCAAATAGATAATCGATCAACACATTATTACTTGACACATGTGTGATCATGTCGTTATCCACTGTAAGTATTCACTTTTTACAAATATATTGTAGTAGGCCTTTCCTTTGGTTGTTGAGCTTGTTGGTGGATAGGGTAGAAGGATTATACTAAAGCCTTGCAACTTTTTTTGTCCATGCCAAAAACATTTGAAGGTTAATATCAGGCTGACCCATTATTTTGTTTTGGGGTTGTTTTGAATAGATAGTCATAGTTTTGAAGGTAAATGACAACATTGTTGTCAGTTGTGAACTGAAATGTGGCTATGAGATTAACTTAAGGCTTGGTTTTACCTTTGCAGACTAAACCAAAAAATTCTTCCAGTGCAAATAATCACCCTAACTTTTCCACCATCTTGAGTTCAAAAAAGGTATGTAAAAGTGGAAAAATGTAGGATGTGGCTTTGTTGGCAATTATTTGGGCCATTGTTTTGGTGAAATGCATGTGTCTTCACCATTTGTGCTACATTTTTCTTACAACCTTTACAATTGGATGTTGTCCATTTGATGCATGTGGATGCTTGTAATTGATGGTTGTAGGCCATTAAATCGACTAACTACCACCTACCACAAGAGAAACCTAGGCACATTGGAGGTCCCCATAGAGATGAGATTTGCATCATTAAAGTCCCATCTAAATAACATACCAATGAATAGACATATAGAATATGTTATGTATAGAAGTGACAAGTTAATACACACAAACATAGAAGCAAGTGTAGTCTACGAATGGTTGGTATTGTGGCAGAAACTCAACTATATAACCTACATATAATTGTTTTTTTTGCATATGTTACATATACTAGCTATTTGGACATGTTTGGTAGGCAAAGGATGACTGTTAATGTCTAAATGGAAATCAAATTATATATGTTTTGGGAAAAGTTAACATTTTTGGGTGTAGAAAGATGCATATGGTGTATGGAACATGCTTCTTACATGCAATATGTATGTGGAAATATGGCTAACAAACATAGTCTATTCCAACAACATTAATCAAAGTTATGCTTCACCTTTGTATAAACTAAAAATATACATTTAGCCATAACAATATATGTTTATGTACATATAAGTAGATGTTGGATTTTTTGGGTTTGAGTTGGATTGGTTGCTTATAACTAAGTAGGATTTTTTTATGTTGTTTTATGGCCCTTGTTTGTAGGGGCTATAATTCTATTGGTTTTCAAATATTGCATTTTCTATGGGAAAGAAAGGAAAAAGTTACAATCATGAATCTTCAAGTGGGTTTTAAAACTACTAAGATTGCAAGTAAATATGGTAGTTAATTTGTTATTCTTATGGAGTATTAGTCTATTATGCTATTTCAAATTCGACCCATCTTGTTGAATATAATGTTCATGATTTGAGACATGTACACCATTGTTTGATATTTTCAAATGTTTCATTAGAGGAATCTATTAGTAAAAAACTCTCAATAACATTATAGAACTTGAACAACATTCACTACATTCTTGCTATGGATTCAAGTTTTGTTGCAATAAAAAATAAAGGAAAATGACAGGCAAATAAGGTTAAAGGATTGCTCCAATTAAATATAGTAGTTTTTGGGGCACTACAAGACTTCAAGGTATTAACTACCACCTACCTACCTATTGACCTAACTATTGGGTACATAGTAGGATGGACTTACTTATATGCCTACTAGATATAAACCTACATACTTATCTATCTACCTACCAAGTTCATAAACCCTATTTACCTACCTACCTAATACCTACCTACCTACCAATTAGGTAAATACTAAGCATTTACCTATCTACCAACTATTAATGAATTGATGATTAATTAATTACACATGTTCCGTTAATAAATAACTAATGGTTCAAATTTAGTATTTTAAATTAATATTGTGCAATTATTCAATATATTAGTTATTTATTTATTTCCATATCCCCTATTAAGTAGGCACCATAAACTAACTAATTACAAAATTACTAATTAATTCATAGTTAATAATGTGATTTTAAAAAAATTATTCGTGACCTATTCATCAATAATTTATAGTTAATTCATAAGTTAGTTAATATTCAATTATTAATTTTTAAATATGGTAGTTAATTTATTTGATTAATACATAACATCAATGAAATCTTATAATAAACTATATACTAGTTGATTAATTCATGTTTATATAATGATTCTTAACTTGTTGAAAATTTTAATAAGTATAAAATTATTATTTAATAACTTTAGACCAATATGGTGGTTAATTAGTTAGTATTTAATTAGTATTTTGAATAACTCATTATTTAATTTTGAACTATCGAATTAGACATTTATGACTAATGTCCTAATTTAGTCATGCAGTACTTTGCTTTTAATTATATATTTTTACTTTATATTATTATCTATTTACCTACATTGCAGTACATACCTACATAATGTATGTGTGTACCTACCTATTTACCTACCTACCTTGTTACTAACCTATTAAATAGGCAGTACATACATTCTTAACATATAGGCTAGGTTTTTAGTTTTTATACCATGTCGCAACCTAGGGACATAATAGAAAATGTCAGATGTCTACATGGCATGGGTGGAAAAACATATTTATTTCATCAGAAATGAATTAGATCCATTATAGTTGCAAAGTCATAGTCATATATTGTCTTGTGACTAAGCCACAATAGTGATTAGGTGTCATAAACAATGGGTCTTATTTGACTATAGCATCCATGACTAACACCTTAGTCATAAATCAAATCACAAAGTTCACATAACAACCCGAGTGACATGTTACATCCCTTTAATACCCATAAAAACCCTAAAACATGCATAACATGGATCCAAAACATGATTAAATACCATAAGGTAAAAATAAATAGGGTAAAGGGCAAATTTGGGGGAAAACCCACAATTATATTTATGGATTGATTATTGTATTAATCCACAATCACAACTATTATCTTATGCAACTTGTATAATGCAAATAGGGGATTTTTAGTAGTAGATGTCATTCTATGATTAGAATGTGGTTGCAAATGGTAGTTTTTTTTTATAGTATTCTTCTACTATTAGTACCTAGGTTACCTAGTACCTAAGTAGTAGGCAGTAGGTACCTAGCTAACTACTAGGTCTTAAGTGGTTTCTAGCAAAAGTTTTGCGATTAGAATATAGTTGCAAATGGTAGTTGTTTTTTTCTAGTATTCTTCTTCTATTAGTACCAAGGCTACCTAGTACCTAAGTAATAGGTAGCAGGTACCTAGCTAACTACTAGGTCCTAAGTGGTTTCTAGCAAAAGTTCTATTAAGTACCCAACACATGTCCAGAACATGCATAACCTATGCATAATACCCAACACATGTCCAAAACATGCATAACCTATGCATAATACCCAACACATGTCCAAAACATGCATAACCTATGCATAATACCCAACACATGTCCAAAACATGCATAACATGAATCCAAAATGTGTTTAGGTATCATAATGTAAAAATAAACAAGGCAATGCAAATGGGGTAAAAATAAACATGATAATCATGGATTTTGTTTGAAAGGTTTAAAGACATAGTTTTATAACATAGTTTTCCTTAACTTACTTTGTTTAGTCTGGAAAACATGGTTATTAAAGGAGAGAATTGATCTTGTTAGATGATCTTACTTACTAGTTTGAAAGGATGTTTTCAAAATCTAGAAATGGATTATGTTAGATTCCTTTCTTTAATATTTACGTTTGGCCCATTTTTAGAAACTCCCATGTGTTTATGGGCAATTGATGAATCATAAAAAATATCATAATGATTTATTAAAAAGCCATAATAGTCATGCATTTTGAAAAGATAGATGTGCATGTTATAATTCTTTGTGATAGGATAATGATAAATATATAGAAACATTGTGAACAAACTTAGGAATGGAATTAAAGTAAGTTTTAATTAGTGCATTTGATTATTGTATAAAAAAGTTTACCCTTTTTATGATATTCAAAGCACATCAAAACTTCATTTTGGATTATAGGAATATAATAACCTTTAGTTTAAACTACCAATGGTAGGCTAAAAATGACAAGTAATGACAATGGTGATCATAAGTATGTCTAAACCTAATTGAATGTAAATGACAAAATGGATGAAAAATGAGGTAGAACATAGTTGTAACAATGTTGCATATTGTTTTCATGGAGATACCACTATCCTCAAGACATGCATTTGACCCTAATTTTATGTCATTAGGGACTTGAAGTATAATTTGAAACCCAACCTTAATCAACCTACACCTAAACCTTACTTACATTAAACATTGCTTGCATATGAACCTAGATTGCGTTACCCCAAGTCAAATTGGGTTGTGGCTTCACATACCATAACCTCAATGCATTCTACCTTTATGTGTATGAGCCAAGTTAATATCATCCCAAAGTTGCAACCTTTTCATGTTCAATCATTGAGATTAGTGATTTATTTTGTTGTAATGTGAATGAGCGAGTTTGTTATATTTATTTTAGGGTTTGCAAAAAGTTTTTAATTTACAAGACTCTAGTGGATGTGTGAAGCAAGAGGGGTGTAGTACACATGTGTAAAACTATAAGACAAAATAACTAGTCATTACTAATTAAGGTGAAATTTGTTAAGGGGATACTAATAAGTCTAGTTGCATTACAAAATTGAAGAAAAAAAGACTAAAATAGAATATTGCATAATTGGTTATATAATTGAACAAGATAATATTATGACTTTCCATAAGGTGCAAAGAGTGCTTAAGTGTAAACTTGAAAACATCCTTGTGGTTTGTATAATGTATTTTTCATGTGTATGTTGGCAAAGTTTTAGACATTAACAAGTGAATTTCCAAAACAATTTCCAACTCTTCAATTATTTTCATACGATTCATTCCTTCCTTGGAAATCAATCAAACTTCAATATAAACATCAACAAATGAAAATAAAGAACCAATTCAAATGTCCAAGAAATCTCACAATGCAGCAATAATTATGGTCAATGGGAGAAGAATTACCAAGGCAATAAAGTTATCCATAAAGTAAGGAAAACACAACACCATAACTCAACTATGACATATATGGCAATGAGCATAAGCAAAATTCAATTGGAAAACAAATACAAGAAATGGGTCACATAACTTGCAACTATAATAGTTCAACCCTAAATCTACATAATCTTATACTTTGCAAAAAGGGTTGGGACTTGCGCCCCATTGGTTCACATCTAGTTGATGATTCTCATTGCTTGAAGAGGGGTCAACACCATTTGTCCCAATCCTTAAACTCAAAAATATAGAACATGTGTCTACAACATATTATAGATGGTAGACTACCTACAAAATAGGTTACAAATTGCAAGGCAAAGTTTCCATGTTATAAACAATACATGAATGGAAATAAAATAAAAATTGTAATGGGCATGTTACTTGAAATGTCCATGTGTGCCGGCAAAATCATGTTGTGTTTTCAACACCTTGTGTGTGAGCCATAAGTAGTTTAGTGAAGTTATTTCCTTCGTTCTGAGTAGCGATATCATTTTTAGTTGCACCATGCTCCTTTCCTTCCCTTGCAACAAAATCCAGCTAGTTGAACACAATTTTAATTAATGGTTATCATAGACCTTTAACCCAATCCTTCAAATATAAATTTTATGAGGAGATTGACATACCAAATGGGATTTTGGTTGTACATGAGATTTCAATCTCTATAATATGTACTTGATGTTTTAATGGACCACTAAAAACTTCCTTGACCTTTGTTGTTACAAGGGTAGGTATATCTTGCACTCATGTTAATACCTTTATGATGGTAATGCCATTCATAATGCCTTTTGTGCTATGATGATTGGTTGCCCCAATTTCCATCCTTACATCATGTGTAGGAATTATAGTGATAGATAGTGGGTTACATGGTGCGACATTTTCAAAGATGTCATTTGAATTTGTTAATTTTGGATTTAGTCTAGTGGGTGATTGGTTATGGTCTTGGATGTTTTTGCATAGTAGCAACCTATGTTGATATTTTCCATCTACAATTGAGTCTAATGTGCTTACACAAACCATAACAATTGGGCATTGTTGGAATTAAAAAAAAAACATCCTAAAGTTCAATATCTTTCACAACAAACATCTTTATTTTAACATAAAGTCTATTGTAAGTCATCATACCTACATCATGAGTAGTCCATCCAATGTCATGGTCCTCAACATATTTTAGCTAGCCAATTAAACATTGTTATAGGCTATTTTTGTTAGGCACAACATTTGTTTGTTGCCATAATTTCAAAAAGCTTCGTTTGTTTCCCATTGCCATAACTTGAATGGCTCACAATTGCACACATTGGATCCAAACATTGTATTCACCCTACCATTGGTCAATTGGGGTTTTCAAGATTTCAAATGCCATATTTACTTGTTGCCTCCAGTCCTAACAGGAGGAAACATTTGTATAACCTGTGCACAATAAGAACCCTTCCTCTTGTAACATTCATTTTATTGGAAACCATGCCCTAGATGTAAAGCCCAAGCTAGTCCATTTGAGGATGTTGTGCCTAGTCCTTCCCTTTGTAGGGTGAGACAATGGTTCCCTAAACCCTCTAGCAAACATGAACATTTTAATAATAAGTATAGTCCATGGGATTGGTCATAACAAGGAAGGCATTTGCATGTTACAAATTGTTGATGCAACCTTCAATGCCTCCTCTTTGCCATGTGTCGAAAGGAATTGTGGCAAAAAACCTTGTAATAATGGGATAGTAGTGAATATTTGAAACATAAAATGCCATCCCCAAGTAATGCGCTTTAGGCGAGGAACTACAAGGGCTTCCCAATCTTGCATTTTTTTTTCACATACTATTCAACTTTTTGGGCCTTTTTTTTTTCCATGTTGCATCCAAGGCCATGCTTGCTTTGACAAGAAGTTGATGTTTGACATATTCAACAAGTGCTTGGAATTCTTCATCCATAGTGGCCAAATTTCGCACGTGTTCAACATACTTACTAAGTGGCATTTTTCACACTTATGTTGCACTGATTTAATTTTTGACCCAACATACAACAAGTTAGGAACTATAACATTTCAAAGACGTATAAGAAATGCAAACCGCAATTAAAAGTTAGGGTTTTGTGTTCACTTATGAATTTTGCAAAGCTCTAGTTGTCGTATGAAAACATGAAGACATCTTCAACCCAATCCTCCCATTTGTTACTTTCAAATTGTCTGTATTATGTCAATCAAACTTTGAGTTCATCAATTGTGTCCTTCTCCCAATCGTAATGTCGTAACATGTACATCATCAACATAAACAAAGTAGGAATTGTTTTCAAAAAAGGTGGAGGAGGGGGAAGTGGATGCCATGCCATTACCACTTGTTGATTTGCTTCCAAACATGTTGTAGATAGTGCCTCCCGATGTTCACCATCAATTTCATCCATTTGGAGTTATGTCAAATTTAGGTCAAAACTTGTAGATTTTGGCTCTACTTTTTAAGAGATAGTGTTAACCAACCCATTTGTTATAGATTTAGAAATTTGTACAGACGGGATGTTACAAGGTATCCATGTAACTTGCCCCCCATCTTCTTCCACAAGGGCTTCACTTGTGAATGTAGTAACAAATCGTCCATCTCATGTTTAGTATTCAACTAGGGATATAGAATTTAATGTTGATGTCTCACCACTATTATGTTCAATAGTGCTATTAAATAGCGTTACAACATCCCCATCCACCTTTTTAATTTGTGGTCACGAACATTGTTTTCTAGATTTCCTAATGTTACACCCCAACTTGTGCCTCTTCAACCTCTCTTTGTTAGATCCAGTAGCCAACTCAACATCTTTAAAGATTCGCTTATGTGTAATTGAACATCTTTTTTGTTTGAAGTCAACAATGGCATCGTCATTTGATGCAACAACTACAGTGCACCTACGATGTTTTGCATCAAACCTAGAAAGGGGTTGTAATCCAATAAATGTTTTGAGTTGACACACCTACCTAATGTATTCCACTACTGTAGGTTGCCCATCTTGCTTTTCATTAATTTATACATGGGTTTTTAAAGGCAAACAAGGAAATCCCTTTTCACTTATTAACATTTGCTTCAACTTCTTTGTTTCTTGCACATATTTGAAATTGGGGGTAGACAAGCAATCGCACTTGTTTAGATGAATCTAAATAAAAGGGTGCATTTTTGCAACTTTTATGTCAATGTTATGAAATTTTCAATTTGCTAGGCCACGTCCCACCATAATATTTATAGACAACATCTTGCTCTCCTTTCGCTACTTTCTCATTGTCAGTGGGTGTAACCTAACATAGGGACATTTTTTTTTGTTTGTATTAATGATGTAAATGGAAATTCAACATGAAAATTTTGACAAACAAAAAATTTGTTACCTTGATAGCCACAAACTTCAATTTGATTTCATTGTAGAGCTCTAAAATCACAAATTGCTTAATGCATATCTTGTAGCCCAAGTTGATAAAATAGCATACTAACCCTTCAATAGATTCCATTGTTGATTAAACTTCAAGTTTTTTAACATTGTTGCTTTCAACCATTGGAAAACCTAACATCTATATTAACAACAACAATTTTTTAATAAAAATTACCAACTTCGTTGCTAATGGTTTACCAATTCCAACAACAATATTTGACTCCAATCATCAATGTAACCTAACACAACAATCTCTTTTTGTTGTTTCTTTATTTCTAAATAGCTAGAAACATGGTAAGATGAACAACCATTTCTCTCTAATGGACGATCAAGATGATGTTGTAACATCATCTCGATTTTTAAAGTTTTTTTACTAACAATTTGTTGTTGCAACATGTTTTTTTGTTGAAAATTTCCATGCCATCCATGAGCGCCCTAGTAAAATATAGTTCAGTATACAATGGTGCTTCCACAAATATTTTATAGTAGCCATGGATTCTAACAAAAAAAAGAAGCTTACATGAGCATTAATCTCAAGCTTGAAAGTTACAAGTTTTGCATTCTAGTTCCAACTCCACACCCTTTGTCGAAATTGCTTGCAATAATTCAACCAACGTTTTAAAGAACTTGATGTATATAAGTTGAACTTTCCTAAAGAAAAAAGCCAAATTATTGATGCGCAATAAAGCTAATGATGATTGTGTGAAGCTTGTACAATGATGGTGATGGAGATGGTACACAAGCAAAGAATTGTTACGTTGCATTAGGGTTTAGGTTCCAAGACTTGTAGTAAGTTTGGGCTTTGCAGTGGTCATGATGCACAAGAATAGGGTTTGAAACGACTCCAAGTTATGTGATGGGCTCATGGGATGGTGAAATGGGATTATGTGATGGTGGATAATCTGCATCACATGGATGTCATGGCAAGAGGTTGGGTGTTATGCTGGATAGATTCGTAACATGCCTACGTGGAGAGAACAGGGATCATGGGGTAGGGGAGTTGGCTCGTTTTGCTGGCGTCATGCAGTGCTGGCAGGACTTTTGTACCATTGAAATAGATCAGAAAGGAGAAATTTGGCAGCTCCTCAATTTATGCCAGTAGTCGATACCTATTCGATAACTAATAGGTTCAGATTTCGAATTTGACGAATAGCATGCAAGACGTAAAATTGAAAGTGATTTGCTTGGTTACTTTGCAGGGACAAAAAAAGGTAGAATCATGCTGCCTGGTTTTGTGCAGAACCACTCAAAGCATGTGCAAGAAGACGACCGAAACCAGTGCCGGACAGAGCTCGATGGCGGCAAAATGGCGTCTCGCGTTCTGCAGATCCTCCTGGCTTATACGGAGGGCAATAAGAAAATTTCCTGGGATCCAGGGCATGCGGGTCCTTACCTTATACTTTACCTTTACAATAGGGTGGCCAATGGGCATCTTTCATTCCAAACAGGGTTCTCGTGCATTTTAAAGTTCCCCCCTACTAAGTAGACAGGTTCATAAAGTAGTTATTGAGGAGGATGCATTGTAGGATTTCCAGAGCTTCAGGACGGTGGCGACGCCAGGTCAGTCGTCCCTACTTCAAACAAGACCTTGAGATAGTTCCAAGTTTATCTCACTCACTGATTCTCCATTTGTCTTCTTTGATCTTGTTCATCAGCCTGCTTCTTTCTTTAGGATGGACGAGGCCCTCTTTGAGCACCTCCAGTGGTGCTCAGTATGTGATCCTGCACAGTAAACTTAGATGAAGAAAAGTCATACTATGGCCGTTTGGATCACGAGAATGGATTTGGCTCAGCATAATTACAGAGTTTGAGGTGGTAGAAAAAACACAGCAACGCTGTGCAACTGTAGAGAAGACTAATAAATATGAACTGACTGCTCCTCAGTAAGTGTTTCTGATTGGGCCATCATAATAATTAGTCCAGATGGTTTGCTATTAGTAGTCCATGAGCCATTTGCTGTCCCAAAATTGCATGCTGGTTGGGCAGCTGTTGGGAGAAAACCTGGGCAGGCAGAGGGCAGCAGGCCAGTTCGCTGCTGGTTACTGTGCATGTTCGTGAAGCATACGATCGCCACTCCTACGCCAGCATCAGAAAAGATGATGGCGTTTGCCAGCACCACCACGGTTCATGTGAACATTCACCCCGGTTCGCCACGGTTCATGAACCGTTCATGAACCGTGAACGGTGGTGGTGCCGGACAGTGCTCAATTGGGGGATAGATAGCGTCTCACACGCAGGGGCGGCTTCAGCACATGTCTGCAATTCACTAATTACTTTAAAATTTCGTCCACAAAAATTTGCCTCCTTTCAGGAGGTCCTCCCATTTCCTTATTTGATGACTTAGTACCTTGGCCAGTTTGACATTAATTATATTATTTTCAGCAATGTTGAAAATGTCAAAAAATTATTTCTTCCAAATCAAAGAATATTGTGAAGGAAAATAATGAACATTTAAGAATACTCCATTTATTGAAATGAATGTTTCAACATTAATTAATTAATTATTTGATGGACATGTGTTGAAATGCCCAACGTACTACTACCATATGCTTCTCGCAACAGGAGGGGGTTCAGGAACATCGAACAGCTTTTTGCCCAGACTCATTTTGGGCCTTGTAGCCAATCAAATTCTATGAAAGCATAAGTAAATCCAAATAAATTCTCCAATGTTGATATCATTTTCCTCCAATAGGATATTTCTGTTAGAATTTTATATATTAACTTTTACTTAGGGGGGAGGTTTGAATTTTCTTTATTTATTGGCCATGGACAATTAATAGAAGTAACAATAGGTAACCCTCAGTTTATTATTAAGTGTAAGTACCCACCCCTTTGGGCCACAGTGAACCAGCACCCACCAGCACAGCATGAAGGATGAATGGTAAGTGATGAGGAAACAGTTTTTCTGTTGGTTCCAGTTCCTTAGCTAACCATGGTAGTGTACTCAGTTAACTTTTTTTTTTTTTTTTTTCCTACCTACCTACTAACAACCCACAAGCAGGTTGTTAGTAGGTAGAGCTAAGTATAAACCATCTACTTACCTAGAAGTTGTCTATTTTCCTACCTATCTGTCTGTATATGAGACCTATTTTCCTACAGGATTGGTTACCAAGATGAAACCAAATATTAACTCAGTTGAGCTTCATCCACAACTAAGTTAATAGCAGACATCCAGTGGATGGTGCACTGGTGGGTGGTGTGGTTCACTGTGGCCCCCTCTCTGATATCATGGTGACATCGCAATGCGTTCATCATTAAGTCTAAGAATATAAGAACCTCCAATCATGGATTTCTAGAAGCATATAAAACAATTTTTTTTTTTTTTTTTGATTGGATTGCAACTGTAGCACAGCCTTCCACTTGAGATAAATTGGCGTTGGTTGCCTAGTAGCACAACCATTGAATCATCGCAAATCACTTTGACGTCTTCCAAGACCAATTTGCTTGTCCATGAGAGTATCAATCATGGCTGTACCGCTACTACAGACTTTCACCACCAGTGTACATTCTGCAAATTGCATCGGCTACATGAACCTATCGTGCAAGGCTCTGGAGTTGAGGAGCTCGTCGTCTCAAGCCTTTCGGTTGAGAACAGGCACTCGTCGCTTTCGGCAAATGAAAGCTTATGGTTCAAGCTCGCCATCTTCGGCAACAACTAGTGTTCATGCTCATGCGCAGCAGGTACATATATGGAATTAATAACTCTAAAACCATCCCACCAAATAATCAATAAACTCATCATACACTTGGAGTAAAAGCTTATATCTTATTTGAGTTATACTAGATTGAATGTAATTGTGCATAGATTCCATACCATCACAAATGTGAAGAGGGCAATGTTCATCAGGTGCCAGCATCAACTACATCTTGAATCCTAATGTTCACAATCGTTTTTAAAAAAACTTCATAACAATTGTTTATAACGATCATGTCATTTGATTAATGCTTTCAAGCTTTCTCAATTATCTAGCCTCCTATCAATACATTGCATGTTACTAACCCATAAACAATTATATATTTATCATACAGGAAATGGAACATCCAATACAAGTGGAGGGCACGAAATTCCAACAAGTCTTCCAAGACTTTGTTATTCCAAAATTCGTACCTCCATTTTGTCACAATCGCAATCCTCTAGAAGCAGAAGCTAATCAAGTTGCCCAACAATGGTACCACCACTATTTTGCAAGCACTATACTTCCTGAAACATTCGAGAAAATCAAGAAAGGGAAACCATATATTATACCCATTTGTAACCACCCAACTGCTGAATTATCTCGTCTTGAATGGGCCCTTGAATTCTACTTGTTCATGTTTGTTATAGATGATGTGGTCGAGTGTAAAACTCGTACTTCCTCCTTGGAGGATTTGGAGGAACTCTTCGTGGAACTAATGGTTTTAATAATATCATCTTTCCCCCAATACCATATTCTTCAAGAAAACCTTAATAGGTATTTCAGCGATGAACTCGATCGTAGATCAACCAAAGACTTTGCCGAGAAAGTACTTGCACGAGCTATGCAACATTCTAAAACAGGTTTGGTACACGTCACTTTATTAAAATCCATTGACGAACCCAAATTGATATTCTAGAGAATTCTAGAGAATTATGTAGTATGTAATAAAAAATTGGATCATATTTTTTATGCACATATGACTTATTGTTTTGAATTTGAGAATACTTTTTACAGATTTTGACAAGCACAAAGCCTCTGCAATCTGCTCAGCGTTTTCAAACTTGTTGTCAAGAGCAACCTCAGAAATGCCAGAAGAATGGAGCCTTAGATTTACACGAACACTACAACAAGCTATGCTTGCACAATTTTTGGAAGCACGATACCTTCTTGAGAAAAAAGATCCATCACTTTCTATGTACCTATCACATAGGAAAGAGTTTGGATACATGGACGCATCATTGGTATATATATTCACTCAAAATGATGTTGAAAATTTAATATTGTACAATAGAAATTAGTGTAAATTAGCCAAGACATGAATAATTCATTGTTATCGTTTATTCATAAAATATAGGATTGAATCTTGTAAATAGATTTACTAATCTTTTATTGTTCAATGCTTCAAGTGGAAAGGCACTAAAAATTCAACATTAAAGTGGGTCAAGTCATTTGAATCAACATGATAGTTACAACCCATTCACAATTCCATCCTTGATCGCTTGCATTTAATAATTGTATTTGGTTTATAATTATTGCGCACAAGACTAAATGTTGCAAATTTGGTGATGTCCAGTCTATTATAGATTACGTGGATGGCGTATTTCTCCCAAACACGTTACATTGTAGCTCACCTATGCAACAACTGCTCCAAGCTACGGCTGATGCCGTTTGTTGGCACAACGACATTTATTCATTTCACAAGGTGTTTTGAAATTCTTGTTGACTATAGTTTTTTTAAAAATACTTCATTTCCGAAGCTTGTTCAATATAAGTCATTTTATTCAATCTTTCTAATCATTAGTTATTTAGAGCATGGGAGATATTGGGTTTATCTTCCACAAAATTGTGCATTGGATATAATAATAATTGCCAAAGGTAATGTTCATTTAACATGAGATGGCAATTTATGAACTTAATTATTCAAAGTTATCACATGCTAGAGCAAAAAAGTTTTAAAATATTGAACTAAAATAATATGTTAACATATTTGTGCATAATAAAATCATAAAACATTGGAAATAATATTATAACATATGTGCATCATGGGCATATTGCCAAAGGACATAAACATATTGGGCATCTGAATTATATATTAACATGGAGAATATAATTGGTGGCATGACAGGAGTTGGTGAATGGAGAAACGCATAATTTGGTGATCATGTTCAGCAAAGAAATCAAAATCTCTTACAACAAAGCAGCAGAGCTTGTCAATCAAATGATGTTAGATAAGATCGAAGAAATTCACTCTGCAATCACAGATCTACGAGTATTAACTCAGAGCAACAAAGAAATCACAGTTGCACAACGGGCTGCCATTGAGCAATACATAAAGTGTTGCACCAGTTTTATTAGTTCAACTCATGAATTTCATACCCAAAGTTCTCGTTTCCAAGTAGTGTAGATTATAACAACATTAATGACACACTAAATGAATTGAACCAAAGTACACATGTTGTTCTCCCTAGCATATTTAATGATGGTGAATTTATAGGCTCTCCCTATGAGAGGGAAAATTTACATAAAATGTATTTTCCATTTGGTCCCCCATTTTGAATATTGTTCACCAAATGTTATGATGAACTATCAATTCATTTTCTACAAACTTCATGTGACATAATTATTTGCATGGAACATTTTAGTTTATTTTGTATAGTATTATTGGTTTGAACCCATGTGGGTGCTTATTTGATTTTTTGTAAAAACCACAATTTTGGTTATTTCAAAACTCATTTTTTAAAAAACATGAAGCTTTTTTAATGGACCTTATTTTACATTTTCAAGAAACATGTCCAATTTCTATTTTTTCAAAAAAACATCTTGTCAAATCCTCATGGGACCAATTATTTCAAGACCTTAAAAACAAGTGGTTATATCTAATTATTTTTTAGTCTTAAACAACCTTGACATGTTAAAAAAAATTGGTAGGTCTAAATTGGTTTTTTAATGTACAATGGGGTTTCTCACATCTTGTGCATTGCAATTGTGTATAAATGCCACTGTTGTTGAATAAGATTAATTTTTTTCATCCTCATACACATGTTTAGAGTATTTGAATTTGAACAACTAGGGTAAAATGATAACATTAACAATTTATGATTGTTGTTCATAAGGGGTTGTAAAAAAAAGCCTTATAGTTTAGTGGAAACTTGTAATTATAACAAAATTTTATGCTACAAATGAGTTTTCCTATGTTTTTCCAACCTCAGTACAAACCAATTTATTTAGGTATCCTTCAATAGATGACATGTGGTGCAAAAAAAGGCTATCAAAATTGATGTGATGCACCCAAATTGCATCTATCATCACATCATTGTTTGTCCAAACACGTTAGTTTCATCCGTCAGGACAGATGTTGACTATTTTTTTTGGTGACCAATATTTTAATCAAACTAGTTCTAGTGACCAAAAACTTTTGGTCACCCAATATCCTTTCATTGAACTAGGCGACCAAATTTTTTTGGTCACCAAATCAAACAACCGTAATTTCTCAATTGCCTCCCAAAAAAATTTGGTGTCTGCCCAAATTGTTTTTGGGTGCTACCCAGAAATTTGGTCCCTGCCCAAAACAAATTTGGGTGCTACCCAAAAATTTCAATCATCTAATTGACAATGGTTCAAACTCCACTATTGATCCAATGACTGAAAAAGTTATGTCATTGCCCAAAAAAATTCGGTTGTTAACCTAGGCAACTGAAAAATTTGATTGCCAAATTGAGTACTTGTTGGAAATATTTAATAATCATGGCATACATGTATGGTGATGATTAGCTACCTTAGACCTACAATGATGATTATCAATTTTCTCATAAACAAAATAGGCTCATTTTGCATGTTCCTTTGAAATTCAAAAATGTCATTCAAATTCAAAACAAATTGATTATTTCAAAAACATGGCAAATGGTAAATTGTATGACCATTTTTGAAATTGATGTTAAAGGAAAAATTACTAGATTTATTGGTTATTTTGGTAGTTTAACAATCAAAATTATCAATAGTAGGTAGGAATGGCTAAAATGTGAATGATTCCTTTGTTTTAAAGGAAATCGCTACCTTCACTATTTTAATTAACGATTTATTTAAATATGAATTGGTAGTTGAAATTTAACCACTATAATAGATGAAAGGTGAAAAGGATTTTAGGTTGTTATTGAATGCACAATTCTCACTTTTGTAAAAGGTAAAAAATGATTCCCACAAAGTTCAAACTACTTAAGTGGTTGTTTTTTAATATGGTGTGAGAATGTAGAAACATGAGTAGGGACAAAAATAAATAGTACTAAAGTACTATGGAGTCTAGTAGCTTGGACAGTATTGGTTTTAAATAATATAATGGTGTTTTATGTGAAAACATTGCACTACATTACTACAATTTTTGTGTCTAATTGTTTTCGTGTTGAAATGATTTTTTAAAGTAATGTTATAATCCTAAGATGGAAAGGATATGCATCATTGTGCAATGTAATTGGAAACACAATGCAATTTGAGTCATTTACTTGATTCTAAACTGATCTTAATAGTTATGTTTTTAATGTTGTTAGTTGCAATAGGTTCCTACATTAGAATCGCTTACCTACATATAACTTAATTATAATAGATCAAATTTGAGTGTTGTCTGTTGTAATATGACATTATTTACAATACCAAAGTATTGTAAATCACAATAGCTTGAGGTTACAACCTATTAGTTGTTTATGCCTTATTTCCCATTAGTAATATTCATTACTAAAATCAATCAGTTAAACATAAGTTGCCCATAATAGACTTGAAAATGGTGTTATTTCATGTAGTAGGTTTTTGCTAAGCTTATTTAACTATTGCAAATCAATTTTCTTTCAATTTTTTTATCAATAATTTCTATTTTTGTGTTTTCAAATCTAATAATGTCTTGGCTAATAAACTATTTTGATGTGATAAAACTTGGTGGAAACATCTCACATTTAATGTTATTATTTGTGTTGGAAACTCCAATAGCCCACCTATCTATCAAGGTAGTCATATGTATTTAAGTTTATTCACCCTATAATTTTCATTATTAAAATTCAATTTAAGTAATTATACCTATTGGATAATTGAAAGAGATTTTTTTTCAATTGGTAATGATAGGTTAATTTTGAATACATTCAAGAAATAATCTATCAAAATCAAAGGCAAAAAATTCAAGCACAAAGATCTACAATTGGAATAAAACCTATTAGAAAACTTAGAAAGCTAAATTGAGAACATCAAGAAAAAATATCCTTAGTTTAGGCCAAAAAAAAAGAAAACATGTTATTTCATTAAGTGTGGTTGATTATAAAAATACTTTGAAAATGTAGTCATGGAATGGAAAAAATAAAATTGTAGTTGTAATTAGACTTGAGCACATCACAAATATGAAAAATGAACTTGGTTACAAGGAGAAATTAACCACTATCTATGTTGATTACAAGGGTTTGGCCTTGGCATAATGCCCTAGCAAAGGACTCTTTAGAAAAATTCTTAGGGTTTAATATTATGTGATTAGCTTTGTAGATAAAAGATTGTTTTGTAACGGTAAACAATTTTTAGAAAGTGGGGCTCATGTTCATAATAGACCTCCTACCTCATGGGCACCAAATGTCCCACATCCCCCAACTCGTCACATGTTATTGAACCTTGTAATTTTCATCAACCATTCACCTCATCATGCGCCACCATCGACCTATCTTCCACCTCATCCCCCATACAAACCACAAACCACCCATTAATTACTCTTCCAATTTTAACAAATCATACACCACCTACTAGTGCCCCTACCAGTCCCCCACCTTTCATGTGAATGTGGGGTCCCAACCTTACACTTTCCCAAATCGATAGGGCATTGAGAAACATGTATTCAATTCAAGCATTTTTTAGCAAGCGATTAGGAAAACTTACAAAAGGACTTTTTTTGCAAACCCAAGCTTTGTTGGCCAATTCGAATTCAATCCTTTTCCCCAACATGATCCTCCAACTCACAAATGTTTGTTTCGTAATTTAGCCTTTGGCCGTGTAAAGGAATACTCTCGAGTAGTTTGCGCTTTAGCACCATTTTCTCTTGCACCCACCTCCTTCGACACCACCTCAGCTTTCACCACACTACACCCTAAATCAAATGGCTACTTCCCCCTTTTCCTTGAAGATTATGAGCCAGAATAGGACCTTGAATTTTTTTTAATTCCTTCAAACTGACGTTCGAACGTATGCCACATTTATTGCTAAGTGGTCATTTAAAGATGGTTTTTGAACACCTTCAAGACTATTTTCACCTTGAAAATTCAACAAGTGGATTCCCTTAGTTGTTCCAACTTTGTTTTCTATTGCATAGGGTCACATTCCACCCTAAATTGCACGCATCCTTGGAGCAGCCTGCCTTTTAACCATGACCGTGCCTTCAGGTGGAATTTGTCCCATTGTAGTGGGGAAGCATTATATTGATTCACAAGTCGCGCTCTATGTTTTCAATTTTGTGAAACTTTTGCAACACATTTTTCCCCACACCAATTTCGAGTTGTAATTAAAGGTGGTTGTGAAACAATAATTCATGGCATCATGTGCACCTTGGACCTTCACCTCGATTGGGTTGTTTTTCAACTAGACATGGCAAACACCTTTAATTCAGTGTTAAGAGGGATCATATTTTAAGAACTTCGTGCAACTGGTGGGGACATCATACAATTCATCCCCTTTGTTCATGCATTCTATGCATTTGAGTCTCCTTTATTTTATAGTTGTCGTAACCCTAGCCTTAGGCTCGCAACCAAGGCAAGGGTTTGCAAGGTTGCGAGCCAAGAGGGAAGCCGAAAATCACACAACATACTCCCGGGAGTGTGAGAAGGTGTGAGGGAATGAACCTTCACACCCCAAGGGAGTTCCACTTTGGGAGTTGGAGTCCCGGTGGACTCCCGAATTTTCAGAGGGCAATTGTAGGGGTCAAAATTCAATGGCTTGAAGAGTTCTTTATATCAATGAAAAGATCTTGGAACGTAGATATTTAAAATGGTCTCGCATTGCCCATTTCAACATTTGAAACATAAGTTATGGCCAAAAGAAGGGTTGGGAGTCAAATTGGCAATTTGACTCCCGACCATTAAAAGTCGGGAACCGACTCAATTTCTGTGTGTGCAAATGGCGTGTAACATACCGTTGGAAAGCTCTCGACAAAGGCTACAACTTTGCTTCGAACTCATCTCAATCAGAGGTCTGCACACAAAGTTATGGCGCCCCAAAATCACGGGGGTCCCAACCTTGGTTGTCGCAACCCTACTTTGAGAGAGTGTGAGGATGAGGCTCACACTCCCGAAATGGGGACTTGAGAGTCCTTCGGGACTCCCGAAACTTCAAAGTTCAATTGTAGGGGTCAAAACACCTCACATTTAGGGCATTCTTTATATCATTGGAAAGTTATCGAAGTGTAAATGTCGAAAATGGGCTCGCATGAGCCATTTGGACATCTGTAGCACAAGCTATGGCAAAAAGAAAGGCCAAGAGTCAAACTGGCAGTTTGACTCCCGAACACTAAAAGTCAAGAATCGACCTGACCCCAATGCGTGTAGGAAGAGTGTGACACATCGTTGGAAAGCTCTCAATAATAGCTACAACTTTTCTTCAAACCTCGTCCTAATCAAAGGTCTAAACAAAGAGTTATAGTCGCGGAAAGTTGCAGAAGTCCCAACCGTGGCAATTTCGGAACACCTCCTTGGGAGTCCTAGGACAAAAAACCATTCGGATGTGGGTGCCGTGGGGAGGCACAGAGAATACTATGTGGGGGAAGGTGATGGTTTCCCCCAACTCGAACTTGTACTAACCAACTTGTTGGTGGTTTGGTGCAAGTTCGAGTAAGTAACTAAAGTTTGTCACTCTTCCTAGTCCCATCCTAGAGCCTCAGTAGGCCCCTCTACCCCTTTTAGTGCTGAGAGCTAGGAGCATGCCCCAAGTTCCTCACAATTCCGCTGTTTGAATAATTTAGACCCGTCTTGGGTCTAACTAAGAACTTGGGAACGCGTCATTGGCAATTTCGGGACTTCCACTTGGGAGTCCCGAGACAAAAAACCATTTGGATGTGGGCCCCGTGGAGAGGTGTAAAGTATACTATAAGGGGGGAAGGTGGTGGCTTCCCCCAAGTCCACGCTGTAGTGAGTCTTGTGTGTTCGTGTTGCTCATGGCTCGTCCTAGCACCAAAGATGCTCCAACTATGCACTAACCACCTTGCGTTGGTTTTGTGCAGGTTTATGTGAGTAGATAAAGCTTGTCAACTCTTCTTAGTCCCATCCCAGAGCTCTAGCACAGCCTTCTACCCTTCCAAAGTGCTTTGAACTAAGGAACATGCCCCGATTCCTTACTTTTCCGTTGTTTTCTATTTGGGACTCACATTTGAGTCCCTCAAAGAGTTGGGAGTATGTCAATAGTCATCATAATTGTGAAGGTGATGTCACAACCATCCCATTTGCCACGGTGATTCGTCACAATGATCCTTGGGGG
>Ga0209208_10001629_pt1 | contig 31796 bp, 30 predicted proteins | sample S1TSphfallax_3_FD_187694 | JGI IMG/M metagenome (GOLD analysis project Ga0209208, IMG submission 187694) | Host-associated microbial communities from peat moss isolated from Minnesota, USA - S1T2_Fd - Sphagnum fallax MG (SPAdes) (version 2) | ecosystem: Host-associated > Plants > Peat moss >...
GGGGTGCAGCCAATCACGAATTACCGAATCAAGAATCTGTGGACAGACACTCATTATTTTATATAAGTAAAAAAGGTTTATCAACAAAACCTTTCTGGATTTGAGATCCCCTTGAAGCTAGTAGGTCAAAGGGGGGTCAAAAAGCTAAAAAGGTCTATTGATAGACCTTTCTCTTACATAAAACATTGTTGTAACAATGACACTACAAGGGGACAACGTTGCAATGACAGGGACAATGAAAAAGGACAAACTAATGGGTAATTTTCAGCTAATGGAAATTATTTTGACAAGTTAAACAAGCTAAAAAATATCTTATAGATTGCGTAAGTTATTGTTTGTGTGGCATCATTACGACATCAACAAACATGATTTCTGTAGCTTAATGATGGGACAAAAATATATAAAGGAAAAAATGTGACAATGTTTATGTCTCCCTAAGGAAGCCATTGGCTTCATAAAAATACTTACAATTTGAAGCTCACCTACTACTATCAAGGAATGAATTTGAAATATTTTAAATAGTAAAAGTTTGAAAGTTTAAGGTTACAATATCAAGGAATGTGAAGAACACCATCTCATTCCAACTAAAAGCTCATGTGGAATAATGAAAATAAAGATGGGCCTTAAAGCAATGTTCTTTTCTTTCACCTTCATGATCTACCCAACAAAGTTAAATAAGGATGAGGAATCCTTTTGGATGAGGGCATCTACAGTTCATTCTCATGGTATATAATTTCATTAACAAAATGGTTTAACAAAAAAACATCAACAAAAAAACCATTATGATTCATTGTCGTTATAACTATCATCAAACCCAAGGTGTTTATAAGAAGACCAAAATTGAAAACCTTAAAAAACTTGAAAAAATCTCCCCCAAAAAACTCATTGGCTTCATTAAAAAACTTGTAACTTGAAACAAGTAGTGTCAAAAATAAACTCAAGAATTTTCAAATAATGAAAGCTTGAAAGTTTGAAACTACAATATCAAGGAATGTGACAAACACCACCTCAATGTGGAATAATGAAAACAAAGATTAGTTAACCCAAAAGCACTCCTTTCATTCACCCCAATGATCTACCCAACAATACCAAGCATGCATTTTTATAAATTTATGAATGTGGTTGGACAACTACACAAGATAGAGTTGCTACAGTTGAATGAAGCACAACAAGCACCATGTTCATGCTTGTAAAATTCAATTTTTTCAGAATTTGAACATGAAAAAAATAAAAATTATGAGGTGTTCAGTGATGTAAGTTGAAACTAATGTTAAGTAAATATCAAAAAAATTCAAATATCAAACTTGGATATCACAATAGATATCATTTTAAATATATGTCAATATCATAAATTGTGACATCCAAAATGATATTTTGATTATCAAATATCATAACTTTGAATTTCAATTTTATAATATCAAAATTCAATTTGGATATCACATAAATGATATTTGGGTAGGATATCAATTCCTTACACAAATCCAAATATCAAATCAATGAATAAACTTTTTTAAATAATTAAAAATTAGGTTTTTTTACAAGGCTTAAAGGTTTGAAGGAAGCACCATTCAAACATGGATGCCTCGAACCTTATGAACAATGTTGTTATATAAAAGGGCATGTGCTCACATTTGGGCCCCATTTATCTTTTGTATTTTTTGTTGTCATTTTTTTTTGTCTTCCTTTCACGATGTTTCATGCCTTTGTGCTAATATTGTTTACCTTCATGTTATTGCTTATTACCTTTGTGTTATTCTTTCTTGCTTATATAATATTACTTTTTTCTTTCACATCATTTTTGTTTTGTTTTCACACACGTTTTTACTTGCTTTCATGTTGTTCTTCTTAACTAAGATATTGACAAATTTGAAGGGATGTAAGTTGTAGAAAGATAATTTAAATAATTTAATAAGTATTCATAAGCAATAACTAGCCAAATGATCATAGGGTGGGTTGTTTTTCACCTTTTAATTTGATAAAATTGATTGAAGTTGATTTTCTTATAAAAAAAATTAGAATAGTATGGAGGTGAATTTGAGTGAAATGAACTTGTGAACATGTAATTTGTAATCTATAACTTTGTAATTAAATTCTTGAATGTTGTTATCTAAGTTTTATAAATTGCTTTGAATATCCAATTGACATATTTTCTAGGATATCCTAAAGTGTGAGATCCAAATTTTGATTTTTCTTGTAAATTGATATATTTGACAAATATTATAATTGAAAAAAATTTTAAAGTTCATTTGAGATTCAACCCAATCTTTAAGAGCATTTAAGAAATTGAAATTGGTGGATATTAAAAAAAAGGACATCTACCCCAACATTAGTTGAAACATCAATCTTCTTCATATTATATGGTTTTTTTCATGCATGATTTTTCTTTTGGGGAAACTTTGTATGACCTTATTATGAAAGTTATTCCACTTTTGCATTTTGAATGGTACTTAAATACTTCCAAGGATATGAATCAGTTATGTTTGCTAGCTTCAATTCAATTTTTTTGAACAATAAATTAAAAGCACAATGACCCTACATGGACCATGTCAAAATGATATGAATACATTATTTTTTTAATGCATTAGGAATGCACTACAATTAGTGGGTTATTTTGTTTCTTTTTTTGTTTTGAATAATTTAATGTTAGAATCTTGGACTTTGTTTTGTAATTATTGAATGTTTGTTTATGTTAACTTTAAAAGTTTGCAATGGATATAAAGGGGAGTTTGATGATTATATAATACCTAATTAAAAAGGGGTTACGAAGGTGGTGGTCCAAATGATGTGAAAAATCTCTCAAACATTAGTTTAAACACCATTTGAAGGATTATCAATTCATTGTGAAAACAATATATGACTATTTACAAACAAAAGGCAAGATAATGCTCATGCAAGGAATATTCAACAAAGGATTGAAAGGGAATTTGATTTTGTAAATGGGCTTATGTGGTAGTTTGATGCAAATTTTGATTTCCCATGATTCATGGCCCGACAAACTTTCAACTAAACACAAAATCAGTGAAGGACAAAAAATGAACATTGAAACAATTCAAGGAATTATATGATCACATGTCAAATATGACTATGTTAAAGATTCAATTACCAATGATCAATTGAATTGAAATAAAAAATGTGAATGGAAAAGAACTTACTATTATAACATTTTGTATTAGGAAAGCATGAAAAAAATCCAATAGGTTTTCACATTTGGAAAAAAAAGATTCACATGTGTTGTGACCTATTATTTATGGGCATTCTTTTGTTACATTTTTAGAGGTGGATCTATTTTGTGAATTTTCACACTGGATTAATGATAAATGTTAATATTTTAATTGTTCTTTTTAAATATCACAAATTTTTTGAATTATGAACTTGCAAATTATTTTGAAATGCGCACCATGTCAAAGTGCAAAATGTCACCTAATATATGGCCTTTTGTTAGGCTAACCATAGGTTTCTTTATGTGTATAAATTGGAATTGGTAATCATAAAGGAATTAACTCTTGAGTTATGGGAATATTTATATTTTCTCATTTTCAAATCTAGATCTTTTGTTTGTGTTTGGTAACAATTCTCTCACACAAACAACGGTTTGAATGCAAATTCCTACTAATTTGAACTTGGATCATTTTTTAAAAACTTTTCTATAGGTATGGGCATGAAATTTTTTTTCTTGTGAATGATGTGTTTAATGGCAAGTCTTGTTCAAAATTGTCAATAACTTAATTTTGAAAGAATATTAATCAACTTTTTATGTATTAATGGTTAATAGTAGAAAATAAATATCAAAAAAAAATTTGAATGAATTTTTGCACTATGGCAATATAAATTTTTTATATGTTTTGGATTTTTTTAAATTAAAAAAAGATTGCTTTAAAATGAAATTTTTGTTTAACTTTCAAAACCACAAAATTGAAAAAAAAAAACCTAAAAAAACACGAAAACAAACTCTAGTAAAATTTATATAAATGGTAAAGCAAAGCAACATGAAGCCCTAATTTATTTATTTATTCAAGTAATTATAGGCAAATAAAATAACAAACATGATGATAACCACCATGGTTCTACCCTAAAATGCCAAGTTCAAACTAGAAACATTTAAACCAGTAACAATTAAAATAAGAAATGTTCAATGAAATTCCCAAATAATGAAACCATAGTTATAACATCTTTACCCACACCTAATTTTACTTCAAAAAGAAAGAAAAAATGGATGATAAAAATAACAAGATAGCACAACCAATGCACTTGAACATAGTCATAATAACTTGTGCAAGTGATAACAACTTGAAGTAGTGTTGGCAAATGATGGTGAATGTCAATAGACCATGGGGGTATCAACAAATGATGACATGCATCAAAGGTGAATCATGCATTAAAACAAAAATTCCATAAATTTTTTTGGGTTTTCATTCAAGATTTGAAAAGTAGGTTGTAGTGGCTTAAGTGTGTGGACTTGAATGCCTTTAGGAAGCAAGTGAGCTTGAACAATGGCAAGTGGGGAAGCTTGCTTGAGCAATGGTGGTGTGAAAAATGGTTTGAGCAATGGTGAGTGGGAAGAATGGTGTAAGAAATTAGGAAGCAATGAACCTAGCTATTTCCTTAGGCTAGGATAGTGAGCAACCCAAAAATGCTACCTACCTAAGCTAGGCTAGCTACCCTACTTTACATATCATTTTTTCTCTATAGTTTCATCCAACAATGTTGTTCATCCAAGCATGGTTCGAGTGTGGGTGCTAGTTCACCCAAGGCGACATTCAATAATCTAATGGACTAATCCATAAGTGCAAAATAATGTTATTGTAAAGAAGGTCCACCCACCCCCTATTTGGGCTTTTAATGTAGCTTATCACATCCAACATAAAATGTCAATTGTGTCCTAGCCTGACTCATAAACATGCAAACTTGGATAATAGGAGAGGAAAGATAATTTAAATGCTACCATGTGAGCCAATCATTATGGCCACCCAATGAGAAGCAATCATTTTGTTGTTTTACTAGGGATTGTGGAGATTAGGCCTTTTAGGAGATTGATGTAATAAGAGCACCTCCACCCTATCCCTTATCAAGGCTTCTAGAAGTACATTTATCACATTTAAGATGTCTCATTAATAGTTCCTCAACCCTACTCATAAACATGAAAATTGGACAATAAAAAATGAGAAACTATTTAATGTTTAAATAAAATTAACTAGACCAATCATCATATCCAAACCAAATCAAGAGAAATAATTATGTTAATGCAAAGCTTTTAATGAGTACTGAATCTTTTTACACATGTAATTGTTCCAAAGTCAATCTATTAATTTAAACTAGCATAAACTTGATTGTACTTCATAGAAATAAAAGTTTATGTAAGTGACTAATGGAGTTTAGTCTAATAAAATGTCCAAAGTCCAAACCCCATTATGAAGCTATTTGAAGGATGTACTCCATCCAAATGACAATGTACAAGCCAATTTACTACTGCCAGTGGACCTGCTGCTGTAATGGTGTAGTAATCACCAGATTTCCCCTAATAATAATCCATAATGGTCCATAGTGCAGATTCCAGAAGTGGGAGTGATTTTCGAGTTTATAAAAAGGCCCACTTTACACTAGGAGTTAGGGCCTATGTCCAACCCAAATCAAGCATTCCTATTGGTGCAACAGTTGAAATCAGCCCCAAGGCTGAAATAGAAAAAATCTTTTCAATCTGCCCCCCTAAGTCATTGATAAATGCTGAATTTTTTTGGCTTCCTATTGGCCCCAAGGCTGAAGAAAAGGATACCACGGAATTTGGGAAGCCAATTTGCAACAACCCATGGGGCCACTATTTGAGCATTTATTAGTAATTTGAGGCCAAACAACAGGCCAAAAATGCTCAAAATTGGCCCCCAAGTTTTATCGGCCCTCACTCCTAGTGTAAAGTGGGCCTAATAAGACTCATTTAAGAAAAAGGAAATTAAGTTGGGAAAATAAGTTGGTCATTTAATGGTGCATTCACACTTGCTACTAAGTCCATGTTAAATAAAAATCTAGGTGGCATCCTAGGTGGCACCCAATGTTAAATGGGCCATAGCTGAATGTTAGGTTAACATAAAATTTTCATGGTAACTAGGTTTAAGTCCTAATTGGCTAGCATAGTGTTAGGGGACTCAACCTTAGAGTCCCTAACACCAAGTGTGAATGCACCTTTAGTGGACTCGTGTAATAAAGCACAATAAAGGTGCATTTCACACTTGGTGTTAAGGACTTTAGTAGTAAGTCCCCTAACACCAAGCTAGTCATTTAGGACTTCAACTTGGTTAGCATGAAGATTTTATGTTAAGTTAACATTCATTTAATATTAAACAATCACCCATTTAACATTGGGTGCCACCTAAGATGCCACCTAGATTTATCCCTTAACATTAGTTGTGGAGTGTGAATGCACCTTAAGTGTAAGTGCACAAGTGGTTTAGAAGACTCAATAAAGAAAAGAAAAGAAAGAAGTGCGGGGAAATAGGAGCCTACAAAAAGTAAAGATCTTATTTCGGGAAAGATCGCCAAGCTCACCAACGACGATGATGAACGCCTTTGCCTTTCTCTCCCTTCTTCTCTTCTTCTTCTTCATCATCTCTCTCCATCTCTCTCTCCACTCATCGTCATCGACATTAACCTTGTAGCAATCAATCACATGAACAATAATAATACATCATTATTATGTTTCTTCTCTAGTATTTAAAATTTTAAAAATTAAATTAATTCATTTTCAGGTTTCTTTTTTGGTTTTGTTTTGTTTTGTTTCCTTGGGATTGATGCCCTCGGAGTGATAACTTTTTTTTTTGCCTCATTCGATCAAACATTTGTAGCTTCAAAAAAAAAACAGTGTGTGGTGGTACTGACGATCGGGAGTTGTGATGTGGGCACGTCTGATTTACGGGACGAACACTGCACAGACAGAGACAGAGATTGCGCACGCCCCCACACAGACACCCACACGTAAGGGTTTGGGTTCGCCTGAGAACATCGTCGTGTTCAGGGATCGGTTGATTTGAGGGGTTTTGTTCTTCTGTTGACAAACCCGAAGAGAAAGAGAGTGGGAAAAAGGTTTTGCTTCAGGAATACCCAACAAGAGCACAGAGAGAGAGAGAGAGAGAGAGAGAGAGAAGGGGGCGGGGTTGTGTTTGCGTGTGTCGGGGTTTGGGTTTGTGGGTTTTTTTGCAGCAATGTGAGTGTTGAGGATGCCATTGAGGTCCTTGCAAAAAGTCTCGTACACAAAGTGGGGTGAATGTGGGAGGAGCTCTGTGGAATTTTTGCGACAAATAGACAAAAAGGGTTTAAAGAAGAGTTTACTAGCGAGGCGAGAGAGTGTCAAGAAGTTTTTAGTAGTGAGTGAGTGTGTGTGCGTGTGCGTATGCATGCATTGCACACTGGGTATCATTCTGCATTTGACTGTCAAGCATAGACACAATGTACTTTGCAGGTGAGTCTTGGTTGCTCAAGTTAGCAAGTTTCGAGTTTCGACAGAAGCTGTTGAGGAGCCAGTGAGAGAGACATTGCTGCAGAAGCTGAGATTCTTCCTAGTTTCGTGTCGATGATCAACAAGACGGCAGTGGTGGAAGCAAACAGCATTTTGAAAGGTGAGACTTCCCTTGTTTGGCATGATTTGCGAGCTTGATTCTTTTGAAAGTAGGGTAGTGGTGATGTGATGATGCCATTGAGAGACATCCTGATAGATAGTACCTCGAATTGTGTTCTCAGTGCCTTTGTGTAATCTTTGTTTGTTGGAAGAACACAATGTCCTGGGGCAGTTTTTTTGTTTGGTTGAGGGAAGGCCATAGTCCTTCCATGCACTCTGTGGGACAGGAATATGGGGTGTGGGTTTCTTTCATAGTGGAATGGTGCACTTATCAATAGGGAGGACAAACAGTGTGCAGAAATTGATGTGAGTGGCTGTGTGCAGGTGCATACTCTGATGTAGAAGAAGGGATGGAGAGGTGGAAACTTAGGTCATGGGACAATAGCTATCTATTGGTAGTCATTCAGCTATGACTGAGAGCACCTCAGTTCTTGGGCCAAGAAGTATGAAGTGGAACAGCACATTTGGACTTCAATGAAAGCTTTTCACTGATAGCTTGGGTATTTCTCCATTTTCTGGATCATAAGTAACTTTCCTTTGCACAAGGAGCTCAATGGGTTTGTGTAGACGATCAACAAAAGGGAGCTGGGTTTCATTCTGTGCAATATGTGGTGCAATATTTGTGAGAACAGTGTGCAAGACATTGTAAAAGGTAAATTTTTGTCCCACTAGGGCTTCACAGGAAAAGAAGTAAAGAGAACAATATTGTCATAAGTTGTCCTCTTCAAGCACAAAGAAGTGATAGAACTAATGGAAAGGAAAGAAAATTGTGGAACAATGAAGGTTTGAAGAGAAGAGCAACAGAGCATATACACAAAGCTTGATATTGTCATCCATGTTTGGATATTCTACAGTTGTCCTAGCTTCTCTTCCTTAACCATTCAAATGGGTTTAACGGTTGAATGGCCCACCTAAGACTTTGAGCTACTGAAACAGACTGCATTCTATCTAAATGCTTGGAGGACAACAAGTAGGGAAATCAGAAGAGATGTCTGTTTGTTAATTCTGGTGCAGAGAATGGGTGACAATCACATGAGTGTGAGACGGTTTAGGCGAATTCAACATCCTTTCTCTGGACATGCCTTGGACCTTGATCCCTTGGTACTACTACTCCTGACTCACTTTCTACTCTTAGAATTCCACTTGTATGTTGAGTAAGTCACATCTTGTACCTCAGGTTTCCCTTCTACTAACATGTACTTGAGCTTTCATGTGCACATGGAATTACCTAAATCTTAATTTTCTTCCATTGAGCATTGTTGACTTCAAGAGCTCTGTGAATTGTGCCCCCGAACCTTTGGATAGTCTTCTTACCAACAGATGTGAATGGACACAAACTCCACATGTCCAAGTTTGTGCTATTCTTAGTTGGGGATGTATGGATGCAGCTTTATGGGAATTTGGACCAATGGCCGCATTTGAAAGAGCTTGTCCAAAGCTACAAGGCAGACTGGTTAAAGGATGAGAGAAAATATGGGCACTATGAGTGCATTCCACCCCCTGTATTTGAGCAACAAATCTTTGAAGGACCTGATACCGATTTGGAAACAGGTGCAAATCCTAATCCCTGACCCCAGGACCTGCAAAAAATTGGGTGTAGTGCCTAGACCCTGGACTGGAGCATTAGACTGGAGTAATCTGATTTCCCATAGCTGTCTTGACAATTGAGTCTCTATCTTGCATGCAGAATTGCGCCTGTCAACCAGGCATGCGACAAGTGAGGATATGGATGATGAGGAGCCAAGCACATCTGGAAGGCAGTCATCAACCATCAATAGTGTTCCTGCACAAAAGGTTCAAAGATGACAAACTTTGATTTTCAACACCTCTCACAGGTTTTTCAAATTAACTACCAGTCAAGCAAACAGTTTGGTAGTTTTGTCACTGGTGTTGGTTCTAAATGCTGGGTGTATCTTTGGTTGCAGCATTTAGGTGGGCCGCCATTACCTGCATATGACCCTGTTTTCCATTGGGTCACTGAGAGAGCTTTTATATTTGGACAACGGACTTCAGAGCTACCAGCCTCACTATCCCCTAGGTCGGAATATATGTTCATGTATTGTAAAGTGTAGTACTTGTCATACAGTAGCTGCTCAAGTCTTGCTCATTCCATAGGTCTAAATTGGCTTCTGTGGATATTGCAATATATCAATTTTTCAATTCATAGGATTGGGAGATGAAGTTGTCAAAGTAGCAGGATGGCACTCCAATGGTACCCTTTACTGTACAGGGACCTACATTAGGTCCACATTGCAGCCCATGGTGGAAGTGGCAATGTGGGTCCTCTGTATGTCATTGCAGGATATCAATGGGGCTAATGGGGCTTATGTGTGACCTTATGATGAGCCAAGATACCATGAGTGGAGGTTTTGGCTTTCCTAACTGGTTTCTACTGTTTGTGGCAGCAGTGGTGGGCTGAAGATATCCGTAAAGCTGGTGTCTTTGAATCTTCAAGCTGGACTTGTTGGTATGTTTCCACAACAAGAATTGAACAGAATCCTTCATTCAGTTCTTGCCTTGGCTTGGATCTGATTAGCTTTGTGTGTTATCTGTTCAGTTATTTGTCTGGCACATAAATGGCCAAGGATTCACAACCAAGGGAAGGCAAATAATGAACAGATCTGCTTTGTATTCTCTGGGGCTTGTCTAATTTTCTATGATTTTCAGATCATGGTTGCTGCAGTAGGCTTGCAGTTGATAGCCTAGTTCTTTGCCTTCTTAGTTTATTCCACTTAGTTTTTTTCACTTTGTAGCCAAATGTATTGACTGGGGTTTATGTGTTTTGGTCCAAAAGAGCCTGTGTATGGCACAATGTGTTTGTACAACAAGGACACACGGGAAAAGCTCTCAGAGGATTTCCACTTCCGTTTTTTACCTTCTGACTTTCAAGATGTAAGATCACTGCTCCCCTTGCCTGTAGTAAATGGTAAACACAAAACAATAACTTCTTCCACAAGAGTTGTCAATTGGAGTAATAACCGCCGATACCCTTAAGGACACATGGATACCTATGAGTCAGCAGCTCTTCTTTCATGGCTGAGACTACTGGGTGACTTTCTGTTCTCTGCATTAAAGTAATAAACAGTGCAAGTGAATCCTTGTTGATTGACATGATGGATCTGGTTTTCTTAAGAGCCTCTAAGAGAGCATATTTGTGGAACACAGTTAGTATCTCCTAAACCAGTTTCTACTCTGGCAAGCTGAGTATCTCTAGATGGGAGATATGTAAGGAAGTCAACATGTGGATTGCAGGAGGCAAGCGGGATTCAAAGGAGATCAGTGTTTTCATTGGAGGCAGCTTCAACTGCAATTTGTTTGTTGATCCAACTAGAAAAGCATGTAACTGAGGAAGCTGGTATCACACCCTCTGTCTATACCCGAAAAGAACCTGTAAGCTGCTCCTCTTCAACCATTTATGCTCCTACTCATATCAAGCTTCCTAGCATTTCCTACTCTGCATATTCTCATCTGGTTTATTGTATTCTTATCTACACCCATGCATTGGGAACTGATGAAGTTGGCAGGGAGTCATGGCAACTCATCACTGCTATTCATGATGAAGATGATGGTCTGACACTTTGTGAGTGATGTCACTCATAAGTTATGACTGCACTCTTACTGATTATGGTAGTGGATTTTGATTATCCCATGACTACTCCATTGTTTTGTGGGCTCCTGCCAAGTGGGTGCATAAGTGTCATGTGTTGGATGGGTGTAGGTCCACTTGCTGGAAAGGGAGAAGCAGAAACTACAAGTATGGGCACGCATAATGCCATTTCGAGAGCCATTTGCATGGGCAACAGTTCCGCTCTTTGATGCTACTGTAACAGGTGGGGTTGGTGGTTTTACATCACCAAGTAGCCCATTGCCTCAGCTGATACTCTTGGGATCTGGTCTGATGGAAGGATCCCTTGATAGTGATGAAAGACTGGTTGCTGGTGATTCCAAACACCATGAGCCAAGGCAACATGAGCCTGTTCTTGTTGATGTCCCATACTTCAACCGTGTGAAGGAAAACTACACAGAGGAAACACTCCTGGTGGGCACATTTGTGAATTTTTCATGTCCATTTTCTCAAGTGTTGGTGATTGTGTTGGTATCTTCGAACAGGCTCTTGTCAAGTTTCAACCTACTGAATTCATGATATAGGAGTAGTCCATCATACTGATCAGACACCCCAAATCCTGAACCCTGTGATTTGACACCTTGTTCCAATGTTGAAAATGTGTCTTCTGAAGGATCCAAAACGTTTGACACACAAACCTGTGAAGGCAACGCTGCGGTTGGAGGTGGAGAGACTCTCTGGAGGTGATTTGGAGACTGATGTTCTCTCTGAGTGCGGCAGCTTCAATGGATCTATTGACGGTGAGGGCCGTGAGACTTCCATGTCTAGACACTTACGAAATGGCTCAGCAGGGTATACAAAGGGTGGATTTAGTGGACGTTCCATATGGAGTGCTGGAGAAAAACATCGGTTTGGATATTCTGCCAGTGGAGGAAGCAGCTCTGAGTTTGGAAGGCCTGATGTAGGTGGTTCATGCCTTAACCTTGAGACCCATCAGACGCCGAGTTCTAAGCCCCTTAAAATTCAAGAATGTCATCTACAGTGTGTCACCAGCAGAGTCCTGTGTTTTGATTGGTTGTTATGGCTATGAAACATTATGTGAACTTGGCAATGGATGTGGTTTTGGAACAAGTTGTTGCAGAGGCTGCCCTATGTAGGGTTTTGAACAGTTGGTGTGGACCAGCACCTTCTAACTTGATGTGTTTCTTTCTGTGGGCATGATGCAGTTTAAGGCAGTTGAGTTTCGGACATTGTCAAAGGGTGAGCCATTGGCACAAATATTGCATTGTTTGTACATATATCCTCAGTCAGTGAATCTGAGCAAAAAGCGTAACCTCTTTATCCGTGTTGAACTCCGGAAGGATGATTCAGACATCCGGAAACCGCCACTTGAGGTAGTCATTCTTTGTTTCATTTTGTTTTACATAAACTCTTGGGAGATGTACAGTGTTTTTGACAACATCCTTGGTTTGCAAGAATTTCTTATAGCTCAAGTGATTCTTAGCTTCTTACTTTAGCTTTCAAAGCAAAGGTATTTGCAAGATGTTCGCAGGTAGGTCATTGGGTCTGATTAACATTGCACTGTACCAGGCTCTCTTCCCTCGGGATTCAGATAGTAGTATGCAGAAGTATGGACATTCCCAAGTGGATATCAGTACAAAGAATCCTCACTTCCATGATGAATTCAAAGTGCGACTCCCTGCAGTTTTGACACCCAGTCATCACCTCCTTTTCACCTTCTTTCATGTTGACCTTCAGATGAAACTGGAGGCACCAAAGCCAGTAAGTATTGGAACCTTGTCTTCAATATTGCGTATGATCCTGTGCCAGTCTGATTCTCAAGCAATTGGTTTGCCCTTTGCACCATTCAGATGTCTAGCCAAGGATGATCCTGCAGTTGCTTCAGAGTCATTATCTGACTTCTCTTTCATCTGCTTGGGTGACAGGTGGTTGTAGGTTTTTCTGTGCTTCCCTTAATGCTTGCAGTGCAGTACGTACTTCCTCTTATTGTCTCCCTGTGTACACAGGCTTATGGCCACTGAAGTCTCCTTACTGGTTTTGCTCTTTGTTGCTGAAGAGGCTTTGAAATTCAATGCTGGCCTGCATATTCTGGAGAAAATGATGCAGATGGCAGGAATCCATGTGCCAAAAATTGCCTTTTGTCACTGTTCCACGCAAATATTTTTGAACACTGAGTTCAAATGTCTCTGTTATTCTACAGCATGACACCTAGAAGGGGATTACTCTCATGAAATACTGTGTTTACGCTAATGCTTTTCTTTGGGCTGCAGGGTGCAGCGGTTAGATGGGACACTGCCTGTTGTGAAGGAACTACTTCCTAATTATCTTGATGAAAATGTCAAGGTACAAAGGCAATTGCTTTCTTTCATCTGCACACAAAATTGTGATTTTTAGGGGATTTTTTCTGATGTAGACAATTTTTCTTTCCTCCAAGGTTGCTTGCACAAGAAAACCTCAGAGGACAAAACAAGAAATATTCAACCTTGAATTGCCATACTGGTTTCTAAATACCATAGAGTTTTGGGTGCAGCAAAAAATGGAGTTTTTAGATGAAGGAAAAGTGGTGTTTAGACTGCGGTCACGTTTATGTTCATCCCTTTACTCTGTCAATGACAAAATACGGGATTTTTTTGTGGAGTATGACTGCTACATGTTGAAGGGTTCTACCACATGGGGGCCTGAACTCCTTGAGGTATGAATGTAGAACTATGTTCATCACTGAAGTAACAGTCTCTATAGTGGTTTGATGATTTTGGGGTGCTGAATCTTAATTAGCTAGGCAGATAGGCACTCAATTTGCTGGATATGGGGATGGATTTTCTGGAAGAAAGACATTCTATGCTAGATTCTAATTTTCTCATGTTGTGTTGAAAGGCAATCAATGGGTTGAAAAATGTGGAGTCTTCTGCTATCCCACAGTTTCTGCAGCCTATTCTCAATATGCTACTTCGCATGATAGGTGATGGGGGTGAGACACTTCAGGTAGGGCAACAAATGATTCATGATCAAAATCAATTGAGACTAGTAATACAGTTGAATCTTGCCTACTACTAATTGCTGGGATTCAGATGTGACAGTTGTCAGTTCTGAAGATGTGAAACCTGCAAAACATTGCTGGCACATTATTGTCCAGTTTCTGGCAGATCATGCTCTAATTTCCTTGGATAGTGACATCTTCAGGTTGCAGCTTTTCGTGCAATGGTGAATGTAATCACAAGGTAATGAGCTCATGCTAAGGATGTCAAGTTATTTTAAACCCTTTTCTGTTGTCTTTTTCTATGTTTTCAGAGTACATTGTCCCAAGAGTGTCCTTAATTTTTTGTAAGGTGATTCATCTCTGTGCTGCACAGTTTTCCTCTTCATCTTATGGTCTGTGAAAGGTCCTTTTCCAGTTTTATGATCTCCTCCCAGTGGCATTGGTGTTCAGTCAGATCCACCACTATAAATGAAACCTGTTTATGTGCTCTACTAAATATACTGCTGCTTAAGGCTTATGTCAGAGGCATGCACATGATGAGAGGCTTTTACAGAAACTGGTGCTAGCGAGCAATTTGAATTGAGTGGGTAGACAACCAAAAAAATTTGAAAATTGTGCAGGGTACAACAAGAGTCTACTGATGGAGGGGATCGAAACAAGTTCTTGGTGCATTATGTGGACTATGCATTTGATGATTTCGGATGGCGCCGTGATCCTGTGTACCCAGGCCTTTGCAATGTTTGGCGTAGCCTTGCACGTAGCAAGGTGCCCGATTTGACAACTCCCTCTGTTACTGTTTGGTTTTCCCACAAGCCTTTCTAACATGTTAGAATACTTTTTTTCTGTGACTGTTTTGAAATTCAGATTCCTGGACCTTGATATGGGTTGTGCAGGCAAAAGGCTACAGAGTGGGTCCTGTATATGATGATGCACTATCTATGGCATGGGTGTTTCTAGAACTGATAGTGAAATCCATGGCCCTTCAGCAGTCTCGCACCTGCATTGATAATCTTCCACTTGGTAAGTGTTGAATTTCTGGGTGGTTGGTCAGAAAGAGTTGTGATGGGTAGCAACCACTGTAAGCATAGGAAAGACATCGTGAGGTGTGAGGTGTGGGAGTAGGGTCATAGTTGGGTTTCAGTGTTGCTGCTCAAGGTTCAACATTCATTTCTTATGGTGAATGCCGCAAAAAGAACCTAGTTGTATTACATGAGTGTTTTTTGTTACTGATGTTTTTGACCATTGTGGATGGTCTATGTTATGGACCCTTGGCATATGTTTAGGAGAGGATCTTCCACCATTGCAGCTACATGATGAAGTTTTTAAGAGCATTGGACAGCTTTATGATTGTTTGCTGACTGAGGTGCATGAGAGGTGCAAAAAGAACCTCCCACTTGCGAAACGGCTGAATGCCAGTATTGCATTTTTCTGCTATGATTTGCTCTCTGTCGTTGAACCTCGACAAGTTTTTCAGCTGGTAAGCAAATCAAAATGTTGTGACAATTCATGTTTCTCAGAACTTGGAATGTTAAGTGGAGTTTTAATGCCCTAACATGTGCATGCACTGCAGTCCAATTACAGCATCATAGTTGTACTCTTGGCCATCATGCTCTGTGCATACTCTTGGACATCATCTATAATGGTTCCATGAGTGCTTTCAATTCTCTATGTAGTAGTGGTCATAACTTTGTCTGCTTTGATGTGCTCTCAATTTAGTGAGATAGAAGGAAAATTAACCATAGGTAGGTGCAGGGTATCCTTAGTAAGCATTTGCAGTTTTGGCAGGTGGCATTGTATCTTGACAAGTTTGGCAGTGTGTGTCAAGGAATGCTCCATGATTGCAAACTTAATTTTGTACGAATTGTGTCTGATCATGATCTCTTTCTCGAGTTGCCAGGTCGAGATCCCTCTGAGAGGTTAGTTTCTTATCACTTTTCTCTCAGTACCTGAACTTTATTATCTTTTGGCAAACAAAGCCTGTCTTCCGAACTCAAATCTGATATGACAATCTAGGTGATTTACGCTTTTCATGTCTCCTAAAATATTATGATATTCTCAGTGAAAATGCATGATGCCGTTGCACCCTAGATGTGCTAATTGAGGGGAATTTGCAGGAACTATTTAGCATCTGTATTTGTGCATGAGCTTTTTATCACCTTTGATCATGAAGATCCTGGCATGAAATCCAAGGTATTGACTAACCTTTCATGGCATCATACCAATTGCCAAACTGAAACTTGTTTGTGCTTAAGACTATCAGTTATTCTTTTAAATGTTCCTAATAATGAAGTGGGTCATTGGGTGTGGCTACAATGAAGGCGGCCCGGATGTTAGCAGCTCTAATGTGCAAGCATGAGTATGACTTGCGTTACCAAAGCCTTGATGACAAACTCTATATTGCCCAGCTCTATTTTCCTCTCGTTGGCATGGTAAGCATCCCAATTGTGAGCAAACAGTTCACACATGGGAACTTTTGTTCAAACCATCTTTCCTATGATGGCTACATACCTGATCTGAAGTGCCTTTCAGTAAATATTTGTTCAGGCTCAAATCTGACATTCCATTCACCATTTTTTTATTGAAGTAAAGGTATTTCAGCTCTCAGTTATACTTGCAGCATTAAGCCTTGGCCTTTTCATTAGGGCTCATTATACCTTTGCAGGTCATTGTGGTCTCCAATCTGAATATCTAAGTTTCTATACTGTCAAACCCACAACATTAAGATGACTTGGTCAACCAATCATCGAAAGTATGATACACGTTGGCTTCTGAATCCTGTGGAGAAGATGGCACCCACATTGCTCTGTATGCTGTTGTTGGAACCTATTCACTTCTGAGTAAGGAAGCATAGCCCTAAAGGTGACAAGATATTGTCCGCAGATGTGGTCTTATTCTCATTCTCCCTCCTTTAATGTAGTCAACCCAGTTGGATTTTTCAGGAACAACACCTTGTTGCCTTGGGGATTGAACATCCCTTCTGAAAAGTTATACTCTGGATTTTATCTGTGATGTTGTATTCATAGCTTTGAAGCTGGATTGACCCGTAAAGTACACAAAGAGTCAGTGGAATAAGAAACTACAATTTGGGATGACAGATATTGGAAGAGATGCCAGTATTCTACAATATGAAGCCAATGGAGAAGCGGGAAGTGCTGGTGTGTGTGCTTCAGTATTTGCATCACTTGGATGATGTAACTCTCATCAAAGCCTGGCAACGAAGTGCAGCTCAAACCAAGCTCTTCTTCAAGCTTCTCGAAGAATGCCAGGACCTCTTTGAGGTAATACTCCATTTTGGGTACCAGGGTTGTATCCCAAAATTGAGAGAGTTCTCTGGGTGAGGTGCCTTGGCTGTATTCTATGTTCCTAGGGATCATCAGGATTTCCTGAAACCTCTTGTGCACTGTAAATATTTTTTGTTGATGATTTCACCTATTACGTTTGTGTACATGTCACAACTGGTTTTGTGCATCTGTGTGCTTGATACTGTATACTTGCAGTACAAAAAGGCAGGTGTGGATGGATTGATGGGAGCAATGACCTTGGCAGAACAAAGCACTGGGCCCATCCGATATTCTGAAAAATTATCGCCATCTGTCAATATCTCTCTTATGGAGGCTTCTTGCCATGATGGCCGGGTATGTTTTAACACTCCTGAACAACTTACTAAATCAGTTTCAGAGCTTGTCTGGGGCAGCCTTTGTTGCTTGAGACTGTGGGATAACTTTCTGGGGCCTACTGGAGTCATTTCCTTGTATGCTTGGCAGTAATGAAACATATTGGGAGGGTGGATGCACAGTGGTCAGGACCACACGCAACTCCAGAGGGAACAAGTTCATTTTGGAGGAGGGTGAGCCCACAGTTTGTATCACCTACAAACGGATACTCAATGAGGGACACTGTAGTTCAGGCCCAGGCAGCAGCAGCAGGGAAAAGCAATACTCCACTTCGCACCACCCTCCACCCTTTGCTCCGCCACAAACTGGTGCATCCTGACTTTTCCATACTCATCTTATAGTAATGTTCAACATTCATGTTTTTAATGGTATATTTATGAGCACTGTATTTAAGCATGCAAAGCAATTGGAGAAGTCACAGGACACAGAATAAAGTGGCAACCTTGGATAGCTTTTTCTTAGCAATTAACACAAATTTACTTGGTTTTGCACTAATGTCACAGGAATTATGGGAGGAAAATTTGAGTGCCTCAGTGACTCTTCAGATAATGGAAGTAATGGAGAAATTCTTGGAGGCAGTGGCTGCAGGCAAAGTTATGACTGATTATGTCAAACTGGATTGCATTACCACAATATTCACAGGGTTCTTAAGCCGAAGTCAACCGTTACCATTCTGGAAGGCATTTATTCCTGTTTTCAGCAAACTATTTAAAACTCATGGAGCCACTCTGATGGGCCGGGAAAATGATCGCTTTCTAAAGCAGGTTGTATTTCATCTGCTACGGCTTGCAGTTTTCCGGAATGATTCCATACGGGAAAGAGCTGTTGTTGGCCTCCAACTGCTTGTCAGAGTAGGTTTCTTCATCTCTCTTTGTTGCAAGGTCTGGGTTTAGTTCATGACTAGCACTGCCTGGATGGAATTCTCATATTTTCCTTTCAGGGAAAAAATGTCTGTTCCTTTGTTTTCTGTGTCCGTTGCAAAATTGACCAGGTGTCATAAGTAACTAACAACTGGTTTTCTTGTCACAGACATCATTCTACTATTTCCAGAACATTGCACGACTACGGGTGATGCTCACAATAACCCTGTCCGAATTGATGTCAGATGTTCAAGTAACTCAAACAAGGATGGATGGGCAGTTAGAGGAAAGTGCAGAGGCTCAAAGGCTGCGTAAATCACTCCAGCAAATGGGTGCTGAGAGTCTAAGTCCTCATCTCCTGGAGGAATGTGGTGTTTCTGGGAGTCCCCTGGAGGTGACGCCAGAGGGTTCATCAGAAGATTTATGGCACTGGTCAGAAATGGCTGACCTTGCTAACACTCTTCTCAAGGCTTTGGATGCTGCCACTCAGCATGCACTTCTTGTAAGCCACAGTATCCTGTCTTTACTTGGGACCCAAAACTAAGTTGTTCTTGCATGTATGAACTACCAACTTGTGTACTGCCAGATTAAAATAATTCCCAATTATGCTGTCACATGTCTATCCCACATGGGTTGTGCTAAATGCAGCCACACATTGCATCTTCCAAACAATGTTACATGTTATAGGATTTGTGGTTTGTGCACAATGTTTTGGAATTCTGGTTCAACTGATGGATTCTTGGTTGCAGGCATTAAGTTTTTTTTTCTGAGTCTTGGAAGCTAGAACACCTCTATGTGAACAATTGACAGGTTTCTTGCCTTGTCTCAAGTAAAATATACTGGCTATAATCTTTAGGTTAAGGTTGATGTTATCATAAATGTCTTTTGATCAGATGCTTTTGGTGTTGGCCTGGCACTGTGCATATTCTGTTAGTGTCACTTATTTGCTAATGGTGTGTTTTTGAAGGGGCAGTCGCCAGGAACAATGACAGACAAGTATGGAATGACAGAGGGTTTTCATGGGCTGGCCTGGGCTTATGCACATGTACCTGATCTCCACATCATGTGGCTCCTATATCTTTGTGATGCTCATCAACAAAATCAATCCTGGGCAGAAGCTGCCCAATGTGCTGTTGCTGTTGCCGGTGTTATTATGCAGGTGAATCAGCACATTCTATCACTGCTTTACTGCTGCATGCTTATCTGTAAGGAGCTATACTGCTTTTTGTTAATCCAACTTTGAATCTTCATTGTAACCAGAGTTATGTACCCATGGCCCAAACTCAAGAATAAGTTTGAATGCGATTGGGTTCTTGCAGGCCATACTGGGCCAAAAGGACAACGTCTGGGGGAAAGAGCATGTAGAAGCCTTATGCCAAATATGCCCAATGCTGAAAGGTGCTGTGGTTGGAGAAGCAGCAGCAGCAGAAGTTGAAGGTTATGGTGCATCAAAGCTCACAGTTGAATCTGCTGTCAAATACTTGCAACTTGCAAACAAACTTTTTGTCCAAGCAGAACTTTTCCACTTCTGTGTGGACATTTTAGAGCTCATAATTCCAGTCCACAAAATGAGGCGAGCTTATGGACAACTGTCCAAGTGCCATACATCCTTATGTAGTATATATGAGTCTTTGCAAGAGCAAGAATCAAGCCCAATTCCATTCAAGGATGCAACATATTACCGTGTAGGATTCTATGGAAGTCGCTTTGGCAAACTTGATGGAAAAGAATATGTCTATCGAGAGGCACAAGATGTCCGCCTTGGGGACATCATGCAAGTGATGGGTAACATTTATGAAAGTATGGTCATTGAAGGTGGTCAAACCTTACACATTATTCCTGATTCTGGACAAGTAGTCGCACGAGACTTGAAAGCCGGAGTGTGTTATTTGCAAATTACATCAGTTGATCCAGTCCTTGATGATAGAGACTTGGATATTCGGAAAGAAAGAAAGTTGTCAAGGTCTGCTAGGGTGACTTCACAAGTCTTTGATCGGTTCCTCTTTGACACTCCTTTCACAAAGAATGGGCGCAATCAAGGTGGATTGGAGGACCAATGGAAGCGACGGACAGTTTTACAAACAGAAGGTCCATTTCCAGCTCTTTTGAACCGTCTTCTGGTGGTGAGGTCAGAGTCACGGGAGTTTGCACCCATTGAGAATGCAATCGGAATGATAGAAACCCGTACTGCAGCACTGGCAGGAGAAGTTGAAGAGCATGACCGGCTTGATGGAGATCAAGTTCCTCGCTTGCAAAGCTTGCAACGAATTTTACAAGGGAGTGTTGCTGTGCAGGTATTTTCTTTTGAACCAGTGTGAAACATTTTTTTATTTTCCTTGTCTATAGAGTAAATTTGTTAATGTTATATATTGTTTTCTTGTGTTTTATTGTCCAATTCTGGTTTCCTTTTACTCTGTCTGTGCTTACTTCTGGCTTCTTTCTGGAAGTACAACAATGCATGAGCATTCAGGTGCAACCCAGTTCATATCAGAACCAAGATCTGCATTCTTTGATATGTGACTGAACCCACTCTCATCAAAACCAATGTTAGCTACCAATGAGTGATGAATAGAGAGATAGGACAGTTCATCATTTTGCACTGGACATGCATTGACCAAGTTCATTGGGAACTGACATACATTGTTTGGCAATTTGGCAGGTTAACAGTGGTGTGTTAGGAGTATGTACAGCATTCTTGTCAGAGGAGCCAGCCACAAGGTTACGATCTCAAGAGCTTCAAGAACTTATAGCAGCTTTGCTTGAGTTTATGGCTGTTTGCAAAAAAGCTATCCGCATTCATGCCCGTTTAATAGGTGAGGAGGACCAAGACTTCCACTCAAATCTTGTCATTGGCTTTCAATCTCTCACGGCTGAGCTTTCCCACTACATCCCTTCCATTCTCTCCGAACTTTGATGGACTGTCATCAATTGTCATCACAATTTGAACATAGGGATGTGGGGAGATCTAAAATTAGAGTTTTGGGTACAGAATTAGACGATTGGAAACACTTACATTTCTGGATGGACTGACTGCAAATGTCCTTGTCAAGAGCTTTCCAAACACGGTGATGGAAAAACCGATTGCTGTAAACAGCCATTGACATGAAAAGGGTCAGAAATCAGATCCTTACAGCAATTAAGTACCAAGAAGTGGGGGAGTATGATCAAGTATGAGATTGCAGGACAGAACAAAGAGGATACTGCTTCCATTAGGAAGTTATTAAAGGAGAGTGGGAAACAAACTGGCTGAATTGCAACTTGGGAACAGATTCCCTGGAGCATAAGGGGACACTCAAAACCATGGAACACTGTGGAGACAGTTTCTTGATTCATTCAAATGGAGCAAGGGAGATCTGGCAGAAACAGTCAATGGACATCAATCAGAGGGGCAGATTTTGGACTACACTCTGTCAGTTCTGTGCCATACAGTTTAAGAGGGTGTTTCTCTGTCCCACGGTTTTTGTGCTGTCAAAATGACAACCTGCAATGACAAACTGGAGTCAGCATGGATATTCTAAGAAAGTTTGTTGTACTCAAACCATTTTCAGCCCATCCTTCCTCCTCTACCCTGGGCCCCCAACAGACCCACTTAAAGAGTTTTGCCATGTGCACACATGGAGTTGCTTGTTTGCCAGAAAGCAACAAGTCACTGTAAATTGTATTCTGTTATTCTTTCAGGACATTAGTGAATTTGACAGCAGCAAATGCATGTATCCATTTTCTAATCCTAGCAATTCTTCAGAAGTTCCAGGAGGGAAGGGATCACAACATTTTTCCTGTGTGGATTCCAGTTGTGCAGATGTAGGGCAAGAGTCTGTCTCATTGCAGGAGCTTTGTCACACTGCAGTTTTGCATGTGGAACAGGTATCATTGTCAGGAGAACTTCAGGGTATAGCCAAGAATGAAGTGCAACAGAAAAGCTGAAAGCTGAGTTACATACATACACTGAGGTGGTGAAGCTGTGTAACTTGTGTACATGTAGTTGAAACTAAAGAGTCGGTGTCACGATTTTGTGATGAGCATTACCTTAGTGAAAATCTCAGACTAGTAGTTCATGCTTTCTCTGTCTTGGTCAAGGTGGCCTCTATTGTCTTAGTTCTCAGCAGATGCGGAACTCTGTGAGCTTTCCAATATCTGCACAGAACAACTGAAACTGATGCTTGCACTTGTCAAATGCTCCCAACATGGTGAACACCTTACTGAGCTCCAACTACTTTGACAGCCTCATGATCACAATTCCATCTTATTTATCAACTCCACATTGACAGGCCACCATTGTCAAATGTGAGATGTGAGACAGAGGATATGAGACTTTCAGAAAGTCCTTGTGACAAGCTGCCTAGTGATATGGGAGGATGGGGCTTGGAGAGAAATGCCTAGAAGAAGCCCTTGTCATAGGGTCTTGTTGATTGTTCTTCACAAGTACATTTCACCGGTTTCCTGATTTCAAACATCTCATGCTTTGGGTTGAAATGAAGCTCCAATTGCTCTCTTGATGGAAGTCTCAACTAGCAGATGTCATCAAACAACAAGCAAAGAAGCTCCAATTGCTTTCTTAAGTTCCACAGTCCTTTTGATCTCATCTCTCTTCTGGTGTAGTTCCTCAATGCCTGAATGGGTTTTCCACAACAACAAAGCCATCATTTTAGTGGCACATGACAAGCAGCAAGGACAAACTCAATACATACTTTCCCCCTCTTCAATTTTCTCCTTCCCTCTGGTGCATAGGACAGTAGGCTATACTTGTACTTGGTTGAGGAACTAGTCGAAGAGAAACCTATATGGAATGAAAATCTGAACGAACATTATGAGGGCTGTGACTGCTACATAAAAGAATGATGAATTCTTCCGGTCTTGCCTCATGTTCAATCAATTCTGCAGAAGTTTTGCAGGATCAACCTTGGCTGACATTAAGGTTTCCTTATTGATTGTCGATGTTGAATTGCTAGCTCCAAATGATCAGAATTTGCAATATTGATGCTTTCAATGCTATTCCACATTTGGTTGGGAGTGGGACACAGGAAGATTAGACAGAAAATGGAAAGTGTGAGGCCAATGTTTCTCTTCATGGATCATGGAAAAATGACCACTTGGGATGATGATTTGTGAGAGGACAACAGAAACTGCGCTCAGAAGATACCCATCATCATCTCATCTTATGATGAGTATGTTCTGTTTTGATGCAACAGTGTCAATCTATTGGAACCCTTGCAGCTTAAACATTTTGTGGAACTACTGCAGTGCATCCCCTTCTGACAACATCATCTTTATGCAGAACATCTATCTTCCACCTCTCGTCTGGAAGAATATCAGACAGCCTCTCATCTCAAAGGAATATCTGATATTCTTCGAGATGAGAGGCAGATGACAGATGTTCTGCATAAAGTTAATGTTGTCAGAAGGGGATGCACTGCAGTCAATCCACAAAAAATTATTGTGCGTTTCTCGTTTGCCTCTATGGTAAATAACAAATGATTTTGCTTGTATTATTGAGGTCTCTCCTGCCATGCATTCACTAGTTGTCTGTTGCAATTTCATTACAGTTGGTGGGGTATTAGAGAATGGGAAGGCCCCTGTGGCCCTTCTCTAGTGTAAAGGATTTTTGTCTCATTATGTTTTTGAAAAAGGATGATTTTGTTTATATTATGATCTGTGACAAAGAAAACTGTCTACTATAGTATGACATCATATGGCCAGCTTCCCAGGCGCCCAAACCTGTTGGCTCCTCAGACATGAACATTGTTTAACTCAATGCAGCATTTTAGTTGCAGTCCAGCCCTTTTAGAGCTTTTAAAGATGCATCCACTCAAACAACACGATCATAATTTCCAGCATACAGAATAGCATCAGTGTTGGAAGAAAGATATGAAACTAAGGTCATATAAGCTTTGAGTTGAGGTTTAAGACCAGAGCTCAAACTGTGAGAAAATTACCTGCCAGCAGGACTGAAGACTTTGCTCACTTCTTAGCACGAATAATTCATGAGTACAGGAATCCAGAACCCTACATCTAAGTCAACAAGAACAACTTTGCACATCAACATGAACCACAAGTCTCTCCCTAGGGCTGCAGAAACTTCTTCAGACAGCTACTTTATAGGAAAGCAAGTCAAGCTCCTACTAGCAGCAAAATAACAAAAGCAGAATTTCAGAGGTGATCAGCTCAAATAAGAAATAATCTTGAATAATGCATACTTTGTGAAGATGTCCTGGCCTTTTCTGGATCAACCCAAAGATTCCACGAACCCTCCAAAAACATTTGTTGGCAAAAATTGGACCTGAAGTGACAGTGTGTTTTTCACTGGCTTCATGGTTTTGTGGAGGCCGAAAAGCAAAATACAGATAGAAAGACTGCTGAGGATTCTTTTCATAATCCTCAGCAGCAGAGGGTTGTCAGGCCAGAGCAGATAAACAAACATGATGGGTCTCACAATTTGGTTGCTAATGTAGGAAGTGCACATGGCTTTCTTGGTAGTTATGGTACCAAAATGGTGTGTTCAAGCTGTGAGGAATACACAATTGAACAGCTTGACTTAGATGTCTGCTCATTGGTGAATGTAGAGGAACTGGGCTTCAAAGCATAAGCAGATACAGAGGCACTATTCTTGATGCTCAAGCAATTGAACCCTGCATGGTTGACTGCGATGGCACCAGGGACTTTAAAATTGGACAGAATCTTGTCAAGTAGAAAGCTTCCAAAGCTAGCCTGAACAATATGAGAAGGCAACAGAGCTTTTCCATCACATGGAAGAGCAGCCATTTGTCCTAATGCATCCACTTTTCTTTCAGTCCTCTATGCATGTACTAGATTGAGAGATGGACAGCATGCTCATGAATAGACTATTTGAAGTTGCTGTGAGTCTAGGGTATTTTGTGGGGAGTAGATACCTTCACATTTAGGCCAAATGTGGCAACATAATCAATGCTTGCAGAGTGTTCATAAAATGTCCTGACCTGGTATGATCTTCTGGAATGCCTTCTTTTGGACATGTGAAATGTAAGCAAGGGCAGAAAGTATTGAGATTATTGCAACAACTGCAACTGGAATGTGTGCACCCAGACAGACCGTGTTCCTTTATTGTGCGGGCCTTGAACATGCATGGGTTACTTGAAGATTTCTTTCTTTGATGTGCTCCAGCTGTCCTAATTCATACCCACAAAATCTGTATTGATATGGACTAAAGCCTACAACTGCATCCTAATAGACAGATGTTGTCTGATATGGACACTCTTAACAAACAAGCAGAATGACAAATCCTGCCTCACTATTGACAATTGCTGAGATCACAAATTGAAACTCCTTAAACTGTGAAACATTCCTTTCCAGAATTTTTGACACTTCAGTTCTCAATGGTTCCAATGTTTTCATTCTTGCTAATAAAACTTTCAGGCACCAAATATGATGCATTCAAGTTCAGTTCCAGAGGAAATTGACTTTGTTGTTTCCTCATCACCACAGGAATTGACCATAAAGTTTCAGTCGCACTTTATGCACTTTATTTTTTCCATTTTATGGGTGAAGAAGGGAGAACAATGAACACTATATTAATTTAATGTACATGCCATTTTACTATTGGGTGGTGGAGATGTTTTCAACCCTTTTTTAAATGAAAACTAATTTACCACAATCACACCTTGTGAACCCCTTAAACTTGCACAATATCTTTGATTTGGCAATCATGGTTATGAGGCATTGGACATTTATTAAAACTATTTGAAATTTGAAATCTCTCATTTTACAGCCAGATTCATAAATGTGAGAATAACCGAAGGTTAGTTAATAGGTTGCCAATATTTTCAACTTGTACTCAACTTATCACAAATGTTCCTGAGCATAACACACTATAATTCTACAAAGACAACCAAAATGAGGATCAAAGAAAAAAATTGTTGCAAAAAACACATTGCTACAAAATGACAAGTCAAACTCCTTTTTACCCCCAAAATTGGTGGAATTATAAGTTTCATCTTGCATCCCTAATTTTTTTTTAGGCATTTCTCACTATTGTGACTAACTACTCAAAACAAAATTCAAATCATGTGCAATAAATATTATTTGGTACTTAGTTTTAATATTTCATATTGACTTTCACTATAATTTATTCACTTTAAAGATATTCAACAACTCAAGTGAAATTGGAGATTAAAGGTGAAATTAACGTCCAAATTAAGGACCACTTTAAGGATAATTTTATTGCATGAGAACCAAAATACCCATGACCAATATATTGTCACATCAAAATAACCACTTAAAAGTTGTGATTTCTTCTCAATTTTCTGATTTCATAAAATTGGCAACTTTTTGGTGAAGAAACACTTTTTTCGAACTTTTCTTTAGAATTGCAAAATATTGAAGATTTGCCACCAAAAAAATCCCCTCCCTACTAAAACCAGTATCCATCTATCAAGGAAGGCACTTTGTTTTCTTTCTCATATTGAAGTCCCCCAAACCACGTTCACACATTTTGTTCTTGGTACAATTGAAAAACCTTCAATAATAAGGGGGGGTGGTTTTGTAATGTTGAGACCTATTGTATAGGAGTTACTAAAATTTGAATTATTTTTCATCGAAAATTCAACAAAATCAATGGAAATTAGGGTGCATTCTTGATACTTTTGTAAAGCCCTCAATGAATATAGTTGCATGGAGATAATTTTATAATGTCTAGACCTAAAACATGGGAGCTGTAAAATTTTGAGAAATTTGTCATTAAAAATTCAGTAAAAACCAATTATTAAAATATTGAATGGAAATTGGAATTCAACCTTAAGTTAAAGAAGATTTGCTTTTTCAAATTCATCCAATATCATCATATGTGTTCAATGGGACAAACCACACTAGTCAATATTAATACCTCATTTATTAAACATGGATTCTCAATAGTTAATTCATTTACCTTCTCAAGGTTGGTTTCGCAAGTTCAAAGTTCTGTATGGAAAATGTGTGCAAATAAATGCATTCATGACTAGCAAAATTTGCTAGTCTCTTGGAAACTCAAAAGCAATTGATTAACTTCCATGTTATCCCAGTGTAATCAAAAAATGAAAGGGAACAAGTATAGTCATAATATAATGACCCATGAAAAGTGTAATCCTTTTTTTCTCATTTTTAAATGATAAGTCAAGTTTACATTGAAATTGTTTGGTTCATTTAAGCAAAAATATATACATATATTATGAAATTATTTAGATAAATTTGAAATGAATGTAAAGTACTGAAAAAAAAAACTTTTAAAAGAATGTGACTAGTGTTTTCATTACTTAATGGCCTCCTAAAAGGGCTTGAAATGATTACAAGCTTTAATTAAAATGCTTGAAAACATTGTTTGATTATATTCCAGAAATAATACTTATTGTGTGAAATGATCAAATAAATCTAAAACAAGTTTATAACGAAATTCAAAATCACAACAAGATTACAAAGATTGACACACAATTCGATAGAATTTACCAAGTTTAAAAATTACAAAAACAAAAAAACTAGTTTGTATACCTTGAAAGGTGATTTTCCCTAGAATGCTTGAGAAAATCAAAGAGAAGATGATTATTTTTAAAAAGATGAACCCTATATAACAAGTAAAAAATCATTTTTTTCATTTTAAAACAAGCATAGACTCTTTGGTAGAGGCACTTGCAACCTTGAAATTGGTTGATACCTTTGGCAATACCTGTATCAAAGTGGTAAAGTCATCCTTACTGGTTAGTATACTCTTTTTTGATAATGTTTTTCAAAAATTCATAATTTCTTCAAATTAAATCCAAATTCAACATTTCAATTGTTCATTTTGTAGCCCTTAGAAACCAAACCATATCAAGTAAAGCTTGGTAGATAATTTTGGTATTTAAGCAAATATCTCGATAGGTTTTTTGATAGTTTATTTTTGTAGAGATTTTTTTATAACTACTTTCTATAGTTATTTATGCAACCATTATAAAATATGATCAAGATTGTCTTTTTAATAATATTTTTAATATACCTTTACATAATAATATGGTATAACATTTTTTTGAGACATTATTTTTTCTATCAACTTGTAAATCATGATTTTAAAAATATTATTTTCAAACAACAAATCTTATTTTGTCATGTCATTTGAACTAACTAACCCATTGTTTTTAAGCAAAGCAATAAGGAGGTGGGTGTGAATCATTATTTGAAAAAATAAACATATTTGAATGCTTATCATTATCTTGTTACTTAACATTGAAATTTAATCTTCCAACTTTTTGCACATTCCCACACCAATGCATCACAACAAATCCCAACACCCACAAATGCACCATCCATCAGAAACCTTGTTAATAATTTAATTTTGGATTACCCATAACCATGTTAGCAAGGTTCTTATAAGCAATTGTTTAAACACTTGTACTACTCGTATAAGTGGGTAAGTATCATAGGTAAGTAGATAAGGAATATAAGTGATTATTATGTAAGTACGTAAAAGGTGCAACTAGGTAGTTTAATACTTCTTGACAAGTGGTATAGAGTCCATGGGTGGTTGTAAAGTAAGGTGACTGACTTTTTACATCACAATGCAATTTTTTACAAAGTGTCATTCATTTACATATTATTAGCATGCCATAAAATTAACAATATGACAAATTTGTGACTAGATTTAAATGTTCAACTTGAATAATAAAACATGTATATTAAAAATATATTATAATATATATACATCAAATCTGTAATAATAAACTTTTGAAATTGAAAAATATGAACTGATTTTCTATTTATGCGTTTACATACATGTATTATTTTTTTATGGTCCTCAAATGGGCAATGGGCAAGGTACAGTGGGGATGAACACCCAATTGCTAGATCGTGGGTTCCATGAGTTGTTTGACTCCCCCCACCCCCTTAGATGTTATGAGGGCCTTCAAACCTTGTTGGGATTATGTGTCCCAGCACGCACCAGTGCTGAGTCAGATAATCCCTCCAGGGCCAGGGATCACTATGGTGGTATTGCAGTACTAAAGGTAGAGGGAGCCACTGGATGTATTTCATGTTAGACCCCCAACCTTCCGGCCCTGGGGCTGTCTAACGTAGACTTTAATTAGCAAATTGGTGGCTGTAGCTCATCCAAGGGCTAATGAACAACTTTATTGAACTCCAAGTTAAGGTGCCACAAAAGTGGCATGTTGTGGCACAATGCTAGATGTTCAGCATGATCACCTCAGCATGATATGATGGTGCACTGGAATACATAGAGCAATATATTATATGTAAATTCACTTTTCAAAATTTCTCCATTCATGCAGTCGTCAACAACCTGCCTTGGCATAATGTTGTCCTTCTGAAATAAAAGTGAACCTTCCATTCATGCAAGATCCTAATTTGATTAAGACAGAGAACATTTCACTTTTGTAAGGTTCCAAATTTCGAAAAGAGTTTATTGGAAAGTAAGGAACTGGTTTTTTGACTTTTTCTTTGGGGGTTTGTTGCCCCTCAAATGGGCCCTCAAACCTAAGAAGAGCCTAAAACCTGTTCCTTACCCTCCGCATAATTCTGCACAGTTCTCACACATTTAATGATGGGTACCGCCAGAGTGAACCAGCCCTCATGACTGCACCAGTTGGCCGTTCTGTCCATAGGATGGGGTGGATGATTCGGCTCTTTTTCATTCATCTCTTTACCTTGCGTTAACCAACATTCCACCACAGTCAATCTTTTTTGGCTGCTGACCTTTGACCATTTTTTTTCGTTGCCAATTTTTTTCCAACCCTGACCTCCATACTACCCACCCACCTAGCTACCCTATTGACCTAAATCTTAGCCCTGCCTACGAACTAACAATTAATCCCTTACTTACCTTGGCAAAACTCTTTTTTTTCTTTTGGCTAAACCTATATTTCTTCTTGACTAAACTTCTATCTCTTGGCTAAACCTATATTTCTTCTTGGTTAAACTTATATTTCTTGGCTAAACTTCTATCGCTTGGCTAAACTTATATTTCTTCTTGGTTAAACTCATATTTCCTAGTTAAACTTCTATTTTTTGGCTAAACCTATATATCTTATTAGTTAACTTCTATTTTTTAGTTAAGCCTATATTTTTTCTTGGTTAAACTTATATTTCATGGCTAAACTTTTATTTCTTGACAAAAACTATATATCTTACTAGCTAAACTTCTATCTCTTGGTTAAACCTATATATCTTATTGGCTAAAATTCTCTCTATTGGTTAAACCTATATATTTTATTGGCTAAACTTCTTTTTCTTGGCAAAACCTATATTTTTTCTTGGCTAAATTAATATCTCTTGGCTAAACCTATATTTCTTTTTGGCTAAATTTATATCCCTTAGCTAAACCTATATTTCTTCTTGGTTAAACTTATTTATTTTAACTAAACCTATATTTCTTCTTGGTTAAACTTATTTTTTTTAGCTAAACCTATATTTCTTCTTGGTTAAACTTATTTTTTTTAGCTAAACCTATATTTCTTCTTGGTTAAACCTACATTTCTTCTTGGCAAAATCTATATCTAACTTATTAAACTTCTACCTACTTCTTATTCCAAAAATTAACTAGGAGAGTATATACATTTTTCAATAATGCCACTTTAATTATTAACAAAACATCTACTTGTTGGCAAAATCTTCACATACAAATACTTGCAACAAGATTCATTTTATCTCTTCTAAAGGTGAATGAAGAAGGTCTCAAGTTGGGCCTTCAAGTTGAGTGACCACACTAAAGGTAAGAAAATAGACTTTTATTTCATTCATTTAATTCTTTCTTTTCATTGTGTTTCAATTTTAATTCATCACTCACTTCTAGAAGATTATTTTGTATGGCATTTGTATATGTTTATATAGTTATTAATTTTTATGACATTTACCATTTTAAAAATTAGGTTTATATATAAATATTTTGGGGTAATTAGTTTTAAACTTTAAGGCTAATGTTTCGATTCATTATTTTTTTTGTTGATTAACTTTAAAATTCAAAACATAGTTGTTATAAATCTTTTTTGTATTCCATTTTTAGTTTTGTTTGTATAATCATTAAGTTGAGAACATTTATCATTAAGATTATTTAAGGTTTTAAGTTTAAAGTTTAATAAAATGTGTTGATTTATTTAGGTTGTGTTTT
>Ga0209208_10001630_pt1 | contig 31796 bp, 20 predicted proteins | sample S1TSphfallax_3_FD_187694 | JGI IMG/M metagenome (GOLD analysis project Ga0209208, IMG submission 187694) | Host-associated microbial communities from peat moss isolated from Minnesota, USA - S1T2_Fd - Sphagnum fallax MG (SPAdes) (version 2) | ecosystem: Host-associated > Plants > Peat moss >...
AAAAAGTGAATGAATAAAGAAAACATTTTTTTATAAAAAAATCTCATTTTAAGAAAAATGTAGATTATAAAACCGAAAACATTTAAGTAAACAAAACAACTAATAAGTAAACAATAAGAAAAATACTTCCCTGAAAGGCAGCCCAACTTTTGATCTGTGACAAAGCTTAGTTGAAAGAAAATTTACGTTCCTCACAATGGCAAAAGCAAATAACTAAAAAAACATTACAAAAGACTCTGTTTTGAAGGGCCTTTTTCTCACAACGTGTCTTTCACAATAAGAAAGAAAAAACTCACACTCATAAACCTTATGCTCTTGTGCTTGCAAAAATAAAAGAACAAACCCATGCTTGACACATAAAGTAAGAAATGTAGACAACTCCAACAAGCTTTCATTTTAATTTTTGTAGAGTTTCCTTCCTACAACATATGCTTAAGAAAATTATTAAAAACTCAAAACTCCACAACCAAGGTGCAAAACCTTTCCACTTCCAACCAAAACCAACACAACAAGGTGCAAAACCTTTCCAACTCCAACGAAAACCAACACAAACAACGTCAACATACTTGTGCACTAATCCACAAGATGTGACAATGACTTTGAAGCGAGCAACAAAACTTGAAAATTCTAAAAGGCAATCAAAGCAATACAACAAAACATGCAACAAAAAAGATATTGAACCATTATTCCTCCCAAAAGGCATCAAAATCTTGCCACCACACCATGAGTGAAACCCTAACCCTAAACAGTTAGGAGTTTAGATCAATGTGAACATGATCAAAATGATACTTGATTTCGCTCACCTGAACATGGAAAATTATGTTCACACATATGTTAAATTAGCACCCATCATTAGTGTGACTTTTGTCATTAGCTCAAATGTGAAGTCTAAAATATTTGTTGATTTTTTATTTAATTTTCAATGACACAAATTATTCAGAATTCAATTTCTCCAACACTTTAGGTTTACAAAATACAAAATTACCTGCATGAAAATGATACTCATTGAGCTATTTTCAACAATATCAGGAGAATGACCCAAGTTTTCTAAAATTCTTAGTTTAATTTTATTGAATTTTGAATGAAATTTTTGTTCAATATTGAATAACTCTTGCAATGGAAATCTAAACATTATGAAACCACCTTGATGCACCCCTACTCAGGGAGGGCTTTCCAAGTGTACTAAGAGTGTGACAGGGGTGTTGTGGTGTGGGAGATCTCAACATGACAAACAAGCTTCCTTACTAGATAGATTTGCTCATGAAATTTCTCCCAACAGCTTTTGAGTGTGTAAACTTTGAATTAGATGATTGGCTCTCTACAATCGGATTCATGGACAACTAACTTAGATTGGACCAAATCTCTAACTTAGGCTTGCAAAGTGGGTGTCAAAAAGAAAAGAACACTCACTTTTGGACTAAAATCTCACTCACTCCAAGCCAAGTCACCAGTGTGATGAAAACCCAACAACAGCCCAAGGTCACCACCCAAGCTGGTCTTTTTACAAATTGGGAGGCAGGGACAGAGGGATTGAAACTAACTTGAGTCAGTTTCCCCAACTAACGAACAATGGAAAATTCTGCTATTTCTGGCAATAAGACAAGAAGAAAACGTTGGGAGTTTGGTGGACCTGGACTCCATTATTCGTCCAAAAACTGTCACCATCCGAGTGGGCAACCACCAGTAGCCCCTTGGATCGAACCTAGGACCTGTGACCAGCCTAGGAAAAGAGGTTTTGCCGCTCAGGGTTTTTTTTGGTGGCGAAAATTCCACTACTTGGCCATTAAAAAAAAGGGGCTGTGAACCATACAAAGTTTTTTTTGAAAAAAATTCTTCTAGATGGCCCAAATTCGAGAGGAGAAAAACTTTTGAAATCGCCAGATTCAGATTTCAGGTTCTAGCTGGTGATATTTTTGTTCCACTTTCTAATTGTTGTGTCATCCCAAGAGGGATTTAACATTAATTGGCAATAGGTATTTAGAACCCGTCTAAATAGTTTTTAAACTAATTTCTAAAATGCTACCAAGCTATTAAAATCAGAGTCCAAAGTTCAAATGTGGCCAAATTTTGTCAAAATAAACTCTTTTTTTCCCGAATTGCGCGAATCTTTTAATTTAAAAAGAGAGTATTGGACATAATATTCCCTTTAATTAATTAATTAATTAATTTTCATTTTGACGAAATTTGGCACACAAAAAATCGCCGGTACTATAGCAGGTTGCCAGAATACAACAACGTTTCAAAAGAAGTCTACTTTCCCGTGTAGTCAAATTTTGGTTAAAATCCTCTTGTGGATGATCGCCAGTCCAACTACCTCACAAAATTGGAAAAAAAAACCACCCTGGTTGGCACTGGGCTATGCCCTAAAGAAACAGACAAAGATTCGCTTACTGCGAGGTAAGTAGCAATCATCGTAGACGCGCGCCCCGCCCAGCTCCAGACAGAGCCACAGTTCGCACACGTCGATCTGAAAACGGGAAGCGATGGAAACGAAAGGAGGAGGAGGAGGAGGAGGAGTAAACGGGTCTTTGAAGTTTGGGGCACGACGATTGGAAGAAATGGGTAGGAGTATAGCGCTCCGCGCGCTTGCTCATGTTATTGTGATGGAGTTTTAGTACTAGTCTGAAGTCGTTAGTATGTTTGGTTCAGACTTCTTGTCACATTATTGGTAGCGTGTAGCAGTGCAGCGTGTGCAATACGTAGTTAAGATTGGAAGGGAAAGGAGGGAGAGGGCAGGAGTGGAAGAGGAAAGGAGGAGTAGGAGTAGTAGGGATGGTGGAGGTGATTTTACATGTCTACGATGTGACTAGTAGCATGAATGTGCGAGCGAACTCGATGATCATGAACATCAACAAGATAATGCGGGATGGCATTGGCATCGGCGGTATCTTCCACAGCGGTGTTCAGGTCAGAGTTGGGTCCTTGCTTGAATAAATGAATGTATCTGGGCAATGAGAAGAAGGCAGTGAGTGAGTCCTCCTATTTCATGTCTGAAGATGTGATAGTCATGGGTGTGTAACTCTCATACCAGTGTCTGCATTCCTAGATCATTCAGGTGTAAGAGCATCTCCACAGGTGCTCAGTATGTGGCCTTGCACTGAACACATTGGATGAGGTATGAGGTGCAGCAGTCTAGTGGATCCATTTGAAGACTGCTATGACCCTGAAAAAATGCACAAGCTCGAGGGCCCTGGAAGAACCCTGGAAGAGTCTAATAAATGCAGTCAAATCATATTTATAGATTGCTCCCTGGGGTTGGAAAAAAGTAAATAACTAAAACTTGGATGTGAGAAATATTTTTGCAGGGTCACATGCTGAGCACCAGTGGAGATGCTCTAAGGGCAACACACTGTACAATATAGTTTGGGTGAAGATCGATAAAAATTTGACTAACATTCTCAGTGACTCAGCATTCAATTTTGCTCAATATCATGAGGCTAGCAAATCCACAGCATACTCTAACACCTGTTCTTGATTGGCTATATGTTATCATTGGTCCAGGTGGTTTGTTATTAGTAGATTCTGACCTTTACTGTCCTAGGTTCATATTTGTGGGTGGGGCTTGGAATCAATAAATAAGTAAATCTTGGATGGGAGAAATACTGTTGTTGCAGGGCCAAATGCCAAGTATGGGCGGAGCTGCTCTAAGGCTTTGGCTCAATAGAACTAAGAGCAAGAAGAAATGACCACACACACATTCTAAGCATATGTTGTGATGATTTTTACTATGTGATGATAGCAGGTTTTTGATGAGGAATGGTCTTTCGGGTTCTGTGAGAATGGGAGTGGCGTGTTCAGCTGTCCACCCAAGACAAACCCCATGTACACATACCGTGAGACACTATCACTTGGACATGCAGATGTGTCTGTCATGCAGGTCAACCGGATTCTCGGGGAGCTGAGTCGTGAGTGGCCTGGGTGCTCCTATGATCTCCTCTCACACAACTGCAACCATTTCTGTGAGGAATTTTGTGCCAAGCTTGGTGTCCAAAAGCTACCTTGTAAGTTGAATTTCAACTCCATCTCTCTCTCTCTCTGTATTTTTACAGAGCCACTTTTTTGTCTTGTAATTTCGGGCATTTGATTTGCAAAGAGAAATTGGATTCACCTTCAAAACCATTTTCATCTAAGATGACACAATGTCTGAAACTGGAATCTGAGATTTATGATTTGGGGATGACCAACTTTGAAGCTGACTTGAGGTATGCAACTGTGGCTGGACAGTGTGGGTCAATAGGTTTGCAAATGTGGGCGATGCTGCAGTTGAAGCTGCTGGGAACACCATGGAGAGGGTATGGCTCTTACTCATCAACATTCACTTTTGTTTCAACTGCTATCAGCACATCAGAGTCAGCACTTGTGCATCTTATTGGTGCCAAGACTCCTGATATGTACTAGAGCTGCTGAATTAGTTATTAAGGATGTATTTGATACTGTGGTAGATAAGTGATAAGAGCACCCTGACATCTCTGAGGTCATAGGCATGGCAAGGAGTAATGTAGTAGTCAGGAAAATGAAAACTAAGCTTCCAGTAGTCTCTTCTTGTTTCATTAGTCTTTTAAGAAACCATGTTAGACTTGAGATCTGTAAACAAAATGTACATCCTTGCTACTGTAAATTAGCTTGTGTTTGGGGAATGATATAAGGTGTCAGTGCTGTTAAATGTTATGATAAGAAGTAAAGATGATGAGTTGGATAAATGAAAAATTCGTACTGATGTGGTCATGACCTGGCATGTGCTATGAATTTGAGCAGTTGCGGCAAGCTAAAGCTGAGGTGTTGACAAGAAGTAGATCTGCTGTACGTTATATGTTTGGGCCAGTCGCATCTGCAGCAGCAGTGAGCCCTGATAGGTTGCAAGACTCTCCTACTGGTAGTTCAGGACGCCGCTTTAACTTTACAATCAGTCCTTCGAGACTCCTGTCAAAAGACCCATCCACATCACAGCAGAATGGCACTAAGCCAGGCAGCAATTCTGTTATTTGTTTGCCTTGGAAAGACTGACAGGTACAGCCCCCAGAGCCACAAAGAGCAGCAGCAACTAGACTAGGTCATTTACTGTTAATTGTAAATGACCTGGTGCATCATTTGGGGACAGTGCAGTGCCAGAGGAATCAACTGTACTCTCAAGCCTCCTTGTCTCCAATTCAAGTATTTGTTCAATTTGACAAGCAAGCCCATTTTGACAATTTCACCTCACATACATGGGAAGGCAGGTGCATTATTTCACTTGTGATAGGTTGTCATATGTTTTTGTGCCTTTTGCTGTGGTAGATTTGATCAGTTTTTGTGGAGGAGCCAAAAATGATGTTTGGGTATTGCATATCATTTGTAGTTGGTCAGAACCCCCCCCCCCCCATGTTGTAGTCTTGAATTGATGGGCACCAAATTCTTACTCCTCAGATGTGCAGACCTCAGACAAACAGAATTGGTCTTTGTACATCAACACAAGTTCATCTTCTTCCACCCTTCAGGGTATTGTTTTATCATTCTTCTGTACAGATCATACTTTCTCTTTATGTTCATTAGGGATTCATTTGAGGTTTTTGATGCACATTTCTGGATGAGTCCTTTTCAGTGAAGGAACTGTTGAATTCATTTCTTACATGAAGAAAACACAGTTTGTGCACCATGGTGTTTGTGAGATAGAAGCTTGGGAGCAGAGAATTCAAGATACCAATGAATATGTATGGAAAAAGGCCCTGACAGCAGGGCATTATGCACTCGGAGTGAGTGTGGCGCTTGAGGTCCAAAGTGTAATGCCTTTATGGTAATTGCCATCAAAACTGATGAGATGAACAAATCACACTATGCAAAATCCCTCTCAGTACCCAATACCCAAGAAAGGGGGTGTAACATGGAATTTCCTCCTGAGCAGGATATTTGTTCAATCATTATCTGATGAATATTGTAGGACCTGGGCCAGTTTGACAGTAATTAAATTATTTGTGGAATTCTTGGAATTTTGAAACATCCTTGGGAATGGTGTTGAAACGTCTAAAAACCTCAGCCACAAAATGTTGAAAGTTCAAGAAACCTTGCAATTTGCAAACTCCAAATGAGAGTGTTTGTGCTTGACAAATTGTCTTTGAAGGCATGGTTCTTCATTTTTCTGGTGCTACCCTCAATGGACCTCAATGACTAGGATTCTTGATGGTGCAAAAAGTTTATCCACGGACAATTGTTGCATGTTAGCACAGAGTTACCATTAGAAACTATGTTTGTGAATGGGAAAAAGGGAGGGGTATTACAAACAACCCTTTCAAACAAAAGATTGTGAGGGAGTTTGGAATCAATTTGCTCATTGAGTCATGTATGCAATTTTTGGAAAGAAGCAATAACTGGACTATATAATAATATAGTCAAGATTATTGATTTGCAAAAAATTACAATCTATTTAAATATAGATAATAGTCAAAGAGCTTCATAAAGAAATAATAGGAGGTCATTTTTTTGCAAACGTCATTGCTCTTAAAATTTTAGATGTAGGATAATTGTGGTAACTATATATCAATATACCGTTTACTATTGTAAAACTTGTGATGCTTGTCAATGCATAAGATATTTATCTACTTAAAATTTGGCAATATTGATCACCAATCTTCTTGGAAAACCATTCATGAAAACATGCCTTGACTTTGTTGGACCAATCAAACTCGTAGCTTAGCTCATGGGCAATTGATACATCAATTCTATCACAAATTGTGTCACAAAAAGGTGGAAGCAAAAGTTTTATGGACAAACATTGTTGCAATTATGGCAAAGTTTCCATATGAATTCATTCTTGTTTGATTTGAATTTATGTTCGATGAATGTCATTATTAGTCAAGTACACATTTCATTAATGATAGTATTTGATATTTAACTAATCATTTCCTAATGCATCATATGAGTTATAATGTATATTAGTTTCAAGGTAATGGTTAGGAAAATTTATTAAGAAAATGATTAATACATTATTAACCAAATTCTTTAATGAAAAATGATTGGGATGAATTTTTTAAATTATCATATTATTTTATCATATTGCTTTTAAGGTTGCCATAAGGAAAATGTCTTTTCAATTGGTCTATGGATTAAATCCATCATTTCCTATCAAATATCTTTTATTAATGAAAATCCATGGTAATATACATTCATGTCTTATTTAGGTACTTACCAATCAAATTACCAAGTTGGAAAAAATTTAAGAGAACTAATTAAAAGCATAGGACACTCAAGCTATGAATAAATGGAATTGGTGTATGTGGCTTCAACAATATTGACATCCTAAAAAACAATTCAAATTCAGATTTTATGTGTTATTATTTCCAAAAGTGGGGAAGGTCCACAATAGGAAATTTAAATGTCAATGATTTGGTCCCTATTGAATTCAATATTGTTTTCCAACAACACTATGATATTAACACATTGGATGAGTTTGAACCAAACCCAATTTTGGTCAATATTAATTAGTTGAAGCCATATCAACATGTAAAATTGAATGTTGAACCAATTCAAGTACCAAAATTTACAATTTCCATGAACTTGATTCAACTTGTATATCCACAAATTATTCAAATGACTAATAGATACGTTTAAACTACATTACTAATAAATCAATTGATCTTTTCATCCATTATTAAAAGAACTTTTTTCTCAATTATTTTTTTGCAAAATTATTAAAATGATTACATACTCTCATTATGACACCTTAACTTTAATTTGGTTAATATTACTTCCATAGTTAATTATTTGTCATCACCATTACTCTTAAAAAAACAACTATAGTCCTTTTTTGTATTTTTGTATTTTCATGTATTTTTGTTATTTTGCATCAACTAAGTGCAAAGTTTGAAAGTGTAATTAAGAGGTTATTGCAAAAAGTTGAAAGGTCATAGAAGAAAGAAAAGAAAAATTTCAAACATGATAAAAATAATCTAGATTGGCATTACACATTCTACCATTTGCAATTTGATTGTCGATTGAGGACAAGAAATTCACATTATCACATATTGAGTGAAAAATTCATGTAATCATTCAATACTTGTAAAATTTCCTCAACCTATTGTCATGAATCCAATTGTGATTTTTGATTCAAACAATGAAGAAGTTGTTATGTCTATTGCAAATCCTATTATTAAAATTTTGGCACAAGAATAAATAATTCAACAACCAAAAAAAATTCTAAATTAAAAAAAAAAATTGATTATCCATCATAGACTTTGTAAACAATGTTGTGACAAAACAAGCAACCAATGGTGCCACACAATTTACTACATCATGACAAGAAGACCAATCCCATGGATGCAAAGGAAATCCAAAAGATCCTATAATGGATTATTATTAGATGTAGAATTTTGATGGGCCAAGACTACCAAGTTTGAAGGTTTCTTCCAAGTTCGATAATTTAATCCAAGAATTCCACTCCTTAAAGAATTTCTCCAAACCTAAACTCAATATGAAGATGGGCACTTGTGTAAGGTAATTTTTTTTTAATTGATCAACAACTTTTCCATGAATTATTTCAAATGTCAAATTGAACAAAAGTTAATCCATTGACAATAAGCAAAAAAAAATTAAAATAAATCTGCATGGCAATATTGTGGAGTGTGTAGATGCATATGTTGGCACTAAACAATGGGTTGTCACCAAGATGTAAGAACTTTACTAATTATAAATTTTTTCACTTTTGCAAGTAATGTACCAATGTGAAAAGATCATTTATTTTAACAACAAAATTGTTATAAATTTAAAAATGCAATTTGTGATATCCTAATCAACTTGGTGTGCAATTAGAATGATGGACTAAACATCAAAAAATAAAATCATAAGTAGTACTGCACAATAGTCAAAGAAGACTGGTATGTTTTATGTAGGAGCTATTACCAACATCTTACATTGCAAATGGTTTTTGTTGGAAGCCAAGGTCATTAAACATATAAGTCAAGGTGTTCAACAACCATAACTTGATGACATCTCAAATACGTAGTCTGTACCTACGAAAAGTTTTGAAACCCATGATGATTTGCAAGACAACATGGAAGAGGATGTGCAAAAAATTACAATGGATCATTCAAAAAATGAAGCCTCCAATTTCTAGAACACATAGTCACCACTAACCATCCGAATACCAATGAGCTGACATGTTGCAATACATTTTGAGTTCATCACTAAAATAAATTTTCCAAACGTTCCACTTGAGGTGCCTACTCATAAATGTGCTCATACTCAAGTTGTGCTAAATATGGTCACAACAATTGCATCTAAAGCTACATTTACATGATTTCCATCACCAAACCAACAACCCCCATCTATAGATACTATTGCAACTTTACCACAACATTCAAAATTGTTAATTAGCAACAAAGAAATGACCATCCTAGTTCCACGAGTTTCCATTCATGTCCTTCAACCCCTATCTTTCAAATTGTTTGAAGGATTTTGTTACTTTTAAAGTTCATAGAGTTGTTAGTTGGCCAAACTTGGTAGAAAACTTCATGACTTTTGCAGTAGATTATGATTGATTAGCTAATTATCACATGCAATTGAATGAGGAATCAATTGATAAAACCTTCCAAGTTAAAAATTTGGTACAAAGGTAGAAAGACCATGAGAAACAATTGTTCATGTCATAGAAAGAAGCCAATGCTAGTCAAACTAAATAGTCAAAGCTACATGATAAACTAAAAGAGTTGTATGATACACTTGAAGCTCAAATGTAAAGTCTGAAGCTTCATGTTTAGAACCAATAATCCAATTACTAGGAGATTCATGAGTAGCTTGAGAAACTAAAGGCCAAAATGGAAGATACAATATCAAAGTGGAATAGGGCAAAATTCAAATTCAACATAAGGATTTCAAGTTCAAAAACGTGCACATGTTTTTTGATCAGTAATGTTAGGAGACTACCAAATCTTCGTTGGTTATAAAGAAGTACTTTGTAGACCAACAAAAAGAAATCACTAAGTTGTGGTTGGAACATGATCATCACAAAAACCAATTGTAGCAATTACAAGATATGCCATTGGTAATTGTGGTTCACAAGATGAAGGAGTACAATGAACTATTCTTAAACCAAAGATTTTCAAATGTTCATACTCAAGTGCTAGTGCAAGAACCTTCAAAATGAGAACCATGGTGGGATAAAATACAAACATGTGTTGGGAAAATGTTTTTAAAATTCAGATATCCACATCGGATATTAGCTTGGATCTCACAAGTCATATCTAATGGATATCACCTAAGTTCATATTTAGGTTGATATTAGGACTTATGAATATCACTTTTGTGATATCCGGATTTTTATATTCAAGAACCATTTAGCATGGATATGGATATTTGGTTAGGTTTGGTTTTAGTTTTAGGGTTTAGGCATTAGTTTAGGTTAGGGATTGGGTTAGGTTTTAAGTTAGTTTAGGTCAATAAGGTTGCGGCTAGTTGTAGTTGCAATCATTGTAACCTTAAATCCTAAAATTAACAGCTAGGAGGGGAAGGAGAGAATATAAAATATTGTTTCCCTCATGTCCCCCATTGTCATCACATTTTGTTCCTTTCACATTCTAGTATGCTTCGCACTCCATTCTTGTTGTGTCCTAGTTTTCTTCATGCTCTGCTCCTATTTGATGTGCCTCTTGAGGTACCTTTCTCCTCTCCTTTCTTAATTGTCCATGCTTTGCTCCTTTTTGCACTATGCTTTTTGTGTTTCACACATGATTTGTGGAGACGATACTTCCCCCCCTTTTATTTTGTTTTGCAAGTTCAAGTTTGGAAGAGGGAACTTTAAAATGTTAGAACTTTGAGGTATTATTATTATTATTGTTATTATTATTTTGTTTGATTTTTTATTTATTTAATCCATTTGTCTCAATGGTTCATATTTTTTGTTTTTGTTAGATGTTTGTTGTATTTTGTAGGAGTTGGAAGAAGCTAAAATCAAATACATTCCTGTCACATGTATTTGTTTTAAAAAAAACGATTTATTTATATTTCCTCATTTTTTAAAGGTATTTTTGGAAATGGGTAATCTTTTTTTAATGTTTTGAAATTTTATTTGGTTCCTTCCTTTTTTTTACATTTTTTATTTAATAATATTTTAAAATTTTACTTTGTTTGTTGTCTCTTCCTTTTATTTTTTGTTGTAAGCTTGTGTTTTGATTTATCTTCATCTTTTTTTTAATTTATGTTTTTCTCTTAGTCTTTTTATATAGTTTAGTTTATAGTTTTACTTTTTTGTATAAAAAATGTTGTGATGTCATTAAAAGGATTTTCTTCAAGCCTTTTGTGTTTATTACTTTGTATTATTATATATATATTTGTTTGTTGTATAATTTTGTCCAATATTGTATTGGATTATATTATTCTTTTTGATAGTATTCCTATGGTCTTCATTTATTTTTTAATAGATATCAGGCTGATTGGATGCTTCATTCGATTTAGCGACACATTAAATAAATTGAAGAAAAAATGTTTTGAAATTTACTCTCTATTGTTTGATGTGAGGGGAGGGAAAAGTGAGATGATGAATTTGTAAATTCTTGTAAATGCTTGCATTCTTTTAATGCCTTTAACTTTTTTTTGTAAATCATATTTTAAATTAGGTTTCTTTCCTTAATTATATAGAACTTGCTAAAAATGGAAACTAGGATGAAGAATCCATCATGTGAAGTGCTCATGAATGAGATGTTTTATTTGTTACCTTGAAGTTGTCGAAGTTTGCAATAAAAGAACAAATGCAAGGAAAAGGCTAATATATTATTACAAGACAAATGGAATAACACCGTTGAAAATGTTGATGCATATCATGTTGTTTTAAACAAAAAATGGAGGAAAAGGTGAAGAATTCTTTGAAAGGAATTATGGAGAGGTCCAACGTCCTAAAAAATGGCCAAATATTTTTAGTTTTTCAATCTCTGATTTTTTTGTTGCCAAAAGTCCTTTCAAAGAAGGTGATGTTGAACAACAACAATTTGTGGAGGATATGTGTTTATTGGTTGTCAAAAACAATTTGCTAATATAATTTCTCGAAAGTGTTTGCTTGAAAAGGCTATGTATGCATCTATGCCCTCGATTGTAGTTCCCATAACATAGAGTTTTTTCAAATGATTTTTTGTAGAGTTTAGTAGAGAAAACGAAGTAGAAATATGTTTTACCTTTGTTGCATGATTGTAAAATTACAATTGCAAGCTTTGATCTTTGGATGTCCAAAGGTGCACATGACATTTTTTCCCTAGTTATTAACTTCTTAGAAGTTGATTGGCAATCAACACATGTCACACTTGGACTTTTAGAAGCTAATGAGACAATTGGGCAAGCTCTAGTTAAGATTTTGATTGAACTCTTGGATGTGTATGGTTTGATAAAAAAAATGGCTTACATATTAAGGATGAAGGATCTAATCGTAACATTATGACTATTGCCTTAAAATTTGTTGTTAACTATGAATTGTTAGGGTTGGAGGAAAGTTATCAAAGATCTTGCTTTGAACATGCATTTTCTAAAGCATGTCAATATGGAATAGTTTATGACAAAGTGTGTAGAGGGTTGAAACATGTTTCCATTGAATTTGCACAATCATATATACAAAAGTGCATAACTTGGCCCAAAAAGTTTGGGAAAGGTAAATAAGAATGGAATAAGGCATGCATTAATTTAGAATCTAACCTAGGAAGTTGAATACCCTAGTCAAAACAAAGTAATTCTTTTTACCCTAAACCTTTTTGACAATTAAAAAAAAAATTTAGTGCCAAAATTTTAATAACTTAAATATTAAGTTTGGTTTTTGTTGAAAATGTAGGTTTGCAAGTAAGGTGATTTTGTTCCAAGAAGCTTTGCAGTTTCGTGAAGCTAGTACTCTATGTTATAGTACGTAGACCACAATCAAGATATATGGCAGTGTCCTTCCTCCCCTTACCTGGCACGTATCTAAAATATTGGTTGATGTGTTTTTTTTAGTGGTCAATGCTTGTGTTAAAAACCAATCTAAGGACCATTGACTTTTGTCAGATGCATTGTTTATAACCATAACCATGACTTGTAAGTTCAAAGAAGAGGATGAAATGAATCTATTTGTGGATGGCTTAATGGAAAAGGATGTTATTATTGGTGTGGAGGTGGATTTGTTAACTTCCAACATAAAAAATGAAGTGTTTGGTTTTTTGGATGTTTTTCTTTCTTTCTTAAAAAAGTTTTGTGAAAGAAAAACCCATAATATGCTTGCATTAATGTTAAATCTAGAATATAGAGGTTAATGTAAATTGGAGGAGGAATTGGAAGAGTTTGAAGGTTGTTTTGATAGATATGAAATTAAGGATATGTAAACAATTTTTTATATTATATGTATAATTGTTTGCATTTTACTTTTTTGTTAACTTTCCAATTTTCTTGGTTATTTTAGTTTAAATGATGTTTGGTCATAAAATATGTGCAATTGGAGTATTTGATATCCAATAATGATATCTGACTGATAAATAGTGATTGATATTTAGCACATTGATGTCCAAGTTTTAAAAAATTTCAAAATATGATATCCAACTTGGATATCTAAGTTTCTAAATTAAGAAAAAATTGATATTCAATATCCAACAAAAACCCTAGCTAGATATATTTATCCAACAAATATCACAAAAGTTGATATCCGCCCAACACTGGGTGCAAACCATTGTTTAGGAGATGATCCTTTAGGCTTTTGATTTGCAAAATGAAAATGAGTAATTGTACATTCATAAGATCAAATCTTATGAAATTGCCTACCTAGATCATGTTTACATTCCACCAACTTTCTCATTTGAAGTTTTTACTTGATAGTGATCACCAATCAATATTGATACAAAACCTAGTAATATTGAAGGAGGAACACAAACTTATGTAACAATATAGATATATGAATCAAGTGTTATTACAAATACATCAACTATTACACTTGTGCAAATTCAAATTGGATCTAGACTTCAAGTTGAATTAATTTCAAATACACCTCACCAATCTAAGATTTTTCTCTATACCATTGATATTGTTACTCAAAGCATATAAATCCTTAGATTATTGATTTGTTGTATAAGGTTTTCAAGGATGAAACCAAGGGGGTTAATGCTAAGAGGTAGAATTTATCATAGTAAAATGGGTAGTATTTGTAATTTAAATAGTTGTAGATTTGAAGTTATAATTTGGATTAATGTATAGTTTAGTTTACTTACCAATAAAGTTGATTACTAGTTAATTTATTGGTTGCATTTTACCAACTATTTTTTTAATAAAAAATTTTAAATAGTTTTTGTAAAGCTTTAGACAAGAAAAAAACCTTGAATTCATATGTTTGAATTTTGAAGATGAACTAATTTTTTTTTTGAGAAAAAATACAAATTTATTGTTAATTTTGAATTATTGCTTACACACTTGTGTTTTGTAGAGTTGTTAAAGTTTTTTTTGAATCAATTTGTAGGTTTTGATTGTAGATCAAAGAAGTTTAATTTCACATATTAGTTTTAGAACTTTCATTTATGTGTTTAAATTAAGGTCTAATTGAAAAGAGAAAAATATTCCCTTTTCCAAAAGCCCTTGATTTTTCACCAAATATTTCTATAGACATCTTTGGCCATTATACTTATAAAGAAAAGGGGGGAAAAACTTCGATTTTGTAGTGATAATATATTAATTGTCTTAGTCAAGGGTTCATGATAAAAAAGGAGGTGGAAGATAAATACCCACCAAAATGATGGAAGATGATCACAACGTTAAGTGATTTAATCATAATTGTTCCTACACATTGGACCCTACAACAACACCAAATTTCCAATGCACCATACATGGAACACAAACATGTTAGCCAACAAAATTCATCACTTTCAAGTAGATGAAGTTTCTACAACATGAACACCTTTTATTCATAGCAAACTGTAAATATTCAAGGAACATCATTAGCTAAGTGGTATGTTTGGTCATCTATTGTGCAAAGGAAGATAAGAAAAAGAACCAATTAAGTCATAGTGACTAGCACAAAAATTATCAAGACTTGTATATATCAATTCATATAAGTTTGTAACACTAAATTAATGGTGTTGGGTCTTTGGGCTTTAGATTGTGTTACTAAAGGCCAATGTCTAATTTCCTTTCTCTATATGTTTTTAAATTTGTGTATTCAAGCTCTTATGAATAACTAATAAAGATCTGAATTTCTTTTTGCATGGCATCATCAATGGTTTTATGAATATGTGAAACTTTGAAAAGTGATAAGCTTTTGGAGTAAGGCTAAAATGATTATAATTTAGGTAAAAGGAGTGTGTGGTGTGCATCAATTGTAGACTACAAAGAAGGAATTGATTAGGTGCCAATGAGTGCTCCTAATGAAGGAGTGGGGATGGAAAATTTTGAAGGACCAATAGAGCTATTAGAGTTCCAATAAGATTATTAGGATTTTGGAGATCTTGGACTTGGTTATGGGATAATTATGAATGTGGATGGAATGATATGACAATCTAAAATTATTCTAGAATAAAAGAATATTTGAATTATCTAAAGGATCTTACCTGTCTTCACTCCGGCCTTAGATGCTTGTTTTTAATTTCTATCTTTTTGTACAATTTTTCATTGTGCATTTCTTCACAATGGGGGGTTCTAAGTGTATGGATCCAAGAATGTTAAAAGTTGAGTAGGAACGTGTCTAATTGTTTTGATTTTGTCCATTTTCAAAACATAATCTACATGTCCCTAATTTCCTTGTGAACCCCACTATCATTATTTTGAAAAAGTTACATTGTGCACAACCCTAAACCATGATTGCTCTCTTCACTCTCTGAAGCAACGATGTGCTACAACTTATACATGCACACTAGGACCCCTACTTCCTTCTTCTCCCCTCATGGTCACCAAGCATAACTTCTCACCTTTCCTTTCTCATGAACTCATCTACAACTTCTTATACATGCACACTAGTAACCCCTACTTTCTTCTTCTCCCCTCGTGGTCACCAAGGATAACTTCTCACCTTTCCTTTCTCGCGAATTCATCGTTTGGACATGACATCAAATATGAATTCTCATCCTTTCAAAACAAGGTTTCATTGACTTTTCATCCATTGACAAGAGGTTTATGCTATTGTTTTTGAACTAGTAGGTTACTTCTAGTAACCAACAAAAGGTCATTGGTGCTAACTTTGATGCTAGTCCCCTTAGACCATAGTCCCACACCTCAGCTCTTTCTAGTAGCCAATGACCTCTAGCTAGTCACCTAGTCCAATGACATGAGTTATTGACAAATAACACTACGGTTGGATAATGCACTTGAACCCAATGGGAAGTGTTTCCTATCCACTCTCGATCTGCCACTCATGGTGGGAACATAGTTCAAATTAATCTACTATGAACAAAAAAGAGAGGATAAAACTTGCCCGTGCCCTCCCTACACAGGCACACTCCCGAAATAAAAGATCCTTCACAACTTTACACTGCCATGCCCCAGACACTCTCAAAGTAAGTACCTCTTAGACTTCTTGTTTCACTCTCTCCACCCCTCAAATCTCCTAATTAACCATGAAACCAATCATCTTTCTATTTTGCCCCTACCAAAGGCAAGAGTTGTTTAGTGAGGTGCCACACTTTACTGCCCACACACTAGCTCACAACACACAGATGGGTCTCAATATCCTAGCAATCCCAGCACTCTAGCAATAGTCACCACTCACACCAGGGAAATAACACTTGCAAAATTGTAGGACATTTACCATCAAGCTAAAATGCATTGTGCCCAAAACTTCAGCCAAACATTTCACTTGTTTCTTATTTTCCTCCTGCTCAGCTTCAGCTCACCAATCCATATTTCTCCATCCTCCCACAACCATAGAGATGCTTCCCCAACAAGCTTATGTTGAAATAATTGCCTGCCACCAAACATGCTTTGCATGCACAAAGAGAACATCCAGAATGATGAAAACCCTGCCAATCATAAATAAATCAAAGCACCCAAAAAAGGGGGAGTGAAAAGAACAAAATGGAAGGACCCATGTCCAAGAAGACAAAAGAACCACCTAAGAAGACGAACTACAGAATGTTCCAATTGGACCATGCCATAGAAAATCAAAACCACACAAGATACCTGCAATAATCCTAATTGTACCATTATAAATGCTAACCTGTTTTAGTATTAGGCTACAATTTACAGCACAGTTGTTATTATTTGTGATTTCATATTACAGTTTTAGTGACATGACAGAGAGCTCAAGACTCTCTACAGCCACATCTGAAAAGAATGAACTTCTGATTCTTCTGCTGTAAGGGTAAAACCAAGGCTTTTGGAATCCAATTTCAATGTTAATATTGTTCTGATGAAAGAAATGATAGTTGAGGTGTTCAACTAGCATCTAGAAATGGAGACAAAACAATTCAGTTACAGCAAGAAACCAGAGTTTGATATGAGGAGGAGAAATCTCATCACCATATGGAACCACCATCCAAAACTTTTGCAAGACAACTAAGAATTGGAGATGATTGGAGTTACAGCAAGCAACTGAAATGGTGCAAAAACAATTGGCGATGATAGAGATTTTGCTTTACTAAATGTAGCAACTTTTGAAATCAGGAGAAAAATGACTATATGGTATCCACAAGTGATTTTCACCATTCTTACTTTCAGACCCAGATTGCAATTTGTTTGCAACTGCCCCTTCTAATTCCACCATGAATTCACGTTCTGCTGCTCCCTTCTTCATCCTCCGGGAAATCAACCGGCTCACTTTGTACATTGGCTTTGGGCTTGGTTCAAGAGTTTCAGATGCCAATGCTGCCTCATGGGTGTTAAAGCCATTGCTCCTTGCATCACAAACATGCCTTAGTGCAGCCTTTAGCTGTTTTGGGCTAGGCTTCACATCAATGCTTGGAAGCTGAACTTTCCCCATCTTGGCTATAGGGATAGGAACAGCACAGCAGGGTGGTGGTGTCTTGAGGGTGCCACTTTCAACCTTGACTTTGGGTTTCACATCAACCTCAGTGTCAGTCCTTGCAGCATCATAATACTGCTTAAGAAAAGGTCTCCACTGTTCTGGGGCAGGCTTGACATCAATGTTTGGAACCTTGTCCATGTCACCTGCCAGAATAGGACCAGCACTACTGCAGTGTGATGGCTTTGGGCTCACACTTTGGACCATGAATGTGGGTTTGATATCAACTTGTGTGTCATCAGCCATCATTACTCCTCCTTCTGGGGCGGCTTTACTCATTCCTGTTTTGGGTTCTGTTGCTTTGTGGCTTAGTTTCTGAAGTGCCATCTTCAGCCAGTTGCGCCCCTGTTTCTTCTGAAGCTTTGAGAAAACATGAGGTGATTTCCTAGAATGGGTCTTCATAGGGGCATTGTTGACTTTCAAGTTCTTCCAGCTGCTCTTATGATAGCCAGCTCCCTTTACTACTCTGTAATGGAGGCAGCCCTCCCCTCTTGATCCAGGAGTGATTTTCACATCTACAACACGAAAGATGTGAACCACTATCCTCCAGTTACAGGAATCTACAACCTCATAAACACACACATCACCCTCTTCCAAAAAGTGGTCCCGTGAGAAAGTACCCCAACCACCACTTAGTCCTCTGCGGCCTGCATTCCTGAGCCATCTGGCAGGCCACTTGTACCCATTGTCATCTTCAAGGATTAAATCTGTGTCTTCGTTTGGAAAATGGCTTTTGGCAAAATCACACGGGATGTTCTGCAAAAAAAAAAATTCCAGACTGCTGAGCATCATACTTGCTATTCAATGATATACTCAGTGCCCTTGCTTCATCTCAAATTCCATATGAGTAGCTCTAATCTTTCATGCAACAAGAGGATGTGAGGAACTTACAAGCCAGAATCCACGATACACATGTGAAGGCTTCATCAGCACCACAACACTGGGATATTCAGTTTTCAAAGCAAGTGCAGCATCCATAGTTTTCTGCCGCTCAGCTTCTGTAACAGGTCGCCTTCTCGATTCCCATGTTTGTGAATATAATCCAGGTGCACATTTCTGCATATTTTCTTTTGAGCTCGGCTTTGGAGGCTTGACATTTGGTTTTTCTGGGAACTTGTTGTGGGCAATCATGCCCCTCATCTGAGTACTTAGTCGTTTCCTGGGTACATCTTTGGTGCTATTATAACCAACTAATTCAGCTTCCACTGTGCCACCGCTTGTTGCACCACCTTTGCATTTGGTATCCTGATAAAAGGATCTAACAGTAGGCTGCTGCTCACTTGTCAACTTTTCATCACCACCACTGTTGTGAACATCATGGCATGATTTTGAATCCAGGATCTCATCATCACTATTCTCTCTCTTTTTCCGCTTGCGGTCAGCAGTAGTAACTGCATTCCCTTTGTTCTCCAAAGATGTATATTCTAATCCAGACTCATCAAACACACGGACATTGAAATGAGATTTGGCGATGAGTGTAAAAAGAAGCTGATCACCCTTCTTCAACCCAATATGTGTTGCAAAGGCTTTCCAGCCAAACCAATAGCCATCCAGTCCTTGGTCAACAATCGATACTTCCGCAAGCCAGACCTCACCACTTGGGCCTTCTATGTTGATGCTGCCCTTCAATTCAGAACCGTAACACTCCACAAATGGTTTTGGAATATGCTGAGGCCAAACAATGAGATTAAAAGCAGTGCTCATCAGAGTGTGAAACTTCAGGAATCCAAGGAAAAACAATACGACCAGAAGACATTTCTTAGAACACTTGGAGCCCTTTTTCTGCATGAAAACTCAGAAAATCGTATCTACACATATCTCCGAAGATAACACGACAGTTATGTGAAAATTTTCTTGGACTCTGGTTCTGTAGAATTGCATAGAATGAAGGGGCAAGCTCCACAGTGAAAAGGAAGAGGGACTTACCATCCGGTTTTTGAGGCTGTTCTCTGTTACAGTCTTGAGAAAGCAGGGAAATCTTTGTGCCTGCACGGAGGGGCTGGGAATGTCTCCTTTCATGGCGTCTTTCTTTTTCTCTCCAACTTTCTCCTCTGATTTTAGTTCCAGGCAATTCAACCAAGATCCACAGAAAGTTGCATCTCTCTATGAACTTCTCAAACTGAACTCACCCATCTCACCTTTCCTCCATACAATTGCATAAATCTACCCCCAACACAGAGACTTCAATATAAAAACTGGAGACTACGGCAAACAACAGTTTTTTCTCTCCTCCTCTCCTCTACTGCAAGCAAACTAACTACCCACAAATCCAATCCTAGTTCCACCGTCAAACAGAAAGACCAAAAAATTGAAAAAAAAACAACTTGAAAATACAAATCATACTTACAATCCAAAAGGGACCCAAAAACAAAACAAGAAGCAAAAAAATCACCAGACTCTCATCATCATCACTACTACTACCCACATCCCTCCTGAGTTTGGATTCTGCACTACCTCCACTGCCTCCTCCTCCTCCTCCTTTTCTTCACTACCACTTCCTGAGCAGCTGCAGCATATCTGATCATTGATTTTGGCAAACTACAAAGCTTCAATACGAGCAGATCAATTCACAGTAACAAATTTCTCAATCTTCAATCACAACACATCACACTGTAATAGAAAGGCAGAGAGGGGGTGGTGAGTGAACCAACTCCCACCAGTGTGCACCATGAAGGAAGGAAGGAAGGAAGGAAGGAAGGATGGATGGATGGATGGATGGATGATAAGTGATCACAGCAACAGTTTTCTGTTGAGTTCCAGTTCCCTAGCCAACCATGGTGGTTAGCTCAGTTGCTGTTTTTTTACTACCTACCTATTAACAACCTGGAAGTCATGGTAGGTAGTAAAAACAGCCCTTACCTATTTATAAACCATCTACTTACTTACCAGTCACCTATTTTTATACTACTACCTAACCAGGCAGGGTAACAACTCAGTTGAGGTTCTGTTCATCCACAACTATGTAACTCATAACTGGCATCTGGTGGGTGGGTGCTGGTAGGTAGTAAAAAACAGCCCCTTACCTGTGTATATAAACTACAAACCATCCACTTAGCTACTAGTCACCAGTCACCTATTTTTATACCTATCTACCTATATATATAGATAGGTATAGGACCTACTTATTATTACAAAATGGGTTACCAAGGTGAAACCAGCTAGAGTATAACTCAGTTAACGATCATCCACAACCTAGTCATAAAGGAAAATCATCCAGTGGATGGTGTGCTTGTGGGGTGCTAGTTCCACTCTGGGCGTAAGTTAGTAACTTAGTAGTAGATTTGACTCTAGTCTGGATGATGATGAGGTAGGTAGGTAGGTAGGTAAGTAGGTGGGTAGGTAATAGTGGACCGTGCGGCTATTTATGGCGAGCTCGTGCGCACGAACGTTGCCAAGAAAGACGTTGCGAAAAAAGCTCAGTAAACTAATTACCACTAATTCATTACAGGCTGCCGTTTGTTGACATCGGTTGATCTGGACCGTTAATGTACCATTGGGTCCACGGTGGAGATCGATAGCCGGCTATTCTGGGGAATAACTAATCTACATTAATGAAGCCGAAACTTAATTAGAATTAGAATAGTAATTTATGTCATCTCTTTTACTACTAGTTCGTCTTTCTTTTTTTTGCACTCATGGTTTCTGGTAGTGTTATGTTTAGTTGGCCAACAACAACCAGGTTGGGGGTAGGGCACCCACTCCCTAGTCTTTTTTTGGCTTTTTGGGGTAGTTGTAATTCACCTTAACAAGTATGGTTTTTGGCGTGATATGTTCATGTGGCCCACCCCAGCGAAAAAAAAAGAAAAAAGAAAAAGGGAGAATTATTCCTTTTTTTCAATGAGTCATAAAGGCCATTATCCCAAATGGAGTTCCTAGTTTTTAGGCTTTTTGTTGTGAAGACCATGTCCCACAGTCACACTAACTTGCAACCCCCTTTGGGTTAGTTCTGGGCAGGGCATTAGCAAAAAAGAAAACCGTGTCTTGTTAAAAAGAAGGGTTCTTGTGCCCATTTTTTTAGGGGGGAGAGGAGGGTGTTGTGTATTGTGAATTCCTAGGTGTTGGGTCACACCATCCCACAATTTGGAGTTGTGTGAAAATCCCACCTAATTGAAGAGATTACCTTTACTAACTAAAGTAAAAGTTAGTAAAGGTTACCACATGGTGTGGGGGGCAAAAAGCATTGGAGGTCCTTCTTTTTCAATTTTATGTGCATTTTATAAGCAGAGGGTGTAAGTGGCATTACAATGGTTGCAATGGTCTCTATTTTAAGATGGGCTGTTGCAATAGGTGAGGGTTTTTTTAGGATAGGCATCCATTTAGGAAGTCCTCCCCTTTCCTTATTAGATATGCTTTTCACAATTGGAGGGGGTTCCAAAGCTTGATGTTCCCCTTGTGATTCACCCTCGTTGATGGTTTTTTTGCTTTCTTAGATGTGAGTCCTTCCATTTTGTTCTTTGTATTCCTCCTTTTTTGGGTGCTTTGGTCTATTTCTTATTGGTAGGGTTTCATCAAGAAGTAGAGATGCTTGTATTGTGAAGCTCTTCTGATTATTACCAAGTTGTACATTAAAAGATGGTGTGAGGCCAATTTGCAATGTAAAGATTGGGTCTTTCAATAGTAAGTAGCTCAAGTCTCAAAATAAATAGCTGTTGATAGAGAGATGGTGGTACTTATACCTCGTTGGTCTATTTAGTATTAATGACAAAATTATTGTGGTTGGTTGCAAGTCTTATTTGAAACTTCTTGAGTTAAAATGGACCATCAATCACCAACACACCATTATAAAATGAATGGTGTTTGAACACAAAAACATTTCATTGTTGTTCTCTATCCCATACCTAACCACAATGGTAAGCCATGAACTAACCACACACACCAATCTACAAGTGTTGACAAGTTCATGATGTTGGGCAGGTCCAAGTTTTAGGCTAGTTTTTGGGATATATGGATTCCAAGTTTCCAATTTTGTTGAAGGTAGATTTGAAATTGTCTAAAATTATTTTTTGTTGAAATTGAAACTCAAACTTAGATTGAGTTATAATTTATTCTAAAGCAATTTCAGGTAGGCAGGTTGGTGTTTGAACGTTTAAGGTAGGGTTTGCAGGAGGTTCCTCCTGTTTATGGTGTCTAATGAGGAGATGGAGCTCTCCTCTTGGTGTAGTTGTAACACTAAAATTGGCAAAAATGGATTAAAGGTGAAAATAATTGCCCCTTCAAAGTAGGGGTGAGATTGTTTTTTTAAAAACATTTGATCGAGTAGTTCATAGCCTATTTTCAAACCCTTCAAAAAATCCTTAAATATTTCTATGTTGCCTTTAGAACTACACGATGTTTTGTAGAGCTTAAGATGATGACTTCATAGCAATTTAAATCGCTCGATTTGAACCAAAAATGAGAAAGTTATGCACCAATGAAGTAAAAAGGTCAAAATGAAAAAAATAGGGTTTTGCAATTCGAAAAAGCATATTTATTTTATTTTATTTTTGGCTGCTCCTTTGGTATTACATTTCAAAGATGATTTGTAGAGCTTGAAAAGGTGTTTTTATAACGTTTTAAATCACTCAAAATGGAGAAATTTTGAAAAAGATTTGTCAAAATGTTCAATGTTTGGCTAGTGTTCAATGATAGGCATATCTATCCTAAGTTCTTTAGTCATATAAATAAAAGATCATTTAAACGTGCACCGACCAATACATGTTTTTAAATTGTGGCAATTCAACTTTGAGAAAACTTTAAAGGATAAATTATGGTGGTGTTGGGTGCATGTTCCATCACCAAACCAAATAATAATAATTGTGTCATCATGAATTTTTATATTTCTAACTTGAGAAAATATTATTAGTTCAAGGAATTGAAGTTAGGTGAGAACCAACTCATTGATAATCCATTAGTTCCCCCTTTCCCAAGAAACAAACCCAAAAATTTAACCCTTCTTTCCTCACTCCTCCCAACTAATAAAAGAGTGCAACTCTTCATTCCTCATTACCTTGTTTCATGGGTTGTTGGGATTTTCATATTGTTCTTTTACCCATTTTCCCCCACAACAATACCCCGCTTTCATGAATGTATGGTGCCTATTTAGACAAACTAGTAATTTTAATTAAATGTAATCTAGATTGAATTGAACTCTCTTTTAAATTAGCCTAGGTTCCTCTTTTGGGGAATCTCCAAAACCTGAGGTTTTATTTTAAAAAAATCATTCTCAAAATTGCTTTGGAGGTTCTATGAAATGAAAACAAAAGAAAATTAAAAATCAAAACTAAAGTTCAATTCAAAATCAAGAATCAAACAACATTAATATATATTTACCCAGTAACCACCAATTGCCTTGCTTATTTACATATTTATGTAATAATCACTTAAATTCCCTACCTATGTAGGTATGATATTTACCCATTTACATAGGTAGTGTGATAAAGAAATAAAAGGATTTCACTATTACAATTCATGATTTTTTACATTGGTTTTTTTCAATTGAAAACTCAATTATGTTAAACATTGAACATTTGTGGCTCTAGTCAAAACAAACTAATTATTTATGCCATAGATTTAATGGCTCAATTTATGATGATTAGCATGATTAAGACAACTACGTCCACATTGATTGAAATTTAATTAAAGTGTTTATAAACATGGTGGGATTCTTTAATTATTTTCAATTATATAGATGATTATTGTATAAATAGTAATAAAAATAATGTATGTCAAATCATCTTTTTTTTATTGTGGTGAATTTTTGCCAAAATGCAACATGGGAAGAGGGCATGTGATAACCCAACTTAGTTTTAGTTTTTTTTAAAATGGATTTCACTAGTTTGTGATGAAAATTGCAAAAGGTAAAGTGGTCATTTGATGGATGGCATGGATCATTTGTGGCTTTGTTTGATCTCAAAAATGTAACCTACTCGCTATTATGTGACATCAACAAACTTGTCATTGCTTGCAACCTTGTGAAAGTGATCATCATCATCATTGTGATCAGGTTGTTGCAAGCTTAATTGCCATTTCCTATTTTGGTGTGGAAATTATGTTGTCATCTAATGTCATATTTGCATAAGATTTTGCCATCCCTATTGTATAGTGTAGCATTTACATCCTACATTGTATAAAGTCATAGATCAAAGAGTTTAAATTCCATCATCACTTAGCTTTCAAGTTTTTGCATTTTTCAACTAATTTCATAAATGTATTGTTCTTTTGGAATGTGCACATTGCAAATTGCAACATCTATTTGAAGTTTGAAAGCACCACTACTTGTATAAACTTAACAACTCTTTAACACTTCAACATTGAACAAGCTACAAATATGTCTACTATTAGCCATTGAGCTCCAAAATTCCAAACTATACCTTCCTTGTGCACAAATGTGTTGTTTGAAGCTCAAAGTTTAAAGTTTTCAAAGTTAGTCCTCAAAATTTATTTTGTTATGGCCATTCTTTCTCTTTGTTTTTGCAATGTTCAGTGTTTTACAAAGCTTTGTACCCATTGTTAAAACAATGTATTTTTGTGAAACAAGAAATAATGTGAATTCAACTCTTGTGTCACACCACCAATCACATACATTTTCACCTATGGTTGATGGCCACAATAGGTGAAGCAAATTTAATGGCATAAACTTAAACTTGAATTTCCAAGAATATTGCATCTCTTGGTGGCAATTTGCTTAAATGGCATAATAATCTTGCGTTTAGTTGTTTTTTTAGAATAATTTCATATTCCACTTTTACAACTAAACCATGGAAATGTTAGGAGGAGACAAACAAAACTAACCACTCCCATTTTGGCTCCAACATATTGTGTACACAATTGAAACAAAACATGAAAATGAAATTGTAATTGGAATTGTTGATGCATTCATGGGCACAACCATAAAGGAACTAAATATTGTTTTCAATTTTTTGTCCAAAAAAACCTAGAACTAACCAATGATTTACACTTCAAGTTCAATTTGGGCTTGATTTGAAGTTTTCTTTAAATCTCAATTCCAAATCCATTTCAAGATTCAGCATTTTCTACATATTGTTGATGCCTATCCCCTTTCCTTTGTTCCTCACTTTTCATTTTTTCCATATCTCCTTTGTCCTTTCATTTAAAGTTTTGCCATTGGTTCTTTTTTTTACTCTCCCAAAACTTTTATGTTCCACTTTCCTTTTATTACAAGTTGTTGGTTCATTCTGTTGCAAGTCATAGCTCGTTCTTTTGTGTAATTTGAAAGGATCTTTGTTTTTATAGAAGAAAGTTCATGGCCCTATTTTCTTTTGTTGCAAGTCATTGGTTGTTCTTTTGCAAGTTACAACTGTTTATAAAAAGAATATCGGGTTGAAAAGTGTGAAGTGCAATAATAGTTTTATGGTAAGGCATATGTTGAGAAGTGTGAAATGTAACGACCATTTTTTCCTTAGGTTTACAAACTACTCATTCTTTCATTTTGGGCTTTTTTTCTTAACACAACTTTTGAATGTTTTCCAAGAACTTCAATTAGAGTCCTAGTGTTTTACCTTAATGTGTCCAAAAAATTGTAATTCTTGGATCAACTATTACGTAAAGCCCTTTTTCTTGTTCTATTTTTTAATATATTTTTATGTCTCATACATAGTTAATTTCATGTAAAAATTTGCAACATCCCACATGTTTTGTTAAATAAATATGTGTTGATAAGATTGTACAAGGTTGAGATGCACCATTCCTCAACTAGTAAAAGATTTTTAATGCTTGAAAAAATCCATGTTCATTCTTACATATTTTCTAGTTTTGAAATTTTGGAAGCTTACAATTTGGACACCATAGGTATGTCAATTGAGCGCATAAGTGTTTTGGGCAACTTATGTTTCATAAATTTAGGTGTTCATTATGTAGAAGCAACCCATAACAACCACCATTTACTACCAATGTTTTAAATAGAAGACAAAAGGGAAATTGTAATGCCTTTTCCTCTAGAAGTGTATCTTAAGGAGTCCATGTTCTTGTTGGGTCTTATAATGATTGCAATTATAAGATCAAAATGACTAATTGGGATTTTTGAAGTGAAATAACCAATATTGTTGACAATTTATTATCTCATGCAATCTCCCAAATTGATTCTTCCTTCGCCTTTGTAAATAATGCAAGAAAGTGTGCATGCTTTTCTTTTTGCAACTTTACAATTAAAAAGTGATGGGAGGTTTAAGAAGGTTATATGAACATATGTAGTTATAGTAATATGATTGCCATGGGGTACATGAACATGGTAAGGACCTACCCAAAAGGACTATATAGTCAATTTTTGGGGTTGTATAATATTTACCAAATTATAACCATTATGTGTTCTGTGCTTACACTTATATCACATTGAAAAAATAAAAATATCTAAGAATATATTGGATATTATAGAAATATCCTTTTGAATCCTTCAAAACAATTATTTTGGTTGTTCTAATTGGAATAGTCTTGTATAAGGAATCAAAAGGAATTTATTAAATAGTACAATTGATCTCAATTTTTATTTGTAAATAGAAAAATTCTTACATTATGTTTAACAATGTTCATTGATTCCTTGATTAAATTGTGAACCATATGAAGATTTTGAAAGGTGTAAAATTCCTTTTGTTGGGTTGCAAATAAAATAATTATTTTTCATTGTAGTTGTCTTGTAGCTAAATTTGGAAATTGATCTAGAAAATAATATAACTAAATCTTTTTGTATGGGTGGACTAAACTTTGGGTGAATTGACCATTGTGTTTATCATGCAATTGAACTTATGCTACACATGTACATGAGTTTAAGGATAAAAACCTAAATGTTAACAAATTCTTAAATAGATTTAGGTTGTTAGATTATGTCTTCATAAAAAGGAATGTTATCAAATTGAATTAACTAGGCCAATAATTTAAAACAATGATTAATAATGAGAATTCCTTGTGTATAGTATAATGGTAGCCCTAGAGGGCTACCACCCACATAGTGGGAATTCAAAACATGGAAGAGCCAAAAGGGCTACCATCATTTGGAATGGGTGATTCTTTCATTCATATTAATAGATTGTAAAGAAAACCTAGAAATGAAAATTAGAACACAAATTTTACACAATTTTACAAATTCTTCCACTACATAACATGACTAACAATTGTTTTGCCTAACAAGGGACCTTCAAATACAAAGGAAAATATTGCCCATTCTTTACACCCTTAGTTATTCAAACATTTTTCAAATGATGATAAATAAGAGGTTCTATCTGTGAAATAATGTGCAACAATATTGGCACACATTAAGACTTACATGTACATTCATGATAATTGCAATTCAATAAAGTTGATATATATTATACTTGAATCATTAAATACTATGGGTTTACTACTAATTGATACTTAAAAATTTGTTCCATCAGATAAAGTTTTTTCATTTTCCCTAAATCCACCTCTTACTTTATTGTCACAACACTCCTTACATTCATACTATGTCATTGTAGCATTCCTTGCAAACAAGAACACCATGACAACAAGAAGTTCACATAACAAAAGCACACAAACATGTAGTCATAACAAAGCGATCATTAGTAGCAAGTCGCAACAATGTAGTAACACATCAACATGAAAATGTGCAATGGGTTTGTTTATGGTGTTGATGATCAACAATTGGACAAACCAACAAATATGTTTCATCTCCATTGCCTCAAGCCATTCAAATCAAAAACTTTGACAAAAAAAATCAACAAAAAGTTTAGTGTGAAGAACTTGACAAATTGTAGCCCATTCAATTCATGGCAATAGGCATTCTTGAAGGGTGACTTTTTGAAATGAAAGTTCCATTCAAATAAAAAAAAAGAAAAATAAAAGGAAAGTGTAGAGCTTTTGTGATACTACAAATGAAGTGAAACCAATCAGAAAACCTAGGCTTGCAACCCAATTAGAAGTATCAAAATGTGATGTTCCAATTTCAAGCCAAAAGAAATGAACATTTAGTTTCATTAGATGATGTTGACATTCATTTCTTTTTTGATGTCTAAGTTCATATCACTTTAATTAAAACTTGTTTAACATCCCTAAAAAATGAGCTTTGAAAAAAATAATTTAAACATCTAAATGGAGTTTATAATTTTAATGTCTTCACTTTGAATCTTTAAAAAATGAGAAACTTTTTTTTATTTGATTTTTTCATCTTGATTGTTATGATATTTCAATGTGTAGTGAAACAGTTATAAACATGCTCTTCAACTCCGCTAGAAACAAAAATTCATAATCATAATAGTGGACTATGACAATTTGATGTACCTACATTTTAAAGTCCTTAAGGTACATTTGAAGTTGTAGTCCAATTCTAATGACTTTCAATTTTTGACAACTTTTGCCTATCACAAATCTAAAATTGTTATTGCACAAGATTAGGGCTCCCCTATGCATGATAACAACAACATTCAAAACTTCACTCCATTTCTATACAATTGTTTAAAACCATGACACATATTGTTGAATGTCAAGAACACTTGTGCAACATAGATTAATTTTGTGACACCTAGAATTCACACATGAGAATAATTTGTAGCATGATAATCCACCACTCCAAAGCCTTATTATTCTTGAAGTAGTCACCAATGTAGCAATAGATAAAGCAACAACATCAACAAATAAGGGAGCAACAACATAAATGCCACAAATTGTACACCTAGAATGCAATCAAAAAACATTTGTCAACCAAATGGAGTTTTTATGTAGAAACAAAATCCTTGATGCCATTTGAGAATTCTATGTGATCAGCTACAAAATTTGGTCAACATATTGGCAATACAAGTGTTTGTAAAAAACATTTTGATACCCATCAAAGCTTGGTGGAAGTAACAAAAAAGAGTTTTAAAGCCTTGATTGAATTTGTAGTCTACATTCATTTGGTGAACCTATAAATTGAGAACCAATGAAAAATAGTTCAACAAGAAATTTGAGAATGAGCTAAAGTACTTCACATGCCATGATGAAAATTTGTGTTGGATTCAAAATGAAAATGGTGAATGTGATTGTAAGCTTCATAGAAATGATGGTTCAAACATTTTATTCAAGGAAAAATCAACCAATACCTACATCACCCCTTGGACATGGCCAATTGAACACAAAAGTTGCAACCTTTGTTACTCAACTCAACTAAGATCCTAGATTTTAAACAATGATACATACTATATACATATTGTATAGCATGATAATAAAATTGAAACTTTGGAAAGTGGATGATACCTACAAATTATAGAATTGTTGCATGATCAAACTAGATTGTGTTGAGTTGCAAAATACATTTCCAAATTCCAAGATGTCTTTGCTGGTAAAGCTTCTAGATGGCCCAGCTAAACCCTGACCTTTTTTGCTTGGGATGAGCACAATTGCCTTACTGACCAGTATGATATCCTCTTCTTCATTTGGTGCAGATGTATGCAACAAAATCTTGCCTGGTATAACACACTGGCAAGTCCCAAGTTTTTTGGCTACTATCCATTCAATGTGAGCACTGCAGCTGGATCCTTAGGGGAGATTTTCAGTGGGGGCGTCAACTTCACAGGGTTTAGCTGGATCACGTTCCCAGTGGTGACTGAACTAGGAATAATTGTATTGGACTGGCTTGGAAAACTCCTGCATCTCCCAGAGGAATTTCTTTCATCGGGTAATGCCACATACAACATTTGTATACCTCACTGGATTGCAATGTCATACAACAGTATGCAGTACCTGCAGGTTTTCTTCATTTTTCTCCTGCAGTTGGTGGGGCTATGAGGTAGATTAATCTCCAGCCAATTTTGTGGTTATTTTCTCCTAAGAGCTCTTAAATCCTGAATTGCAGGGAAGGGTGGGGGTGTAATTCAAGGCACCTCTAGTGAGGCAGTTTTGGTAGTAATGTTAGCAGCGCGCAAGTGTGTTTTGAAAAAAGTTTGTACTTCTCAGGGTATGTCAGAGGCAGAAGCACTGACTAATTAGCTTGTGGTTTACACTTCTGATCAAGCAGTCTTGTGTTTTCAGAGCATGTTAGGTACTGAATCTCTTGCATAGAAGCCTCAAGTGTTTACTGCCTCACTTCTGCACTACCGCTGTATCATGTTATGACAGCATGTTAGGGGCCTGCTTTCCGGCCTAAGAAGAACTGGTATTTCTCTGCAAGTGTGCTGTTCCATATGGTAGAAATGTGACTGGTCTTCATGGATTTTTCTTGGGGATTGCACATACAGATAGCTGGTATTGCCACAACAAACTTTCGGCCTCTGCCAATAGATGCTTCCAGCCACTTTTCCTTGTCCCCAGCAGTACTGACAAAAGCTGCAGCCAGTGATGTTGCAGCTGGTCTTGTTCCTTTCTTCCTCTGTGGAACTTTTTCTTGTTGATTGGTATGTGGCAAAAATTTCCCTATTTTGGATAAAACAGTTTGAAAAAGACTTGGGAGAACTTTTAAATATGTTTTTCCAGCAAAAATTTAAAACTAATGCAAAATGAAAATTCCAGTGTTTAAACATCATTTTAGTGATCAAGTCTTTTAGGATTTGAACGGATCAGCAGTGTTCAAACAGTTAATCTACATGCGCCTTAAGACACCCGATTAGGTTTGAAGAGGTTGGGAACCTGATGATCCAGCACAGAAAGAACCAGCTGATTTTCCAATCAAAACAAGGCATTTAGCAAATGTTCATAGGTCTGCGTCTAGGGTGGAGTCTCTCCAACAACTCAGGTTCTACAAGTCATGAATTCTCTGCTCTCAGGCAATGGAAGATATTTGCAAATGCCTCATTGAGCAGCAAGCTACTAACAAAAGCTGTTTTCTACAGTACGTGCCAAGTTGAGTTCAGGCCAACATCCCCATTCTAATGGGCCAAAGTCAACATCCAAATGGGCTGTAGAAACCAGTGTTGGCAGGTTGTTTCTTTTTTTCAATATTAGCTGCTGG
>Ga0209208_10001631_pt1 | contig 31788 bp, 24 predicted proteins | sample S1TSphfallax_3_FD_187694 | JGI IMG/M metagenome (GOLD analysis project Ga0209208, IMG submission 187694) | Host-associated microbial communities from peat moss isolated from Minnesota, USA - S1T2_Fd - Sphagnum fallax MG (SPAdes) (version 2) | ecosystem: Host-associated > Plants > Peat moss >...
TCTGTCTGATCAACACCAAACAATATCTCCTTTTGCTTTGCTGCAATTGCAAGTTTCAACTCAGCTTTTGACCACCACAGAAAGAAAAAGCTTCTATACAAGAAGCATCGAGTTCCTTGAAGAAGAAACTCAATGAATCCCAGAGGAACTTTTCTCTAGAAACAAAATTACTGTGTGAAGTAAGGTAGCTTGCAGACTCTGAAAGTGCGAGAAACTTAACTGGAACAAATGTTTGATTGATGATGCTGATGGAACTGCTGCAGGTTGTTGCTTCTTCTTCTTCTTCTTCTTCTTTTTCTTGTAAGGTGTTCTGTCTGGCTCCAGATTGAAGCCGCCATTTCAACAAATCACGAGTGTTTTTTCGACATTTCATTTTCAATCCGCAAGGTTTCTGGCAAACAATCCGCACCCACAACAGCGACGAGGACGAAGTTGCAAGTTCTCGTGAAGGAGGAGCAAGATGTGCGAGAAGGCAGTTGTGCGCTTATCAGCTACGTAGAGTAGAGCTTTGCCCAGCACTCGTGTCTTTAAGACCAACGCCGCGCAACCGCTGAGCTGAGCGCTTGAAATTTTCCCGCCAGATAAAGCTGGCGCGCGCCATTCGCGCTGCACTTCCGTCTGACGTAAAATTGCTTCGTCTTCTTCTTGTCTGTTGCATCGCTTCGTCTTCCCTCTAATCCATTCCTTTCGCATATCTCACAGTCGTCGCATTCTGTGGAGGAATTTTGTTGCCTGGAAGCACACATCGTCGTCGTGTTGCTGAAGGCTGGATTCGAGGGCAGTTCAGAGAGCCTCCTGCGTTTTGCTTGCGCAACTGACATTCGCCATCGCGTTGCTTGCTTGCGTTTTGATTATGAAGGAGATTGTGTGCTAGAACATCATAGTGCCTTGAGAAAGGGCGGCATGAAGGACGAAGAAGGCGTCGAAGATTTTGCGGGTGCTCCGTTTGCGAATCTGTGGTAGCATCATTACTTGTTTGACGAGATGGTGATGGAGAACCAACTGATCTTCCTGCTGTCCGACGACGATGACGACGAGCCGATCCTGTATTCTCAAACACAGAGCGGGCTCACTTCAGAGCAGAGGTCTCGCAGCGCCCATCAAAAGCGACTGGCCATGGAGCGGCGCCAGGCTAGAGAGCTCCGAAACGTGGTGGATGCTGTTTCCTTTAACGGAGGAGGTCTTTGCCAACCTTCCATCATTCATCATGGAGAAACGGAATCTCAGAGATGGAGAGGCGCGGGCAGCAGCTTGGGCACTCGTCTAGCGCTAGAGGAACTATCGACAAACCACCCCCACGCAAGGATCGGACACTCAACGACATCAAAAACAGCAGCAGCAGCACTTGACAACGGATCCTCTTGTCACCCAGGCTTTGTGGGTACTGAGAATTGCTCTGTAGAATTGGTGCGTGATTGCGGACAACAAGCTGCCAAGAGAGGCAGAGTAGAGGACCAAGTCGGAGAGTGGAGGTCAGTGAGGAAGACGCCTGCTCGTGGCAGCAGTTTCGGGAGGAATATCAGTATTCCATGCTTCCCACCGGCAACTCCCTCCTCATCTCCTCACGAGGAGGAGGAGCAAGGAGAAGCTGTTTTGAACCCGGAAACATGGAAGAAAATGAGATTTGATGCTGGTACTACACAGCTGCATGCCATAAACAATCACCCAATGTCAGAAGATCATGTCAAGCTTGAATTAATTTATTTTCGACAGCAACAGCAGAATCAGCTTTAGTCCACTGTTGAAGTAACCCACCACCCATATATGTGATGCAATTGTTCTCACTTGTCATGAATTTGTAGGGTGCCCAAAGCTTGAGGAGAATCTGAAGACAAAGAAGTTTACGCCATCAGAACAGCAAATGGAAGTTCTTCATGCAATTGCACGGGGCAAGTCTGTGTTTGTGACAGGATCAGCAGGAACAGGGAAGAGCTTCATCCTGGCAGATGCGCTACAGTGTCTGAGGGAGAAATTCGGCAATGATGCAGTGTTTATTACTGCATCCACTGGATTGGCTGCATGTTCACTTGGAGGCACCACTCTGAACACATTTGCTGGTGTGGGGTTCGGTAAGGGGAGCAAAGAAGCGCTTCTCAAGCAGGTGAGCTTCTACTGTTTGTTTGCTTCATTTCAATAGACAGGATCTTTTTCAGTTTTGTTTCTTTGTCCCTTGCTCAAAGATCTTTACCAACATATCTGTGCCATCCTTTCTGATGTTGAAGGTGAAAAGCCGTCCACCCATAGTTGCGCGGTGGCGCAGAGCAAAGGCTTTGATCATCGATGAAATCAGCATGGTTGATGGGGACTTTTTTGACAAACTGGAGTACGTGGCTAGAATGGTAAGAGGCGGGACAAAACCATGGGGTGAGTTGCAACTGATTATTACTGGTGATTTCTTCCAGCTGCCGCCTGTGAATCCAAGCAACATTCAGAAAGTGTATGCCTTTCAAGCAGATTGCTGGTACAAGTCATTTGAAATTCAGATGGAGTTGACCCATGTCTTTCGGCAATCGGATGTCGGGTTTGTGAGAATGTTGAATGAGATTCGGCAAGGAAAATGTTCAACCCCAACCCTACAGCGATTGCAAAGCTGCCATGGACCCACCAACATTGGTTTCACAGGTGTTGCAATGACCAGGTTGTACCCTCACAAGACAGATGTGAGCTATGAAAATGACCAGAAGTTGAGAGCTCTGGGAAGTAACCTGGTTGTGTTTAGAGCCAAGGATGACGCAAAAGACCTTATTGCACAGAATCAGCTCAAAGGTGGGAGTGCGCCAGCTGTGGTCACCCTCTGTGTGGGAGCTCAGGTAAACCTTTTTCTTTGAAGGCTTGAGGCTGGTGGTGTCTCTTATGCTCTGTACATACTTTGAAGGATCAGGGAATCCTATAATCTCAATATTTATTGCTTTCTTTTGCACTGATCTGAGCATTGCAAAGATTTGTGCCAATTATGCAGGTGATGCTTATAAAGAATTTGGCAACTGAGTCAGGGCTTGTTAACGGAGCAAGGGGGGTAGTTGTTGGATTCTCTGCACCTGATGACCCATCATCTGCAGCGTATCTTGAACTGGCCAAAAGCATCAATCCTGGAGGTCAATGGCCAATTGTCCGGTTTGCCTGTAACATGAGACTGAGGACTGTGGGACCTGAGAGCTGGAGCATACTCAGTGGCGACCGGGAGATTGCTCGAAGAGCACAGGTAGATATCTCCATCATATGGATTGGAATGTTGCTGTTTGTCAATTTCTGTGCATTGCCCAGAGATTGCATCAGAAACACTCTTCCAGATGAGCTCCCTGGAGCTGAAATGTGAGGTGTTTCTTAATCTGGCATGGCCTTCTGATATACATATATATGTGTGGGTGCATGTGCACATGTGTTTTCCAATTTGCACAAAGTGACATCAACTTGTATTCCATGTGCAACATCTGCACTTGAATGTGAGCCTGAGAATGCATTGCAAATCTGCACTAAGTATTGCTGACTATATGCTGCTTATACGAACTGCAGAACAGAGTTTGTATAAATTCATGACGTTGCATTCACTAGAGCTGATGTTTGGAGGAAAACCTCAACAGGGCAACACTGTCAAATAGGGCTTAAACTACTTGGCAGGGTTGTGAGAATCTAATTGTGATCATGGATCATTGCTTTCAAGTTTTAGGCTCCCAGATGTTGGTCTTGAGCATAAATTCCTACTCCTGGGAGAGGCCTCTGAAAACATTGCTGCTCATGGATGCAAGATTCTGACACAGAAGATGAATTTTATAGTGCTGGTAAGCCTTAATCTTTGAACTAGGGTTTTTAACTGGGTTCACTTGTGTATGAATCAGCAGGTGCCACTGGTGTTGGCATGGGCACTTAGTGTTCACAAGTGCCAGGGCATGACTCTCGACTATGTGGAGACTGACCTTTCCAAGGCATTTGGTTGTGGCATGGTATATGTGGCTCTTTCACGTGTGAAATCCTTGGAAGGTTTGCACCTGCTGGGATTTGATCCCTCCAGGATCAAGACTGATCCTCTGGTTGTCAAATTCTATCAAGAACTGGCAGTAAGGCAAGCCCGAAAACTCGAGTGTGAATACTATGAAGGAGATTATGAAGAAGAAAACGACAATGGAGAAAGAGGAGACCCATAACAATCCAAAATTCTCATGTCTTTTTTGTACGGAACAAAATGTTTTTGTACACCAATTTTCATTATCTCAAGAAAATCTCAAGAGTCTGTGATGTGAATCCTTTTTGTCTGGCATGTTTTTGGAGACCCAATTCTCATGATCTTAGGAATCTCAAGAGTCTGTCATGTGAATCCTTTCTTTTTCTTGCTGTTATACTACTCGGTTTCAACCATCAGAATTTTTGTTAGTTATGCAAGTAGGTTTCCATGGTTTCTGTGCATGAGCATGGAACTTCAAGAGATAAAACCAGAATGCTAGATGGGTATAGCACCTGGCTTCCTGTTGCAAAAGGAGATGATAGCTGCCAATAATGTTGGCAGCAGCAGCAAAATTATGTTTCAACAGCATCTGGGTATCTACAATTTCTGAATATCCTGATTGCTTCTTGCACTGTTTTTCTTCAACTTATACTGCCTTAATTTATCATCTCTGATTTGATAGCTTCAGAAAGAGAACCGGGTCTCAAGCTCTAGGGAAGTTTCTGCAGAAGACGTGTTTGAGAATCTTGTACCTGTTGCGACTTCTGCGCTGAATAACAAAAGACCGGTAGTTACCAGGCGTACGCTACCAATTTGATACACACCACCGAACGTGAGGAGATTCGCAGCAGCCCAATTGGTGGGTGCCGCATTTTCGTGATGCAGCAGTTGGACTCAGATTTGAGAAAGTCAAGTTTTTGGGTTGTCGTGAGGAAGATGAGAGAAAGCGCAGAAAATGTGGTGAGGATGGGAGAGAGAGAAGCGCAGAGGGGACGTGGTGGACGTTAGTGGCAACAGCCGGCTGGTTTCCTTTTATGTGCAGTTGCATCCAGCGGTTGCTTTCATGATATCTTCGAATTGGGTAGGACAAGAAGTTGGAGAAAGGAAGAAGATCTGCATAAGAGGAGGATATAGAGTACTACTGAGGGGAGGAATTCTCACACGACGATGTGTGATTCACTTGGTTCTGAGATCGTTGCCGACGAGGCTGTTGCTGTAGCTGTTGAGGAGACGCTGGGAAGTAGTCATGCATGTTCGGACAGCTTGAACGTATCCTATGTGAGTTGCAGACGCAATACCCATGATCTGCACTTGTCAGGTTCTTGATTGTCAGGAGAGAGAGAGAGAATTCTTGAAGGGGGGGGTTCTGGATGGGGAGACCCAGTTTTGTTCAGTACTCTTTGATTTGAGGAGCTTTATTAGGAACTGTTCTCCCACAATTGCCAATTTGTTTGTGGTCACTTTGTTCCTGAAATAGCAGTGCTCAGCTTTGTTTGTTGAGAACAAGAAATGGGCACAGGATGGAGACTTCTTGGAGCCCTTACTAGCTGTCAGTGATCAGGAGCAGCGCTTGATGCTTGATGTTGAGCAGTCCGTGTACATTGATCTCGAAAGTCAAACCTGGATCAAGGAGGATCCAGTGCCACTTGTTGCTACCGAAACCCATTCCTCTACTTTCTTCTTTTGTCTTAGGTATGTCTTTCTTTCTGTCTTTCTTTAACATTTATATATGCACACTATCCTTGGACATGAGATTTCCTTTGCAAATCAACCAAGATGTCCAGATGGTAGGCTCAACTCACAATTGCAAAGTACTCAATTTAGTTTTTATTCTGAATCTAACCTGAACCAGATTAGTAGTGACCAAGTGTCCAGAAAGATGAGATGAATGGGAAGGACATCAGAGAGAGCCCACTGGGACTCTCTTCTGTCTAATTGCTCAAGTTTCTTGTGAAAACCCAAGTTCTTATCAATTTTTGGCTCCTGCCTGTGTTCCGCATGCACTGAAATGAAAATAGTCAAAGGAACTGTTAATTCACTTTTGTTGCTCAACTTGGAAGTTTTGTTGCATGAGCTTGAACATTTGTACAAAAATTCCACTTTCCATAATTGTCAACAAATTTCAGCTTTTGTTCAGGGACCTTCGTTACAGATGCTTGACCTTCTTCAGATTGATCATCCTTTCGAGATGAGAAGTAACATCAGTAGTAGTGACATCCTTTTAAACTCCAGTTGGATCTTGACAAGAATTTCTCCAATGGATTGCATACCCAACTCTATCTAACTCCAAGGAAATTTGTCCATAAAGCTCCAAGCTCAAAGTTTCCTACAAAAAATCAGGAGTGGGTCTCCACTCAGGAAACTCAGGTTAGGTCAAAGTTTTGAAAAAGTATCATTGGTGGACTCAAGGCAGGAAATTCAGGTTATCTCTATCTTGGTGATGTACTTGTCAATGTCCAAACATTGGTGCTTTGTTTAGGGCTTTTGAAAATCTTGCAAATTGTTTCATGGCCATTAATCAAGGTATCTTATGTTCACTTGTATTGCAGAATAGGATGGCGATGGATAGTAATAATCCTGGGTCTTGCTCTCTATGGCCTTCTGCTTTTGCCTGGCTTTGTTCAGGGTGAATTTCTCTCAGGCCTTGTTTCAAAATATGCACCATTGTTTCACAATATGTGGAGTTGTATGACCCACACACACATTCCTTGGTTCAATGTTTGTCAAAACTATGCTATTAGATGCCAAAGCATTATGTAACCTGGGATGCTCCTTTCCTCATTCTCATATCATCAATCTACTTGCCCTGTTGCTCTGGAGTGTATGCTAGAGCACTTTTGGTTCCAATTTGTAGATTACACTGTTTTATTCCTTGTTTGAATCACATAAGCAAGGTCAAAAATGTGACTGATAATCATATTTGCTTCAATCATCTCCAGTGGGATACAACTATTACTGCTCAAAATCTGTCCACCGCAACATTATTTGTGGAGATAATTGGCGCAACAGGTTCTAGTTTTCTTCCAAAGAAAGGTCCACCTAAGAACAATCTTGTGGTTTTGTGTTGAGTGGTCATGCACTTCATTGATGCTTTCAACAATTGTGTGTAAAGTGTTTCAGTCATTAAATTAGATCTGGTCTATCAGCGTGGAACTCATTCTTTGGTTTCACAAGTCATGTCTTTATAGCTCTGGATCTTACGCTGGCTTGCAACTGATGTGCATATATGGTTGGGAGTGATGGTGGACAGACTTGATTTATATTTGCCAGAGAAAATTGATAAACCAAAACCAGTAGTAATTTTTGTCCCTGGCGGTGCTTGGATCATTGGGTAATGTCTTTTATGTTTCATGTCTCTCACCATGTCTCACAAGAGTATCCCTGACTTACTGTGGACTGTTGTTGTCAACAATGCACACTGGTTATTTTCTTGGTTCCACAGTGACTTTGAACACTTTTGTCTTGCAATCCATGTCAGAATTGAACTTTAAGTTAATGAATTCTGATATCAAAAGCCTGCCTTGCTGTGTCATAGGCAACATTTGCAGATGAGGGGGAGTCACTGACATAATATGATGGAGTTCCTATTTTGTAGTTGATGGCACTATCTGAAAGTGATCCTCTGATGGGGGTTTCACAGGCACAGGGCATGGGGCTCTTTATTGGGACAGCAGCTGGCTGCACATGACATCATTGTGGCATCCCTTGATTATAGGTGTTTCATAATATCCTGAACTCTAAGGGACATGTTTCACTCAATTCATCCTGGGGTCTACTTAAAACATTTTGAAGACCAATAGTCTTTATGTTGAGGAACTGAGCAGGTCAGCATACTGGAGCCTGTTAATCTAGCACAGAAGAGTTCACAAGAGGTTCATGCTATGCTAGTATGTGTGGGGAGGGTGCAGGAATTTTCCTCAGGGGACAGCAGGTGATATGATTTCAGATATTTGCACTGGAATTACATATGTGCACAATAACATCACAAGCTTTGGAGGGGATCCAGACAAGTGAGCATGACGCTAAGCAGACTTTGAAATAAGCCTCAGTGGGATTTTCACTGAGGGATTAATTGTCATATATAGACAGACATCACAGTGAATTGATCAGTGGATGAATAGAGACTACCTAATCTTGTCTTGATGGATACAAATGAACATGATGCTTTACCATGGGAGTTACATCTTGTGAAACTTGTCCTCAGTGGAACTGTGTTTTCTAAATCAGAATCAACTCACAAGAACATGATACTTTATATGAATAAACAGTCTCAAAACTTGTGGGTGTTTGGTTTTCAACACACCAAGAATGTGGATATGCTCATAAAGATGTGACCAAGAACTCATGAAGATCAAGTAAATGTGACTGAATCAATGTTCTTACTGGTGACTGTACATGCTGTTCTTGTGGGAAATTTGGCAGGATGTTTCTCATAGGTCAGTCCGCAGGTGCACATCTATCCACTTGTGCCCTGGTATGGCAGGCTGTGAAGGAAAGTGAGGAAGATGGCCCAGTATTGCCATGGAAACCATCCCAGTTTAAAGCATTCATGGGCATATCTGGTGGGTAAGCAACCACTCACTCTGTCTGGACAGTACCTTATTTTCAAGATCATCGTGCTTGCAAACTGAAAGCTCTAGGCTGTAAAGAATTTTATGAAATTTTTCCTTAAAGCTTCTTCTGGCTTGATTTGTTGTTTCTACCTGTGAATCTTACGTGATTCACATTCAAGTTCATTGCAGTAAGTTGTGACATGGTTCCTGAAGTCATTTTTGAACTGAAAGTTTTATCGGACAGGGGAGGCTTAGAGTTACATGTTCTATGACAATAGGCCCTGTCATTGTTAATTGTAACAGTATCCTGTACTCATCATTTTTTTTGCATCCTTTCTAAGAACCATGAAAGTCCCCTCGGACACTGAGTAGAGATTTTGTAATCCTTAAATAAGCATGTAGCAGAGCAAAGACACTTAAATTATTCTTGGCCAGTGATTAGGATAATTAAAGATGGGGAGAAGACTGGGCCTAAGTTTGCTTAAACAACAAACCCATCTTATAAACTGTTAAGCTGCCATGAGTTACAGCTGCTCATGAATGCTTTAAACTGCATGGTTCTAATAGGAGATCCTAATGGAGCAGGTACAACCTACCAAAACTCATAGACCACTTTGATCAACGAGGTCTCTATAAATCCCTCTTCCTCAGGTCAGATCTCTAAACTTTTGTCTCTTCTAATTTGTTGTTGAAAATCATCTCTGCATACATTTTTCCAACCTAGTGACAGCTCTCAGATGTGAGGGGCTAAGCAGGCTACCTAGTTGCAGTGATGCTGAAGGAAGTAATTGGAAATCACAAACTAGTTCTTTGGTTCTATCTTGAGGTCAGTTTCAAAGCTGACCTGCTAATGGCATTCAGTGGGTCGGTCTATGAAATTGGTGCAGGATAATGGAGGGGAAGGACTCTTTGTTGCACTTTTCCCCAGAAGCTGTGGTCCTTAGCTCAGTTTTCCGACGAGTTGCAACACAACTGCCACCAATCACATTGTTTCATGGCACAGCTGATTATTCTATTCCTTGTGATGCAAGGTGGATTTCCATAACCTTCAAAGGGATTGATGTAGCCATTCACTTGAATGCTTTGTTGTGATGCTGGCATATACATGCATCTCCTTCAGGATTCCAGTGGGTAGGTGGTTACCGTATTCAACAAAGGCATAACAGAATGTCTTGATCTCACTGTAAGAGGCTATCATGAGATCAGAAAAATGTAAGATGAGATGAAAGCTCAAAGGCTATGTGTGCACTAAATGATTGGGACAGCAGATTTGTAGTACCATCACTCTAGATGGCGATGATTAAGACAAAGCCATGTTGTTCATTATAATGTTAGTTCATGGGATCAAGGAACTTTTTGTTTATGCTTGAGTGAAGCCAGGACCTGATGGGACAGGTGTGTCCTGTACATGTGCAGTGTCACTTTTGCAGAATCTCTGCAATCCATTGGTGTTGATGTGAACACACACTTATACAATGACAAGACACATACAGACTTGATTTTACAGGTGCTTTTTTCTTCACCATTTAAGTGTTTTGCAGCCTAGTTTGCTTAGCATGAGAGCATGGTTCTTTTCTTAAATTTTACCAGTGACAGTTTTATGTCTCCAGGATCCAATGAGGGGGAACTATGAAATGTTGGACGACATGCTGGCAGTGCTCCATGCAGACGATGAAGATGCAAAACAAAATGATGCTACAACTACCCCCTGCAGGCGTCTCGTCCCCTTACTTTTGTTGAACTTGGCTAGGAAAATCAGTCCCTTCTAAACATGCAATTTCAGCAGAACCATAATGGAATTAGACCAATTATTAGTGCTTCAGGCAGTTCAAGGAACAAACAATGCACTGCATGTATGGAGGTTGTACAAGCTGTTTAAAGCTAGAAAGAATGCCAGTTTAGATGCTCACTTGTGGCAAATTGTCATGGCTCCAAGAAAGCCATGACATCCACTCACTGCAATTTGGAAAATTTAATCTCCTTCGTATGTCACTTTGGTGATTCAAACGAAGCCAAGAAAATCACCAATGATGCTCAAAAATTCAAACTAACTTGATTAGATAGATACGAGTTTAATCTACACAAGTTTGCGTTTCCATTTGTTTTGGTTTGACCAACAGAATAATTTCTAGATTTGAGTCAACATGGTGGAAATGACAAAAATGCTGGATTTCCACCCATTGGAGTAATGAAGCAAATCATGGCAACATGATTGGTCATTAATTTAATTGAAGTCCAAATATCACTATTCACAATGCAAACCAAATTCAAACTAATATATGAATCAATGGACACCTGAATAATCATATATTAATGTCAGTAAGAATGTAACTATCTTTTAAACCACTAGTTTCATTTTTCTATATATCAAATAAGAATATTTTACTTGATCAATATTCATCATATAAAACATACTAACTTTATTAATATTTGATCACAATCATCATTCATCATCATCATATTTTATTGTAAATAAACGACCTAAAGAAAGATGGCTGCCAAGATGAGGCCTCTATTGAGCTTTTAGCCTCTTTATACACAGGTCACGGAGAGAGAGGAGATAAAATATGATGATGATGACGATGGTGGTGGTGGTGGTGGTGGTGTTCTATTTATCATGATGATCATCATTTATTAATAGATCTCATATTCTTACCTTGTGAAAGATAAATAAAAAAATTCCTTAGAATTTTGGGTTTTTTTTAATTTCACAAATTTTGAAACTGGATGATCAATACACTACATGTCCAGTCACTGGCCTGTTTTACCCTACCTGACCATTACCAGTTGATTTTTTAACTGCCCAACAGCAGTAGTTATGCAGGTACAAGAAGGGGGCATAGGAGTGATAACATGACAGTTTAGAGTTTGGACACATGTGAAAACTTAATCATGTGATGACTACAAAAGAATCGAAATTGTCATTAAATTCTGAACCAACCATGTAACCAACAGAGACATATACATGATTGGATTGAAAGGTTGCAATGGAAGTTGACAAATCATGGAACATCAGGATTAATATATGGGATTCCGAGAGTTCTGGATGGTTCCACAAAATCACAACAGAATGTTGTAGGAGACACTCAAATACACTAGTTGGCAGACACAATGTGTACTGAGGGTGGAGCTCAAGGTCTGGGGTTTATTGTCACGTTGCCAGTATGGAGGCCCTCCTGATTGTACAATGGTAAATTACTGGCCCTCCCACTTGTGCAGCAGATTTTACATTTTGTAATTTTGCACCATACAAGCAGGAAGGCCAACAGTACTAGCCTGCCCTGCATGAGGGCATCTTGCAAACCGCAATGCCCAGCACCAAGGTTATTACAATGTTCAATACAATAGTCGAAAGACACATGAACAATTCTACAAGGGAATGTAATAGAAATAACAAGTGTGTTTTGATACCTCACCCAACTGCAGTACTGAGTAATGTACTATCCAAGTATTACTACATAAGTTAGATCCTCACACCCTTGAGACTATAACACTCTCCAAGCTTGCAAACAAGACTGTCTGGGTTCTTTACTCAGAAAATGTCAATCAGGGAACAATCCCAGAATTTAAACAGAAGCATCAAACATAAGACAGAGGAAGCGTCTCATATCTAAGAAACATTGTAGCCATAAAATACCTATACTGATTTTATGGAACGGCACACAAAGTTAAAAAATAGGCCATAAAATTTGTATTTGTAGTAAAAAAAACAGAAATAATAATGCGGAAGGTGGCTCAAAATATTCTACACTGATTTTAACTCCCTTGCCCTGACTAGATTGAGTAGTTTTGGAGGAGTTGCCATGGCTTTTGGTCAAGGTAGTAGAACCAGAGTGAGCCTATTCCAAGTGAATACAAGTGACTTCTTGAAAGGAGGGGGGCTATTCACACATTCATTTGCTTTTGAGTGATGCTTCAAGCAGGCAATATTCAAAACCAACTCAGAAGCACGTCTCCAATACACAGCAGCAACACAAGGCTGCCAGGCTGCATTGACATAAAAAGAACCCAACATTAGAAATGAAATACCTTCTCAAGTACAAAAAACACCTCTTCATGCATTTCTTGCTAATTAGCTTGAGACAAACCTGCTCCAACCATGTTATTCAATGCTCTTTGGTCTGTCTATCCTTCCAACTTATGAGCAACAGTAACAATAGCAATGAAGGAAGACTTGGCAAATTTGGTGTGTTTGCAACCAAACCACCAACCCAAAGAATTATGGCCTTATGCAATCAGATAATTTCTGCAGTTGGTCCCTCCCTTTGTGCTTCGTGAAGAGAGAGTAGTTTCTCTTCAAGGAGCATGCAGCTACATTCTTGTTTCTCAACCAAAACTATAAGCAGCCAGCAAAACCATTTGTTGCCTGCTCAAGTATCCACCCTTGGAAAACCAAGCAGGGAATGATATAGAGACAGTTTTGTCATAAAGTAACCCAGATATGTACAAATGTTCTTCTTTTCATCTCTTTTCCTCTCCCTCTCTCTCTCAGTTGCAGGCTAAATTCTCACCAGCATTCCATAAAGGATGAACCATTATTTGACTTGTCATATTGCTGTTGTGGATATACTCCCTGCTGTTGAGGAGGATACTGTCCCTGTTGTGGATATCCTGATTGAGGATAGCCTTGAGGGGGGTACCCTTGTGGAGGATAACCTGAAAAAAGAAATGTACAATCAATCAGGTCCCAGATTCCAGAGAGACATCATATATGGCCCATCCAACATACATCTAAATACTAAACTACCTACAAACAAAATGGAAAAGGAGAGTCAAAACTGGTCTCCATGTGCTAAAGGAAATAATACACTACTCAAAAGTATGTTTTGTGTATGTCAGTTAACAAAGGGGAAGCTTGTCCAATTTCAATTTTCCAGTAAGAGATTTTAGGGGGTGATTTTGTGGAGTTCACAGCTTTCAGTAATGGGTACTTGTTGTAACCCACTTTTGTGGAATAGTGATCATGTTTAGGATCACAGCAGTTAGTCGGTCAGAGCAAAATGACAGAGAGATACAAGGTCATGCAGGCATGACCCTGGCATGACCTGAACTGAGAGTAACAGTGAGTGGCATCCGGTGTACACATGGAAATTGACATGACCGTTCAAAGAAGCACAGACCGTTCAAGGGCAAAACAAAGCAGTCCGAACGCTCGGGAAAACATTCCTAACATGGAAAAACAGAAGAGCAGCACGCATGAGAGACTGGACAGCGGAAATCAAACAAACAGGGACAAGCTGGAAGGCAAAATCAAAACGAAGAACACAAAGCTGGTAATAATAATAAGCATGGAGAAAACCTCACCGTATCCCTGAGGAGGCGGCACATTCACAGGAGGTGCCCCTGTGTTGTAATAACTCATGTCTGCTTGCTTGCTTGCTTGCTTACTTTAGATTTTCGTGTTTTTCTTGTTCTTGTTCTTCTCAAATGCTTCACGGACCTTCGCTACAACAAGAAGGATATCCCAAGGAGACCTCTAAAGCTTCCCAAGTTTGAGCCAATTTTTTACTCCGAATCAAACACTCGGCACTTCCGCTTGTCAATCTTTATAAATCCCTGTTTCCAATTGCGACCTTACCGATGGATGGCCCTTCAAACTGCAAGAAGAAGTAGCTCGTGTGTTGAACGCTGATGCTTTGTTCTTTCTGCTGAACGCACGATTTCTCTCGTCCCTTCCAGCTTCATTTCCATTTCCACCACGCCCCCATTGTGGTCCGTTTCACAATCCGATGGTCGAGTTTAGTCCAGTTAGGTGTGCTGTTCACATCCGACGGTGCAGAACTAACAAAGCGATGAGAACTTGGTGAGTTCGTGGAAGGAGGGGAATCCGACGGTGCAGAACTAACAAAGCGGTGCAGAACTTGGTGAGTTCGTGGAAGGAGGGGAATCCGACGGTGCAGAGCTAACAAAGCGATGAGAACTTGGTGAGTTTGTGGAAGGAGGGGAATCCGACGGTGCAGGACTAACAAAGCGATGAGAACTTGGTGAGTTCGTGGAAGGAGGGGAATCCGACGGTGCAGAACTAACAAAGAGATGAGAACGTGGTGAGTTCGTGGAAGGAGGGGAAGAGGGTCCCTAGTCCTTTGTTCCCGTTGGCGCATGGTGGGGCTTTTCGGCCACAGTACAGCGAACCAGCACCCCACCAGCGCACCATCCATTGGATGCCCATTGGATGAACCCTCAACTGAGTTAATATTTGGTTTCACCTTGGTAACCAATTCTGTAGGAAATAGGTATCATATATAGGTAGAAATAGGTAGGAAAATAGGTAACTACTAGGTAAGTAGATGATTTATACATAGTTAAGGACTGTTTTTATTACCTACCTACTAACAACCTGCTTCTGGGTTGTCAGTAGGTAGGTAGAAAAAAGAGCAACTGAGCTAACCACTATGGTTATCTAAGGAACTGGATTTCAACAGAAAACTGTTTCCTGACTACTGACTATTCATCCTTCATGGTGGACTGGTGGGTGCTGCTGGTTCACTGTGGTCGGGCTTTTCTTGTAAGTAGTTGAGGGCCAGACGCTGGAGATTGGAGAGGGGAAGTTGTATGGTAAGCAGCAATGGAGAACTCTTGCGAAGCAGTCCATTAAAAAACAAATCCAAAATTCACACTCTTTTTCTGGGGAGGAATTTCGTGAAGGAACATTCTAGAATGCCTGAGCACAGAGAGAGAGAGAGAGAGCACTGGTTTGGTGATCATGAAAGTCCGCATAAGCAAATACCTGCCCTCTTGCGTAAAGCCATGAGATTCGTGTGAGAAATGTGTGAGAAACTTTCTTTCAGCAGGTGGGCTCTACATGAATCGGTAAAGTCAAGTTTAATCGGCGCTTGCAAATCGCAATATACCTCAGCAATGGCCTTCTTTTCAGGAGTTTTTTGTTTGTGGCCAAGCCAAAAAGTGGCAATCATCCCTAGGAATTTTTTTTCCAATATGGCTATAGACCAGATATGAAGTCCCAATGTTTAATCATCCTTCTATATATTTTTGGCTACACACTGCAAAACCAAATATAGAAAATCTGATGTTTTGGATTTTTTCTTTTCCCTCGTCGCTTCAGGTGATTGAAAACCTCTAAAATAATTTCATTTTTGAATAATAATCATTATTTAATTCGCTAATAGGCTGCCCACTGTGGTTCCACTTAGCCAGGTACACAAGGCCTTCTTTAGGGTCTCTTAGTATCCACAATAGACTCATTCCCAAGAGCATTGGTGCAGAGTAAGGTAGGTTTGACACTCAATGGCCTCCTTCCTTGATCTAACTCATAAAGTACCATGAGATATTTCCTAAGTGTATTTGGAAGGCACAAATAGTATCCATGAATATCCTTTTAAGAAAGGAGGAGGCTTATTTATGCATACTCCTTAAGATGGGGAGGGGTCTTTTAAGCCTACTCACATGTGCATGTAAGTAAGCATAAGATCCCTCCAATCTACTAGGCATATGAACCGGCCTCTCCTACACCTCCTGATCAGTGATTCTTTTTTTTGTGGGAAATGGTCAAAAAAAGGTGACATAGTTTTATAAAAAAGGGAAATATTCTTTTGCAAATTATCTTTTTTTAATAAAAGAATTCACCAAACTATGACAGAAAACTGACTTTTTGAGGAGGGTGTCATCAGACATGGCCAGGCTCAGCTACCTTCTTGTCTTAGGCCCCTTATTTTAACCCCCACCCTAGGGCTGTAGGTATAGGAGAAGGGCTTGAGTACAGGCCTTTCCGTGATTTTGAGATCTGTGCCCAAGGCCAATAGGTGGAGGGAAGAGGTCGAAAGTCACTGAAGGTCCTGTACTCACGCCCTTTTCCTACTCAAAGAAGCGCTGGGATTTTTTCACTTTTTTAAAATAGTGACATGCTGGTGGGTACCGTCAGCTGGTCAGAAGATCCCAGTCCAGCCTAGCTGGTGTCCTTCTGCAGGACAACATCCACTTGATTAAAACAGGTTTTCTCAGGAAGGTAATGGACCTGAAAAACCAAAGGAAAAATCCAGGCGGTGCTTTACGAGTAAGTCTGGATTCTTCACCTCAGATCAGTTGCAATCAAGAATGTAAATATTATACGAAAAGAAAGAGGGGGTAAATTCATATTGTGAATGGCATAGCTCTACAATAAGCAATTAACTTTTTTCTAGTTAAATCTACGTTCAGGCCAGTATCAGGAGTGTATTTCGTCTCCTTATTTTAACAAGGGGTGTGTCACGCTGTGGCCTTGCCATTTACATTAAAAAGTATCTTAAGGCAAAAAGAGAATTATGAAAACTAAAATAATTTACCATGCAGAAATATAATATTCAAAAAAACCTCTAAAACAAAATCAAAATCCTTCAAGATATTATAACTCTATAACTAATCTTAAATTTCAACACAAGCCAAAATATCATCTTTCAAAAATCCTCCTATTAAAAATATACCTATTACCTAGGGGCTGAAATCCCTTAAGCTACTATACTCCATACTGAAACTAAACACAATATCCTTCCCTTGGTAGGCAAGGCCTACAAATGACAAAGCAGTTTCATTTGTTATTGGCAGTGCAACGCTAAATGCATATTTTGAACATAGTGTATATGGAAAAATTCCCCAAGTGCCTTGAACACTTGCCATGTTTCTGGATTGTAGAGGCTTTCGCTCTTGCATGCCTAGATTCCACACCAGTGAATTTTTCCAGGAATTTTCTTTTAGGGGAAAAACACCTCTTATTCTAGACACATAGATGAGCTCTCGGATTTTCTACCCCTTCTCTTGCTTCTTCCAAATTGGTCCAAGGTTTAGCTTTGATGAGCAAAGTTTATGGGCACACTCACTCACTCATCCTCTCTGAGACGGGTCTAACTCATATCCTAAAATATGGTTAATAATTCCAAGCATAAAATAATAATTTGCAAGGTCAGATACTAGAGAGTAACCCTGGAAGCTAGTTCCAAAAACAAATGCAGAATGTCTCATAAACAGACTGCATGCAGTCTTCACCTATATTTGACAAAATATACCGCTCTCAGATTTGATTTTAATAGCTTATGTGTGTTATATCCCTGGTTGTAACTTGATTTAGAAATGGATGGATCCATACTGGACACAAATTCTAAAGATTTTATTGTCAAAGTCTTAGTTAGAGCCCAGTAGTGAATGAAGCATTGGAAAAAGCTGCACATCCCTAAGTCTTGCAAGTTTGCTTCAAGATTTATTAGCATCTCAAATTACCCTTGTTAAAAAGTCTTTAGAGATTGAAAAGATCGGTTGATGACATCCGTTACAGATCACTCATAGAAGGAAAATGTTGAATCATGGACAGTTGCGTATGACCCGGGAATCATTGAAGACTCCAAGCTTGGGCTTATGTCATTCCAGCATATTCAGAAAAACACTAGGCCTAAGAACCCATCCATTCAGACATTTCAGTGGCAGCATGCATGCACATTCAACCAGAGCCTGGCTTACAGTTTGTGATTGACAAAATGCTAAGTGTTTGCCTCACTCTTTCATACATTCTAGTGGCAGCACCCATGCACATTCAACCAGAGCCTGGCTTGCAGTTCATGATTGACAAAATGCTAAGTGTTTGCCTCACTCTTTCATACATTTCTAGTGGCAGCACCCATGCACATTCAACCAGAACCTGGCTTGCAGTTCATGATTGACAAAATGCTAAGTGTTTGCCTCACTCTTTCCATTAATCACACATGAAGACAAATACAAGGATTTGGACTTAGGCAAATACTTGCGACTGCCCAGCCTGCGGTCCAAATATGTGAATGATGGACTTTGCATCCCTTAATTCCATACGAAGTTCACACACTCTTCTATTCTCTCCACTTGCAGCACCCAACACTTGACTTGCCAAGCACATTTCCATCAAATATAAGCCCAACTTGATGAGAAGATTGGTACACAATTTCAGTTTAATGTTCCAGCAGCATCTGTTACATAGGAGCCATTTTTTTGACTATAAGAAGTTGCAGCCTTAGGGTTAGAATCGCTCCACCCATACCCCTTATTTGGCCCTCTATGAGAATTTATCAAAATAGTGCGTTAATTGTTTCCCAATCCCCACCCATAAACATGAAAAATAAGATACAATAACCTGAGAGATTATTTGAATGCAATCACTTGGGCCAACCAATGAAGAAGAATCCTTTTAGCATTCAATCCCTTGTACAAAGCATTGGATCTTTTGCACATTTACTCACAATACTGACCTTCTCCACCATGAAATGGTTGTGCTTCGTCCAAAATATATAATGCAAGACAATTTATTGTTATCGGTGGAGCTACTCGTATAGGAGGAATCCTCCACCAAAGGTCTATTGACAAGTATTAACTACCAATTTAGCCAACAAAGGGCGATGGACTGACTAGATATTAATTATCTTGAGCCTACTAGTGGGATGTAGCAAGCCATTTATGTAGTTAAGGAGTGTGAAGATTAGTTTTTTCTTTGATCAATTTTCGCAACTTGGTGAATTTTTTTCAGAAAATGAAAAAATCATGAAAGTTTTGTGAATTTTAGGGATTTTTTCACCATTTTTCAAACTAGAATTTATAATTAGCCGCATCTAGACCTAGGCACTTCTTAGGTAGCAACACTTTTGTAAAAATGTTACATCTCACAAAGGACAATCACCATTTAATGTTAATTAATGATTAGGATCCCTGTTAATGGACCTACTTGAGAAATTTTGAAAAAAAGAACCCTTCAGTGGAGAACATGGACTCTTAATTATTTTGGAAAACATTCACCAATAGGGGGGATCTTTAGATAATAAAATGGAAAAAATCATTGAATTTTGCAATTTTGAATCAAACAATTGTGAAATGTTTTTAAAAAGAAATTGCCAAACAATAATGTATACAATAATGCATAAAGAAGCCTCAATTTTATTTTTCATAAATCCTTTATAGCCAAATTTGGCTAAATCTTCTTATGGATGACCTTCTATTTGATAATATCACAAAATTGGGGGGAAAACCCAAAAAAAAGCCAACAAATGGAAACTTGCCAAATGCCTTGTTATAGCTTGTATTTAAACAAAAAGAACCATATATCACTAGCTCTTGGCTATGTACTTGAGTAAATAATAGATCAAATAACAATTACGTAAAAGTCCAAGAGGACCAATATAGGATTTCATTAGGTCAAAATTAACCATCAAAGATTGCCAACAATTAAAGTTTGTCACCTTATATATATCAATGGATATAATGGGTTTTATCAAAATTGATACAAAAGTAAGGGAGGGCCTTGTGTGGATGCATGCCAAATTGTCAATGGTTAGTCAAGGTATAAGTTATTGTGACCCAATTGAACTTTAATCAACAATAAGTAAGTGATTGACAAGGCAGTAGAACTAGGCACTAACATTTGAAAAATGATGTGAAAGGATTATTCTAAAAGCTTTTGTTTTGGAAGTTTTTGAATGTAAGGAGTGGAGCTGGTGCTCATTTTGTAAAATGGTGTTAAAGGAGACATAGTGGTGGAGTTGCAAGACAATGGTGGAGAAAATGGAGTTTCTGAGGTGACAAAGTAGGATGTAGAGAAGCTTTAACTAGATTAGCATGTAAATTGTAGCGCACTTTAGTTTTTCTTTTTGAACTTTTGTTTTGGGTGAGTGTAAGGGAAGGATGGAAACCCAAAAAGTGAAAAAGGAGGTGACATGAAAGCGATTCCATTGCAACAAGGGGGAAGGTTGGAGAGGGAGAAAGCAAAGGGGACTAATTGTGTGTGTGAGGGAAGAAGGGTGTGTGAAATCGTTTTAAAATAGAGATAGATTTGAGCTTGGATCTTTTGGCACTTAAACCTTTGTAATTTTGGAATTAAGCTTTGGCATTTTGGCTATTTAATAAATCATGGGGATAGAAGTTGTGGGCATGTAATACAAGTAGTTTGGGTAGTTGTTGGAAATTGCATGTGTGAATGTTTGATCTTGGTTGTTGCAATTAAGCTAAAGTAGTGGAATAAAATAAAAGAATAAAAAGGAGATTAAGCTCATGTAAGCATAATGAAATGTTTGATTATGGAGCTTTAACTTTGTGAATTGCAATTTGAAACTAAGGGAAGTTTTAAGTAGGAAAACACAACATGAAATAAAAAGGAAGGAAATTGAAGCATAATTTTTTTGTTCAATTGAATTAGGGGTTGTTAGTATTTGGCATTTTGAAGAAGAATAAGCCTTACTCAAGTAAAAGGGTAGGCATATGAATGTAGTAAGGCAGGGGAATGAAGAACCAAAACCTAGTGAAATATTTCGCATGTTGAAAAATCATGCACATTGACCACTCCATGAATGTTAATCATGATGACAAATAAAAAACCCACATGTTTAACATTATGTGTTAGTTTTGTGTTTAACATAGTGAATGAACCCCAATTGGGTTAATAATGAGTTTCATTTTGGTAACCTATTATCACAAACATTAATACCAAACATGATCACATGATGTATGAAATTCATTCACATGAATTTCCATTCATGATTTTGTAGTCCATTCATAATTGATTTGTAGTCCACTTATAGTTAACTCATAGTTATATTTTAGATAATTTGTAATTCTTAATTCACTATTAGTTCAGTCTTAATCAATTCATAGTTCATTCATAGTTAACTCATAACTCACTAATAGTTTACTATTGATTCATCTTTAGTTAACTCATAGTTCACTTATAGTTAAGAAGGTTGTCAAAAATGTTATTTAGTTGATGGGCATACGGAAGTTTCTATGAGCTAAGTATCTTTAATATCAAGGTTGTTGGATCAATTAAATCATGTTAAATTTTTCACCAAAGTTGACTTACATGTTGCATATAACATGGTGTGTATTTAGGAAAGTGATGAATGAAAGATTTTTTTCAAACCCATTATATTCATTTTAAATACATTGTGATGTTTTTTGACCTTGCCAATTCACATGCTATTTTTCAACATTTGATGAACAATGTTCTCCATGAATATTTAGATGATTTTATGGGTTGTTACATCAATGACATCCTCGTTTCATGACTACCCCATTTGTTATTCATGCATACCCTTTTAAACCATTCATGTTATTTAAGCAAATGATTTTGACTTTTCATTAGGTGTCATACTTTTACAACTTGACATTGATTTTATTTTTCTTGTCAAAATAAACTTTGTGATTTACAATAAGGATTTTTTGGCTATCATGCATGTTTTTAAGGAATGGCATCATTTATTCCAAGTTCAACATTAAATCATTGTGTATTATAGTTTTTTTTATTGTTCATGTTTTGAATTAACACCAAGTTTAATGGATATTATTTTGCTCTCAATTTTGGTTTGTCATCACATATCATCTTAAGCATCAACAACAAAAACCATATCCATTATTGCATCACTCATACCATGCCTTTAAAAAAGGAAATGAAATTTATGACCAACAATATGATGTCATCCTCAAGACCAAACATCTTGAATTGTAAGCATTATCAATAAATTTTGATGACAAAACCCTTCTTTGTCAAATTCATGAAGATTTGGAGAAAGATCCCTTTGTTGTTCACATCAAAGACTGATTAAAGAATAAAATTCTAGATTTTTTTAATAATTATGGTTCATTCAAGTTTCAAAATGGTTTGTTATATCATGATGGATTCTTGCATGTATTTGATGGCCATGCTTAACTCCAAATATTGCAAGTCAAGTTGATGTTCTAACTATAAGCCACTTTGGATTCAACACAACCATGGTATTAATTTTTTAAGATTATTAATGGTCACAACTTTGGAAATATGTGAAGGGTTTGTTGGGTCATGTGATGTTTGTGCATGAATAAAAAATCCTCACCATTGCCCATTTAAATTCCTCAAACCATTACCAATTCCTCCATCCCCATGGTTTCAATTTCCATAAATTCATCACAAACCTTCCATTTTCCAATTCATATGACTCCATTTTGGTGGTGGTGGATTGTTCGGCGACTATTGCTCATTTGATTCCCTTTACTAAAAAACATAACTAGCAAAAGGACAATCAAATTATTTCTTGATCATGTTTTTCCACATCATGGTTTTTTTAAGGATATCATTTATGATTGTGGACCCCATTTTGTATCCAAGTTTTGGAAGAAGTTCTTTGAACTATTAGGTGTGAAGGTGAAATTGTTGTCAATTTTCCACCCCTAGATGAATGTGCAAATAGAATGAATCAATTAAGTCTTGGAGTGATATTTATGTTGCACAACCAAATATCATCAAAAAAATTGGTTAGAACTGTTGTCCAAAGCAAAATTTGCTTACAATAACACAATTCATTAATCAACATAATAAGTAGCCTTCTTTACAAATCATGATTTACATCCTAAATTTGATATCCAAGGTGTGAATAAAATTATGAACCTTATAGTTGACGATTGAACTATGTGGTTGGTGAACATTTGAAAACAACTTGTATGTAATCTTGAAAAAAAAAACAAAGTTAATACAAGGAAAATGTTGATGAAAATTGCAAGGAAAAACCAAGATTCGAAGTTGGCAATCAAATATGGTTTCAATAACAAATTATCAAAACTACACAACCTTTTTTTTAAAATGGATTATCAAAAGTTTGGTCCATTCATTATCACAAAAAAAATCAATGATGTGGCTTCTGAATTCAAATTTCCAAATGCTATGAAAATTCATAATTTGTTTCATACTTCCTTGTAAGAACAATACCATGCAACTACCGTCCTTGGAAAGGTTTGTGAGCTACCCCCATTTGTTGAGGTTGATAGTAAACAAAATTACAAAGTGAAGGATGTTTTCAATTCAAAGTATCAAATTGTCAACTCTAATACCTCATTCATTGGTGTGGATATGATGTGAATGAATGCACCTGGGAAATAATTAAACACCTATTGAAGCCATGTAGAAAATGAAAAAAATTCATTGATGATATCCAAACAAGCCCAAGGCCACTCCTTGTGGAATCCATTGTTAAAAGGGGAGGTGATGTTATGAATGCCAACATGCCATATGATCACATGATGAATGGAGTTCATTTACATAGATTTTCGTCTATGAATTTGTAGTCCATTGATAGTTAATTCATAATTCATAACTAGTTCACTTTTAATCAATTCATAATTCATTTTTGGTTCATCCCAAGTTAATTCATATCTCATTTACAATATTATATATATGTTTGGTCAATAGGCATATGGATACCCCCATGGAAGCTTTTGTTAACTAGGTCCCCAAAAGGTATAAATAGAGGTAGAACTTTTCATCACTACGAGAATAAAGGGTGTTTTACAACTAGCCTTGCAACTCATTGTATTTATACATTACGAGTGTTAATAGATAAGTTACACAAATTACATAGTTGCAACTCACCGTATATATGTTGTAACTCATTACAACTCAATTGCAATTTTGTCATAACAATTCATTTTTTATTACTATGCAACTCTATTATAACTACACCCATGACATCATGATGACGTCATTAATTGCCATCCATTCATTGAAATATGATATATGGCACTATGAAGATATTTGGACATAAAAATCATTTTTTAAAAAATATGTTGATCTCCATCGTCCATTCTAAATCTTGTTAATGATGGTTTGATATTGTGACACATGGCACAATTAAGAATTGTCACGACATATTAATTATTTTAGTAACTAGGTAGGTCATACATAACCATAGGTAGGTAGGTTGGTAGGAAAATACAAGACTAAGTAAATTAAAGAATAGCCATGAAAATATTTATTTTTTATTTAATGTTTTGCTTTTAAGTTTAAGTTTTTTTGAGTTGATTTCAAAATGGCACATGTATTGTGAAAACATAAGAAAACGCACCTTCTTTATATAGTTTGTAACATGGGATTCAAAAACAAAATATATGGGTTAAATCCTTTAATTGTTCCTTAGTTGCAAATTGAATTACAATTATAAAAATATTTTCTCACATGTTTTGTGTTTGCTTTTCATTATATAAGTTATACAATTAAATTAATGATTGTATGATAATTAAATATGTGAATTAATTATTTGATATTTATTTATTTGAAATACTGATTTGAATTTTTTTTCATATAATTAATTATGAAAATAATTTATTTGATTTTATGATAAATCATTATTTGAAACATAATTTTTTCAATTAAATGCGCGATAATTATGTATTTGGATTGATTATTTGAATTAATTAACCAACTAACTAGTTATTTGAATTAATTATTCTAATTCAAATAATTAGTTAGTTCATTATTTATATTATTTTTAAAAATATATGTTTTAATTAATCAGTATAATTTAATTATTTGATTTCAGATTAAAATTATATTATTTAAATTCATGTAATTAGTCACGTATCATTTGAATTTTTGAGAAAAATTATTAATTCTTTAAATTAATGAACTAATTATATGAATCAAAATGATTATACTTCATAATAATTAAGTAAATTAAATATTAATGAATAATGAATATTTTACATTTTATTGAAAATAATTCATTGCTAAATATTAAATATTAATTTGGATAAAAAACATCAAGGTATAAATAAACATATCGATATGTACACTGAATTGAATTTTTAATATAATATACACGTTGCTTTTAGTTTCACATCTAAATTAATTATATGCATCCAAATAATTCATTAGTTAATCAATATACAAATTTAATGATTTCGTAATTATTGACGAATTAATAATTATCTTGAATAATTGATATATTTCATCCTGAAGTATTCCCAACTTGGATACTTATTTAGGTAATAATATTTATTTTGTTAGTTAATGTAAAATTAATTATATGAATTGCATTTATTTATTTATATTAATAGTATATTATTTAATAAAATAAATATGTTCGTAATAAATAAGTAAACTGAACATTAATAATATTTAATAATAAAAATATTTTAAAAATATTTTTTTATAAAACATTACATATTAATATGTATTTGTATTAAGTTATTAAGGGTTAATATGTAATTAAAGGTTAGTAACATTTTTAGTAATTAATAAATAATGAAAATAAAAATTGAACTAACCATTGTTGTTCAATAGGGAATGTAAAAATATATCGTTTCCATTCACCATCCAACTTTCATATAATGTACATTGGTGGTTAACAAAAAAATATGGCAAATATTGTATGTAATATCATGCACTACCATATTGGCACTTGCAACTATCATTGTCCACACACACATAAACCAAATAACATAAATCATCCTAAATGGCGCATCATTTCCAAACCCCACCCCCCTATTTAAAGTTAAGGTTCTCCTAAACCAAATAAGATATTTTTTTCATAATTTCCTCAGCACCAAAAATGAACATAGTTTTAAAGTGAAAGGATAATAAGTTGGGTGTAAATTTGAACCTAATTGTTATTTGTTTAATTACAAGCCCCTATCAAGGACATGAAAAAACATGCAAAAAAGGCTAAAGGAAAGGTCTAAAGCTAACTTCCAAATAAAAAACAAGACACCATTATGTGATTCAAAAATAAAAACACAAGAACATAGAATTAAACAAGAACATGAGATGTGTAAGACCAATGTGAAAGCAAATCTTTAGTACACTAATGTATGTAAACATGAACATGAAAAGAATTTGATAAGGTTGTGGTGCAAAATTGTGCCTAAAACTGGTGTTGAACAAACTAAAGGAAATCAAGGGTCCTACTTTTATTTATATCCCTTTGAGGACTTAGTTCAAGAAAGCTTCTAAGGAGGCTTTTATGTGTGCATCAAATAAGGAAGCTTCTTGAAAACCTTCCTAACTAAGAATTGATTACGAGTTAATTAAAACTTAATTTGCACTTAACTAGGACTCAACTAAAAGTTAATTAAACTTAACTAAGATTTAATGAGGAATTAATTATGACTTAATTATGATTTAACTAAGACTTAATTGAAAATTAATTTCGACTTGATTAAAAGTTAATTATAACTTAACTGAAAAAATAATTAGGACTTAACTAAAATTATGGATGAACATTATGGATGAATTCCATCCACTAGAAGATGGTGTCTAATGTTCACATCTGTCACACCCCACCAAATCTTTAGGCCAAAAGTGAATTGTCATGGGGAAAATTTAAAATAGTCTTACTATTTAATTTTAGTAATCATTAATTAAAAAATGAGAACCCTACGAGCTAGGTTATTTTGAATTATTTTACCCTACATTATTTTTTATTATTTCAACTAGTATTCCACCTTAAGCTATTGCATTTTAGATTATTCTTGGTTATTCCCCTTTAGGTTATTATACTTTAAGTTATTTTTGGTATTCCACCTTAAGATATTGTACTTTAAGTTATTCATGGTTATTCCAATCTAAATTATTTTTGGTTATTTTAAATTATTATAGTTTAGGTTATTGTTAGTTATTCCACCCTAAATTATTTTGAGTTATTTGCCTTAAGTCCCTCTTGGTTATTTTAAATTATTCCAACTTCAACTATTTGAAATTATTTTACCTTAAGTTATTTTCAAATATTTTAAGTTAATCCATTTTATGTTATTATAAGTATTATATCCAAAATTAGTTTAAATTCATTATTGTAGGTTTTTCCACCTTAAACTATTATAAGTTATTCTTTGTTATTTTAGGTTATTTCATCTTAGGTTATTAAACTATTATTGAATTTTATGATAGCCTAAATGAACTTAAAGTTACAAAACTTGAAACAAACTATGTAAAATAATTTATAATTTTTTTTTGTGGAATAATCTAAAATAACTCAAGGTGATTAATTTGGAATAAGTAATAATAACCTAAAATAATTGAGAATAACTTATGATTGAAAAATCTAAAATAGCCTCTGTTGGAATAACTTAAAGTAATCAACTATTTTAAGGTGGAATAACTTGTAATAATTAAAATAATTTAAGGTGGAATAACTTGTAATAATTAAAATAATTTAAGGTGGAATAATTTGTAATTATTAAAAAATAGTCTACAAAGAAAAAAACTTAAAATAGTGTAAGGTTCCACCAATGGAATAAGGTAAAATAATTGTATATAGTCCAACATGAAATAATATCAAATAACCTAAAATAACCAATATTAACTTAAAGTAAAATATTTTTTAAATAACATGGAATGGAATAATATCTTATAATAGTTTAAAGTTGAATAAAAACTTAAAATAATTCAAAATAATTTTGGGTAAAATCACCTAAAATAACACAAGGTGGGATAACTTAGAATAACCAAAAACAACCTATTGTGAAATAGCCAAAACTAGCCTATGTTGGAATAACTTATAATAGCCAAATTTTGTTTTAAGTAAAAAAAACTTAAATAAATTAAGGTGGAATAGTTGAAAACAACCAAAAATACCTTAAAATGAAATGACTTCAAATAGTTTAAAATATCAAAATTTGTAAGATACCTTAAAATAACCTAAGGTGGAATAATTTTGAATAACCAAAAATAACCTAAGGTATACTATCTTGTATTAATTAAAGGTGGATTACCTTGGAAAGTCATTTCCATTTTATTACAAATGTCATGCAAAAAATATAAGATTCAATTTATATATATATAATATTTAAATGTATATAGGGTGTTGATAGTTCATTTTCAAAATATATATTTTAAATATAACTAAGATATGATAAGAATATGCCACTATTTCATAACATATTAAAAAATATCCTTTTACTTCAAATGATTCTTAAAATATACAAAGAGTGACCTTAGGGTGGATCGGCCAAGAATAACTTAAGGTATAATGCCCTATAATAACCAAAGGTGGATTATCCAAAACTAACTTAGGGTCAAATGAATTAAAATAAACTAAATTTTTTAAAGTGATAATTTAAAATATCTAAAAATATTTCAAAATAACTTAAGATTAAACAAAAATCCTAATAATAGATTAAGGTACTTTACATTAGCCTAGGAGTAACCTATGATAATTAACATTAACTTAGGAATCATTTAAAACTACCATAACAATCTAGCCTATGGTGGCTTGCACATAAGTTAAGAAAAAAATGTGAATAATAATATGTGATGATGAATGACTTCACTTATTCAAATAGTTGTCCAATGGTTAATGACATGTTCCTTAAGCAAGAAGGTGAGGGGTTCAAACCTTCACATTTGCACCTTAAGTTGGTAGGCTAGGGGTTCAGTTATTAATTGTTTAATCTAACTTAACTTAGGTTCTTAGGGTTAGTAGCTTATAAGTTATTAGTTGTTAGCCCTAACCTAACTTAAGTTCTTAGTTTACCTATGAACTACAAGGCTTATATAGTGAAATAACTAACTATTAATGAATTAAATATTAGTGAATTCAATTAACTATTATAAATATTAATGACTTCATTTGTTCGTAACAATTGCTCCATGTTCATTAGGAGGTTGGCCGTTTTCATTATGGTAAAATTGTTCAAATCTGCTCAAATTATAGTGAAATGGGACACATATTGGTGTAATGAATAGGTTTTTAGGTTTACATAATGAATTCAAGGCAAAAAAAATTTCCAATTGATACTTTTTAATTCAATGGTGGAATAAGACATCCCATATGCCAACATTTATAACATTAATCACAAAACAACATAATGGTTGCCCCACATACATCATAAGGTGGGACAATAACTAAAGATAGGTTGATTTGTTCATTCACATTAGGAAGATGACATAAGAATAAATAATGACATGATCTTTTTAAGTTTGACCATTTCAACCTTCTAATAATCACATTCTAAAAGGTAATAACTTCTACATGTGCAAAAAAACACATCCCATAATCAAATCCAACATAGTCAATGTTGTTTGTTGCAAATACACATAATCTCTTGTTGATGAATTCAAATCCGATAACCACCTCTTTGAATAGTGGCATAATGCAACACATATTTTCAATGTTGAATAATTGTTAGATTTTCCAATATAGTAATTGGCATTACATGTCAAAACAAAATTGTTTGTTACTCACATGCCTAAATACACACATTTGGATGTTCCAAATTGATTACTACCATCACATCTTATTGAATTAAAGTTGGTAGCTTGAGCTCATTGCCAAACAATAAAAAATATGGTGAAAATGACATAAGAAAAACCTATCGACTTAGCCTATACCTTAACCATGGTAGTTGAAGATCCTAATATCTAATATGACCCTTTTGAAGCCCATATTTCTACAATTGTCGTCTCACCATCTACACCATTTGTTTAGTTAACCCATCTATCTCAAAATGGTTTTGTGAAATGGTGCAATGGTCTATTAATGTTTATTCACCCAATTATAACTCACCACAAAATTATGTACTTTAGTTGGTGAATAGTTCAACTAAATCACTAAACTAATTAAATACCTTATTAAAAAATGCATAGGCAATTCCTTTATTATTGCAATTTGATAATGGCACCAACTTTAATCACTTTGAAAAATGTTCAATTGTAAGCAAAATGCAATGATTATGTTGCATTGTTAAATTTAGTGGGCTAAAAAAACCAAATTCAATTGATAATTCAACATTAGTTCAAAAGTGGGGTGTAGTTCATTAACTTAAATTATTATCGGTCTTTAAAAGTGAAATATGTTCATTTTACCCTAATCATTTCACCTTGTTTAAAATTATGTCACTATAAGGTCACTATGTAATCATCACGTTTCACTACTAGTTGACAAAATTCACTAGTAGCTTACACAATTCATTACATTAAATAGGTTTATTTTGATGCACATGTTTTTATTTTAAATAACTTAAGGTATTATAGCATAGGCCAAAACCTAGGTTATTTTTGTTTATTTTTTGTTATTCCATTAAATTACATTACATCAATATGTAGGTTAAGTTCGTAGGCTAGTCCTAAGCTATTTTTAAGCTAATGTAAACTACCCTATGTTACATGTATGATACCATAAATTATTATTAGCTTATAATACATAGGTAATTTAAAGTTGTTTCACCCTAGGCTATTTTTGGTCATTTTAGGCAATTTTTCACTATTTTACTCTAGGCAATTTTTATTTTTTAATGGTTAGTTTATGTTATTCCATTGTAAACTATTATTGATTATTTTATCCTAAATGATTTTTTGTTATGATAGGCTATTTGACCATAGGCTATTATTGGTTATTCCATTCTATGTTATAATTGACATTTTAAAGGTATTTTTTACTTATTTACCATAGGTTATTTTAATTATTATATCACAGGTTATTCTTGGCTATTACTTGTTATTATACTAAAGGCTATTCTTGATTATTCCACCATAAACTATTATTGGTTATTCTAAATTATTTCACCCTAGGACATTATAAATTATTTTACCATAGGTTATTCTAAGTTATTATACCTTCAACTATTTTTGGATGTTTTAGGCTATTCCGCCTTAAAATGTTATTGGATATTTTACTTGCTGGTATTTTCGGCTATTGCACCATAGGACATTATTGGTTATTTTCACTAAAAGGAATTTTGTCTTTTGCAACTAATAAATCAATGAGTAGATGTTATAAATGACTACATATTTAATTGTAGTCATACGATATTACTTTAAATTGTATGTGAAAAAAATTGTAGTCATATATCAATGGTGCATTTGACTAGTAAATGATCACATGGTAATAAGAAGGATGGCATTGTTTTTTCATTGTAACATTAGTAGAAATCTTGTCATTTGCAATTAATCACTATGCAACTAGCATGCAATTAGTTGTCATTTGTAACTATCTCGGTCATGTTTGCAACTACAAATTTGGTATTATATAATTCTTGCGCCATATAGTTCTGTGTGCAACTAATGTCCAACTAAATGTGTATAACATGGACACGTGTCATAAAAATAATGGCTTAAACTTCTACATATTTAAAATAATATACTTAATATATTTAGATAGGTTATGTATAATATTATGTACCTATAGTATTAAAGTTAAACATGCGTTAACTAAAGTTAGCCTAAAATAACCTAAGTTAAATTAACTAAAAACTTAAATGAACCATGGCTAAATTAACTATGGTTAATCTAAATTAAACTAAATTAAATTAAGTTAATCTAACCGTGAAATTAAGCTAAGTTAAACTAATTATGGCTAAATTAAATTAAGTAAAAACTAACCATGGCTAAATCAAGTTGAGCTAAATTAATTATGGTTAGATTAAATTAAGCTGAATTAACCATACTTAAATTAAATTAGGCTAAAATAATTATGGTTAAATTCAATTATGCCAAATTAATTATGGCTAAATTAATTATGGCTAAATTAAGTTAGGCTAGACCATTTATAGCTAAATTAAATTAGGTTATATTATTTATGGCTAAATTAAATCAAGTTAAACTAAATCAGGGTAAAATTA
>Ga0209208_10001632_pt1 | contig 31761 bp, 21 predicted proteins | sample S1TSphfallax_3_FD_187694 | JGI IMG/M metagenome (GOLD analysis project Ga0209208, IMG submission 187694) | Host-associated microbial communities from peat moss isolated from Minnesota, USA - S1T2_Fd - Sphagnum fallax MG (SPAdes) (version 2) | ecosystem: Host-associated > Plants > Peat moss >...
GAGAGGAGTTAGGGCACATTCCCTCCTCCCTATCTCACAACACTTTGAGGGGTAGAAGGGCGTGTTGGAGCTCCGAAATGGGACTAGGAAGAGTTGACAAGTTTCACTCACTCACACGGGCCTGCACACAACCCACACAAAGTGGTTAGTGCATAATTGGAGCACCTTTGGTGCTAGGACGAGCCACGGGCAACATGGACACACAAGACTCGCCACGGCCCGGACTTGGGGGAAGCCATCACCTTACCTCTTATAGTATACTCTGCACCTCTCCACGGGGCCTACATCCAAATGGTTTTTCTCTCCCAGGACTCCCGCGTGGGAGTCCCGAAATCGCGCCAACCGGGACTCCCATGACTTTGGAGCCCCATAACTTTGCGAGCAGACCTTGGATTAAGGTGTATTTTGAAGCAAAGTTGTAGCTCTCGTTGAGAGCTTTCCAACGGTATGTGGCACGTTGTTGCAGCCAAGTAAATCGGGTCGATTCCCGACTTTTTCTGGTCAGGAGTCAAACTGACAATTTGACTCCTGGCCCTTCTTTTGGCCATAACTTGTGTTTTAGATGTCCAAATGAGCAATGAGAGCCCATTTTAGACATCTACGTTTGAAGAGCTTTCCAATGATATAAAGAACGCCACAAGCCATTGAGTTTTGACCCCTCAAATCGCTCTCTAAAGTTTTGGGAGTCCACTAGGAGTCCATTTCCCAAAGTGGGAGTTGCCTTGGGAGTGTGAGGGTTCATTCCCTCACACTTTCTTACACTCCCGGGAGTATGTGATGTGACTCCCGGGCTTCCTCTTGGCCCGCACCTTTGCAACCCCCTTTGCCTTGGTCGCAAGCCCAAAGCTAGGGTTGCGACACCTAGTGGATTCTTGAAACTTCAGATAACAATTTGAGGGGTCAAAACTCAATGGCTTGTGATATTCTTTATATCATTGGAAAGATCTTTGAACGTAGATGTCTAAAATGGGCTCCCATTGCTCATTTGGACATTTGAAACATAAGTTATGGCCAAAAGAAGGGCCAAGAATCAAACTGCCAGTTTGACTCCCGACTAGAAAAAGTCGGGAATCGACCCAATTTACTTAGCTGCAACAATGTGCCACATACCGTTGGAAATCTTTCAACGAGAGCTACAACTTTGCTTTAGATTGCACCTTGATCTGAGGTTTGCTCGCAAAATTATGGGGCTCTAAAGTCGCAGGAATCTAGGCTAGCGCGATTTCGAGACTCCCACGCGGGAGTCCCGGGAGAGAAAAGCCATTTGGATGTAGGCCCTGTGGAGAGGTGCAAAGTATACTATAAGGGGGAAGGTGGTGGCTTCCCCCAAGTCCAGGCCGTGGTGAGTCTTGTGTGTCCGTGTTGCCCGTGGTTCGTCCTAACACCAAAAATGCTTCAACTATGCACTAACCACCTTGTGTGGGTTGTGTGCAGGCCTGTGTGAGTGAGTGAAGCTTGTCAACTCTTCCTAGTCCCATCCCAGAGCTCCAACACGCCCTTCTACCCCTCAAAATGTTGTGAGCTAGGGAGCGTGCCCCGACTCCTCCCCCTTTCGTTGTTTTGTACTTGGACTAACTTTTGAGTCTTTCAAGGAGTTGGGAGTTTGTCATTCACACCTGAGCTCCATTTATACGTCACAAAAAGACATATCCTTTTAAATAGAGGTTTAAAGAGTTATCAACTAAATTGTTCATATATGTTTATTCATATCTAATAAATGTACTTGAAGATTATTAATATTCCCACTAAGTTGATTAGTTAGGTATTATTTTCTCTTGTAGACTAGATTTTTGATTTTCTTCAATTCTTGTTGTTGCACGACAACAACGATGTTCTTCCTTTGGCAATCCTTTGGTGAAGAGATCAAATATCATTTCTTTTGTTGGACAATATTGTAATAACACATTTTTAGTTTTTTTTTTTTACTGAAATCATAATATATTTCAATGTGCTTGGTATGTGCCCTATACTTCGGATTAAATGTGAGTGCAATTCCACTTTGGTTATCACAATAAATAAGTCTGGAATGTGTTTGGGTTTTTTTCAAATCGGCAAATAGGGTTCAAAGCCAAATTGGTTCTTTCATTCTATGTGTCATTGCCATCTATTTAGCTTTTGTGCTTGAGAGAATATGTTTTTCCTTTTCCTACTTCAACTTATTATTCCACCTAATAACTTAAAACAATATCTAGTAATAAACCTTCTATCATATGCATGTCCCACTTAGTCAGAATATGTATATCCAACAAGTTGGATATGCCTTTCTTTAGATAATTTACTTTGATATGCGATCCTTCATGTCAAGGTCTTTTGTAAATATCGCATGATACATTTTACAATTGTCCAATGTTGTTTGCTAAGATTTGAAAGATGTCAAAAAACAACTCCCATTGCAAAATTAATGTCTAATCTTGTGCATACCATGGCATATATGAAGTTGCCCACAATTAATTGATAATGCACATGTGCTTCATCTCTTCTTCTAGCATTATTGGTTGTTGATTTGAACATGTAAATTTCATTCTTACCTCAACTAAAATATTTATTGATTTAGTTTGTTCCATATGGAATTACTTCATTTCTTCTTCTAGGGTTGTTGGTTGTTGATTTGAGTGTGTAAATATGATTCCTACCTCAATTGAATATTTACTAGCTTAGTTCTTTCCATACAAAATTATTTTAATTTTTCAATGAAATTTATGTTAATGTAAATGTATTGTCCTAGTTGTCCTATTTGTTTGAACTTGGATACCAAGAAAATATGGTCCCATATTGACCATCTCAAAAAAAATTAATAAATATTCTTTTGTTTGTTGTAATAACAATAAGCTATTATTAGTTTTGATTACATCATCAATGGACAATATTAACATTTCATAAACATCCTCTTTTGATTTGATATAAACATAAGTGTTAACGTTGTTTTTCTTGAATTTATCTTTCAATATATAGGAGTCTATTCATTTGTACCATGCCTTGGAGGATTGTTTTATTCCATGAAAGGTTTTTCTTAATTTGCAAACCAAGTGTTTTCTACCTAGTTTCACATAACCTTTTAGTTGTTGCATATAGATATTCTCCTTTAAAAATACAATCTTTACATCCATTTGATGTAATTCCAAATCTCTTTCTACTACAACTGTCATTAGAGCTCTTATTGATGTTATTTTTGCAAGTGAAACTTGAGAATATCCTTTGGCTATGAAACATGCTTCAAAATGGTCTACACAATCGTTAGATTTTAATTTAAGTTTAAACACCCATTTGTGTCCAACCACAAATCTTCCATTAAGTAATGTGGTGAGTACCCATGTTTTGTTTTTCTTTAAGAATGTATATTTCTCCATTACCATTTCTTTCCACGTATTTGTATCTAGTTTTATTAAACCTTTTTGTAGAGTTATAGGTTCATTTCCTTTTTCACCTTTTATGATTAATGTATAATCAATGGATTCAACAAGTCTTTGAAGTGGATGTGTTACTTTGGAAGATCGTTGTAGTGGTCTTTCTTTTTCATTTTCATGAACTTGGCATTTAGTTGTTTTTTTTTGTGTCAACAATTTCTTCACTTCCTAGTTCTAGCCCATCAAAATCCCACATGTCAAAATTTTGTTCATTTGAAGTTGTGTGTTCTAGGGTTATTTGTTGAGGAGTGGTTGGTTGAATAACATTTTGTTGTTGCACTTGTTGATGAATCAATTGTTGTCTTACTTCAAGTTCTATCATGAATTGTTTTTGGTATTCATCATTGTTCATGTTATTTCCATCTCCCACTATATCTAACAACCATTTTCCTTCATCACAAATGATATTTCTACAAAGTATAATCTTATTTGTAATTGGGTTGTATAATGTGTATCACTTGGTTTTAGTATTATACCCTAACAATGTACATTTCATACTTTTAAAATCAATTTTTTTTTGTTTTTCTTTAGGTATATGTATACATGCATCACCCCCAAATATTCATAAATGAAATAATGATGGTTTATTACCAATCCGAACCTTTTTAGGAGTTTTCCCATCCATTGCCATAACGAAGAATAAATATTTGACATAAATAGTTGTTGTTACTGCTTTTACCCAAAAAACATTTATTCAATTTGGATTGTTGTAGCATACTCCTTGCACATTCTACTAGGGTCGAATTTGTATGTTTTGCAACTCCATTTTGTTGTGGAGTTTGTGGAATTGTAAATTATAACATAATTCAATTTTTTTTGCAAAATTGGTTGAAAACATTGGAGGTGTATTCACCACCATTGTCACTTCATAACATTTTCAAAATTTTGCATGTTTGCCTTTTTACCATCAATTTATATTCTTTAAAATGTTGCAACATTTCATTTTTCCATTTTAGAAACATTTTTTTATTTTAGAAAATAAATGAATGTCATTTTCGTATAATCATTTATGAAAGTTAGAAAATACTTAGCTCTTTTAATTGAATCTGCTTAAATGGGTCCACACAAATCTGGATGTATATATTAACTCGAATAACTCTTTTGTTATTGTGCTTCCTTGCTTTGGAATGTTGTTTTTATGTTGTTTTCCTTGGAGACAACTAGCACAAAGAGGTAGGTCATTTAATTTCTTCAAATCAAAATCCTTGAACCAAGTTCCATGTTTGTAATTGTTTAAGGCCATCGATCCATAAGTGACCAAATCTACGATGCCACAATTCTACATCTATCTATTTTCCCACAATTGATAATTGCACAATATTACCAATTTTATCTTCTTTGGTTATGTTGTAAATTTGACATACCTAGTCAATATAAGTTGCCATATGTTTGGGTTGTGGCAATCTTAGTTCCATCCTTGTCATTAATAAAACAAATATGTGTTGTGAATTCCAATTTGTGTTTTGAGTTAACAACTTGACTCATTGAGATTAAGTTTCTACACAAGCTAGGATCATGTAGTACCTTTTATAAGTACTTAATCATTTTTCCAAAAAACTTGATTCCCACATATCCATGTCCTTTAATTTTATGAAAGGTGTTTTTGCCATGATACACCATCTTAGGTGTTAGAAAGGGAACATAATCATAAAACTAATCTTTTTGTGGTGTCATGTGTTGGGTAGCTCCCAAATCCACATACCAAACATTTTGCTCAACAATATTATTAACATATGCACACACTATTATAAATAAATGATCCTTTGTCTTTGAAATATTTACTTGGTTTTGATTTGTTTTGTTAGCTTTTTTAGATATCCACCTTTTACAATCCTTTTATTTGATGTCTTGGTATTTTACAATAAATGTTTTTGTCAAATTTTTTTAAAATATTTTGTTTGTCGTTATTTGAAATTTCATTTTTATTATCTTTTTTATGTGTCTTCCAAGGCAATATCTTTTATTGTGGTTGAAATGTTTGTTTCCTCCAAAAACAAAGAAATTGAATTATTTGGTGTAAATGTGCCATTAATTTTTCACCGTATTTCCTCTTGAAGAAATCTAATTACCATCTCTAGTGACAATGCTTGATGTGCACTAAAATATACTAAAAGTCATTCATAGGACTTTGGTAATGTTGATAAAAAAATTACAACATGCTCAATATGAGAGCTCATGGAAAATAATCCATTTGACTTAACAACATCTTGAATGCATTTAAATATTCTATTGTAATGGCATCTTTAGCCATTCTAAGTCCATATAATTGTTTTGATCAATATATTTTAATTGAACTATGTTTTTAGTTGCATATAACCCAAGTAAGATATCCTATGTTTCCTTTGATGTTTTAGCTTGAGGGATGTGTTGTAATGTTGAATCTTTCAAATTAAGAAGGATGTTAGCTCTTTCTTGACCATCCTTCCTTTCCCATGTTATTTGTTTGGTACTAGGAATAGAAGGTTTTAACTCATTTATGTGTTTACCACACTCCAAAAATCTTGTCCAACAACACCATCTTCATCTTTCACTTTCCATGTGTGAAAGTTAGTTCCATCAAATTTCTCTAGAATTGTCATGGATGCCAACACCATTTTTTTTCATTTAGTCTATTGGGATTATCCCACTTGAACAGTTCAAAGATGTACTTCCAACATAAATTTTAAAGAAATTCCATATCAAATTACGCAAGACTCAACATTCCTTCATTTCAGAGGCATTTTTTGAGTACATGTATAAGGTCTAAAGATTTTTACATTCCCTATAATTCCTATTCTCTCCAACGTTTGTTCTTTACCTCTTGAAGTCTATTTTCCATTGTTCTTGCAATGTGAGATTTTCGTAGCTAGAAATGTTGTGGTCAAACTTTATTATGAAGAGTTTTTTGACACTAGAAATTGCTCATTAGTGAAGCCTTAGGAGCAAATGGAGAAAACCATGGATCACGTTAGGAAAGATCATTACTTGGCCTTTTGCTAGCATTTGCTAGTATGTGATCCTTCCCTAGGTCCAAGTCTTTTGAATTCATTATGAAATGAACTTGGAGTTTTAAATGTTGACTAAAAAATTCCAAATGCTCTTATGTCTTGGCAAGGCAAAAGTTTTCCTAGCTCAAAATGTGGAATAAATTTGTTGTTTTGAGGGAGGTAAAAAAATTCCCCAAGCTTAGCTTCTTTGATTCGCAATTTGACAAGTGGTTGCAAAAGGCAACCTTTTGCCATCAAGTGATCTACCTCTAGATGTTAGTTCTCAAATTATTACTTCTTTTTCAAGATTTTCATGTTTAATGCACTTTCATTCTTATAGCTTGAAATTGAGCGACTCAAATTGTTCAATGCAACTGTTTCTGATTTTGGATCGACTATCAAAGAGGTCCCAAATATGATCTCTTTCGGTTCATATATCTAGCAATGGAGGTTGGTAGTATGGGAAACCTACTTCTTTCACGAGTTTAAGCCTAAGGATGGGATCTAAAGAAGGAAATCATGGGAATAGTAATCTTGGAGCAAGGAGACTGTCAAACAAGTGTTGTACATGTATTTTAACTTGTCTCCTTGTCCATTCCATGAAAAAATTTATTCCATGCACAAATTAACTCCCATTGTTTTCTTGGTGTGAATAGTTTTCCATAAAATAACCACATTGGTTCGCATAATTTTGGTGCCAATAGTATGAAAGTCAGTATCCATTTTTGTAAAATTCAATGTGAAGATTTGCATTTTTAGGTGTTGTTCATGCCCCTACGGGTATTTCTATCATGTATTACTTTCCCAGGGTGCCATTGACTAAATCCCCAATCTCCTGGAGATTTGACATGACCCCAAGGTGGATATCATAATGTTCCACAACAATTTGCTTAAGGCCTAACCCACTTCTCATCTTCTCCAATACAATTAGTACCTTGATTGTTTGAAAGACATCATCCCCTCCTAAGAGATTCCATTGAGGGATAATACTGAGTTAACTTTCATGGATAATCTTTCTAGTTTTACAAGAACACAAGTTGAAGGTGGGAAATGAAAAAAACACTTCCAAGGGAAAAATGAAGTTAAAGGAAAAAGGGATGGGAGCTCCTTTTTTGGATGCAGATCAAGAGGTTTTTGTCAATGTGCCTTTGTACGTGTGGAGATGATAAAGGATATTAATAAAGCAAGAAAGGCTATTCCTCCACTAATCCTTGCCACTCTTATTCATGTTGGAGTTTGAAGCACATAGCAGGGATCATTCTTCCAATTTAGTCCATCCTGCCCAAGTCCCATCATTATTCCCTCCACAAGGTTACCTAGTTTTCAACACAAGGTCTTCCCATTTTCATGGCCTTCCATTGTGGCCACCAAGATCTCTTCTTAAATTTGGCCCCCAAAGTATGAAACCATCTTCGAATTCATTCACCATGTACCTTAACATTATTTTCTTTTTTTCTATACCACATACTTTAAGTAGCTTGTCTTGAATGCACTAACTTGTGTTTTCTTTTTGTGCATGTGAATCCAAATGGCAAGGTTTAACTTATCATTGTTGACATTCCTAAGAACCTCCTTGTTCCCATGGTTGCAACGAACCCTTCTAATATTCCTCCTTGGAATCAAAAGGTTGATGAATACATTGTGTTTGTTTTTGATTTTGTAGAGACGTTCTTGGCCTTTGATGATTTTGTGTTATTGTTTCACCTAAATGACCTTAGAGTTTTTTAAGTGGTTAGATGTTATCTAAAGAGCTATGGCTTCCAAATTTGGATGAAGTGCGTTATGGTTAATTCATTACAACTCATGAACAGTGAAGACCCATCACTAAAGGTTCCATCACAATCCCATGTGCTTTCATTAGATTTTTTGTTTTCAAACTAAATTTTACTTTCAAATTTTGCAAACTTTGTTCAACAATGTTATTTTTCAAAATTTGACAATATTTTTCAAAAAAAGGGAATATGTGACAAAATGTTGCTTTTAATTAAATTTTTTTCACATTTGTGTGAAATTTTGCACTCAAAATATATGGATGGGTGCCATTGGTTGGTGGTTTCCAAAACCCCAACTTTTTATTTGCCTTATTAATGTGTTTAGAGCTTTTGTAAAACTAATTATGGCATGACGAGTTGCATGTCAAGTTTTGCTGGATAAAAAAATTGAAAAAAAATCCAGGTCTTGGTTCCGAAACAAATTTATAATTAATTGATAATTCAATTATCTTATTACTTGAACTGCAAGTTCCACACTATCGGTGATGATGAAATAACAAAAAAAAGAAAAGTTGATGTTGTGAAAATTAAGTTCCATTTGAATGAAAATGTTGCATGACATTACATGCAATTTGAATTGAATTGAAATTCAAGTTCAACTTCAATTCGATGGAGTTTAGATCCAATTGAATTGAATGCATTTGAATAGAAGCAAGATGCAAATTGGTGCAAAAGGTATTGAAAATATACTCACCATTTCCATCATCATCCATTACAATGGTGTTGAAAAAAAACACTCCAAAAATAAATAGATCTTTAAAAAAAAAACACCTTTCCATTCCATTCATAACACACGTTATACCATGTTTAAAATCAGTGCTTTATTATTGTAAGGAACTTTTCACCCATCCATAGAAAACACACATTGTGCTTCACCCCCAAGCTCCATGTAATGTCACAAATAGACATCTTTTCAAATAAAGACCTAAAAAGTTATCAATTAAACAATTCATATATGTTTGTTCATATCTAATTGATCTACTTGAATATTTTTAATAGGGGCATCTTAGGCAGATGTAAATACACATTAGGTTGCTAGTGGATATGCATCTACCAAATATGTATAACTATAGAAATTACACTTTTCATTACTTCAAGATATGGATCTATCTAGAGCCACCAATTATGCATCAACACTGCTTTGGACTAATGTTGGCTGGATATACTTATGGGTGTGGTTATCAACATGCATAATAGTTGAATACAAATGCTTTTTTGGATTTTGGCCATTTTCCCATATTTGGCATTGTAGCTAACCAACAAACCTAGGTCCTATGTATATATTTATACATATGTATATCCATCTTAAGTGTGACATTCCAATATGCATATGTAGTTGTAACTTTTTGTGGGATCTTGAATATGAATGCCTATCCCATCTTGGCAAGTTATTATAGAGGCATGATTTTTTGTGCAGGGTCATTAGGGAGGGGTTTGGGGTGTGATTGGGGCAAGCATCTTGCGTTGCAGTGGACTAAGGTTCAAATCCCCCACAAGTTGCTTTAGTTTAGGAATGTGTATGCTCTCGTGTGAATGGAAAAAAATTATAATCATTTAGATTTTGAACATGCATAACCTTTGTAGGTACTTATAGTTACTTTGAATATAAAAACCAACAAATTCATATCCATTGAAAGAACAAAATTGAACTTGAATCCATATTTGCCTTGACAAATAAATTTCTGAATTTTTTTGATGCATATTCATTTGACAATGTATTTTTTCAAAATATACATTATCAATATCCTGGACCGAAGGACCTTAAAATGCGGTATCGCACCAACACTGGTTGGGACTCTGGACCTTGCCACGATGAGTTTGTATGATCTGGAACGTTTCCATGAAATAGGGATAATGATGAAGGAAGATTGGAAAAGGCATTTGGAACAATGAACTGGCCCCGCGCTCATGTCAGTTTCGAGGTTTTTCGATGACTCAGAACCAGCAGTACAAAAATGGGCTGGAAATTTGTTTGCAAGAAGGTGTTACCTCAGCGGCCAACTGTGGATGACGATCCGCATCTCTCGTAGAAGAGATGTAAATGAGTCAGGAGGACGAGACACGCCACAGCACCAATGAGTAAACAAAAACCTTTTTTGCTCACTTCTTTGGCTTTGGCTGGGGACAAGAAGTAAATACAACAAGACAGCCATGTTCGGTGTGTGAACAGCAAAAACAAATGTCGTCGTAGCAGCAGTTGCGTGGCGCCCAGCCCAGCTCTACACGTCCCCCACACACTGGGCCCACTTTTGGCATGTTGTGAACCCCCGGGTATTTATGATTGGCGCCACAACAATATTCTCCCTATCCACCAGTATTGTGTGCCTTGCATATAGACACCAGGTCCGTTCTGGTAGGGTATTAGGCCTTTTGGCATCTGTACCGAGACATTCATCCACCATGGAGATTATTAGCAAAGAAGCTGTGAAGATGGGAATCAAAGGACCCTGAGGTTGTCATAGCTAATAACTGTAAGGAAATTATTAATTATTTTAGTGACCAAAAATATGATGAAGTTTTTCCATCTTTTATTTCCAAGTGGTGTTTTTGTTATTTTTAAAATTTTGACCATAGCTATTTTAGCAATTAATGAAATCGGTTGCTCATTAGGGAATCAGACATATATATATATAGACATGCACTCAAAACATCAAGGATAAAGAGCCAGTTGTGGCATATTGTTGTTGGTACAAAGAACCTCTTTGCTTTTGCACACCTAAGTAGGCTATACTTCAATAATGTCTGGAGTCGCCAAGGTTAAAAAAAAGTAGTGAAAGTTTTGGGGTGTTGAACAATCACAAAATGAGTACAAGAAAAGCAACACATGGCTTGAACTTGTAAAGAGGTTTTGTGAGATGGGGGATTACTGTTCTTTAGACACATTGCAAGTTGCAACCCTAGTCAGTGCAAATAACCATGGAAAGAAAAAACAACGGGATGCAAGCTTTTCACAAGGCCCTGGAATTTGGGGAAATTGGGCAAACTTCGTATTGGATGTAATCCACCAATTCAATTCTACAAGCTCAATTTCTTCAGACCAGGGTCCACTTGACAAGCCCAAGCCCAAGTTCCGCAAACGGTGGTCTAGTTAATACTTAACAAAGTCTTGACAAGTCCAAGCTCCTCAGACATTGGTCCAGTTAATACTTAACAAAGTCTTTACAAGTTCAATTTCTGGAATTCTCCGGTCCAGCTCGTAATAAAGTCTTTTACTGAAACAAGGGTGGTCCAAGGCCTAAATATAGAACAATAAATGAAACCAACTTGGTAGGGGTAGAGTATGGATCCCCATAAACCAGGTATGGATCAGTGGTAGGAGATTGCCAGGTTTGTAGGGTTAGAACTTAGAACCGCCAGTTTTGGTCAGTAAAAACCAAAGTAAATTAGGATCTGATCATTGGAACTGGTTCTAGAACCAAAACCAGAATTAAGGACTTTCAATAACCAGACCCAGAACTGGATTGGTGGTTCCATTTCTGTGTGGAACTGGAACCAATATTTTTAAAAAATGAAAAAAGAAGGAGACTGGAACTGGGTGCTAACCAGAAGTTAATCACTGGTTCGAATCCAGGTTACCTGGAACTGGACCAATCTGATTTTCAGAACAAAACGAGAACGGGAAACCAGAGTCTTTTTTGAAGAACCGAACACAGAACCAAATTTCCAGGTCCACTTATGTCTGGAACTGGAACCATTCTAATATTTTAGAACCGGAACCAGATGTTCTTCATAAAGTAAAGAACTGCCAAACACGGGTATTGATTTATCCAGATAAACCGACAACAATTGGCCTCATATGCTCAACTCAGAGTTGGTTGGACATACACGGTTGATACCCGGAATCAGACCCCCAGCATAAACAAATGTACTGTCTTGGAACCCATAAGAAAAAGATATCCTTACACCACACCAGCAGCAGCGGGTACTTAGGTACTGGCCTTTTGTATGAGTAAAAGATAAACATCTCTCTCCAGTCAACGGAAATACTTTGACTGGGGAGCCGAGCAAGCAAATGTTCCTGTTGACTCGACAACAGAGACGCGAGAGAGAGAGAGAGAGTTGTGGAGGCGACGATTGTTGATCAGCTGCACTCATAATTTTCACTCCAGTGGCATGCATTCTAGGCACTCATTTCTCATGATCGTTGTTAAATTTTTGTTTTGTTCTGTGGGAAGTTTTGTTTGATTGTTGGCTGTGGAATTTGTTCTCCAGTTGCGAATTGCCATCGGGAACTCTGTGTGTGTGTGTGTGTGTGTGTGAGAGAGAGAGAGAGAGAGGGGGGGGGCGGGGAGGGAGAAGGAGGATCACTGTGGACCTGGGTTGATTTCGGAAGAGTTGAGGTTTGGAGCTTTTCAACGTTATCAGAAAACCTGCGTGACGAAGGCAAAGGAGGAGGAGGAGCGAAGAGGGGGTGAAGATTATTATTATATGTTGAAGGGGGGTTGTGGATTTTGAAAGAGTTGGGAATTTGGAGAAGTATTGACGCGGAACGAGGAAGAATATGTCAGGTCCTATGGTCATGGATATGTCGGATGGAGTAGAGGAAGTTGGGGGAAGAGGACGGATTGGTGGCGCTCTGGCGGTGAACAGAGCTTCCAGCAAAATAGCCAAGGGGTTACGGCGGCCAGTGGCGCAACCTCGAGCAGCACCCCAGATATATAAGACTGAGCCCCATGATTTTAGGTCTCTGGTACAACAGCTGACAGGTACCAGCAGCTCATCATCCTCCTCCTCAGGAGCTCTGGAGTCCGGCCCTCCTGCACCAACTAAGCCTGCTGTCTCGCGCTTGCAAAAGATTGCCCCACCGCCGTTGCGGCCCACTTTCGCATATCCCTCTTTCTCTCACCAACAACAACTCCAAAGTGCTGCAGCACCCCCCTTACTATCCTCAGCCACGACGGCTCCAGGTTTCAGTCCTTTTCCTTTTGGAGGTTTCCCCCCTCTTTCTTCCCAAAGGTTTTCGCCGTTTCCAGTATCTCCTCTGTCCTTTTCTCCTCTACCAGCCTTGACTCCAAGTGACCAAGTATGGGCAAGTTCCTTCAGCTCCTTGGAGTCTCCGAAAGCTGGGGTGCAGCAACAGCAGCAGTTTGTAGAAAGTGTGAGTGCAGATAAAGGGAACATCTTGAGACAGGAATCCATGGAACCGAATGCTCTTGTCCCTGTTCAACCAGCTTCACGGTTCCCTGCTCCTTTGTCTCCCAAATTTGCCATTCCCTTTGGGCTGCCCAGTCCCACAGGCTTGGGGGGCTTCGGTATGTTCAGCATGAGCTCTAATTTCTCACCCACAGCAGCTTTTGCAATGGATACCACTTTCAGTTTTCCAGAGCCAGACATATAAGTATGTCAGGCCCAACTATGCCTTGATAGTTGTTTTGATCTTGGCTATCATCAACATCATCATCATCCTGACGAGAAGAATTGGATTTGGATTTGCTCTGCTCATTGTCTGCACCCAACAATCTTTCAACATTTGCTAACCATTCAAGAATCTCAAGATGGGGAAACCAGGTACAATCATTTCAGGGTTTAAGCAGACATGTTCTATTCATGAACTGCATCAATAGAAACCTCCTCACCTGAGCTGGTCAAAGCTTTGGAAGTGTGGCACTGAAGGGTTTGCTGTGTATATGAGGAGCTTGTGCCAATTGGGAGCTAGTTAACTGAAGGGGCAGGTTTGTGCTGTGAATCATCATTTGTAGTGTCCATGGGTTTGTTCTTTCTTGGTGTATAGCTCAAGTCTCTCTGCAACTGAACAGCTCAGAAATGTTGCAGTGTGACTAGTATGTCACATTTGGCAAGAGTGGAAAGGAATACGGATTTCACATGCAACTAAGTGGGTATAAGGGTAGTTAGTAGATCTATTTGGGATCTGGTAGTTTTAGTGAAGTCACATGGATTGATATGGGAGCAAACAGAGCAGTGACTGTTACACATTATATGAGTGTTGATTTTTTTGTCTGCCCCAGTTATGCATTGTAAAGCTGGCATACAGAATTGTGGGTGAACAAATTCCCTTCAGAAACTTGAAGGTGGGTTGGTGTAAATTTATTGTATATTATGACTTGTGATGTCAGGCACTATATATTACTGCAAATTTTTGAAGAGTTGCAAGCAACAGCTATGGAATTGCTGTTATTGAGTGCAGCTCCATAATGTAATTTGTGCCTGCAAGTACAGATGATATGATGGATATTTTTGTGTGGCTTGCTTCTTGTGCATTGTTGCTTCTGGCAAGCATCATGGTGCTTTTCAATCAGATCTACATTTTGCTTGAAAATCTCATGCTAAAGAATGACTGCTGTTTTGGTTGCTTGAATTCTGGGTTGATTGAAATTCCTTTTGGGGGAAAATATCCAATCCAGGTGATACTGATGGCAAGCTTTGGGTTTATTACATCTTGTTAATATGTTAAGAATTGGTAATTATAGCTCTGTTGGCTACCTCCTGATTGTATCGGCTTCTGTAGAAGACTTGAAGCCAGTGAATTACATGGCCTACAACAGATGGATGGGTAGTAAGATGTGCATTTTAGCAAACTCATTACATGGTTTCTCGTGTTGGACAAGAGCAGAGAGTTTTAGTTTTGGGACCAGACCTTTGAAAGAAGCAAGAATGGCAATGAATCCTGAGATGATAACCACCTTTCTCTACTAGAGTCTTGCAAAACATTATACAACAGGTGGTAGTTCTCTGTGAGTCAATGTTGACCCCAGCAGCCCTGCCATGAATCTGCACTAATGTTTTTCAGATTCTGACTCTTGAATGATCTTGTGGTGGTGAAGAGTTGCCAGCATGTGCAAATTTGTAGAAAACTGTGTCCTTATTACAAGATTCAGCTCTGCACACTCTCCTAGATATGCTTCCAACTTTGTGAGGATTAGACTCAATCAAATCAGCCTTGGCTTTTGTTTCAGATACTTGAACCCAAACAAACCTTGAGAATGGCTGCAATGCATTTTTGCAACACAATGGCCCATGCTAACCATGGTACAGGGATTCCTTTGCTAGGCTGTTTCTGTGAAAGGTGGTTATGTACAAATATCTGAGGTTGTGTGAAGAATTGTTTATGTGCAGTAATTGTGTTCATGTGAAGGGCCTGTGTTAAAATGACGAATCCATTCAATCTCTACTCTCTGCAATGTTTTATCCAGTTCACTCAAACTCAGATATGACTACAAGAGCGTCCCCTGGCAAGAAGTCCAGTGGTGATTCCTTTGAGCTTGGATTCAACACCTGTAATCATTCGCATGAAAATGGCATATGTCAGACTGGGGAGTAGGCTACAATGCTCAATCTACCCATAGTGTGGCAGTATTATTATCTCTCTTTCCAAGCTGTTGTCTCTTTGTGCCCTTTTGTGGGCAACTTAGGGTTTCCCACACCAGCCTTGTTGTTTGACCAATGGCATTTCAATCTTGTGGAAAGAGCTCTAAGGATGAAACAGAAACAAGATGAAATCTTTTCAGAAACAGGTGCTGGGTATATAGTTTAGATGGAGCACCACTTTGTTGTCTCTTCTGAATCCAATTGCCACTTCATCCCGCAATTTAGCTCTCTCTGTGAGCTCCACAAAAGATGGAGTCTCGCCTTCCATCATGTAGAGTTCAATGCCCTGGCAATGAGGAGTCACACATAAGAGAGATGATGATCTAGACAACCCATATGTTCATAAGTACTGAGGATTTCTTGATACTTGTGATTTCAATCAACCTCAAAAGATTGAGAGATGACCCCTACAACAAGGTAATGAATATTTCAGATCTGACCAAAACCCAGAAACCGTTAGGAAGCATGAAAAAGAGGAAACCCCAACCTAAAGGAATGAGAAATAAGACCACAAGACAGAACAAAGGAGAGGTATGAATGGCAGCAACAGTCATCAACGGTCATTGCATGTTCAGGGACCTTCAACAGCAACATGTATGGCATTAACCATCTACCAAAACATCCCCATAGATCCAAATGACCAAGCATATAAACAAGGACAGCTAGGAACATGTCTGTGCAGCAGCCAGATAAATGCAACCACAGGAAAAACATACTCAAAACAGAGGAAGTGATACCTTCATGTAAATTTCATTCCCCCAGGAGTTCAGAAGCTCTGTCCAGACTGCATTCAATTCTGCATGTTCTACCACTGCACCATAACATACACCCCACTCAGAAACAAAGATCTAAGCATCAAATAAGTTTGCGACAAATGTTACCTGGCACCCCAGTAACACTTGCTGTATGTCTCTTGAAGTATTGGTTGAAATGGTACATGGAAGGTCCATGACTATTTCTGTTCTTGCCATACTGATACCAAAACATTGCAAGTGGATACCTGCTACCTGCATGTGATAAAGATTCTAGTACCTTGAGAAGTTACAAGGCCTGAAAGTACGCTGGTGCCAATGTATGTGAGTGAGCTGTGACTCTTAACTACCTGTGGGTATGCAAGTTTTTTCTTTGTCAGTCCCGTTGAAAGAAAAACACTGAACCCATTGGCATTTTGATCATCATGAAGAAAAGCTGTGCCACCATGAACTGCCACAAATAATGAAAAGGGGCACCAAAGGAATACTTCACAATCTGTCAGACAGCTCACATTTAGTCTGGGACAGTAGATACCTGTTTTCCGAGTTCTGTATCCACAAACTCTGCCACCAGACTTGAAACCTGAGCCCACACACCAGGCAACTTTGTCAGGACTGATGTACTCAAGCTAAACACTGCCCTTGCAATGCACTACCAATGCAAACTGTGCAAAAAATCCAAAGAGCACAACAAGAGCAGAGACTCACCACCTTACAACAACTTATCTGGAGCCTTCAAAGTTCAATCTAACAAATGTCACATGAGAACCAGAGGAACAGCAAAGAGTATGGACACTTCTGATCTAACATGCTGGATTGTGCATTGCACAGGGTTATTGCAGCAGACTTGATTGGAACTGTAAGAATCTTCTCATATTTTTTCATCATGAACCTGCTACTAATAGCTACATGTAGATTTTTTGAACTTCTTTCTACCTACAGGCACCCACCCAGCAGTTGGATTGCAGAAATAATGCAAGAAGAAAAGGGAGGCATTCTGGCATGTAGAGTATCTCACTGCAAAGGCAAATCACCTTCAGCCTTGGTAGCAGGTGAGAGAGCACAGATACCCAAGTGATACCCCTGATTGAGTAGATCGGAACCCTTGTCAATGCATACACAAACAGGGCGACTAATATAATGCACTGGGATATTGAAAGGAACCTTGACATTGTGCTCCTGACAAATGGATTCTGCCAATAGTAGTGCAAACACAGCCTGTTTATCTGGCTTTGATGTATCTGAAAGTGTTGCAGCACACCATAATGTCAAAAGCAAGTTCTGATGTTTTCTGGTCATTGCACAACAGCAATGCCTTTATGATCAAATGAGCAAGCTCTTGCATCACAGGAGCTTACAAGATGCTGATCACCAACCACGCAAACCTATCAGGAGGCGTTAGTATGCTACCACCACAACTCATGATGAGCAATTGTGGCCAGTGGAGCTATTGCACATTGTGGTGTGCAAGCCATGGAAACAACATCCTGGAAAGACAACAAAACTGCTGTGAAGTTATGTGACAAACCTCCCACAAGCCACCCTTTGTCCCCAATAACAACAATTGACAGTGGCAGCTTCTCATTGCTCTCTTCAAGTGTCTTTGGTACTGCTGTCATAACGACATTGGAATCTGTTTGAATGTCACTGCCCAGAATTGCATCTCGCAAGTCTGTTCGGCTCATTGGATTCCCAAGCTGCAGATTCACACAGTCCAATTCTGCCACCCTTTTAAGTATTCAAACTCTTGATATCCAATAGATTGCTTACAAGAAGCACCATGACTCAGGAACATGAGTAAAATGTGACAGTGCTGCATGTGGTCCATGAAACTACAGTACAACATGATAACTCAGAAACATGAGATATTCAGCACTTACTCTGTGGACGACATTGATATTGCGCAGAGGGGTTGAGATTCGTCGTTTCAAAGCCTCTATCCTTTCGTCCACCGGGGCTTCTGCAAGTACGACCTAGACAAAATACACAGACAATCATGTGACAATTGAGGACCTTAAATGGCACTTGAATTTTCATTACACACAAGCTTGAGAATTGTATCAGTTCACATGCTTTGCAATATGCTCTATAAAAGAACCCACAACCTGCCATGCATCAAAGAATTTTCTTTCCTAATGATGCATTCTTGTGTGTTTCTTTGAAAAGAATTTTGTGGGCAGGATTCCAGCGGGTAGGTGGAGAGCTTTCTTGATCCTCATGGTTTAGTAAAGGAACCAACATTATCAAAATGATCAACCGCTTCACAGAGAAGGATGAACAATGACTATATGGCTCCAATTCTCAGAGAAAGGAATAGACTCTCCAACATTGATTGCCGATGAGCAAATGCATACAAAACCTAAGAAAAGGGGCAAACAGGGCATTACCAGCACACTGCCAGAGCCAACATAATCATCATACTCCCGAACCATCTCACTGACACCAGGGCGCCATCCCAGCATTACAATTCGTTCTTTCCTTGTTGCAGTCCAGTCGGCAGTCTACACCTTGCTCAGGTACATCTCTCTTAGTCATGCCAGCTTCTGCTATCTGTTCAATGTCTCTCTATGAATAGTAGAGATTTAACTCTGAAGAAATATGAAGTTCAACTTCTGAAGCTTGAATATTCCTAGGTATTAAAGCCAAGCTGGAATGCAGCAGGACAGAGATGCAGACCTTGGAAGCTGGCTTGCTTGTTCGCTTATACTGCTTGCCAGCTTTCATGAACTCAACTGGAACTTGCACCTGAGGTGTCATTAGCTGTTCATTCCCAGAGGCTTCTGATGTGGCCTTCATTTTCTGGTATTCATCAGCTATAGCTAAAAGTCCTGGAGGTAGCACCCTGTGGGTATGCTTCTTTGCAATCAGGATCAGCTGGTGCAAACATGACTGTACTGTTTAGAACTCTGGATCATAATCTTAACAAATCCATGTGTAAAAGTAGCACCTCTCCTGAATGAAAGCTGCAGATGTTGATGCTGACAAGTGCAAGATCAACTGATACCAGAGATTATACTCAAGATCTCAGCAATCTCACTCCCCATAAAAATTATCGTGGCCTACCTTATCAGTTTCATGGAGATGTAAGGTATCTGCAGGGTGGAAGTCTGGGCCCCCACCTACTCGAATCAGTCCACACACCACTGCCTGCAAAAGCAAAACTCTAACTCCCAGATCACACCCAGTTCCAGATAGCTGCAGAAAATTACCATTGTTGACTATGTAACAATCCAGCCTGCCCTTCTTTGATCTGGATTGTATGTCTTTATCAAGCAACTCTGTGCAACTTTCTCCATATGAAGCTTTCATACATGCTTGCTTCCCTCATTACCCATCTTCAGTGCATTGACTATGTCAATATTTTCATGGTGAGAGTACTTCAGAGTGAGTGACTGTACTCATATGGCCCATGTTGGAACTGTGGTCACTCTGCACTAAGTTTGGACTATCATATGCAGGAAAACAGGGACCATGGTACCTCTGGAAAGCCACAGCGCACCACGCCATAGGTAAGTCCAGCAAGATTTGGAAAGTTGCGCAGGTTGATCACAGTCTCTGTAAAATAATTTACAACAAGCAATGCAGTGATGAGTAACTAAGACAGAGACCTTGAGATCAAAGAAAAACCAGAAAAACAAAGCAATTCTTTCTGCCTGTTGTCGTAAGGCTCAGGAGCTCCTGCATAGGGACTAAAGAAACCTCCAGATCTGGATATAAACCTCTAAACAGAAAATGGACAACATGGGTGCAGGCTGTACGGATTAAGGTCATACTGCCATGGTCAAGCAACTGTTGATAGACATTGACCAGCCCACACTGCCGTGAGCACTGCACAAACAGCTTGGATGACAAGTTCTGCACCGCACTCACTTTCAGCCCTGACAGCGAATTCAAAAGGTCTGCTGTGCTTTTCTTGGAAACCTACACCCGTTTGTCACAAAAAAATTCAAAGGCTTATGATAAAGCAACTGGTTAGAATCCACTGGGTGACAAACCACAGATCTCTCAGTATGGAATTGTGCAATAGGTTTCAAAGTTCTTCTGACTATATGTCTTTGAGTAATCAACATAGCAGACAGGTTAAATGATTTGCATAGTCTACAGTTGTTAGGAAATAGTATGAGTGACATCTACCTCAACAACAACATTTCCTGAAGAGTGATCATCAAGAAGAGGCTGTAGAGCCAACACTGACAGCACTGACTCTGCATCTGCTTCATACCTGCAGGCAGATACACAAAAGTTGTACTCAACACCAAAGATAGGTGGCCTCTTAACAGCCATATTGTTCTCTCCAGTTCAGAAACCAAGCAGCAACAGCACAAGATATGGAAAATTAGATCACAAGTTTATAGAAAAAGAATACTTACGTGTCATCTTTGTTTGAGAGAAAGACAATGGACTGAGCTTTATCAGCGGCGACCTTTTCAAAAGACCTTGTACTGCTGAGGCTGCCACTGCTTCCATACGAATTTTCCACCTTCAGTCATTTCAGTTGCATCAAATGGAGATTGGTTGGCATCAGAAACCATCCTAAAGCTGCTGAACAGGAGATTTAATGCTTAGAAACTGGACCAGTGGTGCAGCTCTCTAAAAGCCCCATCAAACTTTTCAAGAGTTGAAGACTCGGGCACTATGTGAAGATGGATGCACATCTATGGACTGTTCAACAAACTTTTCAAATACTGACCGACAACCCTGTAATATCCATCCATCTGGAAAGCAGGAAACCACTGACCTGCGTGTCAAAACATCAATCTCTGTGCATTCTTTGATGACATGTGACACTAATTTCTCAGTGTCTCTCCTTGCTCGCTCTGACAGAAGCAATACTCTTTGCTTCCTGTGTGATGAGTACGACAGAAAAACCTCAGAAAATCTGATTTTTGGCACAATTGAATTTTGATACTACATGAGCCACAAAGGTGGGTTGGGTCATACAGATATTGCTATGAGCATGCAACAATTTGCATTACCATGTCTGAACAGCATCAATAGGTCCACTAGAAAACTGCAAAACTGAGTATGGATTTAGAGGTATGATAATCAAGCATCTTATACCGGGTTAGAGCTCGACCATCTTGTATGGCAAACTTGTGGGATTTGTTCAGTTGCTTGAGCACAGTTGTGAGATGGCTGTTCACCCCACATACAACAATATGTCCACTCTCCATCACTTGCGAATGTGCTCCCTCCCGCAACCAATCCATACGTGACTGCAGTCCGCACAAATTGTGCTTTAGCTCATTACTATTGTACAATTGTAGTTTTGGATTTAGGAGCTCAATTTGAGGACTCTGTCATCAATCTATACTAAAATATTTTATTTTCATGTTGGCAATACTAAGGATGAAGCATGTCCAGCATATAGGCTTGACAAAAGTTTTATCTCAGGTTGGTTTCAGTATTGCAGCAATCATCTACACTATGTGTTCCATGAAAAAAGTGCTAGATATGTATGCATGGTTGTGTGGACAATGGTTACAGAAAGTGAATGAGAGAGGGAAGAGGGACCAAACCTTGATTTGTGCTGTCATGGTACTTGTGAGTAATGAGTAGAACAGAAGTCCACCAAATGCTAACAGGATTCCAATGGTGCGCTCTTCTTGTGTTTTCTCCTGCAGATAGCCAGCATATTGGGCTTCAGGCATGTTCATGCACAAGAAACGTCTGAATGCAATTTCAAGTGGAATGACTGCACAATCTTGACTCAGTATGATCTCTGCCACCAATTCCCCATTGAAGAGCAAAAGATATAATTGGCATGAGTGTGAAGAAAGAATATCAACCTTGAGATGTGTGCCAGAGGAACAAACACATGCCCATGCATCCCAAAAGGCATCACCTAGTGACTGTTTGTGCTGACCTCTGCAACATGCATCAGATATTATTACACATGCTCTGTGATGAAGCAATTGGGAAATTTTTGGCAATGAAATGTATTGTACATACAAGACATCTAAACCCTAACCAAAAAAAACTCTTTCCAAGAGCGCTGCAACCACATCTGCAGTGGGGAGAGAGGAGCAAGGATGAAGGCAAACAAGGACATGTCCAGAGAAATCCAGGTAATATGCAAACCTCCCAGAAAGAAAAAGACTGGTGCAAATGCAACACAGTATAATGAGATAAGGATGTGCACCTGTATCTGTAGAAGAAGATGCCACCAACAAAAATATGCAAGAGGATTGCTGAAGTCAGCAGGAAAACATACCTGTGATCATGGAACAGAAAGTATGGGGATAGCAGATACATTAGCTGAGAAAAATTTAGGTTTCCTTTCAGAACAAGCACCAAGGGTCTGGCGAATAGTTGTTCAGGATTCCTCTGTCATCAAATTGGAAGTTTGCACAGAAGAATCAAAACACTTACGAGATTGGATGCCGTTCAAGCAGAACATCCAGTGTGTATGAAAAGCGGGCAAAAGTCCAGTTGATGTTGGTCAAGTTGGGAGGTCTGACATCTAATCGTAATGGTTGTGGCTGTGTTAAAGGAGATGCCCCCAAAGAACCTAGCTGCTTCATCTCCATGCTCTGAGACAACACTGCCATAGCCATTGAAGGAAAACTTTTCACAGTAGCAAGGAATGTCTGTGCAGGAACCAACAGATGAGATAGCTGAAATCCCGCATTTTGCACTAGTGCTGCTGCACAGAGCAAGGCCATGGCAATCACCAAACCCTGCATTCCATCAAGCACCTTTGTGATTGTAAGATAGAATATATTACAGACTGGTGACAAACCAATTTGGTCATAACCTGAATTGTCTGCTGAGTTGAGCCAAAAATGCTCAAACCAAATATCTAAGGTAGATGAAGTGCATGGTTTTGATCAAACCCAAATCTCAGATACCTCTGTTCCTTGATCCGCTATAGCGACCACAAGAGCCTACTGGACTTTGCAAGACCACTGAAACCCCTGCCATTATACAGCAAAAATTTGTAGATCTCCAAGACTTGACATAGAGAGGAGTAATGGGAATCTCATCAGTTGACAATATGATTGCTTCTGAGCTGCAACTGTAAGGAAGGTTGGCACAACCCAAATCATGCACACATGGATGCTCAAACTGAGCAATAGTTTCATTGGAGAGGCAACACTGTTTGTACCTTGCAGCAGAATGAAGAGAATTGAGATTGAAGGCTAGCGACATCATCATGTATATGGGAATCCACGACAACCGCTCCTCCACATGCACCATTTTCCTGAGCAGAAATTGTATCACTTCCTGCACCTTGGCTAGGATCATCAACATGGTCTTGAGAGCTAGACTGGGAGTGGCGGTGAACTTGCATAAACTTTGCAGAAACTTGAGATAGTTTTCTCCACCCATCTCGGTACACATATGATGCTTGCTCTTGCAGGTTCAAAACTGGTGGTTTTTCCTGGTTGTCTCCTACAAAATCCAAATGCTGATTGCATAAGAAAAAAATCCTTGGCATCATTAGCAGATAATTCATCACATTCAAGCTCATGTGTTTTTTTTTTGGGGGGGGTCTCAGTCAAGAGAAACAATGTGGACATAGATGATCTCATCTCCAACAATTTCTACAGTGACATACATGCACAGAACAGCAGAGTTACACCAGAAAAGCTTACCCCTGCTTTCCATGGAAGTTGCAGTTATGAAGAGAAGTCTTGCCCCAGGTTTGCACCTGCCTGTCACTACAATTTGACGCCTGGCCATGCACATAAAACAAAACATGGCTGACAATATCAAACCAAGTTCTGTGAATCTTCCTGCACCAACCCTAGCTCCTCACTGCAACCCCTGACCTCACACTAGAGAGTGATGTAAAATGCTTTACCACTTGACTTCAGGAATAATCCACAGCAAACAATAATTCCTTTGAATTCTTCTTATACCCACAATGTGGGCAATAGTGAGATCCTCCTGTTGAAGCTTGAAACACAAACATGGGAATTTGATCAAAGTGTAACATTCAGAAACAATTGTGAATGTTGTTGGCTTTTAGGTTCCGTGAACCATTTAAAGACAATATAATTGTTATAATTTCAGAGTTAACAAGACTCTGCAACTTACAAGAATAATTGCAGTAAGCTCATTCCTGTACACTAGGAGAAAGAAACGAGAAAAAAAATTACTGTCAGCAAGTTGAGATGGAGATTCAAAGCAGCAGAACATTTTGCTGTTATTGAACTGCCAAGTGATGACCTTCACAAAACTTCCATTGTTGACTGACTTGTTTGTCAGGATTCGTCAGCGATCCATTTCTATTGAATCCCTTTCCGGCAAAAGAGAGAACTTCATAATCAAAAGTCTGGAGTGGGCTACAGTAGCCGAGATGAGCTAAAATTCTTTCATATAACTTTGGTACGTAGTAGATACCAGTACTCATGAAGCTTGAGAGAAGCTTGGAAAGAAATCAAACAAAGCAAGAGAAGAAAAACCAAAGAAGATTGGGAAAATCTCCAAACAATCGGAACAAAAAAATTGAAATTTCACCTGATAGTCGAGGGAGCAAGAAGCTGGAGAGTCGAGTTGCAGCATAGTAACCGACGATGATGGTGCAGGCAAGTTGGGAAGCAACTAGGGGCAGCAACAATCAGGCGCGTCCCCGACATGGCCGCCGCTACTACCACCATGGCCACCCAGTGCCCACCCACCAGCGCGACCGTGATGGAAAAAATGGCCTAAGGCAACATGCAAAGATGCAGGCGTGTACAAATGACCAGCAAAGAAGCAATTTGAAGATGGCATCATCTGATTCAGATCACGTGAAAGTAGTAAAGCAGATTGTTTTTTTTTGCCAGAGATCACTTTGCATCTTTTAACCACGAATCGGATGGGAATTGGCGCTCTACTTACAATAATAATACTAGATTCTGCTTATCCATCATCATCACCATGATTCAAGCACCCACTTATAACTAGAATTGCAAATCTGCAAATCCTAATTTCTGCTTATCATCCTCATCATCGCTCAAGCACCCACTTGCAGCTACAGTTGCAAATCTGCAAGTCCTAATTTCTGCTTATCATCCCATCATCATTCAAACACCCACTTACTACAGTTGCAAATCTGCAAATCCTAGTTCTTGCTTATCATGATCATCATTCATTCAAGCACCCACTGACTAGAGCTGCAAATCTGCAAACCCTAGTTTCTGCTTATCAGCATCACCATCATTCAAGCACACCCAATTCTTACAGTTGCAAATCAGCAATTCCTAATTTCTGCTTATTATCCTCATCATCGTTCAAGCGCCCTCAACTCCCTAAATTTGGAAATCTGCGAATCCTAATTTCTGCTTATCCATCATCAGTCAAGCACCCACTTAATTACTACATTTGTAAAATATGTGAGTCTTAAACCCGAGAATCTTTGCTTTTAGGGAGTTGGTAACTAGACCCAAGTTTTGTGACATGGTTTTTAGTTTTTACATCCGAGTTTCTCCAGCCGTAGATTCTTTCTTTCCTCCAATGCCCTTGCCTGTAAAGCCTTTGAGATTCATTCACTAACTCGCTCCATTTTGACTCCCAGAATCTTGGGCACCTTTTTCTATATATATATTTTTTTTGGGGGGTGCTTTTTAAAGAGGGTTTTTCTTCTCCACGTTTTGGAGACAAAATTGATTGCAGAATCATCAAGAGAGACCCCGCCAACACCCAACTGAAATCTGACACTTTTTTTTGTTTTTTTTAAAAAATACAAATGGACAAGATCCATTGCAAAAAAGAAACCCGAAGGAAAGTACCACCATCTAATTGTAGTGAGGACATCACATTTTGTCAAACCTCTCCAGAAATCTGAGCTCTTCTTCTGAGTGGTTGTTGATGAACTGAATAGTAAACTTCCACTCTAACCTGCAATAATCCAGAAGGCCTTCCCACAAGATCCTTGCAAGCTAAGAGAAATGCCATCTGTCACTATTAAAGACAAAGTCGTTTCTCTCTATCCAAGTGCATCATAGCACTATGCCACTGAACGAGACCACAAATAACTAAACCTCCTCTAGGCAATCTCTTGTTCAAAGCTAAAGACGTTTCCTGGTATAGCTTATGAAATCTGACACTTTGAAGTAGCAAAAATGCAGCAATCCCAGCAGCGAAAGCACCCAAATGAGATTGAAAACACTAATTATGGCAACCCATAATTGTGTCTTATGGTTCCAGTTGGTTTTCTGTACACATGAAAGGAGTCTGAAGATTTTTGAAAGTTCAAAAAAATAAAATCAGTGGCCCCAGACAAGACAAGACTGGTACATCATTAAGTGGCACTAATAAATGTAACTCACATACCGTAAGAAATCTGATACAAATGTGTACCTAGTAGGGTAGGCAGGCCGGTGTCCGAACACCTATGGTAGGGGTTGCTCGCCAGTTTTGCAGGAGGGCCCCATAGTTTATGGTGTCCAAAGAATAGATGCAGGCCTCCTCTTGGAGCATCTGTAGCACAAAAATTCCGCAAAAACGCATTAGAGGCAAGAAAGTTACGGCGCAACGCCCCCCCCCCCCCCCCCCCAAGTTGGGAGGGTCGTTTTTGCAGAAAATTCTCGCTCGAAGAGCTCATAGCTTTTTTTCGAACCCCTCAAAAGAAAAACTTAAATATTATTCTGTTGCGTTTAGAGTTACAAAAATGATTTGTAGAGCTTAAGATGACAATTTCAGAACAGTTTAAATTACTCAATTTGAAAAACAATTGAGAAAGTTATGCACTGATGAAGTAAGAGGGGTCAAAATGAAAAAAAACATGTTTTGCAATTCGAAAAAACGTATTTCCTTTACTGCTCTTTTTTGGCTGCTCCTTTGGCTTTGCATTTCAAAGATGATTTGCAGAGCTTGAGAAGGCACTCTTATAACATTTTAAATCGCTCAAAATGGAGAAGAATTGAGAAAGATCTGCCAAAGTGTTCAGTGATAGGTTAGTGCTCGAAGATAGGCGTATTTTGGTCTTTTCTTGACTTTATGGATAACTTTTTTTATGTGATTGATATTCTTATATTTTCATATATTATTCACATGGACTTTCTTCGACCCTGCCCCCACAAAGGATATTGCCCTCGCATTAATATTGATTTTGAAAATTTTGTATTAAGATGTTTTCAGACTAGTGGAATCATGTTTTTTTGGGATGGAGGGGAGGGGTTTCAATTTTACGGTTAGATAGGTAGTTAGGATGGTTAAGGTGTTTAGTTTTGAAACTATTTGCAAAGTGGCAGCCCTATTTAGTAGTGTTGTAATAAAAAAGCTAAGGACCCCAAATCTCTCACTATATCAGTAACTTGGTGATGAAACAAAGATAAGGAAAACTCATACAATGAATCTGCATGTTAAGAACAAAAACTCAAAACTTCTGTTAATCTATGGGCCTCCAAGGATCAGATCCCTCTGATTCCACTCTCTTGAGCACAACTGATCCTATTTTATGTCAACCTTGGTTGTAATCATACACACTCCCCAGCTCCCATAAACTTGTCCCCACAGATACACCCAACAGTACTTCTCACCATCACAAGACAGAGCATAATCCACAACAGAAAACCACTAACCCTACACATAAAAACAGGAACATGTGTCACAGGAACATGCTTCGGCAGAAAACAAAGTTCTGGTATCTCTGAACAATTCATCCTTAGAAACCAACTTTCCCAGCACGAGGTTTCACTCCGGAGCTCCCACTTACGAGAGTACTTTTTCTCTCCCCAGCCACAGAACAGAAGAAAACATCACAACAACAAAGCATATTACAACATTATGTCATAAGGACTGCTCCGAAACCCCTTGAGCCTTTTATCAACTCCTTGGAGCGACCCCTATGAGCTAATTCTGATCCTATTCTATTTCTGTTGGCACACATGCGTAGCGGAAACAAAATGTGAACAGAAGAGAAGTCCAAAGCAGTTGTAGTCTTTCCCAGCTAAAAGAAAAGATACTACACTACACACATTATCTTCACCAAGATCCTTTCTCACATCTTCAAACAAAAACTATGGTACTTCCCTGGTCAGCACACATAGGCCACTAATGATGCTTAAAAGTTGTAGACCCCAATGAGGTTCAATTGGGTACTCCTGAGCTCAAATACAATAGACACATAGGTTGCTAATGATGTTCCAAGAGCTGCTCAATGGGGTACTCCTAGGCTCAAATACAAACGCACATAAGCTGCTCATGATGCTCCAAAAGTTCCAGACCCTTGACAAGTTCAATGGGGTATTCCTAAGCTCAAATGCAAACACACATAGGCCGCTAATGATGCTCCAAGAGCTGCAAACCTTAGAGAGGCTCAATTGGGTACTCCTAGGGCAACACTTCATATAGAAGCACCCGTAGCCGTTCCATAAACTGAATCCTCCAAAAAACCAATTCAAAAGCTCCATCTTCCACTTGTGATGATGAGCAATAATCCAAACTTCAAATGCCAAACGTCGTTACGACAAATTTAGAAGTCACACAATAACCTGTAACAAACAAAAAAATAGAAGGCGTAAATTCAAGGACCAATAGTAACACCTTCATCATCAATCAACACCCATCAATCACTGTTTATTTGTTGTGTACTACTTCGACAGTTGATGGCGTTGTGCCGTCCCTTAGGGTTTCATCCGCCCCTCTTTTTCATCACAATGTTTGGGGAGGACGAATTGAGTGGTGAGTTTTGATGATAGTAGTTTGATGTTCATGTTGTTTCCATTGTTTGGACACTTTTGTTGGGCCTTTTTGTGCTTCTATGGCTTTCAAAAGAATGTGTGTCTCTTGTTCTTTGTTAAGCATCTGTGCTAAGAAAAAAATCAGAACAACATATTGTGATTACCTACTGTGTGTGCAATCACTTTTTTTCTTGTGCTTTTATGAACAACTCAAGAACAATCTATGGCTTTTTTTCTTTATACCATTAGTAGCAAAAGAAAATACAAAAGGAACTTTTGTGAATATCTACATGTTCTTGCTTTAGTAGCTTTCTTTTCTTTTTCTGTCTATCTTAAAGATGTTTTTCTGGAGCAAAAGAATCACCAAAGGAGGCTAGAGGATACCTCAAGATATAGTTTTCATTTCATCTCACAATGCCAAGGGGTAGATTTTTTTTTGCTAATTATTGTTATGTTTATGGATTTGATACAAGTGACAATTTTTTGGATGTGGAATTTTGCTGCAACTTTTTTGACATGTTGTTGCTAAATAGTGTTGCCACATTGAAGGGGTATTGCAATGCTTGCTACTTCAAGTACTTGGTGTTAAAATAGAAAATATTTTATTTCTTTGGGCTATTGCAATCAATTTTGTTTCAAGGAAGAAGAAGAGGGTGGTTGAATCATATTAGGTTGTTGTGGTAGGTATTTATTGTGAGGAAGAAAAGAAAAGTCCATGTTGTTTTCAAGCTTTGGGAGTTAATCTTATTGTTATGAATTTTTCTTAATTATCATGTTGTTGCAAGTTTTAGTTTTGTTGTTATGACAATTTTAATCTTTTTATTAGGGTTGGACGAGTTGACGGTTGTGCAAGTTTTATTAGGGTTAGTTTTTTTTGGTTTGGAAATCATTTGGAGGTGGCGACCTACCTCATGTGTTGCACGCATCAAAGCCTTGGCAACCACAACAACCTTGGAAGTGACTTGAACTTCCTTTAAAATTGTTGGGTTGCTACATGATTCTTCAACATTCTATGTATGATAGTGGGCCTACTATAATTGTTTGTTTATTAAATAGGTATCCATCACTTGTTGCATCTTGGTAAATTGATGTGCTTTCTATTGCAAGACCATTGTAATTGCTAAAGGACTTAATGATAAAGTATGTTGGTGTTTAATTTGTAGCAATTTCAAAAAAAAGACCCATACCATTTTTTCCTTTCTAACTTTATTCAAGTTTTTTCAATAAACATCATGGGAGAGAATCTTCAACAAAGGTAAGTAACTTCTTCTGGTTTGAAATTCCAAGGAAGGTGGATGGGCTTGTCATAACAATTTGATCTACCTTGAGGAGAATTGATGATGAAGTAATGCAATTTTCATGAGTTTGTGGGGTAGAAGTTATTGAAGAAATTTTAGTTGTACTTCCCCAAAAACAATTTTCTGATTTATCTAAGTGAAGTCCTTAAATCATGAATCGAAACATTCTCTATTATGTACAATGTTCCTTGTTGTCACTTCAAACATTGAAGCATAATATGTGAACATTTTTTCGTTTTGAATTTTTTATGTCTAATTTCTTCTCCTTATGCCTTTATATTTTTATTTGTCTTTCTTGTTAGCACTTGAGTAGGACTTTTTGAACAGGTCTTTGGCGAATGGTTTAAGTTGGTTAATTGTGAATGCAACTTATAGCCAACAAGAGGAGGTGTTAAGGATGGTAAGTTGTTATTGTTACATTGGTGAGCATGGCTTTATAAAATCTCAAATTGAATTAAAATTGTGAATTTTTTGAAATTTTATTTGGTATAGAAACAATGAATAATTCATTTGCAAGAATTTTTTTGTTTATATGTAGAATGAAGTGTTTAGGGCACAATGTCATTTGTATTTTATGTTGCATATGATATTACAACTTGACTATTAAACAATGTTAAATTGTGGTGGTAAGTTGTACAAACATGTTTGTAATTTGGTTTTTTTTTTTTTGTCATTTGGTTCCTTTTTGTTTTGAATGGTTGTTTTAACATTTTGTTTTTTTGAATTGTTTTTACGACATTCATTGTTAATTGTTGTGCAAATGTGGCATATTATTAGGATGATGTTGTGGGTAGTAGATGGATTAAATAAAGTTTGAAGAGAAGATAATGAACACAACAACCTTTTGAGTGTCACTTGGCATTATGTTGAAGTTTTTAAAAAAAACATATTTTGATTGTTGATTTTGAATGGTATATAAATTTATCTATAGTGTTGAATGTTCTAGAATGTTCATTATAGCTTTCCTAGAAGTTTTTAATTTAATGTTGTACAATTTGCATGTTTACATAAATATTTGCTATAAAATTGCCATATGTTTGTGAAGGGTTATATTTTTGGGGTTTAGTTAATTATGTCCTTGTAAGTTTTTTTTACTATACAATTAAAAGTTTTTTACAATGTAATTTTATGTAAATTTTTGTTCAAAACTTTAGACCTTTAGCTAAATCTACAACCTAAAAGAATTTGGTGTACCTATAATATAAATAGGTATCTCTATTTGTAATGTGAACCCTAGATTTTTATTAATAATATTGAAATACATTAAAAGGTTATGAATTCTAAAACCTAAGGTTTGTGTATTTAGGTATAAAATAAATAGGCATCCTTTTATGCTTTGAACTTTAATCTTAAACCTAAGTCTAACTTTTTAATAAAGAACAAGCATGAAAAAATAGGTTAAAAAAATATTCCTTGATGTTGTAATCCTCTATTTTTTTATATAAAAAAAATCTCTTCATGAAACCATTATGCACTTCATCAAGTTTATAGTAAGTTTTTTTTAATTATTGTAAGAAAAACATGTAATAAATAGGTTTAAAACTAACTAGGTAAAATGTGTTAAAACTTATTTTTCACTTAAAGATTGGGCAAAATATGGCCTTTACTATGCAAAAGTTTGAAATAATT
>Ga0209208_10001633_pt1 | contig 31754 bp, 29 predicted proteins | sample S1TSphfallax_3_FD_187694 | JGI IMG/M metagenome (GOLD analysis project Ga0209208, IMG submission 187694) | Host-associated microbial communities from peat moss isolated from Minnesota, USA - S1T2_Fd - Sphagnum fallax MG (SPAdes) (version 2) | ecosystem: Host-associated > Plants > Peat moss >...
CCGCCGGATAAGCAGAGCCAACAGCATGCTAAATCCTACGATCTCAAACCCGAAGTACATCTCGGGAGCCTTGCAGAGCGTCGAGATGAAAATGCCGACGGTGCGATAGTTGGCCGACAGTACCGACCAGCTGCGAATCTGGGGCGCGAGCGTGTCGCGGTACTGCTGCCGCACCAAATGAGCGTTTCCCGGGTCGTTTTGCAGGGCTTCGGTCATGGTCTCGCGGAATTTCCGATTGATGCCTGCCGTGGGAAAGCTGAGACCGAAAAAGAACAGGCGGTTAAGAAAGTCGAATAACCAGCCGATGCCGCCCAGGTCGCGAACCTCGCCATTCCGGGGCGGTGGATCCTGCGGTTTCTTCCCCCAACCCAGATATTCGTATTCCTGTCGCTCCGTTTCGTAGCTTGCCGATTGGATCGCATGGAACCCCGCCGAAATTGCGGCCAAGAAGTAGACCCAGTTGCCATTCTGGCGGCTCGAAGTCACCGCAAGAGCGACGTATACGGCGATGAAGGTCACATGGTCGGCGATCCCATCGAGTATCTTTCCGAAGTACGAGTAGGACTGCGTATAGCGCGCGAGTTGGCCATCTGCTCCGTCCATGACGTGCCACGCGATCATCAGAACAAAGCCGGCGATCGCGAAGCGAGGATCCCAGTAGCGGTAGTATGCGAAGGCTGCAAGAATGCCGAACGACATCCCCAAGATCGATACGGCATTGGGTGTGACGTGTAACCGGGCGAAAATCGGGACGAGCCGGCCTGCCAGCGGATGAATGAAATAGAGATTCGTGATTTCCTCTATCTCCATGGTTCGCCGGCTGGGAAGAGGACCTGGTAAGGCGGTTTGCTTGTGTGTCATCCAATAGTTCTGTGTGTTATCGCATGCGTCCGGCAGCACTCAATGATCAATTTTTTAAAGGGCAGTAACGCGCGATCCATCGAGCGTCGCCATCGACTCGCGGTGATCGTTGCAGCAGCGTCGCTCATTGCCGGCACTGTTGCGGCGCAGCCGCCGCCGACCTCCACATTGCCCATCGTCATCGACTCCGCGCTCGCGACCATCGATGATACGACCAATACGGCGGACTTCACGAGCATCACCGTTACTCAGGGTGGAACCCGTATCACGGCCGAGAGGGCCCATGCCATCGACGTGCAGTCCAAGAACAGCCGGTGGACTTTCACGGGTCGGGTGACGATCACTTCGGAACAGCGAGGCTCGCTGTGGGCGGACCAGGCAATTCTCGAGTATAGCAATGGCACGCTCGACCGGATTCTGGCGACAGGCGCCCCGGTGCGTTTCGAACAGCGACACACGGATTCCGGGCGGGCCGAGCATGGTCAGGCAGATGAAATCACCTATGAGGCGAAACAGGCAACCGTGCGTCTCCGTGGTCATCCGCATATTTCAGCGGGAAGCGGCTTGGAGATGAGTGCACCCATGTTCCTCTATCACGTCCGGGACGGCACGTTGCAAGCTTACTCGGACAACGGGACGCCAGCGGTACACATCGTCACGAAGCCAACCGGCTCCGCCGTACCGTGAGGGGGACTGGGAACTCTCGCCGATCAGGGCGGCAGCGCATGAGCGCAGCGCGCGTGGAGCGGCTTCAGAGGCCGCCTGGGATCGCGCCACGGCGGCGACCACCACCGCAGTCTCGTAACGTCCAGAAGCCATTCGCTCGTAAACGGGCGGCGGAGGTCGGCGCTGCTCGTCGGCGGCTGGCTGTACATCACCTCGTGATCGGGCCAACGATGGGCTGACGGAAACGTCCAGGCGCCGTAATGCCGGTAGACCGCCATCAAGGCGCTCCCAGTGCCCAAGTCCGGTCTTACCACTGCGCGTTGAGCCCAGCTCAGGCGCTCGGCAAGACCCCTGACGAAAGGCAAATTTCGAGCGCTCACATAGTTTGAGAACCAGACTGTAAACCCAAGCTCCTCCTGCAGCGCAGTGACAGCACGGTAGACTTGTATGTGTTCGGGATGTCCATACTCGCCCCACGGATTGTGAGTGTAGACATCGGTGCAGCCGGTCAGCGATGCGCGAAGACCGTCGTGCAGCCTCGCATAGTTGGATTCATAACGCTCCCGCACCGACGATTCAGCAATCTCGATGCCGAACGGCGTCAGCTCGGGCTGGATCTGATAGGACTTCCAGTCCACCCCGCTTTCAGGAATCTCCAGGTTGACGATCCCCTTCAACGGCAACGCAGCGACGGCCCGCCGACGTGCTTGGGATCTGCCGGGTCGGTCGAAGACGGCACCAAAACCAAACACGATTCGCGCCGCCGAGGCGACCGCGGAGCTCAACCAAAGCGCCTCATCGTCCGGATGCGCCACGACCACGGCATTGACGGCCTGGCGCAAGCTCATGCTGCAATCTCATCGTGCCAGGACGGAGTCATAGAAATTCTCCAGCGCTGCCGTTTGCCGTTCAATGTCGAATCGATCCTCGACCAGCGCACGGCCCGCTGCGCCCATGGCGTGCCGTCTGACGGGGTCCTCGAGCAGCTCCGTCATCCTTCGGGCAAGCGCTTCTTCATCGCGCTCGGGGACCAGGAAACCGGTCTTTCCTTCCACGATGCATTCCGGGATACCTCCGACCCGGGATCCGATGATGGGTACCCCGGTCGCGGCGGCTTCCAACAGCACCATGCCCAGTCCTTCTTCGCGCCCGGTGGCAGTCCGGATCCCGGGCAGCACCAGCATCGCCGCTTTGCGTATCGAGGCAAGCACCTGCGCATGGGGAATAGCGCCAATAAACTCGACGCGGTCCCCTACGCCCATTGAGGCCGCGAGCGCCTGGAGCGGTCGTCTCAATGGGCCGTCACCGATGATCAGCAATCGCACCCGGTCGCAGGTGCGCGCTATTCTTGCAAAGGCGCGCAGCAGGTAGCGGGTTCCTTTTACCTCCACGAGACGCGCCACGTGCAGGATCAGCAGTTGCTCCTCCAAGTCCGCGCGCGGTTGGATGGTCCGGCAGTCCACGCCGATGTAGTGAACGTGCGTGCGCGACTCGGGAAAACCGGTCTCCAGGAGTCTTTGGCGGATGAACGCGGAGGCGCAGAGAAACAGATGGCCCTTGCGAGCCAATCTTCGTCGCAACAGCGGATAGCGGAACCACGCGGGCGAGGCGAACATCGCGTACGGTTTGAGGGTCGCATCGAAGCCGTGGAATGTGGTCACGAGCGGTATCCCGAGACGCATCGCCAGCCCAAGCGCGGAGACGCCTTCAATACCAAAGTGCGCATGAATCAGAGACGGTTGTTTCGGCCCCACGAGACGCAAATACGGCTGCACATCGCCGGTGAGCATCTGCCAGCCAATGCGGGCAAGTGTGAAGTTCTCGTACAGGTCCTCGAGCGTGAGCGAGCTTGCCCCCACGGGAGGCAGACCAAAACGTTTCCGACCCAAGAAAAGCGGTCGGTACCGGCGCAGGTGTCGGGCCTGGTCGGCGATGAACGGTTCCGAGATCCTGAAGAGGTTGTGGCGGAAAATCGCCACTCTACGCAGGGGCTCCAAGACTTCAGACGATGGACTGTGCATAATTTCGGCAGCAGCAGTGTAACCTCAGCACGGACCAGCACTTAGTATGATTATCAGCCGTTACCTGCTACGTGAGATCCTAGGGCCGTTTGCGGTCATGTTGACCGTACTTTGCGTGCTGTTCATGAGCTACGGCGCTGCCGGCTTCTTGTCGGATGCGGTGAGCGGGCTCTTGCCGACGAACATGATCGTCCAGGTGATCGGTCTGCAGACCCTGATCGCGCTGGAGGTGCTGATTCCCATATCGCTTTACCTGTCCGTCGTCATGGCCCTCGGCCGGCTGTACGCTGACTCCGAAATGACGGCCCTATTCGCACTCGGATGGACGTCAGCCCGACTGATGCGTGTCGTTTTCGGTCTGTCGCTATGCACTGCCGTGATCGTCGCCGGGTTGTCCCTGGTCGCAAGACCGTGGGCTTACAGTCGATCGCACGAGCTTGCCAGCGTCGCGGAGGCATCGCTCAACTCGAACAACATGCAGGCCGGCACGTTCTATGTCAATGGGAAAGGCGACCGTACGATTTACATCGAGCGGCGCGAGGGTCCGGCGGCCCCAGCCGGCGGCGTTTTCGTCCAACTGAGGCTCCGCGGAGGCGGCACTCGCATCATCTATGCGGTGTCGATCGTGCAGCTATCGCCGGCCGAAGGGGGGCCGCGGTTCCACCTGTCGGGGGCTCACGTCTATGACATCGACGTCGATGGCAGCGCGAGCGAGGTCAGCCTCAACGCGAATGACCTCGATCTCCATCTTGTCAGCCCGTCCGTCCATGCGCCCGAGTATAGTGCGATCGCTGCCAGCACGACTCACCTGAGATCCTTCGCTTCCGCGCCCGACATCGCGGAGTTCCAATGGCGCGAGTCCACGTCGGTTACGACGCTTCTGTTAGGTTTGTTGGGCGTGCCGTTGTCGCGCGCGCAACCTCGTCAACATAGGAACACCAAGGTCGGTGTCGCGCTCCTGATTTACGCCGGCTATTATCTGCTCTACGAGTCCGCGCGAACCTGGGTCCAGATTGGGGTCCTGCCCCCCTTTCCGGGTTTGTGGATTGCGCCGGCGTCGCTCGCCCTGGTGCTGGTCGTCGCGCTGCAGGGGCCCCAGTTCGGCCTGAGGTGGCGAGGGCTTCATGAGCCGACTTGAGCGTTATATAGCAATTGCTACGCTCAAAGCACTGCTGCTGGTGTCGGCCGGCCTCACGATCTTGTTCAGCCTGCTCGAATTCGTCAATCAGCTGCACGACGTCGGCAAGGGAAACTATCGTCTCATCGATGCCTGTGTCTATGTGCTTTTGACCGCGCCGGCCCGGCTGCTGCAGCTCATGCCCGCTGCCATGTTATTCGCCTGCCTGTTCGCTTTGGGTGCTCTCGCGGCGCGCTCGGAGTTGACGGTGATGCGTGCAAGCGGCATCTCCCCGAACCTGATAGTCTGCGCCGTGTTCAAACTGGCGCTAGCCACCCTGGTCGCGCTGTTCATTCTGGCGCAGTTCGTCATCCCGTCCGCGCAACAGATGGCACAGACCGAACGGGACTCTCGGCTCGCTTCGCTGGGCGCCGTGCGCGGCAGCAACAGCTTCTGGGCCGCGGGCGACCATCAGTTCCTCAACGTGCGCCGATTCGCAGATGCAAACATCCCGGTGGACGTTTATCTCTATGAATTTTCTGCCGGCGGCGAAGTTCGCGGTGTGATCCAGGCGGCCCGAGCCGAAGTCCGCCCGGATGGCACTTGGCTCTTGGAGAGCGTATCGAGGAAGCGATTCAGTGCCACGCGGATCGACACCGAACAGCTGACAACTCTCGTCTGGCATTCCTTTTTGCGGCCCGCACAAGTTTCGCTGCTCACGCTGCCCGCCGACAGCATGCGGCCGCTCGACTTGTACCGCTATGTCCGCGATCTCGAGAGACGGCATCAGCCCACGGCCCGCTATGCAGAGGAGCTGTGGGAAAAGATGGCGCTGCCGTTGGCGATGGCGGCCATGATACTCATCGCCGTTCCCTTCGCATTCGGGTCGCTGCGCACACGGGGCATGGGACAGCGAATGATGATCGGGACGGTGATCGGCATCACCTTTACCCTCGTGCAGCAGATCACGAGCCACTTGGGCCTGCTGCTCAATGTGAGCCCGGTCCTCACGGCCACGGCACCATCGATCGTGTTGGTGGCGCTTGGCGTCTACCTGTTCCGGCGTGCGGTGTAGCCGGCGCAGCGCGTAGAGCCGGCGCTGCGCCACAGCACCGCCATTGCCTCCACAAATCCACGCCGCATCGTGCTCCGATACGGGGAGTCCGCCGGCAATTGCGCCATCAACCGTTGATGGGCGGTACCCAGCGAATGGTAAGGAATCCCGGGAAACATATGGTGCAGGCAGTGATAGCGGAGGCCCACGGGAAAGAGCAGTCCTGTGAGCCACGGGGAACCGATCACGGTGTTGGAATCCTCGACCTGCTCGAGGTAGCTCATCGCGCCGCCCGTGTTGCGGTATCCGTGAGCGGCCAGGGTGCGGATCCAGTTCAGACCCGAAGCCACCATACCCAGAACGTACAACCTGACAAACATGCTCCAAGCCACTTTTCCAGATATCAGCAGGACGGCGAACACGACGAGCTCCAGGAAAATGGCTGCTTCGAGAGCGACCCAGGTTCCGTGCGGTTCGTCAGCGGAAACGCTGCGTCGGTACTTCGGATTAATGACGTACGAGGACGCATGCGTCAACACCCACCTGCGCAGCCTCGGATGCAGGAACGAAAGCGGCGTCAATACCAGAAACCGAAATATCGCCAGCGCGGGCAGCAAGGGAACCTGCAGGAGATACCCGACGATGCGGCTCACCGGACCTGCACCCAGGGCAAGGTACTCGCCATCCAGCACCGTACCGAACAGCCGCGGATTGTGGTGGTCCGCGTGATTCTTGTACATGAAGGAGGGCATTAGAAAAGGAATCGCGAATAGGATGTTCCAGGCGGCTCGGAACACCGGCATGCGCCCGCGGGGCAGGTGCACGATCTCGTGCATGAACACGCCACAACGAAACAGCGCGAAGGCAGCGATCGTGATCCCTAAGAAAAATGGCGGCGAGAGCGCCGCGCTGAACAGGTACAGGGCGACTGCCGCGTAGCCGAGCACCATCGAGAGAAGAAAATCCGTCCAGTAGATCCGCGCGCTGTGCTCAAACAGGTCCTTCACGAGAGCCCGTGCCTGCGCGTGCCAGTCGTTGAACCGTGAATCGCGAAGCGCCTCGTTCATGATCTTCTCTTCTCACTCTACGATAGTCGCGTGATCGCCTGTCGTGCGCGCCGCGTGGGCCTGCGGCGGCTCGCGCAGCAGCAGGCCAAGACACGTGAGCAGCGCCAGCGCTGCCACCACGGCGACTTGCAGCACCGGACTGTTGATGCCAATGAGGCGGCGAACCGCCTCGACGGTCAAGACTAGCATGACGACTGCGACGACGGGCCCCCGCAAGGCCCGGATCAGATCTTGAACCTGCACGTCCCAATGGCGGTGCACGTAGCGGGCCTCCCAGAGAAGCAAGAGAGGGGGAACGACGAGCCAGACGCTCGACACGGCGACCAGGCCCATTGCGGCTGGAACGGTGTAGCCGACCAGCAGCATGCCTAACCCAAGCAGCAGCAGGGTCGTGACCGAAAGGCGAACCGCCAGATTCGGGCGCCCTGATGCATACATGACAGGGTAAGCGAGCTGTGAGACGACCCGAAAAAGCGCCGCAACCGCCAGCAGCTTCAGCGGCAGGCTTGCCGAGGCATAACTTCGGTGCTGGTCGTCGTGAATCATGGACGTGATGGGATCGGCCGCGAGCACGATCGCTGCTGTCAAGGGTGCGGCCACCGCCAGGAGCCTGCGCAGTGACCACGTCAGCGATTGCACCAGATGATCGCGCACGGCCGCGACCTTGGCGAAGACCGGCAGGGCAGTCCGGCTGATGAGAGTGCCGGCGGCATTGGCCGGCTCCATCGCCAGGTCAAACCCCACGCGAAACTCTGCCAGGGCCGCGGCACCGTAGAACCAGCCCACCAGCAGGTGGTGCACATTGTTGATCATCTGCTCGCACAACCCCGACGTCGTCGCGCGCAGTCCGAAGCGCAGCAACGGCGAGACGGCCGACAGACTGATCCTCAGTTGTGGTCGGAACGGGCTCGCCAGCGTCGCTCCCAGGAGGGTGAACAGCCCGCTCGCGGCAAAGGCGATCACAATCGCCCAGGCGCCGCCTCCCGCCATCGCCAATCCCAGCCGGGTCAACGCGGCAGCAAAGGTCGAGCCGACGTTGACGAGCGCAATCCGCTCGTACTGCAACCCCCGCTGCAGCATCGCCATTGGAATCACGGCAGCGCCCACCAGGGGCTGCTTGACGGCGATCGCGAGAAAGTAAGCGGCCACACCGGCAATCCCGTACAGAGACGCGATCCACGGAGCAGCGAGCAGCACCACTCCGGCGACGACGCAGGCCGCCAGGAGGATGACCCAAAACAGGGAATCGAGTTGCAGGCGCGACAACGAGGGGGCTTGCACGAGCGCCGTACTCGTGCCCAGCCCGTCGAGCGCCTCGATGACCGCCCCGAACGCCACCACCAGCGAACCCGCGCCGACCTGCTCCTTGGTCAGGAAGCGCAGCACCAAAAGGATCGTGGCGACGTCCGTGATCTTGGCGACGATCGTCGCACCGCCCAGCCAGTTGAAGCCACGACGCAGATGCTGCTGATGACCCTCCATATGCGGTGAAGCCACGGGGTGCCGCAGCCGGTACACCCCCTAGAGACGTCCCGATTTCAACAGGGCTTCGGCCTTTTCCAAGCTGGCGGGGTCATCCACGTCGAGCCAGAGACGACCCTGGATGTCGAATACGCGAGCCTTGCCCCGACGTGCAAGGACATTCATGGCTCCGGAGATGCTTTCATCGCCTGCAGCCTGGCTGGCCTCGAGCGCATCGAAGATGACGGGCGTGCACAGGAACACGCCCGTATCGATCGCATTGAAGTCCCTGATGACCTTGCCGATGTGCAGAATCAGGCCATTGGAGCACTGGACCCGGGTGACATCGTCCGGATCATTGATCGAGCCCGCGATGTTGAAATCCACGGCGAGCGTTACGGTATCGGGCGTAGGTTCTGAGGCGATCAATTCCCGAAGAATGGCCGGATCGACCAGATGGTCGCACATGCAGAGCACAAAAGGGCCGTCCAGGAACGGCCTGGCCTTCGATACGGACACGCCATTGCCACGCTGCCACTCTTCGTTATGGACATGCCGGATCGAAATGCCGTCCCGCTCGGCAATGGCGTCCAGCGCCGCCCGCACGGCATCCCCCCGGTAGCCGGTCACCACCACGAAGTCCTGCACGCCCGCGGTGCGCGCGCGCAGGATGACCCGCTCGAGCAAGCCCACCCCGTTGACCTGAACCAAGGGCTTGCTCTGGCCCCGTTCTCGCAGGCGGCCGCCTGTTCCAGCGGCCACGATCAGGCAGTTCAAGGGGCCACGACTCTCAACTTGGCGGTGTTGGCGCGGATGAAGCTCTCGACCATGTCGTAGGCTTCATCGTCCGTGTACTGCTTCGGGGGGTGCTTGCAGAAATACGCGCTCGGCGCCTCGAGTGGTCCACCAATGCCGTTCAACAGAGCAAGTTTGCAACAGCGAATCATATCGATGGCGACGCCGGCGGAGTTTGGCGAATCTTCCACCGACAGCCGGAGTTCAATGTCCATGGGAACGTCACCAAACAATTGACCTTCCATGCGGATGAAGCAAATTTTATTGTCTTTCTGCCACGGTACGTAGTCGCTCGGCCCAACGTGAATGTTTTCATCCTCCAGACGTTTGGCGGCCACGGCCTGTACCGCCTCCGTCTTCGAGGTCTTCTTGGAGACAAGGCGCGTCTGATTCTTCATGTTGAGAAAATCCGTGTTGCCGCCGGTGTTCAATTGGTAGGTGCGAAGCACCTTGACGCCGCGTTTGGCAAACAGGTCCGTGAGGACGCGATGAACGATCGTCGCGCCGAGTTGGGATTTGATGTCATCGCCGATGATCGGCAGGTTCCGTGCCCGGAAGCGCTCGGCGAAGTCCTTGTCGCTGGCGATGAACACAGGCATGTTGTTGATCAGCGCGACGCCCGCCTCGAGCGCGCATTCCGCGTAGAAGCGCGCCGCCAACTCTGAGCCGACCGGCACGTAGCTGACGAGAATCTCGGCTCCGGCGCGTTTCAGTTCCCGCACGATCTGTTCCTTGCTGAGTTCCGGCGCAGCGGACCGGACGAAGGTACGGTCCTCGGCGCACGCCAACATGTGCTCCGAGATGCCGTCGAGAACCTGACCCATGCGCACGGTGACACCGCCGTCCGGAATCTCGCTCTGGAAAACCTTCGTACAGTTGGGCTTTGCGAAGATGGCCCGATTCACGTCCGTGCCGACCTTGCGGGCATCGACATCGAAAGCGGCGACGACCTCGATGTCGCACGGCAGATACTCGCCGATCTGGGTGTGCATCAAGCCTGAAACACCTTGGCGGCAACGCTCCCGGGTGTAGTAGTGGATGCCTTGAATCAGCGAGCTTGCGCAGTTCCCGACGCCGACGATGGCAATGCGGATGGGGTTTCTGTTGTTCATGCGGACGCCTGCGGTGCGAGAGTGATCGGGTAGTCTGTGTCCAAATCGTGCGCGGCCTGCGCCTCACCGGCCGCAGCGAGCTTCTTGCCGTAGACTCGATAGGTCTTGTAGGCACGGGCGCCGAGCCGTTCGAGAATCCGGCGCATCGGCAGATTGTCCTCGAGAATCCAGGACAGCTCGATCGAGCGAAATCCGAAGCTTGCGTTGGCGGGCAGAATGGCGCCAATCAACTGCAATGGGATTGCACTGCCGAGCAAGGTGCCCGACAACTTGCGCCGCACGCCGAAGAGGGGCACACGGGCTGTTTTTATCCGGTGTAGTTTCAGACGCCATAGAAGCTTCGCCCAGCCGAAGGGCAACAGTCGCCCGCCCAAGTCGCGAATGGCTTCGTTGAGATTGGGCAAGGTCACGATGAAGGCGACGGCTTCGCCGTCCACCTCGGCAAACCAAACGAGCCGGTCGTCGAGCAACATCCGCATGCGTTTCGCCAGCTCATCGGCTTCCTCGTCCGTGAGCGGTACGAAGCCCCAGTTCTTGCTCCAGGCGTCGTTGAAGATATCGACCATTTTGCGGATGTCGTTCGCGTAGTCCTTGAAGTTGAGGCGGCGCATCTTGACGCCGGCAGGCAATGGGCGATCGAGCATCCTGCGCGCCGACGCAGACAGTGGCGCCTCCACGTCGAGGAGGTACGCGAACGTGTCCTTCTCCTTGCGATATCCCAAGGCCTCGAGTTGTGCAGCCGCATAGTCCGGGTCGTGCCCCATGAGCATCATCGGTGGCGTGCTGAAACCGTCGACCAGCAGGCCCATCTCCTCGTTGATCGACAGCGAGAACGGTCCGCGGATCCGGGTGACGTGACGGCTCCTGAGAAAATCTTCGGCCGCGCCCACGAGCGCGGCGAAGATCCGCGGGTCATTCTCGGCACTGAGGCAGCCGAAATGGCCCACGCGCTCTGCGCCGGCCTGCTGGGCCAAGGGATCGATCTGCGCGCTGATTCTGCCGATATCGCGCCCATCGCGTCGGGCGATCCAGAATCGCACCTCGGCCCGCCGGAGGAACTGATTGTCCTTCGGTGAAAAGGCCTCCTCGCGCTCCATCGTCAGCGGGGTAATCCACGCGTCGTCGTGCTTGTGCACTTCGGAGGGGACGCGGATGAAGCGCCGCAGCATGGCCTTATCGCTGACGGTCAGGATCTCGAGCGTCATGCACGTACTCGCGCAGGCGCCGGAGCGGATGTGTTTTTGAGTTCTGAGTCGAGAACACCCAGTTCGCGTCCGACGGCTATCATGATGGATAGGGCACTCTCGATTTGAGCGTCCGAATGCGCTGCGCTGATGCTGCAGCGAATCAGGGACAAACTCCCCGGTGTCGCAGGCGGCAACGCCAGGTTCGTGTAGACACCCCGGTCGAGCAGGCGGTTCCAGAACCGCACTGCTGCCTCCCGGTCCGGCATCTTCAGCGCTACGATCGCATTGGGCTCTGGTCCAACCGCAAATCCTTCGTGGGCCAATGCGCGATAGAGCTTGCCGCTGCTCTGCCGCACTCGCTCTCCCAGAGAGGCGTCAGTCGAAATGCGCGACAGCGCCGCGATCACGGAACCGACGACGGCGGGCGGCAGCGAGGCCGTGAACATGTAGGGACGGCAAGCGATTCGCAACAGGTCGAAATCGGGCAGATCGGATACCACGAAGCCGCCAATCGCTCCGAGGCTTTTGCTGAAAGTGCCCACCACGAAATCGACGTCGCTCTCGACGCCCAATTCTTCACAGACGCCACGCCCATGCTTGCCCCGCGTCCCGAGCGAATGTGCTTCGTCGACAATGAGCGTGGCGCCCATTTCGCGCTTCACACTTGCGATCTCGCGGAGCTTGGCGCTATCACCGAGCATGCTGAAGATGCCCTCGGTGACGATGATGCAGTTGCCGGCACTATTCTTCAGCCGGCCGAGCCGTCTTGCAAGGTCCTCCGCGTCGTTGTGGCGGAAGCGAATGACCTCCGCTGCGCTGAGCTTGCACGCGTCGTAGATCGAGGCGTGGCTGTCGGCATCGATCAGCAGATGGTCGTCGCGTCCCGCGACGGTCGATATCAGACCCAGATTCGCCTGATAGCCGGTCGTGAAGATCATGGCGGCCCGCTTGCCGTAGAACTCGGCGATCCTCTGTTCGAGGAGCGCGTGGTCGCCATAGGTTCCGTTTGCAATGCGCGAGCCCGTCGTACCCGTGCCTGCAGCGCGCAGTGCACTCACGCTCGCCGAGATGCAAGTCTCATCGAAGGTCAGGCCCAGATAGTTGTTGGTCCCGAAGAGCAGGCAGGACCGGCCCTCGAGCACGGCCTCCGTGGCCGACAAGATCTTTTCGAAGCGCACATCGAAGGGGTTGCGGCCGCCTGCCGCGAGTGCCTGCAGGGCAGCGCGCATGTCATCAAATTTGGACAGCAGCGCCATCAGCGAGCGTCTCGCTTGAGTGTCTGAACGGCTACACACAGCTCGCCGATGGTTTGCACCCCTGCCACTCGCTCGAGCGGGATAGAAAGGTCAAAGCGGTCCTCCACGTCTTGGATGAAATCGAGGACCGCAACGGAGTCGAGCCCCAGATCGCCCACAATGCGCGTTTCGGCCGTTACCTTGATGTCCGCGGGCACACGGTGCGCGAGCAACTCGATAACGCTTGTCTCGATACTGTCGATATGGTCGGTCAATTGCTCCCCTCTCACGCGCGGCTCAGCGGGCGCTAAGCCAGTGCCGATCGCGGTACCAGTTCACCGTGTCGCGAAAACCCTGGGCCAGGCCGATCTCAGGCCGCCAGAGAGTGCGCGGCGGCTGGGACTTGAGGCTGGAGCCCCAATCGGCATGAAGTATTTCACGCGCTTTTTCGGGCGTGAACATGGGCGTGTGCCGCAGGAGCTTGCCGACCACCAGGCTGACCGCAGCAGCAGCCTTCACGACCGGTCCCGGTAACGGGATCACGAGCGCTCGCGTCTCCAGGGCAGTTTCAGCGGCCCTCACGATCTCGTTCCACGAATAGCCTTCAATGCGCTCGTCCGTGAGCTCGAACAACGCCTGGTGCGAGCCTTGCTCGCACAGCACGGCGATGGCAGCCGCGGCGTCCGCCGCATGGATGACCGCGATGCGGCCGTGCGCGCTTCGCGGGCGCAGGAAAATACGCCCAGCAATGGCCCGGAAGATTGCAAGCGTCTCACGATCCCACGGCCCATAGATGGCCGACGGCCTGACGATGATCACAGTGGCGCACCCATTCAAGGTCGTCGTCAACAGTTGTTCTGCAGCACGTTTCGTTCTCGCATAGCTCGACAGTTCCGGCTCACGTGCCGCCATCGAGGACACCAGCACAACCCGCGGGCTCGTTCCACTCGTTTCAATCGCATGTGCGAGGTTCCCAGTCCCCACCACGTTCACGGCCTCGAAGGCCGCCGAGCTCGGCGCTTTGATGAGACCAGCGGCATGAATGATGACATCGGCGCCGTCCACCAGAGCGCGCAAGGCCTTGACGTTCGACAGATCACCCGGCACGGCATCGAGCTGCAGCCCGGCGAATTGCGGATGATCGATCGGTTGCCGTGCGAGAACCCTGACTCGCCAGCCCCGAGCGGCGACCGCACCGACGATGTAGCGTCCCAGAAAGCCGGTCGCGCCGGTGATTGCGGCCATCTTACTCATGACGATTGCGGGGCGTGGATGTCCGCGATCGGCGCTGACTCAGCAGTTGCGGACGCAGCTCCCTGTGCGGGCTCCCCAAGCAATGAAGCCAGGTACATGTCGCGAGCCTTTGTCCGGCTCATCTTACCCGAGGACGTTCGCGGCAGCGCGTTGTGCGAGACCAGCACGACCGCACAATTCAAGCCCGCGGTAGACAGGATCACCGCAGCAACCGCTTTGCGTTGCGCCTCGCGCATCAACGGATCCGACGTTCGACATTGCACGAGGACAACGACACGCTCGGCGTCCCCTCCGTCAACCGAGAACGCGACGACGTCCCCACGACGCACGCCGTCGATATGATTCTCGAGCGCCATCTCGAGATCCTCGGGCCACACGTTGCGGCCATTGACGATGATGAGGTCCTTGCTGCGTCCGGCGACGACGATGGAGTCGCCGACGAGATAACCCATATCGCCGGTGTCCAGCCAGCCGTCGGCCGAGAGCACGCGCGCGGTTTCCTCGGTGCGGCGAAAGTATTCAGTCATCACACTCGGACCGCGAAACACGATGTGGCCAACCTGACGTTCCGCGAGAACCGAGCCCTCTGCATCGCGGACCTGCAACTCGTGGTGGGGTAGCGGCTTACCACAGATCACCAGATCGCGTACGTTCTCGCCGTCGGCGGGCACGGCGCGGCCCTCCCGCCGCAAGCGACCGAGGTCGACGCGATCGACCTCGATTCCGCGGTCCAGAGGTGCAAAACTCATCCCGAGGGTGGCTTCCGCCATTCCATAACTTGCGACGAAAGCCTCCTTGCGGAAGCCGCAGCGACCGAACGTGTCGGTAAATCGCGCCAGAATCCCGGGGCGAATCTGGTCACCGCCGATGCCGGCGACACGCCAGCGCGAGAGATCGAGATGCCCCAGATCGGCATTCAGCGCCCGTCGAGCCGACAAGTCGTAGCCGAACGAGGGACTGAACGAGATCGTGCCGCCGTTGCGGGAAATGAGCGTCGGCCAAACAAGGGGGCGCCGGGCGAACTCATCGGGTGCGAGGTAATCCGTCGAGATCTGGCTGGTGAGCGGCATGAGAAAGAATCCGACCAATCCCATGTCGTGATAGAACGGCAGCCAGGAGGTACAGCGATCCGATTCCGTCACTCGGAGTGCGTCACGCGAGATACCGCGCGCATTGGCGAGGAGCGCCCGATGCGTGACCGCGACGCCCGTTGGAGCCCGCGTACTGCCCGAGGAGAATTGCAGGTAACACACATCTTCCGGTTCAGCCGCGGCAAGGTCCGCATCGGCTTCCGGCATCTGGTTGAGATCGTCGACTGTTCCAACCAGCCCGACGTCCAAACGCGCTCCCGCCTGGCGGGCATACTCGAGGAAGATTCCAGGAGCGATCACGGCCATCGGTCGTGCCGCCTCCATCATGGGATGAATGTGGTCGATGTAGTTGACCCGCCCTGCGAATGCCGCGGGCGTCGGCAACGGAACGGGAATGAGGCCCGCATACTGGCTGGCCCAGAAGGTGCGCACGAAGTCGGCGGTCGATTCGGCGATTATCGCGATTCGCTCGCCCCGGCGCAGGCCCGCTCGGATCATACGACGGGCCAGCGACCGCGCCTGGTCTTTCAGGTCCCGATAGGGCAATACATCCAGCAGCTCGCCACGGCCGGAGTAGAAATTGAAGCCGGCCCGACCGGTGGCGGCGTAATCGAGCGCCTCGGTCAAAGTCGAAAATTCGGCGCGACGGATCCGGCACCCTGCCACATCCGTCGGCTGCAACTCTAACGTCACCCTAATTGACCTCCGCAGACTGACCCCGATCGATTTGAGCGCGCCCTCGGCGCCTCTGCGATGACCATTTTAGCTTGGCTATTCCCGCGCGCTCTTGTAGATTGTACGTGATATTGGGATTCCTTTGCGTCAATCACACTGCATTTCTCGCCCGGCTGTCAACCGCCCGGCAGACGACTCCGCTGCGGCGTCGATCTTAACGTGAAGATCTTATTCACTTTCGAAAATCCCCTGCCGAACCCCCAGGCAGATGCGGAAGTTTTCGTGGCGACAGCCAAGCACTTGGCAGCGTTCGCCTCCAAGGCCTGGTTGCACGTCCCGGCGCCGGACGTGGCCAACTGCGCGACGATTTCCGCCGTCGTCGGCATGCCCGTCGTCCGGGCTCGCGCGCCGCTTCGCCCGGCGGTGCTGCGACACTTTTGTTGTGGCGTCAGTCTCCCGTTTCGGCGCGTTTTTCGGGAAGCGGAGTGCGTGTACACGCGCAATCTGTGGGTCGCGTGGGTCGCCTTACTGTTCGGGCAACGAGTCATCTTCGATCACTATCGGCCCTGGCCCGACCAGGTACCACCCCTGCGTCGCTGGATTCACTCCATCTTCTGCAATGCACGGCTACTCGCCAACATCAGTCACTCCCGCTATACGCGCGCCAAGTACCTCGAGTTGGGAATTCCTGCTGAGAAACTGCACTGTGTTCATAACGGCTTCGATCCGCAGCGCTTGGGTGATCCCCAGACTCTCGAGGTCGCCAAGCGGCAAATCGGCGTCGCAGCCGGCACGAAGACGGTGATCTACACCGGACGCATCAATCGCAAGAAGGGACTCGAGCTCGTGTTGCAGGCGGCGCAGCATCTGACGGACCATCTCTTCATTCTCGTTGGCGCAGGCGACGATAACACCATTGAGACTCTCGCGAACGGCTTGAAGAACGTCCGGATCGTCTCCTGGCAGGAGTCTGAGGCACTCGCCCGATACATTTTCGCCGCGGATGTGCTGCTGATTCCTCCATCGGCGAAGCCGCTCGCCGAGTTCGGCTCCACCGTCGTGCCGTTGAAACTCTACCTCTACATGGGCTCGGGCCGACCTATTCTCGCCGGTGACACTCCCGACATCCGGGAGATCTTGGAGGACGGCAAAAACGCTCTGCTGTGCCAACCAGACTCCGTTGATGCCCTAGTTTCAGGGATCTGCGCTTTAACCCGCGACCCATTGCTCGCACAACGTCTCGGCGCGAGATCGCTTGCGGACAGTCGTCATTTCTCATGGAGCGAGCGTGCGCGCGGGATTGCCGCGATTCTGCTCGATCGGTTGGCGGCGACACCGGTCAAGTGCAGCGCTTGGAATCGCGCGCAGAATCGCGATTGGTTGCTGCAATCGCGACGTTGGGCCGTGCATCTGGTCCGCAAGCGATCTTGGGTACTTCCGCCACGAACCTAGTTGCACGGGGCGCCCAGCAGCCCAGCCCGCAGACCCGCGCTGGGGGGCGCGGCACCCAGCCATATCGACATGAAAACCCGCGAAAAATCATCGCCCGGAACTAATCCCTTGAGAACGCCGCCTATGAATACCTTGATGCCCTCACCCGGTTGGCGAACGAATGTCAGGCGTTGACCACTCTTGATGTCGGCAAGCCAGCTGTTCAGCGTCGCGACTCGTTGCATCAGTGAGGCGGGACGATCCGGAACGACGTGCGTGAAATCTTTGGTCCACTGGTCGCGCACAACGCTGACATTGACATTGCGCAGGAAGTGCAGCGTCAACTGTTGGGGCGAGTCCGAATCGATCAGCGAAATGGGATCTCGTGAGGTTGCAGCCACGTAGAGCGCACCCAAGTACACATCGACCTTCAAGAATGTGGCCTTGTGTAAGCCGATGCCGTTGAGCGTCAAATCGGTGCCTTCGACAACCACGTGATCGGGGAAGGTGATGCCCTTGCAATCCTTCGGCATGGCTGTCGTCGCGCAAAGAGTCAGCACGAACCCAGCGATCGCTGATGCCGTTCTCATTACTCTCGCCCCGCGAACAAATGCATCGCGACCGCGAAGAACACGAGCGCACCGCCGCACAGTGTCGGCGTACTCGGCGTCTCGCGGAACACGAGCCAGACCCACAAGGGCGCGAGCGGCGCATCGAGCGCGCCGATCAACGCGGTTTCGATCGCCGGCAACAAGCGGGCGCCGAACGTGAATAGCGGCAAGCCGATCGCGAAGTTCACGATGCCGAACAAGGCAAGGATCCCGAGATCTCGGTGAGTGACCTCGAGCGGCGTGCCCAGCGGCCAGCACAGCAGGCCGCACAACAGGGACGACAGCGCGCTCGTGGCGAGGATCGGGATGCCCTGAAAGTTGCGCGCGACCACGGTTGCGGTCGCCATCGAGAAGGTCATGCCGAAGGCGAGCAGATCACCCAGTACCGCACCCTCGCCGCTGAAGCCCATCATGATGGCAACGCCGAGCAGCGCGAGGCCGGTACCGATGAGCGCGCTGTGCGCCGGCCGCTCGCGGAAGAAAAACCAGCTCAAACTGGCCGCGAGCAAGGGGGTGGTCGCATAGATCACGGCGACGCTCGCGACCGTCGTGTGGCGCAACGCGGCAAGATAGAAACTCATGCCGAGCGCCGATTGCACCACGAACAACCAGCCGCGCCAGCCCATGCGCCGCAGCGAGCCCCAAACGTCGCGCTCGCGCAACAGCAGCATGACGACGCAGATGCCGGCCGCACCGAACAGCCCTCGCCAGGCCGCCATGGTCCAGTTGTCGAGAGCGACGATGCGCGTGAACAAGCCGCCCGCGCTCCAAGCGAGGGCCGAGGCGCTGACCAGCAAAAATCCGCGCCGGTGGACCGCTGCCGGCCGGGCGAGGCCCAAGACGCTTATGGTTTGTGGCTCGCTTCCCAGGTCTCGACCGCGTTCATCGTGTTCTCGACGTGCTTCGAGGGATCCATCGCGGTGTATTCGTAGATGACCTTGCCCGTGGGTGCGATCACATAAGAAGTTCGATTCGCATATTCGGGCTTGGCGCCGAGCACCGCGTCATACGATTTGGTGATGCTTTGGTCGGCGTCGGATGCGACCGCGAATTTGTTGCGGCACTCCGTGACCGAGAACTTGTTGAGTGTGTCGATCGGATCGTGCGAGACGCCGATCACGGTGGCGCCCAAGGCCTTGAATTTCTCGGTCGCTTCGGCGAATTCGTGCGCCTCGACCGTACAGCCGGGCGTGAACGCCGCCGGATAGAAGTACAGCACCACGGGACCTTTCTTGAGCGCATCGGCCAGTGAAAACGTGAACGGCTTGCCCGCGAGCGTCGCCTCCGTCGTGAAATCCGGGGCGGCCGCGCCGGGCGCGAGCGCCGCATACGAGGGGACTGCCAACACGAGGGCGCTCACGGCGAGACTGATCAAACGCTGCATGGGGTCCATCCTTTTGGTGGGTTCGCGGGCCGCCGCAAAGCGCGATTCTGGCTCACCCCAACTCGGCGCGCAACTCCGTGCAGACCCGCGTGACATCGTCGTCGCTCATCGCGGGGAACAGCGGCAGCGTGACCGTCTCGCGGCCGACGCGCGAGGCGACCGGATAGTCCCGTTCGGCATCGTAGCCTCTCGCACGGTAGTAGCTCAGTCCCGGGATGCAGGGGTAATGCACGCCGATGCCGATGCCGCGCGCCGCCATCGCCTTCTGGAACGCCGGCCGCGTCGTGCCGCGCGCCGCGAAATCGATCAGCAGCTGGAACATGTGCCAGCTGTGGCCGTCGTCGCCGCGCTCCGGCAGCACGACGCCCGGGAAATCCGCAAGCGCCGCGAAGTACAGGCCGATGAGATGGCGGCGCCGCTCATTGAAACCATCGAGGCGGCGCAGCTGGTCCAAACCGACCTGGGCGGCGACGTCGCTGAGATTGCTCTTGCCGCCCGGGAACAAGACGTCGATTTCGCCATCGGCATTCTTGTGGATGCCATGGAAGCGATGTTGCTCGATCAGTTCGATTTCGCGCGGGTCGGTCAGCGCGATCGCACCGCCCTCGATCGAGGTCATGTTCTTGTTCGGGTGAAAACTGAACACCACGAGGTCGCCGAAGCTGCCAATTTTCTGATCGTGGTAGCGCGAACCGATCGCATGCGCGGCATCTTCGACGACGCGCAGTCCGTGCTTGGCCGCGAACGCGTAGAGGCGCGTCTGGTCGACTGGCAGGCCTGAGAAATGCACGGGCATGATCGCGCGCGTCCGCTCCGTGAGTGCGGCCTCGAGCCCGCGCACATCGATGTTGCGGCTGCCAAGTTCGATGTCGACGAACTTTGGAATGGCCCCGAGCCGCGCGATCACGTTCGCGCTCGCCGAAAAACTCATGGCCGGCACGATGACCTCGTCGCCGCAACGCACGCCGGCGACGGCGAGCGCGATCTCGAGTCCCTCGGTGGCCGAGGTGAGCACGCGCACCTTGCGGCCGCCGCCGATGTAGTCTTCGAGCGCCGCCTCGAAGGCGAGCACTTTTGGGCCGCTCGCGAGTTGGCCCGAGCGCAGCACGGCGCCGACCGCGGCAATGCTGTCATCGTCGATCGCGGGACGGGTGAAGGGCAGAAACGGTTTCATCACGCGGAACTCCTCGAAACGAGCACGACGCCGACGCAAATCAGCGCGATCCCCAACACTTTCGTGACCGACAGGGTCTCGCCCAGCCAGACCACCGCGGCCCAGGCGACGATGACATAACCGAGCGAGAGCATCGGATACGCGATGCTCACCGGCGCCTTGGACAAGGCGGCGAGCCAGACACAGAGGCTGGCGGCATAACAGATCATGCCGGCCCAGAACGGCAGGCTGCGAACGAGCAGACCGATGCTCGCGAGCAGCGTTGCGGCATCGAATTGCGTGAATTGCGCGAGCGGCCGCGTCGCCGCCTTCAACAGCAACTGCGCCACGGCGTTCAAACCCACGCCGCAGAGGATCAGCACCCAGGTGATCCAGCCGATCGCGGCCGCGGCGCTCATTGGCGGCTCACCAGCACGTGATGATCGTCACGGCCGAGCTCCCGCATCGGCGTGCCATAGGCGCGCAATTCGTCGAACATCTCGGGCTCCATGACGGCCAGCGCCTCGCCGGCCGCGGACCAGCGCGTGCGGAAGGCGTCGACCGTGGGCAGACCGGCACCTGGGTCGTGCCGCAGGCCGAAGTCGAGTTCGCCGTGATAGGCCGCCAAAGTCACCGTACGCCGCAAATAAAACGGCAGGGTCTGATCATAGGTACTCACGCTGTAAATGGGTAGCGCGGCCTGTCCCGGTGGAAAGGCGGCCGCCAGGCTCGCGCCGGAGTAGATCGGCGCGAGCACGCCCGCCGCACGCAGCAGCAGCAGCACCCCGAGACACCAGCCCGCGCCCAGGAACACCGTGGAGGTCGTGGGATCCCGGTCGCGCCGGGCGAAAACGAACAAGGCCGACACCCCGGCCACTGCCGCGACCTCGAGCACCGGTTGCCCGAGCGCCAGGAAAAAAGGACTGCGCGCCGAGGGCGCAACCCAAGTTCTCAACGACGAGCCGGCGACGGCGAGCGCCACCGTGAACAGCAGCGCGATGCCGGCGGTGATCAGGATATCGCGACGCAGTTTTGCCAAAGGCTCCGCGGCGATCAGCAGCGCGAGTGCCGGTATCGCGGGCAAAATATAGGGAATGAGCTTGGAATCGGAGCAGGAGAAGAACACGAGCACGAACACGATCCAGAGCCAGAGAAAACGGCGGGCGTCGAACTCACCGGGCGCCACCTGCCGGCGCCAACCCGTGGCGAGCACGCGCAGCGCGACCCAGGTCCAGGGCAAGCTGCCGGCGAGGAATACCGGGACGAAGAACCACCAGGCCTCTTCACGGTCTGCGATCGGCGTGAGATAGCGCGCAAAGTGTTCGTGTATGAAAAAGAACTGCAGAAAGTCCGGCAAGCGGCGCGCGGCAAGGTAAAACCAGGGCACGCTGAGCACCAGGAACAGCGGCAGTCCGAGCCGCCACTGCAGACGTCGCCAGGGACGCGTGTCGCGTGACACGGCCGTGTAGAGGATCAGCACGGCGGCGGGAATCGCCGCGGCCACGAGTCCCTTGGTGAGCACACCGGCCGCAGTCGCCGCCCACGCGAGCAGCATGGGCCAGGCCGAGGGCGTTTGCTGCGCGAGCAGAAAGCCCGTAAGTGCGAGCGTCATATAGAAGCTCAGGGACAAATCCAAGGTGAGCAGTTGGCCGAGCACGGGATACAAAGTCATGCTCGCGAGCACGAACCCCGCGCGCCAGCCCGCGGCCGGTCCCCAGAGCCGGCGCGCGAGGCCGGCGACGAGCGCCAATCCGGCGAGCGCGAGCAGCGCCATGTAGAGGCGCGCCGCGAACGCGCTCGGCCCGAACAGGTACAAACTCAACGCCGTCGCCCAATACTGCAGCGGCGGCTTTTCGATGTAATCCAAGCCGTTCAGATGCGGGATCACCCAATCGCCGCTCGCGAGCATTTCCCGCGGGATTTCCGCGTAGCGTCCCTCGTCGGGATTGAACAGCGGGCGCACCGGCAGCACGGCGAGCCAGACCACGGCGACGAACAGCGCCAAGCCCGCGAATATCCCCCGCTCGCGTCGCGCCACCGCGCGCTCCATGCTCACGCCGCGGCGGCCGAGTCCGCGGAGGGCACGGCGAGCGTGCCCGAACGCCCCGGTATCTCCCCGAGCCGGACCGCACGGTGCGGCCAGCTGCGCCCTCGCGCGATCTTGGCCAGTTCCGCCATGCGCGTGATGCGCGCGCCCGACGCACGCCATCTCACCAGCAAGTCCTCGAAGGCGTCGCGCAACAACAGGCCCTCGAGTTCAGCGTGCAGCGTGAACACGTGCAAGCCGCACTCGGGCACGACCTGCGAGCGGTCGTAAACGGCGGCGCCGACAGTGGCCTCGTCGATCCCGGCTAGCCCCAAGAGCTCGTCGAAGGTCGGCAGGGTCGTCGGCAGTTGCAGGCAGCCACCACCGCCGCCCGCGAGCAGCGGCTGAAACGGTCCCGCGGTCCGCGCCTCGCCCGCCAGCACGCGCGTATCGCTCGCGTAGGCCAGGCCATGCTCGGCCTCGAGTCGCAGTGCGTGATCGTTGATCTGCCAGCCGGCCGCGGCATGAGACTGAGGCTTAAACCCGAAAACCCGCTCGAAGGCGGCGAGTCCCCGCTCGAATTCGATGCGAGTCCAGGCCGCAGACGCCGTGGCAACGCTGTCCTGCCAACGGACATGGTCGAAGGTATGGAGCCCCACCTCGAAGCCCGCCTCCTGGACGCTGCGCATCACGTGGCCGGCCTTGCGACCGATGTCGGGACCGGGCAGCAGCACGCCATACATCAGCGTCTTGAGACCGTAATGCTTGACGACCGAGGTGCGTGCGACTTTCGAGAAGAAGCCGGGCCGAAACACGCGCTTGAGCGCGCGTCCCGTATGGTCCGGACCGACCGAAAAGTAAAAGCTCGCATCCAGCCCATGTTTCTGCAAGAGCGCGACGAGCCGGGGCACGCCTTCGAGCGTGCCGCGCAAAGTATCGACATCGACCTTGAGGCCGATGTGAGCGCCTTCAAGCATCGTGCGACAGCAGCGCCGAGGCCGACGGTAGAATTTGCGAATACGACTCGAAGATCGCCGACAAGGCGGTGCGCATGTCGGTCTTGGGCGTCCAACCGAGTTCCGCGATCGTGTTCTTGATCGACGGCAGACGCGCCGGGATATCCGCATAGCCCTTGCCGTAGTAATCGAGCGCCGTGACCTCGATGAGCTTGGTGTTCTTCGCGGTCGGCGCATATTCGGCCCGAGACAGCGCGATCTCGAGCATCATTTGCGCGAGCTGCCGGATCGAATAAAGATTGCCCGGATTGCCGATGTTGTAGATCTTGCCGTCGGCGATACCGCCCGGATTGTCGATGATCTTGGTCAGGCACTCGACCGCATCGTCGATGAACGTGAACGCCCGCGTCTGGCTGCCGCCGTCGACGAGCTTGATCGGCTCGCCGCGCACGATATGGCCAAGAAACTGCGTGAGCACGCGCGAACTGCCTTCCTTCGGGTCGTCCATACTATCGAGCCCGGAGCCGATCCAATTGAACGGCCGAAACAGCGTGAACTGCAGGCCTTCCTGGCCGTAGGCCCAAATGATGCGGTCGAGCAGTTGTTTGACGCAGGAGTAGATCCAGCGCTGCTTGTGGATGGGTCCCAGGACCAGTTCCGAGGTTTCCGGGTCGAATTCCTTGTCATGGCAGGCTCCGTAGACTTCCGAAGTCGACGGGAAGACCACGCGCTTTTTGTATTTGACGCAGTGGCGGATGATCGGCAGATTCGCCTCGAAATCGAGTTCGAACACCCGCAAGGGCGCGCGCACGTAGGTGGCCGGCGTCGCGATCGCCACGAGCGGCAGGATCACGTCGCACTTGCGTACGTGGTACTCGACCCACTCGAGATTGATCGTGATGTCTCCCTCGACGAAGTGAAACCGGGGATCGTCGAGCAGCGTCGAGACGCGCTCGGACTGCAAATCCATGCCGTAGATATTCCAATCCGTGTGCGCAAGGATGTATTTGCTCAAATGATGGCCGATGAAGCCGTTGACGCCGAGAATCAGAATATTTTTCAAGATGAATCCCTCAAAACCTCATGAGCTTGTAGACAGGGCGATCGGCAGCTTCGACAGAGCCGGCGGGAGATCGTGCGGCGCCAAGAGGCGATTATCGCATTCCAACTGCAGGATGCGCAGCCGGCGACCATCGACGCAATCGGCAAACCAGGCACCAGCCTCGATATAGAGGCGGGGTGCGTGTCCCGGCTCGCGTGCAGGCTCGCCATCGAGCCGCGTTTCCAGCACCGCGAGCCGACACCCGTTGACCTCGGTAAAAGCGCCCGGAAACGGCGGTGCGACCGCGCGCACGAGGTCGTGAATCACGCGCGCGCTGCGCCGCCAGTCGATCCGCCCATCCTCGGGCCGACGGCGACCGAAATACGAACCCTGGGCGAGATCGAGCGCCTGCGCCTCGGCCGTGCCTGCGATCAACCGCGGCAAGGAGCGGTCGAGCACGGCGCCGGCCGCCGCGGCGACCTTGAGCGAGACATCGAGCGCCGTGTCATTTTCGAGGATGGGGACGGCCTGCTGGTCGACGAGCGCTCCGGCGTCGGGCTTTTCGAGCATGTAATGCAGGCTCGCGCCCGTGCGAGTCTCGCCGTTCAAGATCGCCCAGTGCACGGGCGCGCGGCCGCGATACTTCGGCAACAGCGAACCATGCATGTTCAAGGCACCGCGCGGCGCTACGACCAGCCACTCAGGTGCCAACATATAGCGGTAATAGAACGAGAACAGGAAATCGGGTGCCAGGCCGCGGGCCTCGGCCAGCCACTCCGGGGTATTCGGATCCTCGGGCATCTCGACGCGCAGTCCGTGGCGTTCGGCGAGCACGCGCACGCTCGCGAACCATTGCCGTTCAGCCGGATCGTCGGCATGGGTCAGCACCAGGGGGATCTCGACGCCCTGCGCCAATAAAACGCCGAGACAGCGAACCCCGACTTCGCTGTAGGCGAGCACGATCGCGCGGGTCACTGGGCGGCGACCTCAGGGGTTCGCGGCAGCGGCGCCACGGGCGCGCTGCCGTCGATCGGGTCCGCCTCGAGCACCCCTTCGACGATGTAGCGCGGTCGCTCGCGCACCTGGGCATAGATGCGCCCGACGTATTCACCGAGCAGTCCGATGCCGAACAGGGCGACGCCGATCAAGAAAAACACGACACCGAACAGCGTGAACAGGCCCTCGGCCTCGGGACCCACGATCAAACGGCGCACGAACAGAATCACGACCAGCAGCGCCGAGAGTGCGGAGACCGCCATACCGACCATCGAAAAAAGCTGCAGCGGCACGACCGAGAAACCCGTGATCAAATCGAAGTTCAGGCGAATGAGGCTGTACATCGAGTACTTCGACTGGCCCGCGTGCCGCTCTTCGTGGGAGATCGGCACCTCGATGGGCCGCATCGCATACAGCGACGCGAGCGCCGGGATGAAGGTATTGACCTCGCGCGTCTGGTTGAGCGCGATGACCACCGAGCGCGCGTAGCCGCGCATCATGCAGCCCTGATCGGTGATGCGCACGGGCGTGATCCATTCGCGCAGCTTGTTGATCGCCTTCGAGAAGGCCCGGCGCCACAGCGTATCCTGTCGCTGTTGCCGGATGGTGCCGACATAGTCATAGCCCTCTGCGAGTTTCTCGAAGAGCTTGCCGATCTCCTCGGGCGGATTCTGCAGGTCGGCGTCCAAGGTCACGACGTAGTCGCCGCGCGCGTAATGGAAGCCGGCCATGATCGCCGAATGCTGACCGAAGTTCGCGTGGAACAGCACGACCCGGGTTTGGCTAGGGCGGCGGTTGAATTGCTGGCGCAACAAGGCGACCGACCGATCGCGGCTGCCATCGTTGACGAACACGCACTCGTAGCTGATTTTCAGCGCATCGAGCGCCGGATAGAGCCGCGCGAACAAGGTCGGCAGCACGAGCTCTTCGTTGTAGACGGGAATGACGATGCTGAGTTTGGGCGTGGCCATGACGGCGTCTCAATGGTCGGCGGCGACCGCGCCCTGTTGTTGCAGGAGCCCGAGGAGTTCCTCGGTCTTCGCGCGCAGCAAGGACTCGGAGCCGCGCGCCTCGACGTTGAGGCGCAGCAGAGGCTCGGTGTTGGAGCTGCGCAAATTGAAGCGCCATTCGGGGAACTCGAAGGAAATCCCGTCGGTGCGGTCGGTGGCGAGCGCCGCGGCGGCGTAGCGCGCCTCGATCGTCGCGATCGCGGCTTTCGCGTCCGGCACGCGGTAGTTCAATTCGCCGCTGACCGGAAACAAGCGCATGCGCTCGCCGACCAGCGTCGACAAGGGGACCCCGGTCTCCGAGAGGAGCTGCGCGACGATGAGCCAAGGAATCATGCCGCTGTCGCAGTAGGCGAAGCGGCGAAAATAATGGTGGGCGCTCATCTCGCCGCCGTAAACGCCGTCGACCTCGCGCATGCGCTGCTTGATGAAGGCGTGGCCGGACTTCGAGAGCACGGCGCTGCCGCCGTGCGCTGCGACGACCTCGATGGTATTCCAGGTCAGGCGCGGATCGTGCACGACCCGGCCGCCCGCCTCGCCGCGCAGCAGCACCTCGGCCAGGAGTCCCACGATGTAATAGCCCTCGATGAAACCGCCCTGCTCGTCGAACAGGAAGCAGCGATCGAAATCCCCGTCCCAGGCGATGCCGAAATCGGCACCGCTCGCGCGAATCGCCGAGATCGTCGGCGTGCGATTCTCCTCGAGCATCGGGTTCGGGATGCCGTTCGGGAAATGTCCGTCGGGCTCGTGATGCACTTTGATGAAGCGAAACGGCAGATGCGGCTCGAGCTGATCGACGATCAAGCCCGCCCCGCCGTTGCCGGCATTGACGACGATCTTCAGGGGTTTGAGCTTCGCCAGGTCGACATAGGAGAGTAAGTGGGCGACATAAGCGGCGTTCGTAGCGACGGCACGACGCACGCCGAGGCGCTCGGCCTGCGGAAACTCGCCGCGCTCCGCGAAGCGTTTGATCTGCTGCAGTCCGTTGTCGCCGCTGATCGGCTTGGAGGATTCGCGCACGAACTTCATGCCGTTGTAGTCCGACGGATTGTGGCTCGCCGTGACCATGATGCCGCCGTCGTAACCGCCATCGAAACACGCGAAATAAACGCCTTCGGTGCCGCACACGCCGATATCGTCGACGTCCACGCCGCTGTCGGTCAAGCCTTGGCACAGAGCATCAGTCAGCGTCGCGCTCGACAAGCGGATGTCGCGGCCGACGACGATGCGACGCGCCCCGAGGAATTGCGCGGTGCCGCGGCCGACGCGGTAGGCCACGTCCTCGTTCAATTCGTCCGGAATGCGGCCGCGCAAATCATAGGCCTTGAAGCCCGCGATCGGCCGGAAGCCGGTTTTCGGGTGCGCATCGGCGCTCATGTACTCGTGCCCTGCCGGCCGTAGTTGTCCTCGAAGCGCACGATGTCGTCTTCGCCGAGATAGGACCCGGACTGCACCTCGACGATGTGCAGGAACACCTTGCCGGGGTTCTCGATCCGGTGCGTTGAACCCACGGGAATATACGTGGACTGGTTCTCGGACAAGAGAAAGGTCTTCTCGTCGCAGGTGATCCGCGCCGTGCCTTCGACGACGATCCAGTGCTCGGCCCGATGATGATGCATTTGCAGGGACAGCACGCCGCCCGGCTTGACCGAGAGGCGCTTGACCTGAAACCGGTCGCCGAAGTCGATGCTGTCGTAGCTGCCCCAGGGCCGGAAGACCTCGCGGTGCAGCGAGGATTCGGGGCGGCCGGATTTTTTCAGTTTCGCGACCAGATCCTTGACGTCCTGCACCCGCTCCTTCGGAGCGACGAGCACGGCATCCTTGGTCTCGACGATGATGTGATCGTCCATGCCGACGGTCGCGACCAGCCGGCTGGTCGAATGCACGTAGCAATCGTGAGTATCGTGCACGAGTACATCGCCTTGCAGCACGTTGCCCTCCTCGTCGGCCGGCAGGGCATCGAACAGCGAGGACCAGGAGCCGACGTCGCTCCAGCCCGCATCGAGCGGCAGAACGACGGCGTCGCGGGTCTTTTCCATGACCGCGTAATCGATCGACTCGCTGCGGCATTTTTCGAATGCGGCCTTGTCGACCCGGACGAAATCCAAGTCGGTCTTGGCGGAGCGATAGGCAGATTCCACCGCCGCGAGGATGTCGGGCGCGAATGCCTGCAGTTCCGCCAGATAGCGTGCGGCCGTGAACACGAACATGCCGCTGTTCCAGTAGTAGTCACCGGACTCGACGAATTGGCGCGCGAGGTCCAGCGGCGGTTTTTCCGTGAATTGCGCGACCGGATAGACGGGCCCCGCACCCTCGCCCCGCCGAATGTAGCCGTAGCCGGTCTCCGGTGCATAGGCGACGATGCCGAAGGTGACGAGCTTGCCCGCCTGCGCCGCCGCGACCGCGACACCGGCGGCTTGCTGGAAACCGCGCGCATCACGGATCACGTGATCGGCGGGCGCCACGACGAGCATCGCATCGGCGGCAAGGTCCTGCGCTTTGAGCGCCGCGAGCGCCACCGCGGGCGCCGTGTTGCGGCCCACGGGCTCGAGCAAAATCGCCGAGGCCGAACCTCCGAGCGCGCGCAATTGCTCGGCGACCGTGAAGCGATGCGCTTCGTTGCAGACGACGATCGGTGCCGTGGCGCCGGCGATGCCGGCGAGGCGCAGCGCCGTGTCCTGCAGCATGGTGTGCTTGCTCGTCAGGGCGAGCAATTGCTTCGGATACATCTCACGCGACAAGGGCCAGAGCCGTGTACCCGCGCCGCCCGAGAGAATCACCGGAATGAGTGTCGACACCAAATTCTCACTTGTTACGCTGACCGCGCCCGATCGCATAATAACTGAAGCCCGCGCGAGCCATCTGCGCGGGATCGTAGAGATTCCGCCCGTCGAAAATGACCGGCTGCCGGAGACTGGCCCTGAGGCCATCGAAGTCCGGACTGCGGAATTCCTGCCACTCGGTCACGATCGCGAGGGCGTCGGCACCGGTGAGCGCCTGCGCACTGCTGTTGCAGAGTGTCAAATCGGGCCGATCGCCATAGATGCGCCGGGTCTCCGGCATCGCCACCGGATCGTAGGCCCGTACGAACGCGCCCTCGGCCCAGAGGGCCTCGAGCAAGACCCGGCTCGGCGCGGCGCGCATGTCATCGGTGTTGGGCTTGAACGACAGTCCCCAGACCGCGATGGTCTTGCCGTGCAACACGCCGAAATGCTTCTGGATCTTGGCGAACAGCACTTGCTTTTGCCGAGCGTTGACGGTCTCGACGGCCTTGAGGATCACCGCGTCGTACCCGACTTCGGTCGCTGAGCGAGCCAGCGCCTGCACGTCCTTCGGAAAGCAAGAGCCCCCATAACCGACACCGGGGTAAATGAAGGAATAGCCAATCCGCGGATCCGAACCGATGCCGACGCGCACCGATTCGATGTCGGCACCGAACTCCTCGGCGAGATTCGCGAGCTCGTTCATGAAGCTGATCTTGGTCGCGAGCATCGCATTGGCCGCGTACTTGGTGAGTTCCGCCGAACGGATATCCATGACGATCATGCGGTCGCGATTGCGGGTGAACGGGTCATAGAGCGTCCGCATCCAATCGCTGGCCCGCGTGCTGTCCGTGCCGACGATGACTCGATCGGGCTTCATGAAATCGGCGAGCGCAGCACCTTCCTTGAGGAATTCCGGGTTCGAGACCGTGTCATATTCAACCGCGACGCCGCGCGCGGCCAGCGCTTCGGCGACGGTGCCCCGCACCTTGTCGGCCGTGCCCACGGGCACCGTGGACTTGGTGATCACGAGCTTGTACTCGCTCATGTGCGCGCCGATCGTGCGCGCGACCGCGAGCACGTAGCGCAGGTCGGCCGAACCGTCCTCGTCGGGCGGCGTACCGACGGCGATCAACTGGAACAGGCCGTGCGCCACTCCGGCCGCCGCATCGGTCGTGAACCGCAGGCGACCGGCCTCAGCATTGCGTTTGATCACCGCGTCCAAACCGGGTTCGTGGATCGGCACCTCACCCGCATTGAGCCGCTCGATCTTGCCGGCGTCGATATCGACGCAAACGACGTGGTTGCCGGCGTCGGCCAGGCAGGCGCCGGTCACGAGGCCCACGTAGCCGGAGCCAAAGATCGTGATCTTCATGGGTAAGACCCTGATTTAAATACAAAAATGGCGCGAGACCTCAGGCCCAAGGCGAGGCGAGCAGCCTGCGCTCCCAGGCGAGCGAACTGGACACGATGGCCTCGAGGTTGTCGTAGCGGGGATGCCAGGCCAATTCCGCTCGAATTCGGTCGGCACGCGCGACCAAATACGGCGGATCGCCGGCGCGGCGCGCTTCCTCACGGATGACGAGGGGCTGACCCGCGACCGATTCCACCATCTGCAGCACTTCCCGGACCGAATAACCATGGCCATAGCCGACGTTGAGGGTCACGCTGGGGCCGCCGTCTCGCAAGTAAGCCAGCGCGTTCAAATGTGCGCTGGCGAGATCCACGACGTGCAAGTAATCGCGCACCCCGGTGCCGTCGGGCGTCGGGTAATCGCTGCCGAAGATCGACACGTGGGTGCGCTTGCCGACAACCGCCTCGCAGGCCACTTTGGTGAGCAGCGTCGCGCCCTTGGTCGCTTGGCCGATCTGGCCGGTCGGGTCGGATCCCGCGACGTTGAAATAGCGGAGCGCAACGTAGCGCAAAGGACTCGACGCCGCGACATCGCGCAGCATCCACTCGCTCATCAGTTTCGAGGTGCCGTAAGCGTTGATCGGCTGAGTCGGGGAGGTCTCGTCGGCATAGCCCTCGGCCGGCAGGCCATAGACCGCAGCGGTCGACGAAAAGACGAAATTCCTGACGCCGTTTTCCACGCAGGCTTGCAGCAAGGAGCGCGTCGCACAGGTGTTGTTGCGGTAGTACTTGAGGGGATCGGCGACCGACTCCGGCACGATCGTGTGGGCGGCGAAATGCATGACCGTTTCGACGCCGTGCTCAGCGAGCAGCCGGGATACCAGCGCGTGATCCCCGACGTCCCCGACGACGAGTTCGCCCGCGATCACGGCCTCGCGAAAGCCGCGACCCAGGTTATCCAGGACGACGACGCGCTCTGCGGCCGCCCCCAGTTGCTGTACCACATGGCTGCCGATATAGCCGGCGCCGCCGGTGACGAGAATCGCGGGTTTGGTCAACGGGTTTCCCTGAGCTTCAAACCCTTGATTTTACTATAGGCGCGCGTCCTCCGCATGGACTTTGAACCAGGCATAGGTCTGCGTAATCCCCTCACGCAGAGCGATTTTTGGCCGCCAACCGAGGTCGGTCAGCCGGGTGGTATCCAGCAATTTACGCGGTGTGCCGTCGGGTTTGCTGGGATCGAAGACGATCCGGCCCTTGAAGCCCACGACCTCGGCCACCAGCGTCGCAAGCTCAGCGATCGTGACGTCCTCGCCCCAGCCGATATTGACGATCGGCTCGGCATCGTAAGTCTCGAGCAAATAGAGGATCGCGTCGGCGAGATCGTCCACGTGCAGGAATTCGCGGCGCGGCGTGCCGGTCCCCCAGACGACCAGT
>Ga0209208_10001634_pt1 | contig 31752 bp, 35 predicted proteins | sample S1TSphfallax_3_FD_187694 | JGI IMG/M metagenome (GOLD analysis project Ga0209208, IMG submission 187694) | Host-associated microbial communities from peat moss isolated from Minnesota, USA - S1T2_Fd - Sphagnum fallax MG (SPAdes) (version 2) | ecosystem: Host-associated > Plants > Peat moss >...
AGCAATTGTGTGCATTTCAAATGAACTCAGCTTCTGCACAAAAATGAAGGTATGAGAAACTTTGGACTAATTTAACTTAGTTCAAGTCTTAAATATTTACAGAATGAATATATGCATATTTGAGCCCTAACAACTGTGGGCCTCAATCAAAGCTAAGGAAAAGAGAAAAGTTAAAAACTGAGCACCGCTTAGAGCACCACCTACTAGAGCATCCCTTCATATAATAATCTACACAGTTTCACTATACTCTACACTCCTATAGGTGAGTCTTGGGGTCAAATCAATTGCACCCAACAAGGCGTAATCCCACATGGGAGCATGCCCTTCATATAATCCTCTACACCGTTCAGTAGAATCTACACGACCGTAGGAGAGTCTTGTGGTCAAATCAATTGCACCCAACAAGGCAGAATCCCACATGGGTACTTATTAGATGATCAAGTGAGTACCTAGCTGGCTGCTGCTGCCTGCATCGAATTCCTAGCTGTAGTAAGTACTCTGTTGGTCAGAAGAGAAGCACTACAGTGAAGGTATATTTATCTCGAAATTGATTGAGTTATTAGGGCTGACCTGATCATGAGAGGCTGTCCCGCAGTACGCTGACTCTGTGGGCCGCTGACATGTGCCGTCAATAGAAACTTCGTCCAAATGCTTATGTCGGTACGCCCGGGCCTCCATCTTCTGCAGTGTTTTGGGTCTCTCTATCCAGATAGAGTGAAGAATCATGTGGAAAATATCGTAATTCTCCAACGCATTCGACAATGGGTCGAGCCATACAAAGTGCCTTCTCACGTGCTTCAGTCGTCCCTGCATAGCGTGGTATGTTGCGTCTGGAACCGCGGTCAAGATTTTCTTCAAATTGGGTATATCTTTTTCAAGCACTGTGATGGAGAATTTGTTCCAGTCGAGTACATTGCTGAATGGCAGCACAAAGTTGTCAGATATGATCACGGGGACACACCCATTCAGAATGGATTCCACAAGTCGTGGGCTGTTCACTTCGAAGCCCTTGACACAGAGGCAGAACTTGCTGGATTGCATGTGCTGGGTGTATGACATGTTCATAGCCACAGATTTTGGCAGCACCTCGTAAATCCTCATCAATGGGTCTTTACCAGTCCAGAACTTCACAAGGACTGGCCGCACAGGACCGTGCATCTGCCCCGCGAAGAAGGCAAGGAATGGTCGTGGTGCATGATCCAGGATTCTTGGCAGCCCTAAGTGTGGTAGATTCTCACGAACCAGGGTCTGCGGAAGTGAGACATCCTTGTGAACCTTGAAGTGGTGGGTCACATCCGCATGGCACACCACCTTCATAGCATTTGCATGAAGCTCCTTATGATTTTTTGTCGACGAGGGTGCCTGTACCGAATGAACGATCATCACGAGTCGTCAACTGCATTGCTCTTCCAAGCTACAGAACAGTAAATTCAGTTTCTGTTCAGAAATGAGCATCAACTGCACTAAGTATTTCAGAAAGCGTACCCAATCGTGACAAGATGCAAAAAAGTGGTCTCTCCCGCGAGTACGGTTCCAGAATGGGTACTTGGCAGCAATAGCTTCAACATAATTTGCAACGTAGATTTGAACCGTCCGCATGCTCCGTGCATGTGGGTCTTGAAGGTACTCCACCATCTGGCGCACGCTATAAGGTAAGAAGAACATGGTGGCTAGTGCGGGATCAGACACAGTAAACCCATTCTGCTCATTCTCCATCCGCTCCAGGAAAAGCCCCTCGGACGCATACGTTCCCGTTGTCTTGGCAGCATGCACCAGCGGTTTGAACCCGTCCTTGTACACGAAGATCCGAAAATTCTGCTTCATGATCTCATAGCTCCTGCAAATATTTTGGTCATCGTTTCTTCACAATGAAAACGCACTCAGGGATGCAAGATGGTACGACTGCTGTGTCTGTGAATTAGGATTTTGCACATTTTGGTCTTCAAGAATAGACAATAATACAAATCATAGCAGGTCAAAGATTCTGATGGGTCATGGTTACTTCTTGAATCCGTTGAGGTCGTGGTACACTTCGTCCAGGAGCTCGCCGGATTCGCGTTGAGCATAATAGACGCGATCTTCAATGGCCTGAGTGGCACGAGTCGCCATATCCGAGGCAGTTTCCTTCAACTTCAAAGCTGGAACCTGCTGCAAACCTGCCTGCATATACAAGATACATGCAGGATAATGATGAGAGTCCCTCGGACTCTGCAAGATTCAAGGTTATATCACTATACTGCAAAAAATCCTGCATGCTTTAGATATCTGCGGAGAAGATCAGTAACGGACTACTGCGTAGGTCTAATGTATCTGTCACGATCTGATGATGGCAATCCGCACTGCTGTCAAGATATTGCAAGGGGTTCATGTCAACAAGTCATGAGAAGAGAATAATTGAGCACGTCTACCGGTAGCCTTAGCTGCGTGAGCACGGCCTTTCTCCTCATTACCGAGGCCGCAGAATCTCCTTCATATGCTCCTTCCTTCGGTGGCAGCTGGACGCCAACAGGCTTACTTCCGTTGCTTGTAGGAAGCTGGAATTGCTTCTCAGCCGCTTCATAATCCACAAATGCCGGCATATTATCATATAAACCGGCAGCGACAGCCGGCCTGATCTGCATCGCCCCCTGAAAACGGTGGATGAAGCTTTGAAGAACAGCAAAGTTTACAAATCCGAAGTAGAAGATCAAGACGACGCAGAAGGAGACCGAGATGGTAACGATTCTGCGCTTGATAGCTGCTGCCGGACGATTGGTATATTGCGTCGTCTGCTGCACACGAGGAGTAGTACTACGAGAACTGCTGCACGAGCTTCCGGACATGAGCAACTCTAGTTCGTCATGATGCAGTGCCGTAAAGTCGAGTGGGTGGAAGTCCCTGGAAATGAGCCGCGGCGCCGCAGATCTCAAACTCGTTTCCTCATCAGCGATGTCGCTGAAAGTCACGCATTCAAATGCAAACGACGGCAAATGATTTTTCTTCTCCTGATGCAAAGCTGGATGATCACGAGTCCCTACTATCAATCCGGCAGCTATTGCTGCCGGATGATCCGCTAGAAGCAGCATTCTCGCTGTCAGCGTTGCCGGCACATGCAGCTCGTCATCAAGCTCATGAACTGCTGCTGGTGCTGGTGCTGGAGCAGCGGCTACTTCCATTATCTCAAATTTTCTTGGCAAAATCTAGCGCTTACCTGTTGATCCTTTGCGTACCGAATTTTTTGATGACAATAATAAGTCGAGTGTGCGCGATCGCGAACATACGCAATCGATCTTTCTGGAAATGATATCGAGCGTAATTTCTTTCACTCCACTGCAAGGAACTGCACACAAACTGCAAATCTGTTCTTCTTGACGCGAAGAAAAACGCACAAGCAAAAAAACGCATCGTCCGCATGTTTCAAAAAACAGAAGGCGCTGTCAAGAATACAAGACGGGGAGAAACGCCTCCACGCCGTGATCTGCGGCCAAAATGCACCGAGACGATATTCGGGGGGATTGATCTCAGCCGTGCCCAATTCAGCGGCATACATGCCGTCCATTAACGGCCTCAAACAGACCATCGTTGTCGAATCGACGGTGGAAAACATCCAATTTGGTCGGAAGTTTTCCAAAAATCCCCTTCATCAACCTTAGCGCATTTGGGGCCTCTAAATGTACTCATATATCAAGACCTCGAATGGGACCTCAATATTATGTGAATCAGCGAATTATTGTTTTTTGGGTGGCGAATTTATAAAACTAAAAGAACCATAACAAATCTATCTGAAAATGAAGATTATTTTATAGGGCTTATGGACACTTTGTCATTTTTTATTCTTCAAGTTGTGAAAAAAGATCAAAGCTTCTACCCTCTAACCAAGTAAGTAAATTGATCTAGTTTTTTCAAATTTTCTTGTCCTTAGTTTTTATTTTCAAATTTTAAACCTTAAACCTTAAATTTAAGAGGTTTTTGTGTGTGTGTGTGTGTGTGTGTTGATTCTATGGTTTTGGTTGTTAATTGATGTCCATTACTTTTAGTTTTATTTATTTATTTGGGGTTGTAATGCATTCAATCATTGATCAAAAGTATCAATAAGTTGATTCAACAAAAGTAGAATCAACATGTTATTGAATTAGATATAGTTCTGGCAATTATATTCAATTATTTTTATTGATTCAAGATGTCATTGGTTGAAGATTATTGATGATTAAACTACATTGCAGGAGTTTAATGTTGGTTTTGAGAAATTTACCAAGAACTTGGATGTTCTTTCCACTTAAAAAAAAAAGTGTCGTTTCAATTGATTTATCAACTCACCTCTTCATCTGGATTTAATTTGAAGATTGGTTATTTTTGTATGAAATTTTTCTTTATTTAGGATTGCTCTCAATTGTGAAAGGTTGATATTGAAATTTTCTCCTTCATTTCTTTGCCTACTTGGGTGGTTTTGAAATTTTATGAGGGAGTTTCAAAGAATTGGGACATTGATGTTCCATGTTGTTCTACTACTAGTCTGCATAGACATGTTTTGAATTGCTATGTGGATGATGTAATTTTCATTTTCAAAAAATTGCCGACAAGGGGCTTACTATTTAGTTTAATGATAATCTAGATTCTCATTCTTTTTTTAATGCTCCAGACTTAAATGGATAAAGAATGATGAAATTTAGTTCAATTTTTCTCCTATTGGGTATAATCAACTTCAGTTTCTTGTTGATATTTTAACATTCAACTTTCTTTTTTTTGGTAGTGTTGTTTAATCGCACTTGCTTTAGCAACTAAGTCCTTTCTTTCCTTTTTTTGTTTCATTGATTTAGGTTATTTTTATTTTTTTCTTTTTTTGTTTTGCTTCATTGGGTTGTTATTATTGCTTCATCATTAATTGTTCTAGTTTTTTTGTGTGATTAGGTTTCATCAAACTACAACTACTATTGTTGATCTTGCATTGATCATGTTTGTTTGGTGTGGTCAGGTTTGCTTCATCGTTGTATTGTATCAAGAGCTTTACCTATAAAAAACATTCAATTGTTTTTCACCATCATTCTACGATAGTCGTGCATCTCGCTTTTATCGTCGAAAGTAGAAGTTTCATTGCTGGCATTTATTTTTTGTTTTTGTCAAAAGCTAGTCCCACCTCTTGTTTTAGCTGAAAGCAAACTTGTACATAGGTCTTGAGGTGTTTGAGCTTCATCACAATTTCCATGGCTTCTCTCAAAGTGCAACTTCTTTTACATTATAGTTGCTCATGCATTATAGATGTTCTTGCATTGCTGATTATTCTATGCCATGGCTACGAGTGATGACATCATTCTTGATATGTTTCACTACTTTTGTTGTTTTCTTGTTTGTGTTGTGCAATATGTCATTTCTTCTTTTTAAATTTTTGTTGTTTGTAGGTTTTGTCAATTTTTTGTTTGTTTTTTTGGTTCATTTCATTTTTGTTTTCTTGGTTTTCTATAATGTCTAGTGGTCCTCCTATAAGCTTTTCTTATGGTTCTACTTTTGGTGGTAGCAATTTAATTTGGTCTATTGATGGGCTCGACATTTTTGTTGATTGTTCTGGAAGTGATGAGTTGTTCGTTGGTTCTTCTTTTGTTAGTGAATTTCTTGAGTTACCTCCTCCTGCATGTAATCCTAACTTGTTTGATCATTTTTTTAATCCCTACATCCATTTAAACCTTGAAGAATTTTGTATTCTTGTAAGTCCATATTTTTCATTGGATCCTATTGTTCATCTTGTTACAATTGTTGTTGTGTCTTTTACATCAGGGTTTGTTTTGTGTCCTACTTTTGTTATTACTTCATGTGCACATGACTATGTGTTGTCTTTTACAACTAATGTTTTTGTTTCTTCTTCTAGTTCTAAGTTGACTTTTGTTTCCAATACTTGTGATCTCCTGGTTTTTGGATTTAAACATGGAGAGGGGACATATCCTAAGTCTTCTATCAAGGATGTTTGGAAGAGTTATTTTTTGGATCTTAATGAGAAGGAAGTTGAAAATGTTAATAAAGCTAGTTGTGGAATCAACAAGCATGTTGAACTTTGGGTGAAAAATGTGTTTGATGAATGGAGAATTTTCCGTGGTTTTGATACAACAAGATCAATTATTGATTTTTCAAACGATGAATCTTCTATTAAGGATTTGGCTTTCTTCTTTCATTTTGCAAGTTGCAAAAAAGGATGGCAACTTGTATCTTCCAACCAAGTAACTTTTACATTCTTGGATGTTTTCAATTTAATTGTTCTATTTGTTTTTTCAATTTTTTTTAGGGTTTAGGTTGTTACGAATATTTCTTAGACATTCAAACTATGTAAGGGTTTCAATTTGTTTTCTTTTGTTTCTTGATTTTTTTCTACCTTTGCTATTTTTGTGTTTGGAAAATCTAGTAGGGTGTTTTCCACATAAAGTACAACAATTATTTTATTCTACATTTTTTTCAAGTTCTATGGGTTGTACAAGGTGTGCAACAACCTTTTATGTTGTAGTTGTTATGATATGAGACTTTAATTTAAAACCCTAAACCTAATTTTTTCCTTATTGATTTTTGGCTTTTCATTATTTATTTTCATTAGTGAATCTTTTGATTTGTAGGAATTCTATTGTTTACTTGTTGATTGTTTTTGGTTTTTGTAGCATCCAAGCTCTTATACGAAGTATTGGATGGTTGATAAAGAAAAAATCAGGTAAAACACTTATTTTTCTATTTAACATTTTCATTGATGCACAATATCATCATGTGAAAGTTGTTGGTGATGAAGCATTGTTGCAATTTTCAACAATTGGTTTTGTTGAGATTATTAAGAAGTTAGATGTGTTGTTTATTGAAAAGGAGTGTAGAATGTTGATGCAATCAATGTGTTAACCTAATTCCTTGTCAGGCTTGAACTTGACATTTGCATACTTTTGCATGCAATTTTTTATTTATAAGGGGGTGTTTTGAACTTTATGCTGTGGACTTTGATAAATTTATTTTGTTATTTTTACCTACTAGCATTGTTATGAGGTTTTGTCAAGGCATTTCCAAAAATTGGAGGATGGACATAACTTGATGTTTTCTAGATTGGCATTGTCCTGCAGTTGATTGCCCAGTGTTTGTTGTGATTGAGACTTAAAAGGAGCTTGTTCATTAGTGTTCGATTATATGGTTAGTTGATAAACCAAGGCCACATCCTTTGTTTTTACGCCCTAAGCTTAAGTGGAAGGCTTTTAACAAGTTATGGTTTATGTCTATTCTCATTGGTTGTAATCAATTTTGTTTCACTGTAGACAAGTTGATTTTGATTTCCTTGATTTATGTGAAAAAATCTTGTTAAACAAGATGGGCAGAGGTGTTAGAATTACATGTATGAAGGAGGCACTTGTGCCTTGAGAATATGGTATGGAAGTAATAGGCCATAAGGCTTATTTTGTATGGCAAGTAAGTTGGTAAACTTGTTTTTTGTTTTAAAATTCATTTTCCAATTTGTGTTTTTTGTGTTTGAGTTTGTATAAGATAGTTTTAACTTAGTTGTGTGTTTCCATGGTATGGTGTAGACAAAAAGGAGTCACAACTTAACATTTTTCATTGTAACACATTTTTAATGTGTCATTTTAAATATTTGGAGAAGGTTTTTTGATGGAAATGTGAAATTTAAGGTGGATAACAACCTAAATTGTCATAATGTTATGAAATTGGTGCACATATCAACAATTCAATTGTCAATTGGAGTACATTATTAATTTGCAACAGTGTGTCACAAACAGTGCAATGTAAGAAAATGATTAAGAAATACAAGTTTTAATGGGAATTTGTCCATGAAACTTTGCAAATACAAAGAAACCACCATAATGAATAACCTTCCACCTCAAAAAAATTAATTTTCATAAACTCAAAAAGTTTATATTAAATGATATAAAAATATTTGGTAGTACATTATGTTATTGTAATGTTGATGATGATATTTTGAAGTTGTAAATTTTTTTTCCATTAAAGATGTAGTTGGGTTCAATATTGTCTTTATCATTCTACAAAAATAAAGTGGAAGTTTAAAATTAATGAAAAATGGTATTCTTCTATTAAATAGGGTGTTTAAAATAACAATTACAAAATTATTGGTGTACACTTACATAAAGACACAATTATGAATCAATTTCATATTTATGGTTTATATAATTGGTCTTATTTTTAAAGCCCAAATCAATTTAATGCAATTTTTAAAAGAATTCAAATTGAGTGAAATTTTATGTGTTGTTACTTTAATACTATTAGTTTTGACACAAAGTGTTTACACCGTACCATGGAAACACTCGTGGTGTGTTGGTTTTGTAAGTATAATCATATTGACAAACATCTATGTGATAAAGCTATCCAACAAATTATCTCTAGTGAGTTCAAATGTGGCCGCCTGTTGCATTTTGAGGAGGTTTTTGATGAGGAGAATGCTACCTATGACAAGTCTAAGGTATGCAAATTAAGAGTGATTTTCTATCTTATGTACTTGCTTTATGGTTTTTGGTTTGCTTTCATCATTCATGTTTTGTTTTGTATGTAGGCTGGTGTTGATTTTGTTCGAAAAGAAAATGTGGATTTTGGAGTTGGTGTGTGTGATGGTGGGGCCAAAGTTGCTATTACTCTGTGGTTCAAGATTCCATCATTATTGGTGTTTCTGGTGCTTTTACTATTTATGGAGGTCCTTCTAACATCCTTATTGGGGTTACATCTTCTAGCTACAATGTTCATGTTGCTTCTACATATTGGCAAAAAATGGTTCCTCAAGTTCCTATTGCTAGTTCTTTGCATCGAGAGAAGAATGTGGTGCAAGTTCTAGAGTTTGGTGTTGATGGATCTAGATTTGAGATGGATTCTAAATGTGTATTCTAGAATGATGTGTTTGAGAAAAAACTGCCCAAGTACAAGGATCGCTTGGATGTGATTTTTCCTTGTCACCCCCTTGAAACAATTAGTGTTAACACTATTTCTGAGCATGTCTTTAGTCATTTGCACAATTGCCCCATTAGCATTACATATGTAGTTGATCCTAAGTCTTTGCACACCTTAGGAGTACCAAGTGGAGGGGACAAGTTGTGACTTTCCTTCATTCTGGATTCTTCATATTTTTTACAGACTTCATAATTACCTTGCTTTGTAACACATACATAATAAAGGATTAGAGGGGAGCTGTGGAAAGGATGCAAAATCTAGGTAAACATCTTGGATGTCATGAGGATGCCCAAATTCTTTGGTTGGGTTGTTGGGAGTTGGGGATGTCAATGGGGTTTTCCATCGTTCTTGGTGTTTTTTCATGAAGGGAGGTTGCGAGGTTTTCTGCTGGGAGTTGGTACCTTTGATTTGTTTTCATAAATGTTGATGGGGTGAGTGGAATCTAGGCAAATGAGCTTTGAAAGATCTGATCCACAACCTTCCCTCTAAATTCCTTTGTTCCTGTCTTCAACTTTGTCCCCTTTGTTCAACCCATCTATAATGCCATATTCGAGTGGTTGACAGCACAAGACCAAGGTCAGGTTTGTTATCCTTTTCTGGTTTCTATGCACAAGAATTATCTACACAAGTGAATCTAGACACAAGAGACATATTTCTATGTAAGTGTGGATGCCTAGTGCTGTATTTCAAGGCTGTGGTTGTTCTGGTTCAGAGCCTGTCGGTTTTGTGGAGGAGGGCTAAAAGTGTGTGTGGGGCAATTCAGGAAGTGCATTATCCTGCATGGTTCTGGTAATATCCATTCTTGGAGATCAGTCAAAGAAGGAGCTGAGCATGTGTTTGCCACTGCTCACGGAGCAATTGCACAATGAAATTACTCACCTTACAGCTGTGAAGGTAGGAAGCTTTAAGTCTTGTCTCTATTGTCTTTGGTTCAGCAATTGTGCTTTGTCTGTGATGCAAGTGTGCTCTTGCCATGTGTAAGGACAAGACTGAATTGGTTATCTCACTATTTCACATCCGGAGCTCTAATAATGGTCAGAGGGAACTGTCCTGTGGCAGGCTTTTGCAACAATTGCTGAGTCTCCTCTAAAGATAGACTTATCATCTGTTCTGGAGCAAGTTGTCACAGAGCTCACAACTTTCTTACCCAAGGTCTGGATCTTTGCACCAGTTAGTGTATAAGATTGTTTCCTAGGATTCGATCATGGCTTCATATGATATTCATTGATGGCAACAGTGAGGCAGAGTCTTCTGAATATTTGGCAGGTAGTTTTGGAATGTCTGTGGATTGATTTTTGTGCTTAATGTTGTGAATGATAGAACAACTGAGCACTGCATCAAGCTTCTCTGGGCACTTTGAATGCCCTGCTGAAGGCATACAGCAACAAAATCAGCCCATCCAGTTATGAATCAATTGTCACTGAGCTTTCTTCTCTGATAAGGTACCTTGGTTGAAATATACCTATTCACTATGTCCTTTCTGGAAGGATTGTTCCAATCAATTTGTGGCAGGCATTAGACAAAAATTTAGGCTGGCATTGTAAAGTGTCCCAATGGGCATTTGGATGGCCAGTGATGTGGACTCACACATGACAGCACTGGCATTGGAACTTTGTTGCCCAATGATGGTGGACAAGCAGCATCATGCTAATGTTGGCATGTCAATGCGTGAACATGCCCTTCCACTTATACTTGTCAAGAGCTCTTTGTTACAAGGTCAAGCATTGCAACCTAACAACCCAGTGAGCTTGGATGCTCTATTTTCCCAATATCCATTTATAGTCTTCATGCTCTCACTGCTGATCCAAGCAAATGCATCTCAAGGCTGAAAAGGGGATGTATTGTGTGATTGACAGATGTTGCAAGGTTTCTTTGCAGCACTAGTTCAGTCAGCAAATACCAGCTTTAAAACATTGTTGGAATCCCTCATCTCAACAACTAGAAGTGCAGTAGCACCTGGTGGACCTGTGAGCAAGCAGGCCTTCTATTCTATTGCACAGTGTGTAGCTGTGTTGTGCCTGGCTGATGGAGATGCTGAGTGCTCCTCAACTGTGGCCATGTTGGTCACCACCCTGAGAACCAGTAATGGTACTGATGCGGTAAATTCCTCATCTGGAATGGCTGTAAACATGGAAATATGTTGAACTCAAGCATTTTTTTTGATTGCTGTGGTCTTCCTCAACATTTGTGTCATGATCTTGCTCCTGTCAGACCCTTATCAGGGGACAAGCAGCAACATCAATTGAGCAAAAGTGTTTGGAAATGTGATGGGTGAAATGTGGGATTATTGCCTGACTAATGCCTTACTTTTTTACAGATGCAGCTGCTATCATTGTTATGTCTGGGTGAGATTGGGAGGAGAAAAGACGTAAGTGCTCATGCCAACATAGAAGTACTGGTGATCGGGTCCTTCCAATCTCCATTTGAAGAAATCACAGCAAAAGCATCCTATACTCTTGGGAACATTGCTGTAAGAAACTTGGCTCAGTACCTTCCTTTCATCCTTAACCAGATTGATTGCTAGGCCAAGCTTCCTGGTATTTGCTACTGCCCATGTTGGTCTCTCAAGCAATTGCATCAGGCTTAGAGAATTTTTATGTTCAATTTTTATGGCCTTTTCAGCTCAGTACATGTTTGTGGACATCGGCACTCATCTTTCTCTGTGTCATTGCATTCACAGGTGATTGCTCATCAATCCTTGAATGGAGAAGGTAAAGTTGACTTCAGAGATGCAGATGTGCAAAAGATTTTGAGTCTTCTACTCATACATTGTGAGAGTGAAGAAGGTGGTACAGATTGAAAATTTAATCTTATGATCTTGGCATTTTTTAAAAAGTTTGTATTCTTGCCATTTTTATAAATAAAGCAAATCTGATTTTTCTTTGTGTTTTGCCTTGTAAGTTTGTTGTTGGTTGCCTTTGAAAATTATTTGAAGAGCTTGAAACAGAAAAATAAAACTTTGAAAATTTTATTGAGAAAGAAATGAAAATAATACAGGTTTAAAGAAGTTATTTCTAATTAATTAAATAAGGTGGAAAGAAATAAAGAAAATTAAAATTGAAAACGATTAAAACTAATTAAAGAAAATTAATTATATTTAGTTTCTATTTTTCTTCATGTGGTTTCATTTTAGTTTCTCACTATTGTTTTGCATTCTTTTTTTTTTTCAACTATTATAAACTCAACAAACATATCCAAAACAAACCTCTACAATGCATCATACATAATCAATGCTAAAATTGAAGGGAACTCAACTCCTCCTTTGTTATGATAAACTTTCAACAAGGACAAAAATTTAATTGGAGTTTGAAAAAACAAAAAGCAAATTCTATTTCTTATTTCTTCATTTTCGGTCTTGATTTGTTTTTGTGGGTGTGTAGGCCGCAAGAAGTTTATACCCTTCCGAACTTTTGGACCTATCAGAAGGCTCTAAATTTAGACCCTTCCCCTATTCAGAAGGCTCGGTTGACAGGCTGTACTGGGCCTTCGGAAGGAACAGTGCAAAATTTGGCCCAGGGAGGGTCCGAAAAATACACTGCGAAAAACCTCGCGGTTCTCTACATGGCATTAATGAGTTGGAATGTCATCTACGTACTGTAATACGCCTACCAGTTTCCAATCCCGTACGCACTACCTGTAAAAAGCGAAAAGCAGGCACGAGACAATTACAATATAGAACGTGTCGCTCCTTAATTGCAGCAATGCAGCGAAAGAGTCTGTCCGCGGAAACGTCATCCTGACATCCAAATTACGCCATTTTTCCATACTTTTTCTGCCCTTGGGCCTGCTACTTTCCACGCGGAACTGAATCTCCCTTTCCCTTCGGAAGCGCCTTTGCAGGCTGCAGCTTGGTCTTCGCGGCGTGAATCCGTGGACTGTGTGTTTTTGATCCCCGCAGCTGCAGTTGCGCGAGCTCGCACGAAATTCTCAAGCTCAGGAGCTAAGGATCTTGTTCTTTTTTTTTTTGTTGCGGTTAATGGGTTGTTGGTGTAGTGAAGCTTAAGCTGCATTGAAGCGGGCCGAGAATTGCACAAATTCTGACTGGGTGGGAGCTCTTGATGAGAGTAGTTTTGTGAGGAATTTGTGAAAGACTTTGGGGGAAGGATGTTGAGGGAGGGCGTGCAGTCTTGTAAGAATTTGATCGAAAGAAGAAGCGTAATTTATGGGAATTAAGAGCTGCGATGGCGATGCGATCGGTGTTGCAGAATGCGGCGCGGTTCTGCTTACTGCAGCGCGAGAGATTGACATGCTGTAGGACGTTGCAGTTGAATTCGGCAGCTTGCAGTCGTGATCGTGAGAGTTCTAGACTTCTGCGGAATTGGTTTGGAGCACTTGGGAGGCAGCGGAAATTTCATCTGCGGAGTTATGACAACAGTAGTGCGCCTGCTCCTGTTGCTGCCTTGACTCTTGGGTCGCGAGTACCACAGGCTGGTGAGCTGCCAAGCTTCATGTACGGGGTGTTGCGGAACGGGAAAAGGAGAGTTTCGTACTTGCTTGCAGCGGTTGCTGCTACCGGATGTCTTGGAACGGGCTTGTTTGTTGTGCTTGCTGATGCAGGGCGGGAGGACGGGCGGAGGTCTACTGTTGCAGATGCAGCTGACACCCTTCCCAAGAAGAAGAAAGTTGTCGTTCTCGGTACCGGATGGGCGGGGACTAGTTTTCTGAAGCATCTGGATTCCACGCAGTATGATGTGAGTGTCGTAGCTCCTCGCAATTGCTTTGTGTTCACTCCGTTGCTCCCCAGCGTGGCGTCGGGCACAGTGGAGGCCCGAAGTGTTACGGAACCGATTCGAAGGATCATCCGCAAGACAGACGTGCAGTTTTACCAATCTGAATGCGCAAAAATCGATGCGAAGTCTAAGCGAATCCTCTGTAAGCATGTCTCGGAGATGGGAAGATGGGAAGGGGACCAAGACTTCACGCTCGATTACGACCTCTTGGTCGTAGCGGTAGGCGCGACTAACAACACTTTCGGCTCTAAAGGTGTCCAGGAGTACTGCCATTTCCTCAAGGAGATTGAAGATGCTGAGAAGATCCGCGACTGCATCGTGGAACGCTTCGAAACTGCCAGTCTCCCTACCTTCTCGTCAGATGAGAGGTACATCGTCACGATCGCTTGCGAACTGGGTTTTAGGGTTTTAGGATTTGCCGTTGCTACTTGTTGCTACAATGAAATTTGTCATGACATTGATGTTTCTAGTATGCGAATTTGCATCTTCTTCTTCCTCCCTGCATCTTCTTCCTTCAATAGCTCTGACTTGTAAGAATCAAAGATTCTGCACTTGTTGCTGAAAGAGCTTCGTGGAAAGAAGATTCTGGGGCTTGCTGCTGCTGGCCCAAGTACCTTGGTTTTCGAGAAACAACAGTTTACAGGCGTCAGAATTGCTCATCGGTTTGTCGATTTCTGCAACTGGTAATAGGCGCAAACTGCTGCACTTCGTAGTGGTGGGTGGAGGACCGACTGGGGTGGAGTATGCAGCAGAACTTCATGACCTAATCCACGAAGATTTATCCCGGCTCTACCCAAGTCTTGAGAAAGACGCGACCATAACTGTAGTGCAATCTGCAGACCACATTCTCAACAGCTTTGATCGTCGCATCAGCGATTATGCTGAGAAGAAGTTTGCACGAGATGGAGTAGATGTGAAGATAGGATGGCGGGTTTCTGAAGTAACTGACAAGTGTATCTGCTTGAAATCCAAGAACACAGGAAACATTGTCCAACAGATGCCATACGGCATGGTGGTCTGGTCCACAGGTATGGTGTTTGTTTCAGAAAAATCTTGTTCTGTAAAACCAGTCCCACATGTGTCCATTCATCATTTGTGTGAGATTGTATTTCAGACAAAGCTTGTTCTGAAAAATCAATCCCTCTTGCTTCCTTTCATCATCTGTGTGAGAATTGTGTTCAGACAAAGCTCATTCCAAAAAGCCAAACCCTCATGCTTTCTTTCATCATCTGTCTGAGATTGTGCTTCAGACAAAGCAGGTTTGGAAAAACCATTGAGTTTTCATCATCTGTCCAAGAAGAACCCTAGATCTTGAATGTGTTCCAATGTGAGGATATCCAAGGTGTGCTACTGGAAAACTTATGTAAACTTGGGGGCTCATATAACCTATAGAGAGTTGAATGGAAAAGTTTTTTCTATGCTTGTGTGAATTTGTTCATTTGCTGTGAAGGGCTCATCAAGCTTTGAGCAATTGAGTCACCAAGTTGAGTTCAACTCTCTGTGTCTCCTGATGACAAAGGTTTTTCCTGATTGAGTTTTCATTTCACATATTGCAACAGGGATTGGCACTCGTCCAGTGGTGACTGATTTCATGGCACAAATTGGGCAGGGTGATCGGAGGGTACTGGCAACAGACCAGTGGCTACAAGTTGCTAACTGTGAGGGAGTTTATGCACTAGGAGACTGTGCTTCAATTGAGCAACAAAGGATTTGTGACGATGTTATCAACCTTTTTGAGCTAGCTGACAAAGACAAGTCTGGCTTTTTGACTGCAGAGGAGTTCGTTGAGACTGTTGACCAAGTCAGGTCACTGTATCCACAGATTGATACCTACCTGGAGCATGAACACATGCAAGGAGTCACTGGGCTTCTTGATAATGCAATCAAAGATGGGAAGCAATCAACTGTGCAGCTTGACCTCAAGCGTTTTGGCCAGGCAGTTTGTAAGGTTAGTATCATTTGAACCTTTTGTTTTACAGGACTTTCAAGCTTGGATCTCTTTCCAATGTAGTGATCCAAAGTCAGAAGCTTGAACTTGAGTTTACAGACGGGATTTCAATAGTCAGTTTACTGTGCCTGAAATGGGTTACAAAATGCTTGGATCTGGTCTTCTTTGGTCATTCCCAGTTTTGAGGGACTGGTACAGATCTGGCAGAAGTTGCTAGGCAGATGGATCTGATTATCCATGTCTTGCAGGTTGACAGCCAGCTGAAATCTATGCCAGCTACTGCTCAGGTAGCAGATCAACAAGGTGTTTATTTGGCTCGTTGTTTCAACAAACTGGCTAAAGATCCTACCAACATTGATAGTGGAGGTCATCACAAATTGGAGCCCTTCCATTACCGTCATTTAGGCCAATTTGCCCCACTTGGAGGGGAAGTCACAGCAGCTGAGCTTCCAGGAGACTGGGTTTCAATTGGTCACAGTACACAGTGGTTATGGTACTCAGTCTATGCAAGCCTGCAGGTAAGCTGGCGGACACGAGTTCTGGTAGTCTTTGACTGGACAAAGAAATTTGTTTTTGGTCGGGACTCATCTCGTATGTGAGATAATGGAAAACAGTGTGAGCAAAAAGCACACCGTTCTATGCATTCCTTCCTCAACTTCCTGGAAAGCTAGAGCAAGTGTTCATGGTGGAGAGAACTGTAAATTATACTATGACAAAGCAAAGTATGAGTTATATGGCAGAAAATTTCTGCTGTGGTGAAGATTGTTCATGGTTTAGAGAACTGTAAATTATACTATTACAAAGCAAAGTGTGAGTTATATAGCAGAAAATTTCTGCTTTGGTGAAGATTATCAGGTACAAAATAGGTCAAGGTTACTCTACAATCCTGAGGGTTGTAAGGTGGTGTTATCAAAATCTGTAAGAACCAATTGAATCTGCTAAGGACAAATGGCAGTGTATGCAATTTAAGGCTTGACGTGTGTTTACACTAGCTTTTTGAGAAAGTTTTCTCGTGTTAGGTCATAATTGCTGTGAAAGGTTGGTATCATGCTGAACTTACATTCATGGGAAATCTTCAACATGTTTGCTCCAGAATCCTCTTTGACATCAGCAAATCCATTCTGTTTGAATTTCTTCACCACCACCTTGTGTGTGAGTCCTGAAGATTGCAAACAAATTGCACAAGATTTGTGAAAGAGGGATCTGCAACAATTGCCACTGTTCCAACTCCAATCCTGACAACAAATGCAAGAAAAGGGGAGAAACACCACCCTCCACTTTCTAAATAAAACTGCTTTTAATGTCTCCAATACCAAATTAGGTCGTCCTTGATAAATCTGATTCGATTACATTCTGAAGTGCTCCCCTTATCCCCATTTTTTGTCACAGAATACAAAGAGACCGGCACACACAGCAAAACTTCCAGCTTGAAATTATTTTGGAAGAGGCAGTTATGCCAATTATTGAACCATCATATCTATGGACAGACTTCCACGAGGATGTCAAGAGACTGCCTAGTTGACAAGAACATCTTTCCAAAACTTCCAACCAACAATCTTTTTCTGTGCAGTGGGATACAACACAACCGTAGAGCTCATATCAGAAGCAATATCATACATTGCAGTTCCACAAATGTCCAATCGTACATGCATGCTTCATAAAGATGGGGAGAAAACTCAACCCATTTTTCACAAGCAAACTAAAATTTCTTTGATCTGCAACACTCTCTAAATCTGCCCATGCTAACTACTGACTTCTTGCCCATTGTGACAGCACTATTTGGAGAAAATATTAAGTAAAAATTAAGTACACACCTCCATTCTTGACCCTGGACAGGTTTTTTTAATGTGGCTCCAAAATAGCTATTTCATGTCAGAGACAGGCAAGAAGCCACATAGACAACTCAATATCCAATTTGCAATGCAAAACTTTTGTGCACACTAAACAGGCTTGGTGGAAATTACAGGACATCCTCATTCCGGTTGTGAAGGAGGTGAGCTCTCTTCGGGGCGGGCTCTCATGGCATTAGGCTCCTCTGTTGAAAGGTATGGTGCACTTTCAGCCTCTGGCTCCTGCTCTGACTCAAGCTCAAGCTCCACATCTGACTCTGGCTCATCCTCAGAGGCAAGGGGTCCATGCTTGGCTGCTGCTTGGACCACTCGTTCTTGCACAGCAGATGATGAGGGTGCTGTAGCCAGCTGCAATTTAGCTGGTTCCACTTGCCCAGCAATCCACAAGATACCTTGTGTGGCAAGTGAAAATGGTGTTTGCAACAATCTGGTTGTAAAATATGACACTCATCAATTTTTGAGGCAAGCAACATTAAGCAAGCATGTGAGCCAATAAATTCTGAACAAGGACTCTTTGTCCTTCTTCATATTCACAACAAGCTATGATTTAGTATCAGATTTCCTGGACTGTAAATATGAGACCTCAGAAAAGTATCAATCATCCATATACTCATGGTGCAGCACTTATCAAGCAAGGATGGTCATTTGCATGATAGCAATCAACCTTCAGAGTAACACTCTACTCATCAGAGTTTTGTAATGCACTTTCAGCAACCACAATATCCAATCCCAGGTGCATTTGTAACAAAAAAGTGTATGCAGAAAGAGAAAAATACCTGAGATCTGCCTTCAAAGCCTCCACACTGTCGTAGGCCTTCACCCTTGAGTAGACCGACTGCAAAATATGCCTTATAAGTACAACATCATCATCAATTCACAGCCCCTTGACCAACTTCAGTTCATAGCTGTCCAACACAGTAAAGAGGAAGATGCATCAGGACCACATTCAGCCTAGATTATTGCCCCAAACATCTACTAGCAACATAAGGCAACTTGTTGCAGTGATGAAGACCCCTACCACCACAAAGACTACCATGATAAACATCTCAGTTACAGAAGAATCTTGCAAGTCAACACAGATATGTATCACACCTGACCTATGCCGATCACTCCTAATAGTTGCAGGGTTTTCTCCCACTCTGCTCACAGGTACAAATCTCCTTTCAGGTAGGTAGGGCAAGATTACAAAATGAAAAGTCCAGATTTGTAATGCAACAGCCTTCCAAGCAAATACATCCCTTCAAGTTCAAGTTGGTGCAATATCTATGCCACCTAGATGAAAGAGAAGTACATACCAATTGCCGCATAGAGACCTGCCACTATGCCCTGCATAAGTTCACAATTGAATCCATGAGCACATTTTCTGGTGTTTGTAACAAACACCCAGACTTTGTGATTGTCACAGAATTGTTTATTTTCAACAAGCAGGTGAACAGGAACTGAAAAAGTTCTCTCACATACCACACAAGCTAAGAAGATCCCATCTGGTGTGGGTTTAACTTCATCGACAAGTTCCTCAGTGTCCTGTGCCCAAAGTTCAAGTGACACATCAATCAGCAGCTTGACATGGTGCTATTGATGTGAGTAGTGAAAATCAGTGACATAACCTCTAAGTTTCTGAAACCAACAATGACTCTCCGGTGCTCTCTATCTCCAGTGCCAGATGACGACCTTTTGGATCACAAACCGTCAACCCTTGAGACTCCAAATGAATGAAGCTATGAACACTGAGGAGATAACAAGCCTGAGCAAATGGCTCACCTCCTTTAAGATAGTGATAGGACTGTCTATGCCCTCAACTTTCGTGCGCAATCCTGCCGCACTCCAGGCTTGAAATCCCCCATCCACTCGGTATCGTTTCTGTAATCATACCCGAATTTTGGAGTGCATAAATAGATGCTGAGCTTCAAAAATGGAATTGTGACAGCCTAAGAGGTATAGGCTGTTTGGGAGGTGTTGCAAGTTCTATCCTTTGGGTCAAATAGGCAATTCCTCCTGGTCAACTGCAATCAAGAGTGAGAAATCTCTGTTGGAATGTGAACAGAAATCATATTAACCACACTTCTGAACGGAAGAGGAGCTTCAGTTACATAGGAATCAAATGCTGTTCTTAGTATACCTTAATCCCAAACCTACGTAAAGCACGGGCCATGTCCTTTGACTGGCTACCATCTTCATCCATCACAATCACCTTTGTGTTAGGCTGCATGCAAGCCACCAAAAAAATCTTCAGATTGGTCACATTGGCTTGCTTGCTTTTTCCATGTAGATGGGTGGAAGATGAACTATATCAATACCCAGTCCGAGCTTTTCACTGAGCTCCAGAACCACAACACAGGTGTGGCTGGTACAGGGGTATAATCTACATCACTCCATGAGGTGCAAGAGATTCCAAAAAAGGAAGAAACAAGGGAAATACAGAGATGGATTAATCAGTGACTGGGGAGATTTGTAATCTGTGTAGGAGAAAGAGAATTGCGCTAAAGAGAAGAGAACTCATACCTTCACACTTTTTAAATTACGGATAATAGCAGCTGTGATTATAGTGTCAATTTCTTTGGGATTCCTTAGCTTACTTCGCAAGGAACCTTCAACCTGCATGTATCACTATGCCATATTAGGGTCATTGATATCATGGCAGGATTCTGCCACTCCACAAGTTGGTTCAACAACAGTGACATTATTCTTAGAGCCTGATCTCAATTGAAACCAGTTTCTTGCCAGCTATGCTCATATGGACATGGAATCCCATAGGAGAAACTCAAGCAAGTGAATAGCATTGCTACATTGTTTTCTAAGGCATTTCCAATGACAACTTACCTCATAGAAAAGTAGTAGAAATTCTCCATAGTACAAAGCAAGACATAATGCAGATAGTTCTTGGGTGGAACTAGACAATATCAAGGGTGAGGCCTACCTTGAAAATCTCAACAATGGCAGATCTTGATCTTGCTCCTCTGCGCAGATCTGGTACACCTTGGTTTTCTCTTTCCACCTACACCAATTGCACAAACTGATCCCCTTTGGTCATCTCAATCTGACAACCTAACCTTTTATGAAAAAGAACTGATTCATTGAGTAGCCACGCAGTGAAAGAAACAAAACAGCAGGTCTGATGTGGAAGTAACAGAATGCACAAGACAAGATAGCCAGATGGTCCAAAGCCACTATGGGCTACAATTGAGAAAGGATTATGAGAGTGAAGCAGACATGTTGCCCTTTGAAAGTACCAAGTTTGTCTTCACTGAATAAAATTACCAAAATGAGTGAATAACAAGAGCATGCAGATACAGTAGGAAGCAAGCTTGCCTGTGGCCGTATATCAACCAATACAACATTCCCATCCTTTTTCAGGAGGTCAAGAGCAGATGTGGGCTTTAGGTCTCCAGAGTATCCACCATACCTTGCTTGCCAGTATGATACTCTGCAACAATCCAAGAATTGTGAAGTTAGTTTCTGAGCATTTGAACACTCTCTTCTCTCCTTCTGCATTCATGAGTCAAGTGTCAGACAAATGAGCCATCAATGGCTTGTATGCATGCTACAGACCAAGTGCCACATGGGTAGGTCTAGAAATAACTTGTGTGACTCAGGACATTTGCAGATACATGTTGACAAAGCATAACATATCAAAGGGAAAAAAAACACAGGTGCATGTGTGGAATGAAGAGATCATTTGGCTACTCCATTGCTCAGACCACTACAAGACATGAAGGAACAAGTAAAGCACCTAGGTTGCTATGGATTGTACCCGATATAGAGAGTGCTGCCCACCACAAGAAGCACAGGAATGATTGGATTCTCTGGATTCACACCTGCAGCCCTCTCCAAATTGGTGATACCAACCAATACCTGCAGACAATTACTGTGCAACTGAATTCAATTGTAACAAGCACAAAAGGGAAGGGTGAAGCCAAAGAACTGATAGGCAAGCTCCTGGAAGAAGAGCTCGACTAACAAATGGAGGGAACCCAGCATCACACCAACCTGCTGGAGAACATCTCCCACAGGTTTGGAAAGCTCATCAATCTTCTGCTCCACTGTGGTCACAGCAGACTGTGCCTCAACAGGAAGCAGAACTTTTGTAGAACCATAAAACTGTGCTACCACTTTCCCTGAAGCCTCCAAAGCTGAGCCAACTGCAGTGCTCACAGTGGTCACAACTTCCTTCAGAGCATTGTTCACAGGTGTGCCTATTTGAAAGGGGCTGGTAAAATCCACAACACCTCCCTCTGCTTTTGTCACTGTCCTGTCAACTGTGGTCTGGATATCTCCTACAGTTTGCTCATAGAAACCAGTAACCGAGTTTATTGTGCTCTTGATGTTGCCATTGAAACCATCAAAGACATCCTTCACAACATTGCCTACAGCACCTATGGCATCCTGTACAGAATCTTGAATATTTGTGAGTGTCCTTGCTACAGCACCTTGCGATGCTGTGATGGTATCTGTAACTGAAGTCTTCGTCTCTTCCAGCAAATTTTCCGCTGCTTTGCCTGCTCCAGAAATGGTGTCTTGTACATCGTTGAATTGGTCAGAAGACAAGGAATCAGTTATAGATGACTGTGCACTAACATCTGCTTCTCCGGCAGCTTTCAATGCATCTGCACCACTTTGTGTTGCTGAATCTGGAATGCTTGGTGGAGCAGCTGATTCCACAGCTGCCTTTATGCTGCTGTTGAGCTCTGCAGCAGCATCAGGCACTGGGTTTGTTGCTGCTGGACCAGGCAAGCCAACCTCTGGACCTACTACTGTTGTTCCTTCAGGGCTGGTGACCACAATTCCGGTAGGCGAAAAAGATGAAGAATCTTCAAGCTGTTGAGCATTCACATCAAATGCCTGCACCACCAAATCCCCAATGGGATGCTGCACTATTGTCAAGCTGCAATGCACCTTGAAACCCCATTTCTTACAGAGAGACATGGAACAAAGGCAGAAACACAATGGCAACTCCCAGTGCAACAGGCTGTGAGCAGGCAGCCAAGACCTATTCCCACCTTCTCAAATTCATCTGCAACGACGCCGCCACCGCCTCTGCCTATCGATTGAAGTTCAGCAACGGCTGAGAGACGAAACCGCGGTGACGCTTGCTTCATCATCCTGGATGCTGACACCGGCAATTGTTGCTGCACAAGCCTGTCACCATTCTTCAGAAGCAGAAGCCGCTCTACATCCGGCCGTAGACGAGCAAGGAGGGGTAAGCTGGAGACACAACCATGTCCACCACAGTGCTGCTCTCAAGGAAGGACACACAGCCATGGGCCACAACCCCAAAGCAAAACAAAAACAGGTCAAATTCTATCCATTTTCTGCAGCAATGCTTTTCTTCAGAGAAGCCATAGACACACACACACACCAAAGCAGAAGAAATTCACGAAGAAAACTCATACCTGTGATGAAGTACAGAGGAGATGACTGGAAGAAGGAATAGAACTCCGACAAGAACCACCACACTGCGCCACAGACAACGCCATCTCCGTCTGTTTATGTCTTCTTCTTCTTCTACTACTACTACTACTACTCTGTGTGTGTGTGTGTTCGTTCCTTAACTTTGTCTCCTTGTATCTCCGGTGGATGTGTTGCTGCCACTCATTTCAGCAGTTCCTCCTGTAGGACAAAAAAAAGACAAGGAGCTACAACAAAGCTCCAAATCTCCATTCCCATCTTTGCGAGGAGTTGGTACCGATAGAGCTGAAAAATCTCAAACAACACACACATGCAAATTCACAAATCTCTCGCTCTCGCTCTCTCCACAGAATCTTTTCTTTCTCTCTCCCACACTCTCTCAATCTGTGTCCCTCTGGCGTCAAATGCTCAATCGCCTTTCTTTTGTTTGCAGTTTTGGTTAGAGTTTGTGGATTGGGAAGAAAGCAAGTTTTGTTCTTCTTACTTGTCAGCACCACAAGTATCTGGAAATGTCAGATTACCAATGCTAGGACAGTGCCTTTATGGATGATAAGATAGAGAGGTAGATAAAATGGTGGGGACCTCCATCCCTTGGTACCGCCTCAGGCATTCCCAAACTAAGCCTCTACTTATGGTGGAGTCAAGGGGTAGCTTATTTCCCAGAATGGTCCATCCTAAGAGTGTTACCTGATGTAGAATTTTATTTTTTCAAATTTTTTTTCAAATTTTCCCTTGAGAAAACAATGAAGGAATACAAAAAGGGAGGACTGGGTGTTTTGTGAAATGCTTGCCTTCTTTTGTGGAGAAAAAATTTCACTACATACACGAGAATTTTTCTTAGGGGTGTGCTTTGCCTCGATGAATGTTTGGGATCATCAATTGTGCTTACCTATATAGGTGTAAGATCCCTCCCACTCTTAAGAAGTTGACATAAGAACTAAATGTCCTCCTCTCTCTCCTATGCCTAATATCTCAAATCTTACACTCTTCATTAACTCAAATCTTGTCAAAATCAAAATGATTCAAAGTTCAAGTGTTTTCTTTTTGACAAATCTTTGAATCTTGGCAAAAAAAAGTTTCAAAACAGGAAAAAAAAAAACAACAACAATGTAATAAAAGAATGTTATCTTCAAAAAAATTTGAGTCGTTTTGAAATTTAATGATCGCCAGGAGATCACCAAAGACTAAACAAGTAAGCTGTTTACTTCTGGCAAGCTGATTTTGCACAGAGACTTGGAAACATGCTCTCACCAGCAAGAGCTCCAAGAACTCAGCAAAACATAACAAACTTCGTGTGAGCTTGAAATAAGAAAATCAATTCACAGAACCAAAGATAGAATTCAATTCACTTAACTATGAACAGGAAGAGTTCTACTACTTGCTCTTTGAAGCTCCTTGCAAACTAATGACACCAAAACAAATCATCTCTAAAGTGCCACATAGATCCAATCTAGGACATAATGTTTAGCTAGGCAAATCTGTACACTCTTTACACAGATTGCTGCAGTTGAGGGAGATCTAAGGCATATAACATTAAACCATCCTTGGAACCACCACTACATAATGTGTTATTCAATAACCTTCATAACTTGACTAGTTCAAGACCTAAACAGCAAATTACATTATTGATTCTGACTTGCTCACTCCTACACCTACAAGTTTTGAACTTATGGACACTACTACAACAGCAATTTTGATGCCAAGATCACCGCCTTATCTCACCTTTTTATAGTTGAGAAGCTCAAAGTGATCTTTGAACTTAGTCCTGACTGACATGCCATATCCTCCATTAATAAGTTGAGAGCTATCGGCACCCTTTCAGTAAATATGTAGAAGGGCTGAATCGGTCACAGGACCCTCCACTAACTACTTGGGTCTTACCTGACCCATCATTCAAACCTAGTGTTGATACCCGCACAGGTGTCCTTGCAATACCACTCTCTGGTGAAAAATTATCAACTTGAAATGGCTGTAAACCAAAATAAAAGCAAGAATGTCAGTACTTGTATCTGTTATGTGACAGCAGCAACTTCGTATCAACTTAATCATCTCAACTACAAAATGATGTAACTTACCACGAGCCAGTTGATAAAGGATGATGATGTCTCTCCATCTACAGTTGAGACTTTCTTCAAGTTCTCCTTGCAATCATGTGCACTTTGGCCTAAATCTCTTTGTGTCCGATACTGAGAATGAGGGGATGCCATGCACACAGCTGAAGGCAGCTTGGTGAACACTTCCTCAGCCTCACAGTTACCAGGCACATTGTCTCCATTCAAGCTCTCCATGATGCCTAGTGCATTAATTTCCCTGCCTCCAACAGGCACTTCTGATCCCTGCACATGTTTTCACCCAATAACTATGTTGACATCCTGCTAGACTGCTTCCTGTTGTTTCAAAGGTATTTCTACTGTGTCCAAGTGTGGGTCATGGAATAACACATGAGGAAACCAAAAGGAAGAGATGACTTCACCTCCTCAAAAGAAATTGATATCTCTTTTTCAGCTGATGCAAAAGGATCCACACGCCAGTGCTCCCCCCAGATAGCTGTTGGAGAAGCAAAGCTGCTGTCACTCATGACACTGGCACTGCAGCAGCAACCAACAAAAACAAGACCACACTTGTCATCAGAGATAACTCTCCCACCTGCATCTAAAAACTACTGTCAACTTGCTACTTTCAAATTGTCATTAGGACTATCAATATCTTGGCCCAGGATGATACATTCCTCTCCCAACAAGTACTAAGGACAAGGAAAAAGACACTAAGACCTTGAGTAAGATATCTGGCTAGGGTATGCAATGTCAGAAACACCAAAGAGGCTGAAAGGCCTAGACACAAGAAATTAGAAAAAATGAATTGCGACATACAAGTTGATAGACTCAAATTCAGCAAGCCAATCATTGCCAGGAGTCCCCTGAAGAACTGCGCCACCAGGACTTGCACATGTTACAGCAAATGTTGACATGGCTCCTGGTGACATCATCTCCCTTTCATCTGGAACTTCAGATATTACAGCCCCAGAAATTAGAGTCCCTGAGCTGACCACACCTGCCTCACATGAAGCCCTCAAATCACCAAACCTGTGCTTTCCCCCAAAAACCGTGCTGTCACCACAGTTTTCTTTACACACCACTAAGGGCATTGGCAGGGTGTTTGCTTCTAGCAGAAAATGCAGCTGCCCTTGGCCATTCTTTGTCTGCTCAGCACAGACAACTCCTTCCTGCAGCATCCAGAATGACAAGTCAAAAGAGCAATGACACCCCTCATGCATGTAATCTATGTGATTGCAGAGAAAAATAACACATTGAGGGTAAGAGGTATGTCAGTTCTGAAGAAACCAAAACAAAAAAAAGAATGATTGCAGCAATAACCTTGTTAGTGTCACTCAGAAAGCATCAGACAATGACATTCCTCATGAATGGCAGTGACTAGCTGCGATTACTCCCAAATGATTTTGTCAATTCAAAATGGTGTTTGTAGGTGACTGTACAATAATTTAAAAACTCTCATGAGTACAAGGAATCTCCACTGACAATTAAGAAAACTGGGACCAGGCAAAAACTTTTCCTAAGTCAAAGAGAAACCCCAAGATAAGGACTAAAGAAATGGGAACAAGAAAAACATACAAGGAAAGAACTAGAAGAGAACAATAAAACTAGCAGTATGAACTGCAGTGACAGTCCCTCACTTGTTCAGGGGCCATCAACAGTAACATGCATAATAGCAACTTATCTATCACAACTTGCCCACTGCCTTGTGGGTGAGTGTAATGTAATCTGCACATAATTTCAGGCAAGCGATTGATCTGGTTCCTGAGTTAGTGCCACATTTCCAGAAGCAATGGGAACACTCAGTCATGATGTTGACTAGCAAGTTCAGAGGCACAGTTGATCAATACCCTCATTTAAGCTCCAGTAAGCTTGTGAGGGTATGCTTCATTCCATTTTAGTTTGCCCTTCTACAAGGAAGCATCCTAACGAATACAGAGGCCTACATAGGTGGTAATGGTTGAAGACTCCTGCACCCAGAATATATCCTCTAAGCACAACACACACCCCTGATGCACATACAGTTTATAAGCTAGCATGCTGAAGGAAACAAAACATCCCATCATTTCAGTTCTCCTGCAGATACATACCATAACAGCTTCACATCTAAAACAAATTTCAGATATCCTTACACTACATGACATGAACATGTGACATTAGCCTGGACCTAGTAATGAGAAACTTACCTTCATTGCTTGCTCTGAGTCTCCCCACATACTGGACCGTGACTGGTATTCAAGATTGAAACCATGTGACCTTCTCTCAATGTATTTCCCACCAGCTGCTTCACACATTCCTGTGCTACATGTGGCCACCTGCCTACAATCTTGAGCATAAACAGGTGGGCTGCTGTACTCCACTCCTCCATTTCTATCATTTGTGTAGTCTTGTGAGGTACTCTCTGAGTTTGGATGCAGGCCCTGTGGTACATTCGGTGCGTTCGAAACACTGCCAAAATGTTTAGATGGAGAGACAAACAGTGCAGTTCTTGCCTGACAGGTTGCTTGTCGGGCTGTCCATTCAACAGTATCCTTTGTTGGGTTGCCCTGCACAGTATCATCAGGTGTCTTCACTGAGCAAGTCAACAACCCTGCAGCAATTTCTTTCTTCTCCTTAATTCTTGGGCTTGTCCATGATGGCCCCACTTGTCTATCTTTCTTTCTCCCGGTACTTCCCTGCTTTGCAGGAATCATCAGCTGGTGTGCCCGCTTGCGCAAAATTGAAGGGGAGCCACTGAAGCTTTGAGCCGCACTACGTAATCTTGCCTGTGGACTATTACCTTGAAATGGAGACTCCGAAAGGTGATAGGGAGGAGTTGTGATGCAGTTTCCCATAGACACAATCATCTGGCGTATACCAAGAGGACTGTATGCTTGGAGAGATTGACAATTCTGAATCAAATCATAACTCAAAAATGGTGACTCTGATGAACATGGAAATTGAGGAGGCTCGTAAAACAAACCCCCCATTTCACTTTCCATTGATGCATCCACATCTCTATCTGTCTCCAGGTCCAATTCTGTGAGTGCACAAGTTTCACAATTGTTGTATTGACTGACAGCTTTGTTGGCAGTAATTGAAAGCTCATCCTGGTGCCCAAGAACTTGCTTTCCTGCAAGTTCCTCTCCCTGTGCATGACATTGCTCTGCATCTTTACAATCTATATGCAGTTGTTTGCTGAGGCCTCCCTTCATTGACTCAAAGTTCTGTGGTTGTGTGTCCACAATGGCCAGGCTCTGTCCACTGGTTGGTGCAGGTCTGCTGTTAAGTGGAGCAGTTGAGTGGATGGAATTCACCGATACAAGTGACATACTGCTTGTTGAAAAGAATGACCCCAACTGAGACAACGAAACAGGTATTGTCATGCCAGGCAATCCTTGGGAGGAAGGAGATGCAGCACCAACAGGAGAGAAGGAAGGATGGTTAGGAAGATCCATGGTTGACAATGGCCCTGATTCTACCCAAGCACGCAATGATGAATGTTGAAATTGAAGTGCTGGTGCAGCTGCATTTGACATGGGCAAGCCAGCCAAACCATTGGAGTATCTCAGTGAATGGTAAGAAGAGTGGCCTGAAAACCTCTGTGAGCATCCTGACATTGGACTAACATCCAGGGATGACTGCAAACAAGGCCTGGAATAGCCAGGAACAGCTCCACCACTAAAAATTCTTTCAAGCTTGATGTCTCCCTTCTGTTGTTTCTCATGTTTTGTATGCAAACTTGGATATGTCACTAATGGAGGAGCTAAGTTGGCAGATATGGGATTATAGAATTGCTCACCAGTCTGAAGTGGTCCATTGGTAGAAGGTGTGGCACACATTTCTTGAATGCATCCAAATGCCTGGTAGGAAGTTGTAGCTTTGCTAGCAGGTGGATCAACTCTCCCCATAGTGTTCATTGATGGCTCCAAGTGCAAAGATGAACCTGCAGGATTCATCACATCCTGCTGTGCTTGGTATGCAGCCAAAGCTTTTGATACTGGATCTGTGGCTTTTTCTGGGTCCACTCTCTTCTTCATCGTACTATGCCAGTGATTCTTAATTGAGTTGTCCGTGCTTCAAAATCAAAAGTGCATGGTATTGTACAGTCAGAAACAATTTTCTCCAAATCATGGACACCTAGGTGAAAGGCACAGTTTAGGAACTGAGATTGGAAGCTGAGTGGAGAGTATATGAAAATGAGTAAGGGAAAAAGACCTTACCGTCCTGGCAGAAGCTTGGCAATTTCCACCCATTTATTACCATAAAGCTGATGGGCACTGATCAAAGTCAGATCCTCATGTTCTGTCCAAGCTTCTCTCTTTATATCAGGGTTCAAATGATTGTGCCACCTGTTTCACAGACATGTGCAAGGAAGATGACAACAAGCTCAGTAAGGGGTGGAAGATAGGAAGTTTGATTTGGATTAGCTGCAAGGAGGCTCAAGGGCCCACAAGTGCTTCATAATTAAGGTTGCTTGACTACTTGCCTTTCTCGACATTGCTTTCCAATTCGGCCCGGCAAACCCTGAGCAATCATCGACCATTTTGTTGCCCCATGCTTGGCAACTAATTCTATAATGCGGTCATCTTCAAACTTGGTCCAGGCACCCTTGACCAGATCAGGGTTTAGTACCTTTTGCCAGCGATGGAGACATTGCACATCCGTTCTATCAGTGAAGAACTCCGCTGCAGGCCATATAGCATCCCAACTGTCAGTCCTGTAGCAGCTGTGCAACAACACAATGTGAACATTGCACAAACAAAATCATCTTTGTAAACAAGCAAAGAACTATTGAACAGTAGACACACATGGAATCAACAAGAGCTACAACTTAAGGACTTACCAATCTTTTTCCAATTTTTACCCTTCAGCAACTGCACAGCTCTTCGGAGTACCTCATCCTGATCAAAGAATTCCACAAAAATCACTTGTGAGTTCAGAGTGATTATATAGCCTTCAAGATGAAAACAAGGTGTTCCAAAGTGTCCTGTGATTTTGGGACCCATAACAACTCTACCACAATGTCATTGAAATCTAACTACAAGTTATAACCAAGCGATTGGGACCAGAAATTGCACCTCTTCTGGTGTCCAACCTCCCTTTGACGATCTTCGTGTTGGGCCACCGGTCCTTCTGTCATACAAACACAACTAAGGTCAAATATATTCGTTGAATAAACAAATAACCTGAACATCCAAACATTCACCGCAGAATCAAAAAGTGTTCAGGACTCCTGTTGAAGATCAACAATCTAGTTCAATGTACTCATATCCTTATTATGCCTTGGATTGTGGACACCCATATGCTCGTAATCCATTGTGATTCTGAATGTTCATGCCTTGTAACTTGCATCAATAGCTGCGCTGAAAAATGTAAGTGATGTGGTGCCATGTGTTTTTCCCCTGTTGCCCTTCGGAAGTCATGAAATGTGCACGAAGAGGGCACATTATAATGCACAGGAAAGATGTGCAAAAGCTGGAAAGAGAGATGCTAAGATCAGTGTACGTTCTTCCAGCAGGTACTTCGACCTCCTGACCTCCTGACAAAGGATTAAGAGCTTGAGATGTTCAAAGAACAATGTTATGATAATGCTAGTGTTTCTTCTCATGGGCCGCCCGCACGGTCCCGCAGTTCGCTTGCACTGGAAAGGAAGTTGAGAGCCAAAGAAAGAGAAACCTTCATTTGGATGATTCTTTTGCTTCCTAAACACAAGTGTACATACATACATACATACCCGTGAACAGGCGGCAAATGATCGCGAGATGCATCGTCGTCGGATTCAGCACCTGAAGAACAAGCGGACGATCGCTGCTGCATGTTCTCCGTGCTAGTGCAACTACCGTTTGTATTGCCTCGCGCATCCATGAAGCTCGTCGTCGGAAAGGAGGCTGTAGCACTAAGAGTCAAGCCAGGCACTCATTCTCTGCCTTCTTCGTCTTCTCCTTCTTCTGCTTCTTCAGGTCGCCGTCACCACGGCCAGCATCGTTCGTCCTCCTGCAGCCTGTTCCATTGACAATGCTCCAGGAGTTGCCGCATTGTGCAGCGGTCTACTGCATTTCCAGGGTTGTCAAACCATGACCACAGAGCTCAACGATGGATGGAGCAGCAGCTCCTTGGAAATCGAAAGTCCATGTCGATGGATGGTTACGTAAAATCGCAGAAGACTTTGCAGGTGGGAACGCAGCAGTTATCGAAACCATGCGGCAACCGCCTTTCTTAACAAGAGTTACAAGCTCTGCAATATTAACTTGAACTTCCTCGGCTGCCACATGAAATCACTACAACCACGACACTTTACAAAACCATGCCATAGGAAAACGGCACCGAATACAATTATCGCGTGTGGTACCTATACAATCTTGCTTCGACATTCAGTCAGGCCGCCGAATGCATGCTGCAGCAGCAGCACCTTCATCCAATCAACCATTCTTTCTAGAGCTCCAAAGAACCATGTACTACAAAACACAAAAAACAATGACGACGACGACGACGACTTGTTCTTCTTCTTCTTGTTCGGGAACAAATGTAGAGTTTCTGCTGCAAAGTTTCTCGACTGCTCCCCTTCAAAAACGCCATTTGACTTCTCCTTCAAAGAAGAAACAAAAAAGAAAACAATTCTCTTTCTTCTCCTCTCTCTCTCTCTCTCTCTCTCTCTCTCTTCTGATGCGTCTGGCACGCCAAACGCGCAGAGAATAAGCAGAGAGCAGAAAGCGACAAAGAGTAAAGGAAAAAACCGACACAAACAGAGAGGACCAAAAACAGGCAGGACGCAAATCATAAAAGAGAAGGGAAGGGAAGAAAGCGCATCGAATTGAGCCGTTGGATCTACACCCTAATTTGATCCGGACCGTAGGATTTTAGACACTAAGTTTTTTTTGGGGGGG
>Ga0209208_10001636_pt1 | contig 31748 bp, 31 predicted proteins | sample S1TSphfallax_3_FD_187694 | JGI IMG/M metagenome (GOLD analysis project Ga0209208, IMG submission 187694) | Host-associated microbial communities from peat moss isolated from Minnesota, USA - S1T2_Fd - Sphagnum fallax MG (SPAdes) (version 2) | ecosystem: Host-associated > Plants > Peat moss >...
TGCAGGCCCGTGTGAGTGAATAAGCTTGTCAATTCTTCCTAGTCCCATCCCGGAGCTCCAACACGCCCCTCTACCCCTCCAAGTGTTGTGAGCTAGGGAGCGCATCCCGACTCCTCCTTCTTCCGCTGTCTTTCACTTGGACTCACATTTGAGTCCTTCAAGGAGTTGGGAGTGCGTCACTATGGCTACAAGAATATATTTGTTTCATGTATATCTTCCTACTAGCTTAATTGGTCCCACAAAATCAAATCCCCATTTCATAAATGGTGATTTTGGAAAACTTGTCACCATCTTTATAAAACTTTGAGTTGCTAATCCTCTTGTTCTCTGACATGCATCATAGGATCTACAGTAATCATGCACATCTCTGTACATAGTTGGCCACCAATACCCAACATCCGATATCTTTTTTTGTGTTATTTTAATTACAATATGCCCTCTTGAAGGTCCTTCATGCAATTTTCTCATCACCATTTGTGCTTTTGTAGTTGTCAAACATCGTCACAATTTGTTACTTTGGCCCATTTTAATTTGCTTTTGTAGCATGAAAGGTTTTGCTCTCTTGACTAATCTTTCTTTTTTGCTACACTAATTACATGCCTTCAATCGGTCATGTTCCCAAAATTCTTTTACATCCTTCAACCATTCAAACTTTGTGTAAAACAAACTTGCATATGTGGTTTGATCAAACACACCTGTGGGTTTTATGACAATCTAGTAATCTTAACAATACATATGCAATTACATGAGTTTTTCCTGGCTTATACATGATTGTGAAATCATATTTTAGGAATAATAAAAACCATTTAACTATTATCCCTAAAACCTATGGTTTGTTGACTAAATAGACTGATGCCATATGATCCACATATAAGACAAACTTATTGCCCAACAAGTAATGTCTAAACTTGTGTAAAGCAAAAACCATTGCTAAAACTTCTCTTTTTGTTGTGCTATAATTTTGTTATGTTATGTTTAGAAGCCTAAAAGCATACATTATTGGTTGATCATTTTTCCCTTTACATTCTGAAACAACATAGCCCCCATAATTAACAAGGATGCATTTATATGAACATGAAACTCCACCTACCAATTTGGTGATATAAATATCGAGGCTTCAATATATTTATGTTTGATTGATTCCCAAGCCTTTGGACATTCCTCTGTCCAAAGAAAAGTTTGTGTCTTTCTAGTTAGTTTAATGATAGATGCCATAATAACAACAATTTTTTTATGAAACATCTATAAAACTATGCCATTCCATTGAAAACTTGAATATGTTGTGGATTTTTAGGCGATGGCATGTTTATATTGCTTATATTTTCTTTAGATTTGGTAGTTTCCCTTCTTTGAAAATAATAAAACCAAAATCATCTTAAAAAATACCATAAATGCACATTTGTTTAAATTCAAACTAATGCCATATTCTTTGCACTTTTGAAAACATAATACGCCCTTCTACAAATGACTCTCCATGTCATTATACATTATAAAATCATCTAGAAAGATCTTCATAAAATTGTCTAAATATTTTATGAATGTTTTGGTAATAGTTTTATGATATGTTGGAGGTTCATTTTTACCTCTAAACAACATCACCTTCCATATAAAAGCCCCCCAGTCTGTAACAAATGCAATCTTGTAGCTATCTTTTGGAGTTAGAGATTTGATTATATCTTGAATATTCATCTGAAAAGGAATGTGTTTCATACCATGTTACTGTGTTAAACATTTCATTTGTGAAAGGTAATGGGTATGGATCCTTATTTGTGGCTGCATTTAGTTTTTTGAAATCTACACACATTCTCAATTTGCCATTTCTTTTGAGTATTACTATTATGGGTGATAACCATGTAGCCTTTTCAACAAATTGAATGAATCCAGTTGTTAACAACTTATTTATATCTTGTTTGGTTGTTGTAGCATAATTTGGATTTAATTTGTACCTAGCTTGATGTGCAAATGGTCCAATAGTGTCCAATTCAATTTTGTGTTGTGCCAACTTTGGTGGAATCCTTTTTAGATATTTGTATGTCCATGCAAAAATATTTTTGAATTTCTTCAATAGTTGCTCCACTTTTAACACCTTGCCTGTTTTTAATTGTGCATTAATCTTCACCATCTATGGTTCTACATCAATTCCCAAATTGAGTTTCATCAATTGTTGATCTTTAATTAACATCCGTCTAGCTATCTATAATTCTTGTGCTTTGATTTTTGTTGGAGTTTCATCCACTATAACATTCCTTGGTTACTAATTGTAGTATTTTTTGGATACACCTTATCTTCCAAAGCTACTTTTGGTTCATATTTGTTGCCAACTATCTTTTTTTTGTGCTTTGTACTCCAAATTCTTGCTCTAAAATACAAGTATTCACATTTGTACCCATGATTTCCATATATGTGGTTTTCACAAATTGAATTGTTTCATGCAAACTAATTGTTCCTATTAAGAACAATTTTGGCTCTGTAGCAAAGATGATATCTTCTTTTTCATTTGTGATACCATTTTGATAATTGTAGCACAATAACACTTATGGTCTTCTTACTTCACCTCCCAAATGCTTGGTGATTGTAATTGTTTTAATTATCCCATTCCCTTGTATGGTAACAATGTTACTCCTCAAATCATGTGCCACTTTAGCATCCCTCAACCATGGTCTTCCCAACACACATGGAATAACTAAAATTTACCACACTATTTTGAAATATAATAAACATAGTTATGTAAGGAATGCCATGAACATATATTGTCAAATCTCTAATCAAACCCATTGGTTTTGTGATTGTTTGATCTACCATCCTTAGATTATATGGTGCATGTTTAGGCTTTGGAAATCCCAACCTTAATCTCAATTGTTCTGTAATAATATTAACTCCAGAACCTCCATCCAGCAATGCATCCTCTATTGTATTCTTCCTAATCTATACTTGGATAAAAACCATATGATTATTTATTGCTACAATAGTTGTTCCTACCTTTGGTATTGAAGAACGAACTTGATTTTCTATGGTTGCTCTACTTACATTCTAAGTTTTCTACGGTTTTAGTTTCTTCCATAAATATATTTTTAACTCATGAGCTATTTTAAGCAATTGTTGCAAGTTCAAAGTATAACTTGTTTTTAACATTTGTTTACTAATGTTTAGAAAAATCTCTTTTATTGTAATTAGTTTTTCTTGTGAATTCACTACCTCATGTATTGTTCCAAGATCCAACATATCCATTCCCATGTGATCTTGAAACCTGTAGGTGCATAGTGCATGATTTTAGGAGTGAAAGATTTTATCGCCTTTCACAATGGGTTGTATTGTAGAAGTAGCAAATGGTAGATTTGCTTCTCTCATTTTTTAGAGCATGGTAACCAAGGTGTCTAAATTTTGGGCATTCTTCAAGAGTTGGCATGTTGTGTTTAGTCTTTTTTGTTGTAATCCCAATGTTATGCATGAATATAATTTGGTTTTAGATCACCTTGGGGTATAAAATGGTCCTAGATACTTCCCCTCTTTAGTTTTTATATGAACTTGGGACTTTAAGTTTCTTGTAAGTTGTTTTGAAGAACTATAAGGCTTGTGAATTGCTACCATACTTTTTGACCACATCCATGATGGGTGGCCAAAAATTTGGTAGAAACTAGTTGGTGTATTCCCCTTTCTTTTCTGATGATGTTTAGTTCTTCCATGTTGTCCTCTTGCTTCTTCACTTGCCTCTTGCTAGATTACTTGGTTTGATACTAATTTTGCAATACATTTTTGTGGCCTACCTACTAGCTACTTTTCCTCATCCTTCAAACTAGTTTTGTATAGAACAATACATTCATGGAGAAGGTCTATCTCATGTTGTAATGCCAAATTTCTTTCCTCACTTGTTACTTTCTTGAAGGTAGAAGTAAGTGTGTTTTTAGCAACTTTTGGTTTCCCAATCTCTCATCAAGCATTGGACAATATCCTTACAAAATAAATTAAATATTTGGCACTAACTTGCTGAAATAGCCAAGGTACTACGACAATGGATACTAGTGTTGATGTTTCCATTTTGAATGCCATACATGGTTTATGTTTTAAGATAGGTGTTTGTTTTGTTACCACACCTTAAACTCCCAAACATGAGACCTTTTGCTACACTTTTGGCACCATTGGAAAGCCTTTAGCAAGGTGGTGCACATGTTTGTTGTTTCACAATTTTCAGACCAACAAATTGGGAACATATTATTGTCATTGTTTAAAGTTATCAAGAGGATATAGTGATGGCCTAAACAACAAGACAAAAGACTACAAACGGAAGGAAACACAACCGAAGCTGAAGAGCTGAAAAAGCAAAAAGATCAAATCCCAAGCAGAGTGTGGAACGATTGGGGATTTCGCCAAATGTTCTACATGCAGTATGCAAACAATATCCTTATAGCTACATACTACGTACTTTATTGGCCAAAACATGTGCGGACAAATTCAAGCTAAGCATTGCAACTACTACCCGACACTGAACTGCTGGTTGAAAATTGGCAATCGCCAAACCTTTTGCATGGGCTCGTCGCGCTCTTGTATGGTCCGGTGAGGCTTATCTATCCTACAGTTTAGCAACTATTTCCATTTTTGGGTTTACCACTTGCAATGCCAAATTTTTTTTCTTTTAGGTTTTCTTGTGTAACTTGTCTTACGGCTAAGGGTCTGGTGTATATATTTTGTATAAACCAAAAGTTTTTGAGTTTAGAGTGATTTTTGCCTCTGAAAATAAATAAAAAATAAAATTTCACAAGCTTCCTGGAATCAAGTGTGAAGATTATTATCAAAACTCTAATAGTAGATTGGTTTGCTCTCTTCCCATTTCCTTTGGACCTTAATACTTGGGGTAATCTGGTATTAGGCCAAGGATCTGCAAACAGCAGGGGAACCAGGCTGGTCTGGTCTGGTCTCCAATACCATCGTTGATACCATTGTTGATACCAGGTGTATGCCTAGTACACTACTAGACCAACACTGAAGTAATCAGTCCAATTAGGTCCCTGTAAGTGTTGGCAACAATGAAAGCAAAATTCTTGGCACCTAGATATCGACTTCTGTGTGGATTCAACAGCTTCTAGGTCTTTTAGAAGCTCAAATTCTTGAAAATAGTCAGAAAACAAGGCAGAACACATGATATGGGAGGGGCAGGGGTATGCTCTAATCAATCCTGGACACTGGAAGCTGGAATAGAAGACATACTTTCTGCACCCTGGAAGATGGAATAGAAGACTTACTTTCTGCACCCTGTAGCTCTGAGATCATCTTTTTGTCTCAGGATATAAAGATTTCACCAAGCAAAAGTGGGCCAGAGACTAGAGGGCACTGTGCTCCTGTTTCTGTATCTCCAAAGATCTAATTTCAAGCTGTCCAAGTCCACAACACAGGGACCACCCTAAAAAAGGCACCAGTACTTGAGGCTAGAGTCTTTGAGTCACATTGCTGCAGCTGGTTACTAATCCTTCTTAGTTGATTATCTTGCCTGTAAAGAACCACCAAATTTTTTGCTGTGTATTTTCTTGTCACTTCTCACACATAACCTTGCATGGGATCTTATGACCTGCATAACATCCCACTGACCAGTCAACAGGACCTTAGAAATTCATAAGTGTCCTGTTTTGAAAAAATAGGTGGTGCTTCTTTATGTGGGTGAAGGGTTTACCTTCCTGGATTTTCAGCGGCAGTACTCGGCCTGCTGGCCTTGCAACTGCTGCCTTAAATCCAGGAAGGGTCTAAATGTAGACCCTTCTTCTATACCAACAGAATTATAATACACCAGAGATACTTACTTGTCTCAGTTGTATCCTTACCTTCTCAAAAAATCTTTGTTCTGAACTGTAGTCCCCTTCTGCAGATAAACTAGGTTAGACATTTAACCAAATGGATGATCATCACCCTTTGCACACCAGAGGTTTTGGGTCTTGCAGTAGACTGTCTTTGCTGCAGAAGAGGAAATTCTCTATCACCAATCTTGCCTCAAATCTTCTTCATACAAAATTTGGGAAAATAGTCCTGCAAGATTTACTGCTAAATGGTCACCAACTTTGAGCAAGGAAGCAGGCCCTGCACTCATTCCAGTATCCACATACCACTGCATTAGGAAATCTAGCTCTCCACCATACAAACATTTAACAAAAGTGACAGCAGAAAGAAATTGAAGGAACATACTAACCCTAACTTTGGAATATAAGCCCTAAGTATTGGGGTAGGTGGAATGCTGCATGGTAAGCAGAGAACTCATCAGTGCTTAATGCTTTGATTAATGACAATTGGGTCTGGTAAGCAAAGAACCCATCGGTGCTCAATCCTTTGATTACCAACAATCTTGGTCTGCTGACTAAAACCATTAGGTCACAGACTCAAATTGAGATCTGAAGTGAAAACTTTACAATTGGACAAGGAGACAAACAGCAATAGAAACACAAACCAAGTGTCTAGTATGTTTGTCAATAGATATTGTACACCCTGGTCCTGTAACATGTCAGCATTCTACAAAAGCTCTACAGCAATTCCTTCTCTTCCTAAGCAGAGTCATGGACAGTGTACTACTCAATTTCAACTTAGTATTCAACATAGAAGAAATTTCTTCCCTTCAAATTTGAAGTTCACTACAACCCACAGAGCACTAATCAGGCCAAAAATAATTCATTCTCTATGTCACTCTTAACAGCTAAGAGCAACCCAAAATCCTGTTCTAATTTGTGGAATTTCCAATAGCAGCAGCAGTAGCATGGTTGAGGATAATGAGGTAGCACAGTGGATGCAGCTGACCTGCACACAGCTTTTTCCAGCACAATGATATTTCATTGCCAGTAGGGCAAGAAAAGTTGAGAAATACTCCAACACAGCTCATGCACCCAACCTCTTCTTCCATTCACATCAGCAAATGTATCTATGAAACAAGTGGAAACCGCTCTGAAACCTCAATGGACTTTGTTTTGCAAGATTTCTATGAGGAAGCCATGACTGCAGCATGCATGCATGATGTCCGAGAATTATATACTGTGGACATGGAATGGGTGTCTGACAGGCACATCTATTTGGTGTTTGCTAAAAGCAGACTTAATCAGCAATGGATGCCAGCTCTTCAACAATTTTATTCTGTGCCAAATACCTTCCTGCAAATGGCCAGCTGCCCACATATCCAGTCTGGATTCTGACTGAGTGGTGTCATAACCACTCTGTACTTCCAGCGATGGATACAAAAGTATTTGCTCTGTGGTGCTCACAATGCCACCACCACCATCATCATCATCAAAAACACTAGTGTTGCTCAAGGGTTAGTAGTGTACAGTGCAAAGGAACCTAGCATTTCTTCTACCAAGCCCTTTGAAACACAAGACATTATGTCAAGGTCTTTGTGGTCTGACAAGTACACAGCTCTCAATCAATCTGGTTGCCATACAAATTTTGCTGGAACTGACAAAATGATGATGGGAAATATACATTCATTCCACCTGTGGTCAGTCCATCTCTGTGACTCTCAACAATGTCTAAGAGTAAGCTAGTGTTTTCAGATTGCGGGTCTCACAGCTCCTCACCAAAATGCGTGATTAGAAGAAGAAGATGGGAACAGTGATGAGAGGGGTGTTGTTACTCCATGATCAAGGATGATGATGATGCAGGTCTCTGGTACGTTGGGATTTGAACAATCACGTGAGTTACCCACCCACCACATAATGCATTTGCTTCTCTTTTGAATGTCCCTTCATCATCATCATCCCTCAAAAACAAGCGGGATGGATTCATGCTTGGAATTTCTCCAAGCTGAGCACAACCCAAACTCCATGGCAATGCTCATTCTTCATCATTTTCCAGGATCATCATCATAATCAACAGTTACAAAATAGATTTGAGTGATAGAATCCAACACCTGAAACACAACTACAATCCCATACAATTTTCATTTTTTTTCTCTCTAGCACATGAGGAGTAGGAGGAGAAATACAAAGCTGCTGTACCCGAATCTTTCACTCCCCCTGGATGTTCAGCATGTTGTTCTTCTCCACCACCTTCACGGAGGAACGACGGTTGGCGTGGCTTTTGCCCCCAAAACCCAACCGCTCCACCGAGTGAGTAGAAAGAAAGAGAGCGAGAACCACCAGCACCAACCCGCAACAACAACAAGAAGATGATGATGATGATGATGATGATGATGAAGAGTACTGTTGTTTCCGCTGGAGCTTCTTGCATTACCAAGGTGTTCATCATGCTTGCAATTTTGGCCTTCACTCGCAACTGCCGCCGCAACATCATCATCATCCATTTCAACGATTATCACGCAACAACAACAACAACCGAAAGAAGCAGCAAGTCTTCTGTGAACTTAGTATTAGGATGTGACAACCGCCAGTTGCTTCTTCAAGATACACAACATTCCATCACCTTTGTTGTGCCTCCTGCGTTCAATCCACGATGGGATCTAATAAGATTTTCAGATGACCCAAAGGTATGTGAGCTGGGTATCTATGTCCTTTTTTCTGATGGGCACCTAGTGAAAAGAAAGGATGATGGGTCATGGGATCCTCTGCTGCATCTTACCAAGAATCAGTCAGATTCTGGGTACCTATGTTCTTTTTCTGATGGGTACCTAGCTAGTGAAGAGAAATGATGATGGGTCATGGGATTCTCTGATGCACCTTGCCAAGAATCTCAGTTAGAGACTGGGTACCAATCTATGTTCTTTTTTCTGATGGGTAGTACCTAGTGAAGAGAAAGGATGATGGGTCATTTGGTCCATACTTACTCTGAATTTTGTTTGACCTTCTTACACACTCAGGTTGTACTTATTTCAAACAATTTTGTGTTTGTGTTTGTGTGTGTGTTTTTTGGTTGTTCAAGAAGATTTGCATCAACAACATCAGCAGCAATTGAGCATTTGGACCCTTGGATCTCGTACCACAGGAGCATGGGTGTGGATTTTTTCTTCTTGTTTGTGGAGGGACAGGCTGCCTCTGCTCATAGCCATGCTACACTCGGAACATTTCATATTATGTTTTTTTGTGCAAGTCTTTCTTAAGATCCCCCCCACCCAACCTCTCTGTCTCTCTCTGTACCTTAGAATCATCTGCCAATAAGTGAACTCTGCTGTTGCTTCAGGAGAATGTGTCACTGGTTTGTTTTGTAGAGCGGTGAGCACTAAAGATGGAACATCAATTGGGCTTGGGACTTGCCAGGATGGCTTCAATAGAATCACCATCCCCACTCAGGTCTTTCATGCAAAAAAACTTGTTTTGTAGGAAATTGCAGGGAGTTACATTGCTTACCAAAAGCAAAATGCTCAAAGACAAGCAAACAGACAGGTTCATTTTACTCTAACTTTGGTTTCAGGCTTCACTTTGTTTATGGTTTCTCATTTTGGAGAAAAATCTCTTCTTCAAGGTTACTGTCCTGATCTGGTTTTCCTCTTGATGGGGATGATTTTCCCATCACCCCTATGATCTTGTCAGGCAGGGTCCTCAAGGTTGGTAGGTTTTAGCTGCCCCTTGGTTTCTGAATTTTATTTATTTTTGGGTTGTATTTCCTGTACTGTGAGTTATGTATACATTTTTTGATTTCATAAAATCCATCAGAGATTCAGTGTACTAACAATGGTGATGATCAAAGAGCTTGCTTGCTTGTAGGTAACAACCAGCCAGTTGTTGAGGGATGCGTGGATGACCAAATATTTGCACAAGCCCAGTAGCTATGAAAAGTTTGTGAAGACAGTTTTGAATATGGAAGCTGCTTTCATTTTTGCAAAGGTATGAAGCTGCCAAACACCACTGTACTCCTGATCCTCTCCTTCTCACACTCAGTTGCACATCCAGGTTCACCTGCCAACAATGTACTAGTGGTCTCATGCTTGCACTTGGAATGAATGGGAAAGTTGATTGTGTTCATTTTTAATACTGAACTTGGGTGGTGCACATTAGCTTTTCCTTCCAACATGTTTGCTGTTTGCAGATGTAACCCCCTTCCCTGCTTTTGTGGCTGTTTGATAGAACATTTTGCACAGGTGATGGATTTAAGCTTAGATCAGGAGAAGAAACCAGACTTTGAGTTCATGGACAAAGATGATATGCTCCTGCTTATGGACAAGTCTCCACATCAAAAGTCTGCAAACAGTAAGTAGTAGGTCACTGAAATGGTCTAATCTAAGGAAGGAGGTGCTGAGTGAAGGAAGGGGTGGGTGGGTGGGGGGATAGAGTGCAGACATACAGTGGATTATGACGATAGATGATGATGAGCTTCTGCATCCTACAGTTGGATCCACATACTCACATCACTCCTACAACCCATCCATCCCAACATTGATGGTCTCATCTTTCCCAATTATGTAACTGATCTCCCCTTTCCTTTTCCCCCTACCCACCCCCCAAAAAAATCTGCCTTCTTCTCCCCCTGAAGAAAGAAATCTTGTGCTACAAGCCATGCAAAGCTTCATGACAAGGTGTCAAACTCGGCAACTGTTATGTGTTTGGAGGCCATGGGCAAATATGTTGATATTCTTTCATGGCACATATTTTTCTTTGGACAGGAAAGCGTAATTGAGCACGATAATGCTGTGGAGCCATTCACAAAGGTCTGCTTTTGAGCTACAAATTATGTACCATTTGAGCAATCTCTTGTAGGAGGAATAGAAGCCAAACATCCACATACCCCCTACTTGTGGTGCTTGGTGAAACAGATATTATACATCAAATAGTTTTTGCTATGGGGCATGGAAAGAACGTGCCTTGACATTGAACTGGAGTTTGTTTTGGTTTCTGGCTAATGCTGCCCCAACTGTGATGCTAGGCATCACTCTTCAACAAATCAATCAGTCACATATCAAGGGATCACCTACTGAAAATGTACAGAAATGTAGTGCGCAACAATCCCTTGTTTTTTCTGAGCTACAGCGATGGTAGATCTGCTGCTCAGGTTCAACCAGGCCTTTGACCATTGGGTACTCAACAATGGAGCAACAACAACAACAAACCTTTCAAGTACTACTACATAACTTTTACCATATGTTTCAAGGCAGTAGTGGACAGCAACAATTGATGTCAAAATCTCTCTGAATCTCTCTGAATTCCTGGTTGTGAATTACACTGATGCTGATCAATGCTTCAATTTAATCAGTAGAACAATGCATAATATCAGATGCCCATACTTGATTTGCTTTGTCAAATTTACTGAGTGATGAGAATCAATGTGTGCAGCAGCAGATCAATAGGCACAATGGTAAAACTACAGGACTTAAAGGTCTCCAAAGATGTGCCTTCTGGCCGTGGAAATATTTGGCTTTGTTTGGTTGCAAGCCAGGAGGGTCATAACCTAAATCAACATCTGTCTGACATGAGGATTGCAGGTGGTTTTCAGAGCAGTGAAAATGGAAGAAGCTGCTGTATTACACTACCTGTACACCAGAATACCTGATTTGATTTCCTCTGTCAGGGTGCACTGTGGGTGCCATTATGCATCCAAATATGCCAGCAAATTCTTCATGAACAAATTTGAGCACTATGTAGTACACCAACCCCTTGTCTGCCATTCATTGTCAATTCACTGCTGCACTGCAACAGGAACCTCTGGGATCAAGTCTATATTACAGGAAGGAAACGGCAGTGAAAGAATGTGAGTGAATTAGGCAAAAAGGGTAAGAAGAAAGGTTTGCTAACTTATGGCCTGCCTGCCTGCTATTGAACTCCAAGCACCCAAAAGAGTTTTTCTAAGATGTACCTGAAGGCTGGTGTGGTGGAGTGGCAGGCTTACATTATGGCATCCACAGCATCCAACACCCATTTGCTTGACTGGTGTGAAATTCCCTTGCATATCTTCCTTGCCCAATGCTAGTATTTGCAAAGATTACAGAAATAGTTTCAGAGGCTTTTGGGTCTGCCAAATTTGACTTGGACTAAAGGCATCAGGCTTCATGCTCTTCTATCTAGTAGGATATATCTAATGTGAGCTTCATCCAGTCTATAGCTTTTCTGCTGCTTGACTTCCTCTTCAATAATGTCAACAGTGATTTTTATTCTGTGTTTGAGACTCTTGCAGGTTTTGAAAACATCTAGCATGGGATAAGCCAGAGGTAGTCCACAATCTCATAAAAAGTAGTGTCTTCGCTCAAATTCATGCACCTCAGGTGGGACCCGACCTCTCTTTTCAACTGACTTTCTACAACAACTGTTCCATTTGTTGCCAACTGCTTTCTTTTTCAAATGTGCTCACATCCTCTTTGTTTGTTACAAATACACATAAATGTTCTTGTGATGAAGGAATTTTTTTTTCAAGTGTTTCAATGACAGCAATTCTGAAGTTTCACCCTGCCATGTCATGGTTTTAAGGATCTGCTGTGCAATCTGGGAAGGCTATAGATGTGTGATTTTATCTACCATGAACCACAGTAGTCAGCAAATTCACAATTTCCACGAGTGATGAGGATGGGGAGGAAAAGATAGAGAAATAAAAAGTGAGTTATGTAGCACTTGATGGAATCATCAGCTTTTTTTGGGGGGAGAGGAGTTATGCATTTTGGATTTGGGAGATCTGGGAATGCAACACATAAAAAGAAAAGGAAACAAAAGTACACTCTATTGTATCTGTTGTGTAATGAAAAATAGATGGGAACTGTGTGGGCGGAGGAGACAGATTGTAATTCAAGGATTGAGGGAGACAGGTCAATTTCAAGATGCTTTGGAGAAAGGGATGAGGCCACTTGAAGACCCTGCCACTTGTCAAACGAAAACCAAATTGGTCAGCACAGATGGAGGTGAGCAATGAAAAAATTGTCACAAGTTTGTGTGGAGGGGTTGCTAACTTGCATTGTTAATGTGGGCTTTTAAAATTCATAAAGTTGACACATGTTCTAATATATGGTGTTGCTGACTATGAATCTCCATCAAAATCCATGCAAAAGATTCATGGGTGGTGGCGGCCCTTGTTCTCTGAATGTGGCAAGCAAAAAGTTCAGAACGATGTTCTTTCATTGACAACATTGGAATATACCGCTTCCAATTGTGCATTTTTAATCCATATCAAGGTATTGATCCTACATTCCAACCATTCAATTGAATCCAAATCAATGAATCTAGCCTACTTTCCTTGCATGCAAGATATAGAGAATGGGAAACATTTATTGAAGTGAAATATGAACAACATTGTGTAACGTTCAAACTTACCATGATTTGTCTTTAACAAATGTGAATTTCTTTTTTTTTAATGCATCCAATAACATCACAATCCTATGTGCTTTCCTTGCTAATACATAGCCTCCATTTGCAACAATGATCTTGTTAATGACTATCCCAACAAACAAACTTTTCTCATCATGATAGGAGCATGGACTAGATACTATGGCCTCTATTTTTACCATGGCTTATGTTGCTCCAAATAAATGAGCTCACATACTCTTACTCATGATCAAGAGCAACCATTCTTGTTTTCACAACAAAGATGCATTCCAAGCATATCACAAAACTTGTTAATAGAGAGCCTTGTTGGGTATTTTTTGTAAAACATTTAATTTTATGTAAGATTTATTTATAGCCAAAGTGGTTATTAGCCATTGGGAAGATGTAGAAAAAGTGGTGAACATCTTAGCCAAATCTAGCTATAAACCAAATATAAAGTACATATCTTTGATCATTCTTCTATATTTTGGCTACACATTTAAAACCAAGCATAGAAATATAGAGAATTTTACTAAATTTTCTCATTTTTTGTGATTGAAAACCTTAAAAATCACTTAATTTTAAAAAAATTCTTCTTGCTGAAAATTTTCCAATATTAAAACAAAGGTTGTTTAACATCTTTCTCTACTTCTCTTCATCATCCCTTCTAGTTTATATATTAATGTCCTGACTCATGTAGTTTGAAGATCACAATCCATTTCATGAATGAACTTCAACCCCACCTTTCACCCCCTTTCACATGGTTTTCACATGCTCCTCTTTGCATTCTTTTTTATGTACATTTGTGTTTAACTTGTTTTGTAGTTCTAGTCTCACACAACATCTTATTTTATTTCATATTTTTTGCAAGCTCTTCTCAATGATCCTTTTTCATGTGCATTTGTGTTGACTTGTTTTGTAGCTTTGGTCTCATGCAATGTAGTTTTTTTGCAAGTTTTGCTTAGCGCTCCTCTTTCATGTGCATTTACATTGACTTGTTTTGTAGTTCTAGTCTTGTGTAGCATCCTACTCCATTGCAATTTTTTTGCAAGTTTTGTTCAACTTTCTTCTTGTCTTGTTAGATTTCGTTTTGTCAATTCTATTTTCTTCCTCTTGCCAATTCACAATGAATGCAAGATGCAACTTGACACATTCTTATAATCAATTATGTTGCATTCTTGTCAAAGATCTTGTAGGAGGTAAATACTAAACATGTAAGGTGTTTTTGTAAATTTCAATACAATTGTTGAAGAAATCATTGAGAGTTTGATTTGGTTGTTACAACTCTACATGATTATCACATTGTCATTGCAATGAATAATCTTTTGGCAAATTTAGGCCATTAGGTGAAATCTAAGTCCACCACTTGGTTCTTGAGGTTTTTACTTGTTTAATGCAATATATGATGAGCGATGAATCGAAAGCTTTAAGATGACCAAGGATACATTGTTTTACATTGTTAATCAATTGAGGCATTTGATGGCAAAACAATACACAAAGTACATGAAATCAAATTCTATGGAAATCAAACTAACATGCATAATTTACAAATCAACATAGGGCATGAATTTTCTCATTTTCTATGAGTTATTTACTATGGGCAAATCAATAATGTCTATTGTGCTTCATGAGGTTGTTTTCACGATCAATAGAATGGTCAAAGATTTTATCTTGTGGCCATGTGGAGATGAAATGCAAGTGGTCATTGTGTGTTTCAAAGATCGGGGTGGGTTATTTTCTATGCAAGGTGCCATCAACAAGACACACATCTCCATGTAGCTAAACCCTTTGGGGCCCTTTCATTTGGATTATTACCACCACAAAACATGTGGTTACAACATTGTTGCACATGTGGTAATTGATTGCAACAAATATTTCACTAACTTGTTTATTGGTCTTCCTAACAATGTCAATGATTATAGGGTGTTGAAGAGGTCAACTTTGTACAAATGTGCACATTACCATGATCTTTTTAAACATACTAAAAGTTCATGTGTTCTTCCTCTTTACTTTTTCAGGGACAACAAATATCTTCTGATCTATTAGATTATGACACCATCAAAGGAAGAAGGGTAACATATGATTTTAAAATTATTGTATAACAATAAGCATAAACATGATAGGTCTATTGTTGATAACTTTTTTAACATATTAAAAAAAACATTTTGAAAGTTCATCAGGAAATTAGATTTACATGTGAAATTTGTGTTGACTATATTCACTTAATGTTGTTATAGAACCAAGCTAATCCTCAAGTTGAGATGTTAATGTGCATTTTTGAATTGGAAATTGAAAAAAATCCCTACAAAGTTTAAAATGTAGATGATCCGTTGGTCTTTCATAATATTGAAAGTTGAGAAAAACCTAGAGACATTTTGCAAAGGGAACTAAGTAATTATTTGGGCTTCAATGCAACTGCACATCAATTTAATACAAATATTTTATAAACCTTAAACCTTGACAATGTGCATCAAAGTTTGTTGTTTTGAATCAAATGTACCATTCTTATGACTATGTTGCATCAAAACTTGGTTATTATTCAACAATTGCACATTAGTAATATATGCACATCAATAATAAAAATTATTTCTAAATTGTTATTTTCATGCATTAAAATTTTGGTGTTTGAATCAAATCTACCATGTGTCACAACTAGATTGCATCAAAACCTAAAAAATATTGTTATTCAAAATGTGAGGATTTGCCACTTGTTCACATGTCAATGTTGATGTTTTTTTCTTCTATAGGTGTAGTTGATAATTGAATGTTTTTGAATAGCTCCTTGTGTGTCATTTGAATATTGTTGTTTAGATTGCCTTTGCCTCTTGCAAAATGCCAAGTTTAAAACATTTGATAACCCAACAATGGCATTCACCACACAAGTGTTTGTGCATTGTTCAAAAGTTTGATTCTTGCTTTAAAGTAGCTATATTGTTTATTGATCATGTGTTCGTGGGTTTTTCATCTTTTTGTTTTGATGTAACCCCATGTTTGCACTAACATTCAAATGTTCTTCTCAATAGCTTTTGTCATGTTTTTTTGAGTTAAAGAGTAAATTATTTTTACTTGTGTACTTCCAATTAATTGAACTATTATTCTTCCAATTCCCTTGTTTACCATCTTGGGTGTCTTTTGATTTTGTCCAAGGTTGGTGTGTGTAGGAATCTACTAAATTGTGGTAATGTGCAAGTAGGTAAATTGTTGCAATTTGTGGATGACTTTGTTAAATTTTGTGTAATTTAAATGATGTTGTATATTGTTCTCCTTCATTGATTGGTTCAAAAGAGACTAGTTTACCTAGAATCGTCGTTGGAATTCCAGCATTTGTAATAATCAACATGAACATGGACAACCCTCATTATTGATTGATTCATACCAGGTTTTGTTTTTTGAATTCTTGAATCATGGTTCAAATGTATTGCAAATGAACAAGGGTGTGGTTGTGTGATTCCTATACATCATCTCCATCAACCATGAATTCTTTAACATAAGGTGGTGTGAAAATAGGTTGAATTCCCATGAATTCTTTTATCAAGTTGTACATTCCACAATTGAACTTATGAGGCAAATAGAAAGTTCATTTCTTTAAAAGACTTAATGACCAATAATTTTCATTATGTTTAGTCCTTGTAATATATTCAAACATTTGTTTGAAGGTATGATAAATTGATTCCCACTTGTCTTTACATGTAAATCCATTCTGCAAATGCTAATAACAACTTGTGATCATTACTATTACTAATATTTTATTCCATTTCATAAAAGTTCTCTCAAAGTTGGGTAAAAATACACAAGGGCGGGCCAAAAATGGTGGATCCAAGACTATTTTGAAAATCCCTTTGCTTTATATTTTGAAAGAATTTTAAGTTGAAGGAATTGATTTTATTTTCAAATTGATTTAATGATGTTAAAATTAACATTTTCTTTTTTCCAAATCCAAGTTTAGGTCACCATTTGTAACTCCTTTAAAAATATTTTAATTAAAGATTAGTCTTGAAATTTTTTGATCTTAATATGAAAAAGGATTTTTTCCATTTTAAACTTTTAAATTTGAATATTATTCAATATATTCACTATATATATTATTTTATTTTATTTTATTTTTTGACCTTAAATGTGATTATTTTTCAAATTGTTATGTCTCAAAGTTTCAAACAAATTATGAAATAAAAATTCATATTCATATTTTGGTGGATTGGCAAAACTTTCCAATTAAAGTTCATCTAGAATTGATAATTCATTATTTTGCTATTTTTTTTCATCATTGAAAAAACTCATGTGTTAGCTTCACATAAATGAGTTTTTTTTTTTGGTGATATGCAAGAAAAGTTTAAAATTTTATGTAACAATGACTTAAAAACTACCATTTGGACAAACCATTTTTGTATAGTGTGGTTTACAACTATGTAATTACATAATCATTTCAAGCATCCACCTTATAACTATAGTTACAATGTATTCATCTTTTTTCATTTTGATCAAAACCATAATTTCTCCATGTTTCCAATTGGATTAGTGTGTTTTCTTTGACTAAACTTCAATGTTGGATTTAGAACTTGTAGTTGTTAATTTTTTATCTTTGAACTTCTTCTCTAGAGGACCAATTTCAATGTCCTTATGTTGTGGCATCCATGTAAACATTTGCAACATTCAAACAAAGTTGGATATTGAAAAGAAAAAGGTAAAACCTTGTAGATTGTTGAATGCCTCGAATGATTTCATAATTGCAAACTTGATTCATGTTCAAATTAACCTTGAATGTTGCTATGTAGATTGGAAAGCAATTCTTGTAGCATTCATATGGAGTTGGAGGTTGGAAAAGAAAATGTAAGACCTTGCAAATTGTTGAATGCCTTGAATGGTTTCATAATTGCAAACTTGATTCATGTTCAAATTACTTTTGAATGTTGTTTTCCAAATTAAAAACATGTGTTGTAACATTTAGAGATAGTTGGAGATTGGAAGGAGACTTGTTGATTACAATCTAATAGCTACATTGAGAGTTTTAGAATTGAAGAGGAAAATATTGATGAACAACTCCACATTCTTTTCGTAGACATTCAACATCTTGGTAGTCTTTTTCATAATTGTTAATTGTGTTGCTCCAAGAAATAGCGAAAATTGCTACAATTTTTGTACAATGTCTCTACCTAAATCTTTACATTGTATTTTTTTGAAATGATGTTTACATCTAAAATTTGAAACAAGAATTATTGTTGGAATACCTACGAATTGCCTTTGCATCCTTCTTTTACACCACTCTTGTGACATTGTTCATCACTCATCTTGTGATAAAGCTCTTGTGCTTCATCTACAACAATACTTCAAATTGTTGGGGGGGAGGGGGGTTGTGAGAAAGTGGGCTTGTGAGGTGCACAATGCTTTGTAGCATTGAATTGTGAAGTCCTTTGATGCAATTATCTATAACATTGGTCTATCATGAGTGAAATCTATATTTTGTGAAGGTTCAATTGTAACTAGCAAAATCACTAACCTAGACTTGCGACTGGCTACCACATTGGATTCCATATAAGCCTTGATGGCAGGTAGCTGCATATGTGAATCCACACTTTGATCATCAAATTGTGGCATTGACTTATCGAGGAGTTAGCATTAAGAATGAATAGTGCATAGTACATGCACAACAAACCACACTTCATCCAATTTGGGCAAGCATTAAACAGTAGCAACAAATTACATGTTCTACATACAGCTGAATCAAACACAAAATGGCCATAAGAATGCTGAAAGCAGGTCAAGTGTTGGGATCTATATGACTGGATAGCAAGAAGGTGATCACAGAGGGCTAGCATAAAGCAGATGGTAATCAGTCATCCACCGGCAATAACACTCTCCATGAACACCACCACCACAACAACAAAAACCTCAATGGGTAGTTGCACTTGCTACTGGACTCTAAACTGATTGACCAGTCTGGCCATGTCTTTTGTTCTTCCTCATGGCATGCAATGAAAAATTTTCAGACTCAAATGATGGGGGCGGGGTTGAAACCATCAAAACCTAGGAGTCAGCTGCAGGAAGCTATTTCAGCCCATTAAAATTTTATGTTGAAAGTCAGGTATCTTTTATGTAACTGGGCACGCAAAAACCGAATCTCTGACTCAAATGATATGTTTGAGAAAGGTAATGATGCCCACCTTCCGTCCATGGACCCCTTAATTTATGTCATAAGCCAATGGGAACTCATGTTCAGGCAATGAGAGTACATAGAGTGTCTGCTCTACTTCTGCAGAGTGTGATGCAAGCATCTACGTCCTGCAGGCTAATTGCTCCCGTAACTATTACTCCTCCTTCCTGAGTGTGTTCCATGATCATCCTGCAGCTCCCCATGCCCAATCAAGCTGATAGCTCTCTCTCATACGCTAACTTTAAGCAGCTCATTTTATTGTGGGGCTAGTATAGTCTGCTATCAATGGCTCCAAGTTCCAACTTCACGAGTATATATACAATATATATGTCTCTCTTCTACGTCACTTGATACTAGTCTTTGGTATTTTATTGTACAGAGTACAGAGCTATGTGCATGAGAGTTGTCTGGTTGTTGGTTGTGATTGTCGAACCAAAGGGTTTTGAGATCTGACTATTTTATTTGATGTACATTAGTACCTTGGCAGGCAACTTTGACACATGTCTGTCCAACAATTACTTTATTTATTTTGAACATTTTCATTTCGACAAATGAAAATGTTGTCCGAAGATTCAATACTTTTCCTCCATCAAATGTTGATCTTTGAATTTTTTTATTTTTTTTCTCATCAACATTTTTGAAAATAATATAATTAGCATTGAAGCTGCTAAGGTACTATGGTAACTGAGTCTGTTTGAGCATCTCCACCCACAGCTGTGAAATGGCTTTGTACACTATATTTTGGATCGACCATAGCAGCCAAACTCTGTTTGTGCCTGTAAACATGGCCCTACACAGTGCTGTCCATGAGAGCTAGTAAAAGGAAGTGAGTATTTTGTATAGGTGAAATTTACATTGTCTTGCACTTTATACTAGGTCCACTTTTTCATGTTACCGGATGAATATGGATGAATAATGAGGACTGTATGTTGGATGTGGTGAAAACAAATAGAGGTGCAAATAGGAAGTGTGCATGGACATGCTCTAACACCCGAGTGCTTCCTCTACTTACATTACACACAGCTCAAGATAAAAGTATTGTGTACTATGAGTTTTGTATAACTACTTAAAAACAGCCATTTTTTCTGTGCAAAATGAAAAAAATAAAAATGAAAAGAGAATATTTTGTCACATATTCTTTGATTTTGTGAGAAAGGGGGGGTGGAAGTTGGGGAGAGAATCACCAAATTTTAAGAAATAAATTGATTTTTTTTCCATATATTCCACTTTCATTTTAGAAGGGGGACATTTTTTTCTGTACCAGCACTTTACTTTTTGGACAGACAGGTTCTAGAAACCTGTCACCATTTAATACTAAATCCCTAGACTAGGGATGCCCACATATGACACACCATTAGAAATTAGAATTTTTTTTAAAAAAAAAAGAAAGAAGAAAAAAAAAAACAAAACTGCTTAAAAGTGGCGACTTTTTAAAAAGCTAGGGTGTACTTTTGGCCTTTTTGCTAAAAAAGAAAAGGAAAAAAAGGTACCTAATTGCTTTGCCCAGAGGACCTCAACTTGTCTAAAAAGGGCCTACAACCTGATTGGGGATCCAGTTCCAGATCCAGCAGGAGGCCACTTGTATGTTGTAGTTCCAATTCCAGTTCTACAGATCTTCTGGACCTCTAGAACTGGCCACCAGCAGAACAAAGCAGGTGGCCACAGCTACATGAACTATGTAGATTTCTAGATCCATGCAAGTTTGCCTTTTGTTGCAAGTGGAACTCTAACTGGACAATTTATGCAACTCCAAGGCTTTGAGCTATTGCTTCAGTTGGTTTACCCATTCTCCATTCAACCCAACACTTGAACCATGGCGATGTTAGAGAGAAAATCACACTATAGTGAATTTTGTGGATGTCAAAATTGTAATTTTGTTGAGGTTGACAAATATTGTTCCATAAAACCCAATCTATTATGAGGAATATAAGAAAGGGAGTCAAGTAAATCTTAATCCTTTGACATTTGAAATAATTCTACTAAAATCAATAATATTCCATCAAAAGTGGATTTTTACAATTGAGGCAAGTCATACATGTCAAGATCCATAATCATGATTTGTTTATAATGAAAATTGGATAATGCACTCAACTTTGGAACATAATACTTTCAAACATTTTTGGCATTCGTTTCCATGATCATCTTGAACACATTGGATTTGTACACATGAAGGTCAAATGCACCAAACACCTCACTCACCAATTGTTCAACATCCTCCATCTTCCTTAAGGATCAAAACACTCTTCACATGTGAAGGTAATAATCAAATATTCCATAAACATATTGTGTAACTTAGTTTGACAAAACTTGATTGCTTTCAATGACAAAGGCCGCATGTGCTACTTTGATTAAGTTTTTCATTGCATTTAAAATATGCATGATGCAAACAAGGCTTGTAATTGTGTCAACATCTCAACATTAACCAAGAATTCCAAGTGGAAGTAACATTTTAGTTTGTAGCATTGTCCAATATCATTTTCAAAAAAACAGTGAATGTTACTTGTACAACGTGTTGATTTGAATGGCCTTGACATAAAAATTGCTTAGCTAGTTAGTTTGAAATGCTTCTTTGGAAACTTAGGAAAGTATTTTTGCAACAATTATGAATTTATCTTAAGAAAAAAATGCACTATAGGTAAAATTGGGAACATATGAATAGCCAAGTTTGTTTAATGTGTCATGGAGTTGAGACCAATCACACAAAAGGATCAAATTGAAATTGGATTTGTGAAATAACACATGTGACAAACCCCCATCAAATAGGGAACAACAACAAATTGAAGTTTTTTTTCTTGTTGAACACCAAACATGGACATCCAGTTGGAGGAAGTTTTTTTCCTTGCTAAACACCAAACATGGACATCCAATTGGAGGAAGTTTTTTTGCTTGCTAAACACCAAACATGAACAACCAACTGGAGGGTAAAATCACGATAGAGTTGGACAAATATAACCTCATTTTTCACATGTAAATTTCTTATTTTGATAGAACTTCTCAAATTTCACCCTTAGAATATTATAAGCAACTTCATGCCTTCTCAAAGCTACATCTTGCCAACAAATGTCAAATAAACTTTGCACCTCATCAATGTCCCTAGAACATTGCCATTTATTATGAACTTTGAGCATAGTAATCATGCTACCCAAACATTTAAAATTTTTATACCAAATTTTAACATTCATTTATTAAAAGTTGATTTTAAATTTCAAGCTTGTTCCAAATCTATCACATTTTTTGTAACTAGAACCTATTTGACAAAAGAAGATTATTATGAATAACCCCATGCAATTGTGGGGAGAGGACTCCAAGGAGATAACTCAAGGGGAAATACATAAATCTTAGACTTAAACAAGACCTTGTGTAGGAACAACTTGCAAGATACAAATTTTTAAATCAAAGTTTAAACTAGGGTCTTGGAGGCTTTTTGTAGGCATCAACCACCCCTTCCATTTTCAATCATCAATGCACAATAAGATTTGAAAATTGACATTGAACAACGGAATCATTCATAATGCACAATGTGTTTGGCAAAACAAATGCAATACTCAAATATCCAACTTTCCTAAATTGAACAAATTTGAAACAAGATTGGGATTGCATACATGATGTGGTGTGATTTGTACTTGTGAGCAATGAGCTTTGTATGGCCATTAGAATGAATTTAAAAAAAAATTATGGATGGGAAGGACAAGTTTATTCAAAGGATCAAGTCGTACCGTCTTATAAGTTAAATCTTCTTGCTCATAAGTTACAAGTAAATTGTATTAATGTTGATCATCCTGTGAATATGGAACAATGGACATTGTCACCTTTTTTTGATGCAAGTGAATTATGAATCAAATTCAACCCTTTAACCTAAAACTTACTTCCTTAGTGAAATGAAGGACTAAGATGAAACACTTTGGCAATTTCAACAATCTTGATCATGCCAATCCAAGTGACTAGGTGGATATCATTGTCTTGACAATCCATTCACAAATATGCATTTGTAGCACAGTTCCTATCATCAAAGTGACAAAAATTTGACAAGTTAATATTTCCATGTTTGCCCATCTTTAAACACTTGTCATCCATTAAGTGATAACATGAGCAACTAATTTTTGCATATTTTCACATTGATGGAATTCCACAATTTTGCCACTTAAATTCCTTTGTGGAAATCATAGCATCATTGTCAAGATGAAAATTTGGTGAACTTTCACCCAAAAAAGTCTTTGTTCACAAGATAGGGCAAAATATAAAACATCAAAAAATATTTTAATATGTAATAATGTGACATAACAACAAACTTCTATTGCAAGCAAGAGCATTGGGAAAAATGGTCATCCACAACAATAGAAGGGGGGTAACGATCTTTCAAATTTTGGTGTTCCCATGTATTCCATATGGTTCTCAACATGCACCAATGAAGTTCCCACTATGTTCACCAAGTTGTTCCCAATAATATCACACTGTATTCCACATCATATGCCCAAAGATGTATATTTTATAATTTATATTTGAATAAAGGGGTCCATTCACAATCAAGGTATCAAAAAAGAGTGTCTAATCAAAAAATGATTGCAAAGGACAACTTTGGATTTTTGTTTGTCTTACATTATTATAATTGTAGTGGATTGTTGTATGCCAATAGATAAAATGATGTCTTTTTGAATTAATAAAAACATTTAAAAATAATTTGGATACTATGTTAATGTCCTTTTGAGTATTGTAAACTAAAAGAATCAAGTGTTTAAAGTGCATTTGAAAAAAGAAGTAATCAAAAGGAAGGCATAAAATCATACAATTGATTTCAATTTTTTTGTACAAAAACAATATGCCCCCTTCTATGAAAGTACATGTTCATTGGATGAACTTGATGAAAAACCAAATCATTCAAAAAATTCAAAACTTTGAAATTTTGAAGGAAAGAGCTGCAAGGCAAAATACTCATTTTTTAAACCATTTGATAAAAGAATAATGTTTAATGGGTTCAAAATGTCTAGCTTTAAATGCAAGTCACATGTGAAGGAAATAAACATACCAAAAAACATGTTTGATTGTCTATTGAAATTAATTTTGGGATTTTTTACATTTTTGGCATTAAGCTAAAATATTCATACACAATTATGTATGATTGTGAAAAATCACCTTTAACACATGAATTATCTTATATTGAACTATTCAATTTTTCTCACTTAAGTTTCTTTCATGTAAATGTTATTTGTAAAAAATAGCTTTAAAACATTCTTAAATCATGTTTTCCTTTCTTGGTATCCCAACTATGAATGGACCCAAAAGGCAACTACAATTATTTTATTTTGGGAGATTGCATAGTGTGAACAATGTTTTTTTATGGCTAACCAAAGACACCCATCATGAGAAAAAATAATTTGAACATGGGTGCACCCGCAACTCATTAACATGAATGGCACATAACCATTATTTGTCAAACCCCAATTCCAATGGGCACACCCACAAGATCTCACGAGGCCAGAGCCAACCAGGCCACTGTCATGCATTTTACCATTTCCTATATAGATTGTGTGACCCAGCATCAGCCAGTGCACCATCCAGAAACTTGTTGAGAATCAATTGTGGGTGAAACACAACTTGGTAACCAAGCCTCTGAACCCTCCTGCTTCCATCTCACATTACCTACATAACTGCTGTGCAAGTGGGTAACTATCAGAGATTATAGATAGGGACTATAACTGGTTACTATGAAGGTAGGTGAGTAGGTAAGGCACTTGGTGCCTACTAGGTGTGTAGATAGAGGTGGATCGTTACTACTTCCTAGTTAGAATGTCATGGTTTTCAGGTGGCATTTTCTGTCTCTTTAAAATCCCCTTACAAGGCATAATGGGCAGGTAGACTTCTTGGGTCTACCCCACCTAACCATCATTCAAAATCCACACATACCCATTGCACGGAAATTATGAAAATCATTACATTGTGGAATGCGCCCTGTATAGGCCATTGAGCTTATTTCGCTGTCCATTAGGAAATTAAATGGCTTGCCCAAGTTCCTCACATCCACATTACCTGGGCACAGCACCTTACCCAGCACAATGGCCTGTACATGGCAAGTTCCATAATTCAAAAACTTAGCTAACTATTGTTATTAGCTATTGGATAGGAATACAACTAAACGTGGTTTTACTGTGACGGCTTGTTTTGTGCATCTTTCTTTTGTCATACCCGGAGTTCCAGATGCTTGCGGATGCCAACACAGTCCACACAAGTAGATAGTGTAGGGAGCGCGTTTCTAGGGAGATCAGTGGAAGGAAAACTCGTGACTACTTGTTTCTATGATGATCTGATCATTGATGCGCGTCCTTCCCAAATTGCAGCACGTTGCAGCATCCTTCATCAGTCGGTGATAGACGTGCCAGGGGGGTAGTTTACTTACCTACAACAAAAATGACGCCCAAATTCATGACTGGTATGTGTAAGTTATACAAACAGAAATTATTATCTTGACCGAACATGATCAGGGCCCCCTATAGCCTTAAGAGCCCCGGCAATAAGAACATGCCCAACGTCCCTGTATTGTAAGTACTATTTGCACGAAGATTTGCAGAAAATCACTATGAGAGTGCTTGGGGCCTGGAAAAATGCACATCTTACCAGGGCCTTTGTAGAGCTCTAGTAACAGGAAATGACTATTTCTCATTGGCCAACTCCAATGATTGGCCCAGGTGGTGAGAGGTAAATAGTCTCTCACTTTGTACAGTCCATCTTTTCAGGTTCATGGGTGAGGATAGGGGAGAAACTAAACAGTGCGCACCGGATGTGCTAAATACTCATAGAGATCTGCTACCGTTGGGCATGCTCTAAGTAGCTTCGTGCCGCGCAGCAATGCATGTAGGCCTGCTGAACGGAATCTTCTTCACCACTGGTCGTGACTCGTGACTCGACATCGCAGATGCTAAAAAAGAAGAAGCAGAAGAAGAAGCATGTAAGAGTATATAATTTGGAAGCTGACAAGAATACAGACAGATGGTCGTGGATGCCTTTTGTACCTGTCGGTTGTCAGGAGACAAGCGGCACCAGGTTAACCACGTTTAGACGCCACTTTTTGTAAAAGTCTTAACACCGGCCGGCCGGTGTGTCAGACCTGGTGAATCAATCTCTACCGATCTGCCCTAATTGCGATCTTGCTTGCTTGCATGCTTGCAAGCTCTCTCATTTTGAATCAGCTCCTAGATTCAAGCCGACCGTGTGGCATTGGAACCACCACACGCTTATTAGACACTTGAGCAGCTTGTCATCACGTTAACAGTCTAGCCGCTAGCTAACTAGCGCCTTCCGGGCTACGGTGCTGAATTAGAAGTTTATTAGATGGGGAAGGGGGGGGGGTGTCTAGCCGGGTGTATGTAATAATTTTGAAGTAGCCTCGTTGAATGGGTTGTCTAAAACTGGATGCATATTTGATCTCATAGGAGTCATGCAGGCATGTAGACTAGACTAGACGGGCCGACTAGACGAAGACGTTCGATCCACACCACCGTGAGCTAGTCCATTTGTGGCAGCGGAATGGCGCCATCGTGCACCAGTACGTCAAGGCAACGCCAGGTCCCGACTGTTGCGGATCAGCCACTGGACGACTGCGGATCAGATCGGCGAGGTTTTCTCTTTTTAAATTTTTGTCTTAAAAAACTTATACTGTTTGTCCTTGAGGAGTCCCCTACTAATTGCCGGCCAGCTTTGTAAAAGTGCTCATTATTGGTAGTGCTGTTTGATCCATGGTGATGCAGTCAGGGTATGGTCTCTGAGAGAGAGCCCAGCTCGCAAAGTTCGTAGGGAGTGTTTATAACGTCCTGCTCCCCCATCTGATCGGCCCGCAACGTGGTAGTGGGGTATTCAGTTAGGCTGTAATTATCAACTCGGCATCAAATTGCTTCCTAATTATGTGACGGTTTAGCATCTATTCTTTCATCTTAAATTTGGAATTTTGGGCTTGTCTGAAAAACAAAAAAGTTATCAACATTATTGAAAGAAAAATCTTCTGAAGTGAAATCCAATTTATTAACACCACAACATTGTGCATGCTAATTACAAGCAATAAGCTAGCAGGGTGAACCAGCACCCCCTTTGGAACCTGCACCTTTTTGAGTGAGGCCTCTTATGAAGCCCAACAAATGTTAGATTTAAACTCAGAGACCCTAATAATTTAGTCTAAGCTTGGGATATTTCTAATGTTTAGAAATAAATTAAATGGATTTTGGGATTTTTACCATGGTACCAACGTGGGTGCTGGTTCACCCAAGGTGTAATAAGCTACAATATTATTAGATACCTTTAGTGTCCACGTATTTCTTGTGCAAATTGCCCTTCAAGCTAAGGGTCGATTTGCACTCAAGTGGTTAGACAATGGCCTATAAAATTTCATGGTGCCCCACTTTTTGCATGAGACCATGCTAATAAGTCCCATGAGCCATGGCTCAAAAGCCATTGTCCCTAACCTAAACTCTAGGAAACCTCATTAGTCGTAAGGGTCATAATTTTGTGTTTGGGGGCATGGATTAAGCCACCAAAAGATTCTTCTAACTTTTTAAAAGATCACTGAAATTTTAGTTCTCACTTTTTGGTTGCCATGGGCTGCCACAAGTCCCATTAGGCCAGCCTCTTTAAGGTATGACCCTACATTCAGAGTCCACATTAATCCACGTCATCCATGTAGGATTCCATTTGGTTTACACAGGCAATATGGACTACATGGACCAATGAGTGATTTTAAACTTCAATGGGCCATCGCCCAACTGGTTCCCTGCTGAGAAATCCACGTGACTTCTGAAACCATAGCTAATCATCATCATCACAACTAAACTCTGGCAACCGATTCTAAGATCTTCTTGAGGTTAGGAATGCCTTCATCTTCAATGGATATGTAAGTAGTTCATATCTATCTTGATGTCAATGTACCCTACACATCATCTACCCATGCTGTTCCCTATACACCCACTCACCCTATCTACCACACCCACATCAAGATAGATATCAAAAACATTTTACACAACCCTCCTGAATATGATCTACCAAATCATCATCACTTGCCAACAAAATGGTTTTGGATCTGCTAACATACCAGGTTTATGCAGTTGTTGTGCAATTTGTTATTTGTCTCATTTTGAGGGGAATTTTTTTTATAGTTGTGTCTATGATGATGAAGTATGTTTGGAAAATGCACCAGATATTGTTTCAGTTCTTGATAATTATTATGCACAATCATGCATAACCAGCTATCCCACTCTAGCACCTGCACCACATCTTCAGTAACTATAGTTCACCCAATGTTGTTGTAGCTCCATTGGCAAATGTGGATGACTTATGCCATGGCTTAAGTAGTCACTATTTGATTAAACATGTTTATTAAATGAACACAATTTCAATAGGAGAAACAAAAAGAAGATAAAAGAAGAAACTTGAATTGGACATACACTCAATACCTGTAACCAAAGCATAAAACATCTACATTGCAAATGATCAAGCGGGCTTTCAACAACTCCTTGATGGTGTCAAGGGAAGAGGATGTTTAAGTCCTCAATACAACATTGACATCACAAACAAAAAAATTGGCCTTGCCATTTTGAGCTCTTCCCTTGGCAAACAAATGTGAGCATCATCATCAAAATTCTTTTGAGTTCCTTGTCAACACTTGTGTTGCAACCATGTTATTTGCAAAAGTTAGTTGAAAAAATACCATGACCAAATAATTTTCAATGAATGCAAAAACAAACTTAAACCTATGTCAAATCACACGCATTTACAATAATGTAAAACATGGTCACAAGGTATTAAAAAAAAATTTGAATATGATTTTATTCCAAGCATGGAAACTTTGGACATGCACTATGAGAAATCATGTCTGTTGGAACCACATTGTCTTACAAATAAAGCTCCAAAACAACTACATTACAATTAGAACATGGAAATATGAACAATTGATAAATAAAATGTCACATTAGAAAATCAACAAGTTGTATGATACTTGAAATTTAGTTGTAAATGAACATTTATACAATGCAATGTACACATCATACATGTGGATGTAATCAATCATGTTTGACTTTTTGGTAAGTTACACTTTAGTTGTGAATGACTACTATGTTACAATTAGTGTAAATGCAGCACCTAATCAACAATTAATATACAACTTCGATACAAACAATCATGGCACATGTTTCACTGCTATTAAATATAACATTTGCAATTAGTTGTCAATTATGATTCCCATTGATACAACTAGTTATGTAACTATGTTGCCATTATAGAACTATTATTTTCCATTATTTTGTGATTATTGTTCAACTATTAATAAATTAATAACTAAAAAAATAATATTTAGTCTTTAATATTTGATAATAATTTTTTTTTCAATACCCTATTAACTATTTCTTTTTAAATAATATTTATTAGTTATTTTAAAATAATCAATCTAATTCGGACAATTAGTTTTTTAATTCACTAAAATAATTAATTTATAAATAAATAAATAAAAAATTTATTTATTAAATAAAAAATTCATAGAATTTTTATTTCAAATAATTAATCATCAGTAAAAAAATTCAAATAATCAATTATTTGATAATTGTGTGTTATACCCCAAATTCGTATTTAATATTTAGTAACAAATTATTCTAATTAATTTTGAAATATTAAACATCAATTAATAGATAATTTACTTGATTATTATGAATTAATTAATTGGACTAAATAACTAAGCATTAATATGAATTAATTATTCTAATTAATGTAATTATTTTGTTAATTAATTTAGATAATAAATGAAGAATTATTTGAATTCAGATAAATAAATATCAGAATTAAATTTCTAAATATTAATTATCGAAATTCACTAACTAGCTAGTTATCCGAATTAAAATAATTGATTTTGATGACTAGTTCAAATAATTAATTCAATTATTTAATATAAGATAATCCAAATAATTAAGTTTGAAAATCCATATGATAAATTATTCAAATTTTATCTAAATTCATATCATTAGTTTTTTGATAACTAACTAGCTAATCGTTTAAATTAGAATGATTAATTCAAAAAAAATTTAAAATGATTATTTTGATAATTAATTCACATGAAAATTTACAAAATAAAAAATAAACACAAGGAATGTGGAAAAAAAAATTTGTTGTAATCCAATTTGCAACTAATGTGCAACTAAAAGATTTAGCCCATCATTCTTACCTTGAATCTTATTTCATAAACTATATAAAGAAGGTTTTTTTTCTCGTATGCCCACATTAAAATACATGTGTTGATTTGGGATGAGCTCAAAAAAGTTTAACCCTAAAAACAAAACATAAAATAAAATAAAAATATTTTCATGGCTACTTTTCAATTCACCTACACTTCTATAGTCCTACCTACTTGCCTACCTAGGTAAGTAAGTAACTAGTCCTACTTTTTTACCTACCTACTTACCTATGTTTGTGTATTGACCTACTTAAATACTTAAATATATTTTTATTTGATTTTTTTCAAATTTCAATTAATATGCCACATGGAAAATTTTGAATGTGCAAGGTATCACAAGTTGGGACCATTATAAATGAATAATCATAATGGATTTTAGAGATCAATATTTCAAAAAATAAAATTCATTCAAAAATCCCCATAGTGCCACGTGTTAAATTTTGATGGATTGATGAAAAATGATGTCCACATAACATTACCATGGTAGTTGAAAATTAGTTGCATTAAAGTTACACAATAATTGTTCCTACATAATTGTAATTAAGTTGCATGAGTTGCATATGTATATGGTTTCACATATGATGTTATCACTTGTTTGATAACACTCATGCTTGTAAAAATACATTGAATTGCAAATGAGTTACAAATGGTCATTTTCTTGTAGTGACATGGAACAAAAAGAACAAGCTAAAAGGATAAGGTCATATTTAATATTTGTGTTGAACACAACCTGAAACATTTATGTGGCCCACTTTGCATGGAACCTTTTTAAACACCTTTCTAAATGTTCATTATGCATGAAAAGAGGATGGTGGTGGATTAAAAAACACATATTCAATGAAATGTGGATAGATTGAAATGAATGAATTTCATCCATGATGATGAATTAAATTAAATGGAATAATCCAAAAATTATAATTAATTATGAAAATGCTAATACATGTTTAATGTTTTACATTGGGTAGGCTACAAAATGTTATCAATGACATCACCTTCACTTATGGTGATGAATCCCATGAAAAGTGACCTTGGGCTTGCTTGTCTATATCATTGGTGGAATTCTTGCACCTTTTCAAGGGCATGTGAAAAATGCAAGTGGCTAGTTCCCATGTACATTCACTCACATTGTAGCCATACATAAAATAATTTAATTAAAGATGATAGAATTTTTAATCAAGAATTTCCTCCACTTCATATTTTTTCACCATTGGTTTCAATTAGTGAGCATGGTTTAAAACAATTTCCTAAGTTTTCGGATGCATGG
>Ga0209208_10001637_pt1 | contig 31742 bp, 25 predicted proteins | sample S1TSphfallax_3_FD_187694 | JGI IMG/M metagenome (GOLD analysis project Ga0209208, IMG submission 187694) | Host-associated microbial communities from peat moss isolated from Minnesota, USA - S1T2_Fd - Sphagnum fallax MG (SPAdes) (version 2) | ecosystem: Host-associated > Plants > Peat moss >...
CAAAGTAGCTCGGGCGGGTGCCATGGGTTGTCCGTTGCCTCCCCCAGATTGTGATGGTAAGGGGCGAGTGGTCTGAGAGTTTCCTCACCGAGGGGGAAGCTTCTATTTGCCCTCCTCTTTCTTCCACTGATTGGGAGACGAGGAACTTGTCGATTCGGGATATCACAGAGGCGGGTCCTTGCTGACCATTGTCGAATGTGTAGGATTTTTTGGAGAGCTTGTGAAAGCTATCCAATTCCCAGGCATCGGACAGCCCGAGCTTGAGGGTCATGGAGTGCCAGGCGGAGTACTCCCTTCTGGACCTCTGCCTCGTGTTGGTTGGGTTGATGGCTTCTTGGGGCTCTTGGTAGTTAAGGTCCCCTCCCAGGATGTAGTGGTCCCCCGTGAGATTTGCTTGCTCCACCTTGCGCCAGAGCTGTGCGCGGTCTGTGGAGAGAGTTGGCGCGTACACGTTGATGATGGTCAACGTTCCCTCGCCTGGGGGCTGAAGAGAGATGAACTGGGCTCGGCCCGCTTCTAGAATCCCGTGTTCCACAATGTAAGGAGCGATGGATTTGTTCACCAGGATTGCAGTGCCCGCCCTTGTCCTCTGAGAACGTCCCATTGGTATCCCTTCGTTCCAGAGTGCCTCCCCCTGCCAGAATTCTACTCCTCTGGCAGGGTTTTTCATGTCTAATTCCCCTAGATGGTGCTCCTGGATCAGCACAATTTGGGGAGGAGTTGCGAGAGAGCCGAGCCAGGCCTTGATTTGCTTGGGTTTGGCTTTGTTGCTCTTCATCCCTCTTACGTTGAGGGAAACTAAGGTAAGGGTCTTGTCCAACATAATTCAGCCTGCTTTGGGCAGCCGGGTGGCTAGTCGATCCCGGGAGGTTGGCTGAGATAGTTTGCGGGAGCGCGCTGTCCTCGCACTCCTCGTTGTGGTCCCCTTTCGCTGAGACCAGGGCGTCGATTTCTGGATCCATGAGGATTGTCATATCGAGTCTGGTGAGCCTTTTCTTCCTGGCTGCCTGTGGCGAAGCTTGAATGCTTGCCGAGGTGTTTCTAAGCTCTTGCCGGGTCGAGTCCACCTCGCCTGTCTTCTTGAGCAGGTTGTGCGCCGGTACTGTGAATGACACCTCATTGTTCAGGTTTTGGATTTGATCCAGAGCGATCCATTGTAGGTGTTTTCTTTTTTGAACACTTGCGCCACTGGGGCCTGTATGAATGTGTACCGTTTCCACTGGTAAGAACATCCCCACCAATAGACTATATCATTAAAATGAATGAAGAATACTGCACCTGGATGATTAACTGCCGGAGAGTGCAATTTAGAATGCATCCATGCGCGGAAAGAATGGACGGAATTCTCGAGGCGAGTTTCCGTCGACCACTGGACACAGAGAAAAGTGACGGTCCGAGCACCGGTCGACGACCGTAGGATGGAGAGCTTTCGGCGAAGAGAAAAATGTACACAGCAGTAAAAACCGCATGGGGGTTTCTCCCTCTGTGTTTGTCTCCCCGCCCTGTTTGCCGTCTGCATTGACACGAGAGAGAATTCATTGATGAGAGGTTGCTTCCAGTAGTCGATAAGTCGCATGGATCCCTTCGTCCGGGCTATGTTTAGTCTCCTAAATGTACGCTCGGGTCCGTCACAGACCGGGCCCGGCGTTAATCGGAGGGCGGAATTTCCTGTTCCCAGTTTGTGGGCAAAGCTATTGGAGGAAATTAGGTTAGGACATTCTAGCGCGGAACGGAGACCCGGGATAGCCAACGTCAAGAACAGGGTGACCGGGCCCGGCCCGGCACCCCCCACGGTGGGCGACTGACCGGCCCGACACTCTTTGGGGCCTGGGAAATTTTAGGATATGGTTTTCAGGACATGGTTTTCAGGACTTGGGATCTCAACTTTGGGGCCTGGGAAAGTTTAGGATATGGTTTTCAAGACATGGTTTTCAGGACTTGGGATCTCAACTTTGGGGCCTGTATTTTCACACTCACGGTTTCCAAGATCAAAACCTGAAAACTTTTAGGACGTAATTTCCAGGATGTGGGATCTCAACTTTGAGACCTGGATTTCACACAGGGGGCTTCACAGTGGCCGAAGCACCCACCTTTTGTTAGAAGTACCCACTAGTTCTATGAGATCTACTTTTGCACCCACTAGGTTCTATGAGATCTACTTTTGCACCCACTAGGTTCTATGAGATCTACTTTTGCACCCACTAGTTCTATGAGATCTACTTTTGAAATGAGTACAATGATTCACAATACTGCTCCTAAACTATTGATTCTTCAGTTATAAAATGTGCATCAATTTTGTGGTTGTATATGTGAAGACTCTACCTCATAACATACATAGAATTGACACACATCATCTTCCTTACCATTCACCATACAGCCTTCTAGCTAGTGCAATTAAATCTTTTTTGACAAATCACCATTGAGAAAATTGTGTCCGCACATCCATCTAATGTACTTCTGTACAACATTCCTGTTGGGAAGTTGGTCACATCCCCAAAGTGATTTGCTGCAAATGTCTGAGATAAGGAAGAGACCAGGCTCACTACATACATTAATAATAAATTTGTTCATGGAAAAACTTGCACCCGCAGACAAAGACTTGTACTTGCCACCCATAAAAGTCAGCAAGCTTCAGAAGAACTAGTTTTGTCACCTTCATCATTTCCCAGAACCAGCAGGCATAGTAGACTTCTGGTCATGCAGCAAATTCTGTACTTTGAGCTAGGACGTCTCCAGCAAGTGGGAGGAAGCCTCACAATGAGAAAGGATGTTGGGTGTAACAGATAAGACTTAGCAACAATAGATTGTGTACCCTGCCTCCCACACCTTCTGCAAAAGCATCTGGAACTGGCTACCCACCATTTGATAGTAAAGGTTGTTGTATATCACCTTCTTCCCCTCCAGAATTAGAGCTCTCTCGGACAGAAACCAATGTGAAGTTCTTTGGGACTGGGATCAATTTAACAAGTGCAGCAATTGGCAAGCTAACAAATCCAATAGACACTGTCATCAACCATTGCTCCTTGGTTAAGGGAACAGTGTTGGCAAACTTCCCCAGAAACTGGACCATAATGAACTGGAATACTACAGTGAACCCAACAATGAACAAGAAAATCTTATTGTTGAAGACGTGGCTGAACACATTGACCTTCTCCATATCTCGTGCATTCACCTCATTGAAGACCTGCAATGAATATCTAGCAAGTCAGAGTCAACACAAGATTGAAAACAACAGTCCAAAGTCAACATGAACACAATTTTTTTGCAAGACACTGTATTGTCATGCAGTATTGAGATGAAAACCTGGGAACAAGACCCATGACAGTCATCTGAAAGCAGGAAAGAAATACACACCTGGCAGAAAACGAAAGCATTGAAGATCATGGTATTCAACAACTCATCTTTATTATCATCATTCAGATGCAGAATCTCCTTTCCCATGTACTGCAAAACAGCGAGAACAGCCAACTGGTATACTGCTTGCCCAATAATGTTACGCCACATCACATTGCTGATGAAGTTATCATTGCGCCCCACTGGTTTTCTCTTCATCAACTCATCATAAGGACGTTCCGTCGCCAGCGCCAGTGCACCCAGTGTATCCATGATAAGATTCACCCAAAGTAGCTGCACCGCAGTGAGAGGTGCCGACCCTGTGCCCCGTCAAAACTCAGTAACTGTTGCTGTAATCAAGTTCAAGTCATTTCTCAAAATCTTGGGAACAAGCAAAAAGCACTTACCTGTGAGACAGGCAGAGGAGAAATTCAGTACGAGGGCCACAATGTTGACGGTAAGTTGGAATTGCACAAATTTTTGAATGTTGGTGTACACTGAGCGGCCCCACTTGGCTACTGTCACTATTGTTGAAAAGTTGTCATCCAAAATCACCACATCTGCACTCTCTTTTGCCACCTGATGCCTCCAACCAAACAGTTCTTTCAGAGTGGGGGTATTAACAGCCTTCACTACAGCAGGAGATTCAGAAGGATGATATGCAATTAACACCTAAGAGAAATATGAAATCCCAGGATTAGGAAGTAGTTTACCTCAGTACCAGCAATACCCATAGCCAATCCAATATCAGCTTTATGCAGTGCAGGGGCATCATTAGTGCCATCCCCGGTTACAGCAACCACCTCTCCCATCTTCTGGAGCATGCTTACCAAAGTATGCTTGTCTGTAGGTGAAGACCTTGCCAAGACCTGCAAGGAACAGGAAACTCCAACCCTCACATACTGACCAGCAAAACAAGGGAGAAGATAGTCATCCTGAAGCCTGATACTTCCTCTGTGGCTCCCTATAGTCAAAATGCAGCAGACAGGAAAGACAGATCATAAAACATGTTGGAAAAAAGGTCACAAAACCACCTACAGATCATGATGCATCACATGATCACCTTAAAAGAACTTGTGGTTCAAATTCCTAAAACAACCAACCCAGACACAATGGCAGTTACCAAGGTCACTAAAAGTCTGGGAACCTGGGGATTTCTGAGCCCTGATGGAGAGCCTTTAGGAAACCTCAAAGTAGTGCAGTTTTGGGGGGACACTTTAGAAGCCCAATTTTGAAAAGTCACAGCCCTGAGGTTGAGGGGACTCTTTCAATCACACATAATGGCTGACATTACATTACTCTTCAAGAACACCAAAAGAAGACAGGTCATCTGGCTGCTTTTTTAACCTGTAATTTTTTGATGCATTCCTTCATTGACTCATAGGATAGATTGCGAAACACCGGACCCTCGATAACTGTTCCATCTTTTGTGTATATGCCACACTCCTGGGCAATGGCCACAGCTGTGTTCAAGTTGTCACCAGTTACCATGCGCACCTGGATACCTGCTTCATGGCAAAGCCTGACAGCATCTTTCACCTCTGGGCGCAACGGATCCTTAATCCCCACAATAGCTGCCAATATAAAGCCCTTATCAGGAATTGGCTCATGGCTGCCAGGAATCCTGTCGACCTTCCTAAACGCCAAACACAGTGTTCGTAAAGCCTTATCTGCAAACATCCTTATAACTCCCTTGAGATGCTTGACTTTTTGTTCATCCAACTCCACCACACTACCATTTGCATCAAAAGTCTGATCACATAATCCTAACACTATCTCTGAGGCCCCTTTCCAGTGGGCAATTAAGTCACCATTCTCATGTTTCACAACAGCTCCCATCCTCTTCCTAGTGGAATTGAATGGCTCCATTTTCACCACCTCACAACCAGAGCAAACTTCCTGGAAATTTCCACCCAACCCCAGACCAAACCTTAAAATTGCAGTCTCTGTAGGACTGCCAAGAAGAGATGGAGGTGAACCATCATTGTTATCCCAAACATCTGCAGTACAATTCATGAAAGCTCCATCTAAAAGTGCACCTAGAAGCTCGATTGGCAAGTCCACCTTCGCGTCCCTGACCTCATGAACTGATCCTGCAGCCCATGCCTTTACAACAGTCATCTCATTTGAGGTCAATGTCCCTGTCTTGTCAGTACAGATGGTGGTAGCTGACCCCATGGTCTCACAGGCTGACAAATGACGCACCAATGCCTTATCATCCATCATCTTTGTCATTGCAAATGCAAGGGTAAGGGTAACTGCCAGTGGGAGGCCTTCAGGGATAGCCACAACTATTATAGTTACAGCTATTGCAAAATAGTTCACAATTGTTACAGCATCTTCTGATGACCAATCATTCAACGACTGTTTTGCATATAAAAACCTCCCTAATAGCACCAAGAACGTGAGTACTGCAAAACCCAGGCCAATCTTGCCAATCAGAGTTGCCACTCCACTGAGCTTCACTTGCAATGGTGTTTCATCATCACCACCATCACCAAGAGTAGCCATTAGACGTCCCCACTCTGTGTTCATTCCAACCCCTGTCACAAGCATCTTACAATTGCCATCTTGCACCTTTGTTCCAGACCAAAGAAAGGGATGGTGTTCATCTTTAGTCTTTGTGTGAGTCTCTCCGGTCATGCTGGATTCGTCAATCATCAGAGTGAAGCCAGAGATGTAAAGCCCATCAGCAGGAAGTTGGTCACCAGTTTTCACATAAACAATATCACCCACCAACAAGTCAAATATGGAGATCTTCTGTCTGTGTTCATCTCGAACAACCTCTATAAAGATCTTCTTCTTTTCCTTGTCTAGGTCACAGAACTGGAGGGATTGCCTGTAATCACTTGTGGCAGTAACAAAGACAACAAGAAGGATACTGAAAGCAATTCCAGCTCCATCATACCACCCCTCCCTCCAGCCCTCAGTGACAATGCCAATCACAAGGGACACAACTGCACAAAGTGCAAGGATCATGAGGGTCAAATCTTGCATTGAGTCCCATACAAACATCCAAAAACCTTTTGCTGGCGCCTCTATATATGTGTTAGTTCCAAAAGCCTTACGCCTGTTGTCCAGATTACTGCTGTACAGACCCTTATCCACAGAGGTTTGCAGCTTCTCTACTAAGCCATGGACTCCATTGTGATGTGCAAGAGCAACCATGTTCTGCTGTCCCACCAGCTCTGCAAGCTCTGTGACTTTGACATTGAAGCCATATGCAGGAGGCTCTGTGACTTCGATATTGACATTGCCGAGATCTTCCCCTAGTTCTATAAATACAGCCAACCAAAACAAAACAAAAGGGGACAGAGGAAATCACCTATTTGCTCCTGGAAAGGTGATAACATTCAGGATTCGTAAACAGAAGTTCAAGAAATTTCTACACAAAGCTGCTTCTTCTTCTTCTTCTGCCACAAAGGTTTTACAATGGCAACTTGAGACATTACGGCTACAATGTGCCAAAAACTGTTTTGCTTACCAGTAAACCGATGAGCTGCTCTGATAACGGTCATTGAAAGCTTTAATTTACGCCGCTGCGAGCACACATAACAGGGCATATACCAGATCAACACACATAACAGGACATATACCAGATCAAATGTTTCTCTTTTCTTGAACAGGAAAATACCACAACAAGAGGCAACAAAAAGAGGGGAGTGTGTGGTGGAGGAGGCGGGAAGAAGGGGGAGGGGAGGATTAGGGTTATTAGTACCTGACGTTCTTCTTCTAATGCTCTTCTGTTGTCGAGGTTAGCAACATATCGAAAGCGGCGTGCGGCGTTCACCACAAGGGCAGTCTTACGCCAGTTCCCTAGAACTTCAGCAGTTGCTCCCTTGTTAGGAACCACAAACTTTTCCATTGAAGCGTGGTGTTCTAGACGGTCACAGCAACAGAAAAGACGCCGCACTGATGATAACAAGTTTTCCATGGAGAAGAAGCCTTCAAACTCCCATCAAGCATCATACCACTCACTATGTGATACAACAGAAAAACAGCAGCAGCAGAAGAATGGCTCAACACAAACCCCGAAAACAAGAACAATTTTTGCAACAACGAAGTTCCCCGAAGTCCCATGACGTCCTGACTCTCCAGTCTTCAAATTTGCTGACACTTCCGCAAGACTCAGAAATAATAAGGTATTTTCTTTTTTTTGGGGTGTCGACTTAGATATATCTTTAAGAAAAATAATCAGGGCTGTACTTTTGTACTATTTTTGTACGACTTACAAAACCAGTTACTGTGGCACCCTAGTGCCCAATTATTTATTTATTTATTTATTAAAACGCATTTTGGCAATACAGTATCAAGAGGTTTGGCTCACATTTTAAAAATATTTGATGCTTTTCACATGTGTGAGGATGTCTATCATTTTTTTATCCACTTATATACACAAAAATTCATGTGTTAGATTTTTTAAATTCTTGTTTACATTTGTCTGTATGGATTATGTAACCGGCTCAAGCATGTTGGTTATGGTAAAAAGTCGAGCCATTTGAGTAACAGACTTTTTCATGTGCCTCAACTTTTCCTCGTAACCAGCCTGCTCAAGCTGTGTTATGAGACATAACCAATGAGCCATAAAATGTCACCGAACCAACATAGTGGACGGGTAGGTTTTTACGTGCCCATAACCTGTGAATATGCCAACGGCCCGATTTGAGCTTGTAGTCATTATCTTCATAATTGCGCTGTACCCATCTGGTTGACCCAGTCCTGAGAGGATACAACTTGTAACCCACCAGCTTTGAATGAATGTGATGACACCATGTCACCGAAAACCCCCCATGAACCAGTTATGTTTTCTTATTCTTGTTTGTCTTTGATAAGTTTCAAATGTCGTATGATGCATGGAGGATTTGTGTTGTTGACATTGGATGAGAGCTTCAACAATGATTATTCAATGAAATGTGTTTTTGAAACATTCTTATGGTATATTGACATTTACACAATGATATCCATCTAACATCCCATTCTCTACTGAAGTTGAAGGCCATATTATTGACCAAACAAAGTGTGTACAATTGTGATGATTTTTTTATTAAAAAAAAAGGCTAATGATCGCATCTTATGTTGCTGACATAATAAATGTTCAAGGCTATAGGAGGGAAGGAATCAGTGTTGGGCAGTTTTTTGAAAAACTAGGTAATAATTCACAGTTTTGGTTCTAATTAATTATACATACCCTATTCTGACCTTCACCTCTAATCAAATACCCAGATTTAAACCTTGCCCTAAGACCCACCCTTATATTAGATCTAGGTTCAACCCCAAAACTAGATGATCATCAATTCCATAAAATTTCAATGATCTTACATCAGTGAGTGTTTTCTGAAATTTTAGACTTTCAGTTCTTTTTCCTAACCCTAAGGTTTAAGGTTTTGCAAACTTGTGAGGCATGTCACATCCATCGTTCCTTCAACAATTTGCTTTCTTCTTTTGCATGACAATGAGTTCTATTGTTTTTCTAGCGCTAAGGTTTCAGTTCTTGGTTATTTTTGCTGCAAATTGCATTCCATTAGCACCTTATGTTTGTGATGGTTGCTATGAGCAAAATGAGTGGCATTGTTAAGGTTTTTATTTCATTACCATTATCAGGTTCTTACTAATTTCATCATTGTTATTTTTGTTTTACATCACAAACGCACACCCAAAATCTTTAATAAATTCAAATTTAAGTCCAAGGTGAACACCACGGAAGAATGAGGAGTTGGGGTACACTCCCTGATTCACAACATTTTAAGGGTAGAAAGACATGTTGGATTTTTGAAATAAAAACTAAGAAGAATGACAAGTAAATCAATTACTCATATAGACCTGCACAAACCAAATAACAAATTGGTTAATGCATAGTTCGAGCACTTTTGATGCATGAACGAACCATAAGCAAACATGGACTCACCACAGCCCAAACTTGGGGGAAGCCACCAACTTCCCCTTATAATATTCTCTATACCTAGCCACAGGACCAGCACCCAAATGTCATTTTGTCCCGGGATTCCCAAGTTGGAGTTTCAAAATCCCTAAATTGAGACTCTCGCAACTTTGGAAGCCCATAACTTTGTGTGAAGACTTTTGATTAAGGCGAGGTTTAAAGCAAAGTTGTAGCCCTCGTCCAGATCTTTTCAAAGATATGTGGCACACAAGGAAATTAAGGAAATTCTTGAATTTTAGTGGTTGGGAGTCAAATTGCCAATTTGACTCCCAACCTTTCTTTTGACCATAACTTATGTTATTGAATGCTCAAATGGGTCATGTGATCTCATTTTAAACATTTACATTCTAAGAACTTTCTAATGATATAAATAACTTTTTAATCCAATGAGTTTTGACCCCTAAAATTGCACTCTAATAATTTAAGAGTCCATTGGGATTCTAACTCCCAAAGTGGGAGCTCACTTAAGAGTGTGAAGGTTCATTCTTTCACACTTTCCTAAATTCCCAAGAACATGAAATGTGACCTTACATTTACCTTTTAAGTGAAACCTTTTACCAATTAAGTTTGGCATCCTTCCCCCTCTCAATGCTTCTTGATCTATGCATGTTGAACTTTAGGAAAACCTTCATTCACCTTTCGCTTTGCAATATTACTATGGGTACAAAGCACTTATAAAAGTACATTTTCAAAACGTGGAGCTGGATTTAGCTACTACCTTACACTTCACCTTTTAGAATGAAGTTGTAAACCATAAACAAGTTTAGAATCAAAATTATGTATGTTTGTTACATAGCTATGAAAATCTAAGTTTTTGTTTACACAAATATCTTTTCACCTTTCTATTTTCTATGTATAACTATTATGTCACACCATTTTTTTATCATGGATTTCATACGTTTATAATTATGTCAAAACCTTCAAAGATTAAAATTTCAATTCTTTTCACAATTCTATTCCATGAAACTTTGCATTTATACAACAATTTGTTCTTATTTACTGAAGGTGTTTTCAAAGGTCCCATACACCCACTTATATATACTAAGCAAAAGGAAACTAAACAAAAATATTTTAAAGTCTTACACATCACATTAAACATGCACATTAATTTCTGCAAAAACTTTTCTAATGAGTCATCATTCTTGAATCATGCATATTAATGTGGGTAAAAACTTTGCTCATAAATTATCATGTACATTAATTAAATTTATAACCAATTGATGATGACTTACTAAACCATTATTAAATAATAAAAACCCAATCACAAAATAAATTATCAAATTTAACCCTTAGATAGTTACATAAGAATTAACCTTTTTATATCAAGTTACAAGGCCTCTTAATGGCTATCTTTGATTCCTTATATGTTAAATAGTTTGAAATTTTTTATCATAGTGAAATTGGGAAGAGTGAATGTTTGATTCACACAAGATGAGAATTGAAAGATTGCATGTGAAGAAGGTTGTAAAGTGTAAGGTAATGCCCCCACTTGAGGGCTTTGCCTGTATAAAATAAAAACTGCGACATTTATTTTTTAATTTTTTTTACTGTGATACTCGTCAGATATACTTCTGGTACATGGCGGGTATCACAGTAAAGAGGTTTTAACACGGGCATTTCGAAAATGAAATGCCCACCCCAAAAATGGAAAGTGCTTGGTCATTGAGAAGGCGTTATAGTGGTTGGTAACGCAGCCTCCCAATAATACACTGGGAAATTCATAGAAAGAAAAAGGCACGTTAGGAAAAAGACAAAAGTTGTACTGTTGTAGTCGCACCAATTTGGGGAGACATAATTGTAAACGAGGGGAAGTTTCTTGTTGGGTTCTGATTTGAGAATTGTTCCACCCTAACACAAAATAAGGGTCTCCCAGTTGGAATTTAACATCTCCCAAGCTACTAAATAAAGCCAATTAGATTATGGTCGGTTGTACAATTTTTTGTTAAATGTTTCCATTTTTTGACAAATACATTGAGAAAATTTTGAATTTTTTCTTGGTTTTTCAAGTGTAAATTTGATTAATTTTTCTACTGTTGGATCAAATTTTGCCAAAATCTTGATACCAAAAAAAGCCAGACCTGGGGACCTGGGGGGGAGGGGAAACCCAGAGGGAAAGGCGGCGGCAGCTGCATCGCAAAAATCGAAATCAAAGACATACAAAGGAGGGAAGGAATCACGAGCTGATCGTGTCCTTGTCAGGCTCGAAAATCTTCCTATGAAGCCAAACAGTATTAAAAGCTAGCCTGAAGAGTAGAGTCTCCAGTAGATCTTAAAGTACTGATGGTGTGTCAAGTAACCATCCAGACCTTCACGGTGAAGGTCCAGGCCTGCTGAAAATTCTCATCTTGGCTCCTCAAAGTGTTTCCTACATCTCTCAGCCCAAATATAATATAATAAAAAGGATTTCCCCAAGGAAGGCGAGTCACAGTGACCCCACGCCCCGCCCAGACTTCCCCAGTGAACCAGCACTCACCAGTATATCATCCACTGGATGCCTGTCACGACTCCATTGCGAATGAATGAAACCTAATATTTGGTTTCACCACGTGAAAGAAGGCCAGGGTGAACTAACACCCCCCACCCTTTGTATTTGGTCACTTCACCTTTTTGAATGAGGCCTCCTAGTGACCATATGAAGCCCAAAAACATGTTAGTTATTTTTGTTTTCTGTTTGCAATGGATTTTTAGATGAGTTGAGTATCAAATACCCACCTTGGAAACAACTTCATATAATAAAGTTGTGCGTAAAGTCACGAACAGACGACACTGGAACCCTTGTTTGATCACATAGGGGATGAGATTTCAAAAACCCAGGAAAAAATTTAGTAGACTGGGCGTCAACCGGGTATGATTAGCCCCAAATTCGGTGCTAAACTGAGTTCGCAGTGTCTTTTTTTTTGAATGAACGTGTTCAACCAATCACTGCTGCTATGTGTACTATAACTGTTCGCGAGCCTCGTGCATTTAATCCTGAGTCTCATGGGTTCTTTTTCCCTGAAGGATGGTGGGTTTGGGTTTTTATAGTGGTCATGATTTTTATTATTATTATTTTTTGGGGGGTGGGTGGGGTTCTAGGGGTCCGATAGGTGTGTAGGGGGAGAGGGTACGGGGCCAGAAAGGGCTTGTTTTTTTTTCCCACAGCAGGTGGGTTCGAGTCGCAAAATATTTATTTTTGGTTGTTGGAGGTTTAGGGGATACTTGGATTTCTCCTGAATTTTGGATTTTTTAGTAATTGGGTCGGGGTTTATGTTTTACTTTTAGAGTTTAGGTTTATGGGGTTGACAGAGCTTTTCATTTAGTGTCCTTATGCTATGTAAGTGGGAGGGATCCCATTTTGGACTCTCTTTTTTCAATCTCATTTCACTTGTAAGTTTTAAGCCCTGCATTTCATTTGGAAGTGTTCAGCAGTTTGAAATTTTTAAAGGGTTATTAGGAGTCTTATTTCATTTTTCGTTGTGGAGGTTCATGCCACTTGCCATTTATGGAGTTTATTTTATCACATCTTGACTCGAGCTCCACTAGCATCAACAGGAGTTGCTTGAAGAAATTGTGGCAAATGATTCAATTGCAATGCAAGTTGCAATTGCTTGTTTCAACACTTGAGAATATTTCACATCAACAAAGCTTCAGAAAAAAAGTGGACAATTGGAAAGCAGACAATTGGTCAGCCTTGGTTGTTGTGTGAGACATCCTAAACGACCATGTGGGCCACACCATGTTTATTTAAAACTCTCACCAACTTCACTCTAAAAGAATTTGAAAAATTGATCCCAACCATTATTAGCCATGCAAGCTCCACAAGGGAGCCACATCTCAATTTTAGGTGACCACCCAAGTTGCCCCATAACAATGTTTACTTAATTTCATCTTGTACATAAAATTTGATAATGTGATTAAATACAATGTTTTCATATGAAGTTGAAACAAGAGTGCAATAAATGATGATGACATATTTATTGCATTTTGCATCAATTTTTCCATTGTTTGTGAGCTTTGGTGAGCCATTATTAAAAAGTGATGGGTTTTGATGACATAAATTCCACAATTCTAACACTGCATTGGATTTATTGTGAGTTGTTCATATGTTTGGATTTCAAGTACTTAAAGTCATATCATGATATCAATATTTTTCACCAATTGAACATTCACAAGTCACAGTATCAGTATTTTGTTCACACAAATGAATATTTTCAATATTTATTGGGTGACCCTAGTTACATGGCCTTTGATTGAAGAAACATTATAAATTTATTTGAAATTGACCCCTAAACATTTATAAAATTAATTCCATTTCATGTTATGATTATATTGATGCATGTCAAGTGCAATTCCCTTGTTGTGGATGTTTTAAAGTACCAAATTATTTTATTTTATTTTTCTTTTGTTTTATTGTTGTGATTTCGTATAATCCTTGCATGTGATGATTATGCAAGGAGCCCAGTTCACATTCAAGCCATTTTCAAACATTTGCTTGTACTAGTTTATAAATTTGGTTTATTGCATATGGGAGATTCATGTTAAAATATGTTCTTTGTGTCTAAAGAAACTATCAACTCATAGTGACAATTCAACATGAAGGACCACTTGCACTTGCATGAAGACTTGATATGGTACAAAATTTGTGTGAATTATTTTAGCAATGCAAGAAACATGAAAACCTTTAAATGCTAGGATTGTGCAGCTCACCCTTGTGAACTTTGTTTCTATTCATGCACTATAAATTTTGGATAATTTCAAGGTGTCAATAACATAGTGGTTTTTGAAGGAACAATTACATTGGAACTATTGTCATACAACCATAGCTCTAGGAACCTTCCATCAGATTGAGAGAAGCTTGAAAAACACATGACATGTAGGGTTGCTTATTTAATAAAAATGTACAATATACTTGCAAGCTTGATTATGAATATTCATCAAATAGGTACAAGATACATTTTGCTTTTAAATTTTGAAAAGTGATTTATCCGATTATTTCTTTGGAGCATGATGTTCATATTATAGTTTCAAGCATGTATGATACCATTTCAATAGCATGATAGGTATTACTTACCATATACTAAAATTTTCAAATGTGTCATAAATTTTATGCAAGCACATGGCAAGCATTTGTTGTGTTCCAATGGTACAAGAATCTCCATGAAAAAAGAAATGCTTGAAGTACATAAAAGTGATTAGTATGGAATACAAGTGGTAGGTGACATGTTGACTATCATTTGCATTTGGCGATACATTGCTCCTTTTATAAATTATTTTCATTGCTGAACATATCATTGCTTGCCCAAATCTGAAGGTGGAAGGAATGGCTTGGATAATGTGCGAATGTTTTTGAGTTATCAATTATTGTCAATTTCAAATTTTAGAAAAGGAACATAGGAATTGTTGACCTTTTACAATTTCAGAATTTTTGACAAGAGATTGCTTTTTTTCAAAATGTGATTTATTTTTTCTGAAATTTTGGAGATATTCCACAAAAAAATTAATTATTCAGAAAAGTACGTTTTGCATTAGGGTATAGTCACATAATAGCTTGAGAGCGATGCAAGCCAGTTGCAAAAGGGGTGGGCCATCGACTAACGAGAAAAGAAGGCAAGATTTTGAAGGGGTCCTGACTATGTGGATTGATTTCAAAAGGAGTCCTGGATTCAAATCGACCTTTATTCAAGATTATGGCGAATAGTGATCAAATCCAATTTTGGTGTAATCAAAATCTTAAATTATTGATGCACCAGGGTGGGAGTTGGAATCAAAAGACTACCTTACCCTAAGGTCAGTTTCATGATTAAATGATCCTCAAGATAGCGAAATGAAATTGACATGTTGAAAATCATCATAATTATCATAAGCCACATTCCGAATAATTTCACTACTCATATCACAATATTGTAGCAGATGATGGAAATATATATAATTTCAAATTTTAAAAATGAATTCCTTTTTTGGAAAAAAAAAATTATTCGTTTCATCAATGTGGAAACTGACCTTAGGCTATGGTAATCAGGGCAAGAGGGGGGCGGGGGTATTTGTTGGAACTGCATTTCTTTGAAGCTCCTTTTTGAAACTTCCTCGACCCTGTGAGTGGCTTATAACATTTAATTTGGTTGTTTGTGAATAACCCCAAACTTCTTCTACTCTTATCATGCCCAGACCCGGATTGTCCATAGGAGCATGTCCTGTAGGGGGTAGGTTATTGCTTATTTTGGGCAGCCCAATGTTACAAGTAGCTTTTGGCATTTAAGGCAAATCCTTTCCACCACCATTTTTGTTTAGTTGACCTAGTCTTCGACCTTCTTATTTGAGCCTCAAATATCAACCATAAGCCTTACCCTTTTTTCAATTTCTCACTCTTGGGTCAAAAACATTCTATGATACTCTAGGTCATGAGGCCAAAATTATGAACTAAGTCATTGAATGCTAAGTGAGTTAGTTCCAAATAAATTAATTTTTTGAAATATATTTCTTTTATGTAGTTATGTACATCTACCATTCAAATTTGACACATACCTTCATGCATATCTTAGATATTTCTTACAAAGTCCACCTTGTCTATTTAATTTTGGCAATGCCATCTACCATTTGCTTGGCTAGGAGAGCAATGCTAAAGGGGATTTTGTAAAAAAATTGTTCTTCTTAGTGATACATAACCTATGTATGTACAAGACAAGGTTTGGTTGTCATGTATTTGGAGGTAATCTGTATGCACTTTTGGCTCCTTTTTTTTTTGCAAAAGGAGTGGGGACTTTCTTGTTTAAATCATTGGGAGGATAGATGTATTACTAATGTGTAGCCATTCATTTTGATGGTGCTCAACTAAGTTTTTGAGCATCAACATGAGTACCCTAACTTTACTTGTATATGATTGTTTTATTAAGTTTAGGGTTCATTTTTACCTTTGAAAATCTCAACATGCAAATAGTAAAAACACATTTTTTACTGCATGAAGGCTTAGGCTCTTAAGGTTTAAGATGGCAGATATGTTGGTTCATTTTGGATATTGTGGAACTTGTTTCTTCTTCCAAAGTAGGTTGCTCTAAGGGAATTTGGTTTTCTATTTGGTGATAGATACCAAATTCTTAGGACAAGTGGTTTGGTTGCATCCTTGGCATTGGGTTCACAACCTTTATTATAGTGGGCCCATTCTACCTCAGAACACATTCAGCTCAGTAGTTTAAGGTGCTATTCCATCAGGTGGTAACATATTCTATCAATGCATGTACCAGAATGTGGCTAATGTTTCTCACTACAAAAGTATTCTCCACCAATATCTACATCACAAGTGGAATTCGCAGAATCAAATGTGGAACAAGGAAACCATGGCTTCTCCTTCCTTGTGAGAAACTTAACTTAATAATACACCACAACCGGTTACATATTAGAGAACCTAAACCCCTAAGGGATGTCTATCTATGAACCAAGGTAGTTTGTTCACCTTGCCTAACCAATGCAAGGATACTGTGTTTAGATTCATTATAGAGTATAGTAGCTTAAGGGATTTTGGATTAATAGGTCTATTCTTATATGAGGTTTTTTAAAAGATGATATTTTTGGCTTGTGTTGAAACTTGAGATTAATTACAGAGTTATAATATTTTGAAGGATTTTGGTTTCTTTTAGAGGATTTTTTTGAAAATTATATTTGTGCATGGTGAAATATTTGGGTTTCCGTAATTCATAAGATACTTTTTAATGTAAATGGCAAGGCCACAGTGTGGCACACCCCTTGTTTTATTTTGTTTGTCAGGCTAAGATCTCCCAAACCATGATGCTTCAAACTTCAAACCATACTCTTGGTATCTTCAGAAAGCTCTGGATGAGTAGGAGTGCACTGACTTGGTTTGGGACTGTTTGGAGCTACAATGTGAAAGATATTGATTACTGAACCATTTTCTCAATGAAAACTAAATAAAATTGAAACTGAAAACTGCATTGGAATTTGGGGGTGTTCCTGGTGTTGTTGGAAAGCTCTTGGTGAGTCCGATTTAATAGAGTTTATTTCACATTTTTTAGAGCTAAGGTGTGGAAGATATTGATTTTTGAGTGGAGTTTGTTGCTGGAAATTCAAACAAATTGCAAAATTGGGTTTGGAAGGAGAAATCAGTTGAGCCTGTGCCCTTGGCTACACTAGTTCTACTTACATTAGTGAATAAATTAGAACCAGGCTAGTAGGCTGAACCTTGAGGCTGAAGTATTTGGTAGAATGTGTCCAAGGGAACACATTCATTGGCATAATGGAACATAAGTACATATGATAAAACAGGAAAGTGTCAAATAAGGTCTCAAAAATAGCCTAAATAGGAAATGACTAAATCAGCCACCATAGCCAATTATGCCAATTAAAACTCCTAAAAAGCTTGTGGAACAGTTAGGCATGGTCTTCTAAATGTTATATAGAATGACTTGGGCTCTCACACTAAGAGCATCTTCATTGCAAACTGTACAAACTACCTTACAAAATCAAAATTGTTAGGGAATTTGTCAGACTTGTGGCAATTTGGAGCCATGGTGCCCCATTGGAATTCCACACAACAAAGCCAGCTAACTAAATTTTTTTTCTAATGTGTTATCACGTTTGGAGTTGGAGATGGCATAAAAAGAATTAGGTGTGGGTTGCACTCAGAATTCATAACAAGGACTTCAACTAAAGCTTTTCGTCAATTCCACTACCCAAATCTTCCTTCTACAAGAATTGGACAGCCAATCCTTTGTGCACATTCAACCCATGTGAGACCTTCTTTCTTCTCCCATCTCCTCTTCCTTTTCTTCCTAGTCTTCTAGGATTGTTCAAAAAATAATCTATAGTAGCTTCTTCCTTCTTATAGCTTAAGAAGCTTTCTTTGGGATCCCCAAGAATAATGGGTTTACAAATCCCTTGTTTTGAGCATGTCACAATGAGGAATTCTTGAAGTGGATGTTAAAGAAGTTCTTGAGTTGATGTTTTTTCTATTATGTTTTTCTTGATGTTCTTGATTTAGTGAGGAAAGCATCAAAGATGGTACTTTGATGACACCCAAATGCATCACATCAAATCTGCCTAGGTTGAATTAAGAAGTGATGGTTTCTAGTTGTTGCAACATTAGCAATGTTTGTAGGACTTCATGTCTCCTTCTCATGCTCCAAGTTCCAAAAAATTAATCCAATAGCTATGGTTAGATGGTGGGGGTGTGGATGCATCAACTAAAAGCTTTTGGTCTTGAATGGGAAATTGTGACCCTTATGGATTCTTTTTTTATTGAGTGGAGGAGGATTCATATAGAATCTATTACTCTATTTTTTTCATTGTTGACATTTGGAAGCGAATAACAAGCACTTGAACAAAAACAATTTTGGTTTTTCATATCTATGATGCAATAAGGGGAGGACCTAGCCATCTATTACAATAACAATCAACAACATTGAATAGCAATGAAAAAAATGAAGTTCAAAATGAACTTATGTGTATTTTATTGGGCTCCACAAGAAGGGCAAGGAAAACAATAATAACAAATTTGTTAGTTGTCAATATGAAAATATGATAACAACAAAAATAAGTTCACATATAACATTGGAATCACATAGCATGCCTTGTGGTGATGTTGCCCCAATCAATAAAAATTTCCATGAGGTTATGTTTCACATTTGAAAACAACCAATTGAACTCAACTTCTTGTGCTTCGACAAGTGGATGAAAAGGTTTTTTTTACTATGTTTTCCATCATGGGTGAAGATTTGAGTACAAAAATTTAGCAACAAAATAGCATCTTGCTTTTAAGTTTTTTTGTCATCATTGCCTTGGGCTTTTTTAACGTTTCGTCCCATTTGAACAACATTGTAGCCAATTATCGCAACCCTAGCTTTGGGCTCGTGACCAAGGCAAGGGCTTGCAAAGGTGCAAGCCAAAAGTGAAGCCCAGGAGTCACATTTCATGCTCTCGGGAGTTTAGAAAAGTGTGAGGGAATGAATCCTCACACTCCCAAATGAGCTCCCACTTTGGGAATTGGAGTCTCAATTTTCAAAGGGTGATTGCAAGGGGTCAAAACTCATTGGATTAAAAAGTTTATTATGTCATTGGAAATCTCTTGGAACTTATATGTCTAAAATGGGCTTGCATGACCCATTTGGGCATTTAAAATATAAGTTATGGCCAAAAGAAAAGCCGAAAGTCAAATTGACAATTTGACTAAAGAACACAAAAAGTCAAGAATCGCCCTAATTTCCTTGCCTGTAGGTCACATGTAACATACCATTGGAAAGATCTTGACGAGGGCTACAACTTTGTTTTAGACCTCACCTCAATCGGAGGTCTGCACACAAAATTATGGGCCTTCAAGGTCGTGGGAATCCCAATTTAAGGAATTTCGGGACTCCAACTTGGGAGTCCCGAGACAAAAAGACATTTGAGTGCTGGTCCCATGGCCAAGCACAAAGAATATTATAAGGGGAAGGTGGTGGCTTCCCCCAAGTCTAAACCATGGTGAGTCTTGTGAGTTTGTGTTTGTTTGTGGCTCATTAATGCACCAAAAGTGGTCCAATTATGCAATTCTATGTGAATAATTGACTTACTTGTCATTCTTCCTAATCCCTATTTCAAAACTCCAACATGCCCCTCTACCCCCAAAATGCTGTAAACTAGGGAATGTACCCCAACTCCTCATTGTTCTGTTGTGTTCACCTTGGTCCCACATTTGAGTCCATTAAAGAACTTGGGAGTGTGTCACCAATGATACATGATGTGATATAAAATGGTTTTTGTTGGAATATTTAGGTTCATGTTCTCCTCCTTCAAGTTATGATCAATTGTTCATTTTCAAATTGTCGGTTTCCAACTCAAAGATGGAGGAGTAATAGATTTATTGTTGTCATGTTGCAGCAAAATCCTCAATGCCATTCAAAGACATAAATTTCAAGGAATCTTGCACTATTTTTTTTCATCAGCATCAAGTTCACGACCCATTGTTGATTTCAAACTCTTCTTTCATAACTATTTTGATTCATGAAATGGAAAAAAAAAACAATACACATGCAACTCATAATGTTAGTGCATTTGGTGATGATGGTGCAATGAGTGTCATTTTTGGAATAGGGATGGAAAAAAACAAGGTTAGTGTAATATTACAAAATGTGGGTGCAGTTCATTATATAATTCGTATTTAATGGACCAATGAATCCATGGGATCCTCATTAGGTCTTGTTTAATTGAGACTAGTGAATTCATTCAAAATTTAGTGAAAGCACTTGGTAAACAAATACACATTTTGTTGTAGTGTTGGGACCATGACACCACTTCTTTCTTAAGGTTGTCATTGTGAGGCCATTTAAATAATTATAGGGTAGATGTTTTAAGGCCCCAAATCCACCCCTAGTGGCCCAGTATCTTGTGTTTAAAGTAAGGAAGTCTTGAAAATTATGGGGGAAACTTTTGGGATAACAAGGGCCAATTCAACCTCCCAATCACACTACCTAAAGCTTGAATACACCTCCTTGCCCTTATGCCCCTCCTTTTATATTCCATATTTCTTCAAAGAATGTGTTTGAGAAAAAAAGTAAGGAATGTTATACATTTTATTTTTAAAAGAGAAATTAATGAACCTTACAAATTTCATATTAAACAAGGTGTACTTGGGTAATGTGTGATCATCCCATACTATGTAAACATACTCAAAAATGAACATTGGAAAAATTTGTGGCCCCAATCCACATTGACCCACATTCAAGGTGATCAAAACATGAATATCTTGATTAACACAATAAACAAATAATATCATTTTCCACGTAGTTTGACAAAGGAATTGTATTTAAGCTCCAAACCACTAAAATACATAGTTATCTAAATATGCATATATGAATATTTATTTATTTTGCAATGGACTTGTCCAAATTGAAGGGCAAAAAATTGTAGAATAAAGCTTGAATCAAAGGAATTAATATAAAACGAGCTCATACAAGGTGAGAGTTTGTGAATGTTACTCTGCTTCTTATAATGTCTTCAATTGAATGCCTTATCAAATGTAAAGACCTATCAACAAATTCAATAGATGAAATTATCCAAAAAAAAAAAACAAGATGAATCATCTACAAGACTCAAAAATGGAAGGTCCTTATGGAAAATTAAGAAATACCTTCCAAAAAAATAAAAGATATTTTATATGGTGGAAGAACATTTGTGAAAAAGGAGGGGGGGGGTTGCATTTCTCAAATGTAGTCAAATTTTGCTTTAAAACATGTCATCCAAATGCACAATAAATTTTTAGCAAGTTTTACAATGTATGGAATTTGGTATTAGTTGTGGATCATTGTTGTCAAGGTATCATTTGAGATTAAAAAATTTCAAAATTGAAAAGATGTGGAGGTAAAGTTTCCATCTTAGTACAACTATCTCAATTTCTTAATATGACAATGAATAAGAAAATTGTGGGTGTGCTTGTAGAATGTTGACATGACATCCATGGCCAATTGAACCATCATCCCAAGTCAATTGAAAAATTGTTGAAGCATTATAGATTACAAAACTTTGATGATAACATGCATGGAAATTCATATGATTGTTTGTTACTTTAAAAATCCTAATTCATGTCATTTGATAACTTAAAGCCAATAAAGAGCAACTAGGGAATGAATGAAGATAGTAAACATGTGACAAAAAATATGCACCAATGCTATTATGTAAAGTTTTTAAATTCCTAGTTTAGTATGCAACACCACATCCTTCATATAATATGTGTAACACAACTTCAGGCCATCTCACTCATTACACTCAGAAGTTAGTAAGGGCTTCAAGATTTAACCTTCCCAATACCCCAACATAAACTATTGTAAAATTTGTTAGCAAACTATATTTAAGGAGTAGCTTAATGGTGGACATGGATTAATGAATGACATATGACTTTCCTAGTAACCTTATTTGAATTAGAATAGTGAAGGAATACATAATCTAACAACATAGCAAATAAAAACTAGTCATATAAACTAATAGATTTTTAATTTCCATCCCACTTGTGGTTCACACGTTTGCACACACACAAAGTGACAACAAAATGCAACAAGTTCTTTGATTCTCCAAACTTAGTTTGTGAGTCTTTCTTTTCTAATCTCTTCCTATGTAGTGTTAGGATTTTTGGAAACCTTTGCTATTTGGCAAATAGTAAGAAATTTAATTTTGGGATAAAAATTCTTTAACATGAAAGCATCATGACACTACAATTTATGGCCAATTTTTTTTTGAGATCTTGGGATCATCTAAATTATTGGAAAAAGTATGAACAAGGTAGGTGTTATGATTCATTTGAATCTTTGGATACGATTCTTCATTCAAGTATTTTTTTTATAGTAATGTTGATATTCTAGTGTTGAATTGAAACCCAAACCAAAATTTAATTGTTGTCCTTTATAAAATGGGGATATTTTTTTACCCCTATAAATTGAAGTTCTTTTAAAAGTGCAAAACCCAATCCTTACTTTTTAGGTTGTGACAATTTCAACTTTGGGCAAACCTTATGGGAGAAATTGTGATAACATTGGTTAGCGAACAAACATATAGGAGGTTGTTAACTAACTAGTTTTCCCACTTGAAAACAAACCAAAAAATTAGCCCTAGGATATCCCCCCGCCAAAAAAAATGGACTTCTTCATTACCTATTGACTTGTTTCATTGCTTGTTGGGACTTTTATTTCCTAACTATGTTCCTCCCCAATTTTAACCTACATTAATATCCTATTCCATGAATAGAAGTACAAAGAACAAATCAATATTTCTTTATGTGGTAGTTTTTAGCCATGTTATTACTTTTAATTTAGTGCAATGCACATAGTAAATTGTTTTTTCAATTGTGTCATGTTGTTGAAATGGAAATCATCCATAAGTATATCTAGCCAAATTTAGTGATATTCAAATTATGAAAGTAAAAAATATTAAACACCTTTTCATATTGTAGCCAATTGTGGTGATTGTGGAAAAAAAATCATTCATTTTTTCGCAATTTAGAAAAAAAAGGAATTTGGAATAAATGTTTTTTCAAAATAGTTTTTGCAAAATGTAAAAAATTTGCCACCAAAAAATTCAATGAAGGTTGTTAGAATCAAATTCAATTCTGAACTACATTGAGTTCCAAATGTTTTAGAAAGTTTTTGAAACTAAAGATTTTATAAATTCAAAAAGATTTTTTAAAATGGCATTGAAAGTTTTATTAAACCAAAAAAAACTAAGAACCAAATTGAAATTTTTTTCAAAATAAAAAAATGTACAACAAGATCAATGTAGGCTATGGTGGACCACTTTTCATGTCACAAATGACAATTTTTGTCAAGTGATCATTGTAAATGCAATGGTTAAGTTGTATTTTACATTTCAATTTTTTTCAATAAGAACTTCATTTGAAATTATTAACTTGAATATACATATGATGCAAATGGTTACTATGCATAACTTACAAAATTGAAAGACTTGTGAACTTTTTAATTAAAACTAATGGATTTCACCCAAGACAACAAGTTTCATATATGAAAATTTTAAATGATGGAATAATTATTATTATTATTGTTAGGGCTTCAATTCTAGCTAGAAAAAATATTAGTCAAATCAAGTTAAAGTTTTTTGGGAGCATGTCAATTTAACTTGATATATTGTCTAGCTATAATATAACATAATTTTAAAGGAAATTTTGGTTTTTTTGTCAATGTTAAAACTATGGGTCTTTTCAAATTCCATATGAATATGGGAAAATATTCATTTTATGTTGATTTTGTGCACACAAAATGCAAAGGAGATAGACTTTGGATGATGTTTTCAAGTATCACTTTTTGGTATATCATAGCTTGTATTCATTCAACACTAGTCTAGTTTTGGGTTTTAGTTTCAACATTGGAATATACATATTGTTAAAAGAACCTTAAGATCAAATCTTTAAAGAGATATACAAGTCCCAATGAAATTAACAATTCAGCATTGTGTAATGGCTCTACCCTTTACCCAAGTTTGAACTAATGTTGGACAATATTTCATTTTTATGAAAACCTTTGATTTTGGTTCTAAAAAAATTTAACAATAATTTTGGTTTTGGTTTTAGTTCCACACATAAATGGAACTAGGATTTTGATTCAAGGTTTAGTTATTTCATTTTTAAAAAAAATAAAAAATTGAATTTAGTTTGGAAAATCAAACCTGGTTTTTGTTTGGTTCTTATTAACCTAGATCAAAACTAATGATTAACTTTTGTTTAACATGTAATTACCTTTGGTTCTAGTTAGTTTTTTTCAATGATATGTATTTTAGTTTTAGTTTTGATTTTGATTTTGATTCCACACATAAATAAAACATGGTTATGTGCCCAAATTTTTAATTGTTAAAATTTGGTTTCAACTTCAATTTTGATAATAAAACCTTGTTTTAATTTGATTTCTACTAAGCAAAATCAAAATCGATGATTATGACTTGTGAAAGTTAGTACATGCCCAACACTAGTTTAACCCAACAAAACTGAAAATAAAAAATGTTGCATGAAAATTTCAAAAAATGGAGTCATTCATAGTTCACACAAAAACACTTTTCCAACATCTTTCAAAGTGTGGGAATGAATGAAACCTAGGGTGAAACCACACATCACCAAATACACATCCATGACCAAACAATGATCCCCATTTTACTTATTTCTTGTCCATTTTGAGCGATTTTCATAATTAAAGGGTGTGCCAAGTAAAGGTTTACAACACCTCTTAGAATTGCATTGCAAAGACAAAGGAGCAACCAAGAAAAAACATGAAGAGAATGAACTATCCAAGTCACAAACTATTTGAAAAAAAAACATTAAAGCCCTCATACTTTCAAACCTCATATCTTTTTCATTGTGTATCCTTTTCTAGCGATCTAAACAACTATCAATGCACCAACTAGAGCTTTACAAAACCTCTTTGAAGTCCATAGACAACATAGTAACAATGCTCAAAGATTTTAAGTTCCAAATCACAAATGTTTTTAAGACACCACTTACCAAACCTTGAACCCCCTTAGTTGGAGACTCTGTATCTTTTTCATTTCTTGTCCTTTTTTAACAATCTTCATGACTATGGGTGTGCCAAATGGAGGTGTGACCAGATAGGAAGTCAGTTGCATATCTCTCGTGTGAACATTACTTTGTTTTAGGGTTTAGGTTTTTTGTTTTGAACCGCCGTCAACTTTCTTCATGCAAACGGTGAAGTTTATGCTATCACTGTTTCTTAATGGTTGTAATGACTACTTGGAGAAGACTTGTGAGTTTAGGTAGGAAACTTTGTTTGTTTGTGTGTTATGTGAAACATGTTGCCAACAAACAATGGGTGGCCAAGGGCGTTGCAAGCGTTGAATGGAGAGGGGAAATAAAATGTTGTAGGATGAATATAAGAAGGGGAGTTCAAAGGCAAAGAAAGAGGTCTATGGTTTTGGTTGCATCTGTTGTAGATTGTGTAGAATCAAGAGCTTATAAAGATCGGTAGTTGCTATTTGATTTTTGATGCGCGAGTAGCTACATCATGGCAAGCTTTGTGTGCTTGTTAGTGTTAGGTTCTATAAGGGGTTGATGCTGAGGGCTAATGATGCACAAAGGAGGTCTGAGCTATAAAATCAAGAGCATGTAAAGAGATGCATTTGCATGGGATCTTGGTGGAACCGTTCTTGAAATCCAATGAATAGCGCATGTGTAATGAATTAGAGTTAGAAACCTTAATGGGGTATCCTTGGGTTGGGCAAAATGCAAGTAAGAGAGCAACAAAATGGGAGAGATTATAGAAAATATCCATATACCCATATTCTCCACAAAATTTTATTTTTTAAAAGTGGTTACGAACCAACTTGGCATATATTGCTCATCTTTAGTTCATATCCAAAAGTCAACTTGTTTTTAGAACTAAGCCATATATTTCTTTTCATTATCTAATATGGTAGAGGGATGGATTAGTAGCTTATAACATACCAAATGAACTCTGAAAGCTCTAGTGACCTCAAGCCAGACCTCATTAGTTCATACACTCACAATGTGTGGAATTGTTCTTAGCAGTAATTTGAAGGCTATTATTATAGTAATCTAGAAGGGACTGACATGTATGTGCCATCTAGAGTTTCACATGGGTATAAGGATTCATGTTTTGTTAGGACAGTAGCACCAAGGTGTTGTAATAGTGCCGGATTGGCAAGATATAAGTTGTAGAATTATTGCACATAGTTTGGATTTAGAATCAGGAAATATTTTTAATACCCCTTTCTTTTGGTATCAAATCCTGGTTAGATCTGGAACATTATTCAAACTTGTATGTGGTTGGGTATGATGGTAGTTAGGATAATATGTCATCATCTAGTGCAGATGAGATTGGGATAGATGAGGTTACACATGAAATTCATGAGCAACAACTAGTTATTAGTCATCATCCAAGGAAGTAAGATGGACCCCATGTAAGAGTTGTAATTCTGCAATTGTTGGGATTTGGCGTAGTGATGCTTGTAGGTATAAATCCTAATGAAGCTCAAGTTGGGGATGTGGAAGTAGAAATAACTCATAATGGCTTTTATACACGTGCTCAAGTTTGGTTGAAAATAAGAAATGGAGTAAGGGGATGGGGGTCAACCTTAGAACTACAAAGGCAATATCACTACACCTCATACCTTGTGTAGAGTTTCATTTTCAATTCTTAAGAGGCAACATAGTGTACCTAGAATAGGAGACATTTGGATTCCCAAGCTTCCTGCTTCACCTAACAACTTTATCAGGTTATAGATCCTTGGTGTGGAAGACTTGTTTTAGAATGGAGATCATCTTCTTAGGGTGGAGCATTGTGGATCAAGATCCCACATCATAAGTTGGAGGATATGGAGAGATTCAAAGAAAAGATGGCAATGCCAACATGAGTCCATAGATGAACAAAGTTTCTCCACCCTACCATTTGATGTTATGTTTTTATAACTACTAGAAAAGGGAGATCAATCTGAGTTTTTGAGCTAAATTTTAGATGACAAATAGTTATTTCTTAGGAGGAAGGTTGTCGCACTTGGCATCTCGAGATTTGATTTTCATGGAGTCATAATTAGACTCAACAATCGATGGAAATCTTTAGGGTTTATATATTTGAAAATGAATTGTTTTGATGCTTTTGAAACAAAAGTAAGGTGGTTGCCAATGGTGTTATTTCTTTTTCCAAAACAATGGTGTGTTTGAAGGACAAGGTAGGACCTCTTAAAAAGGAGTGGTGCATCATACACCTAGTGAGTGCCATTTCCATCCCAATAGATTTGGGTCCTTTAATTCAACAAGAGCATAAAAGGATGAGAAGGGGGTGGGGACTATGTCTTTCTGAAGGTGATCTAAGGACATTTGTGCATAAGAAGACGTTGCAATCTTAATTGAAGTTGAACATTATAAAATGACTAACTCGTAGGGGTGGGATGAACTGTTTTGGGGGTGGGACCTTGAGGATGTCAATGACTGGGTATAACGGCTCACAATGGTTGCGGAAGTACGAGATTTAAATGCAAACAAACTTTTCAAAATTGCAAAGTTGAATTTGAGGGGTAGGGCTAAATAATGGTTTAGGATGTTGTAGCTAGCACTAGCTAATTGGGTTGAGTTACATATTTTAATAGTATAGAAGTATGGAGACATTGATGTTGATGACATTAGGATGAAGCTTGATGCGACCAAACAAGAACCCAAAGAGAGAGTTCAAAAATATTTTGAACATCTTGACAAGTTGTTTCAAAGGGGTAGAATATAAGATGTTAAGCAAAGAAGATTATTTCTGGCCAAATTAAGGCCAAAAATTTAGAAGTTGTGTGGTGAAGACTTTTACAAATATTGAAGAGTTCGTGGGAGCTACAACATAATTGGAAAGACTGTTGGGTGAGCTTGGATAAACACCATATCAACCTTTGAAATAAGAACTAGAAGAGGGAGCCTCAAAGACCATGATGGAGAAACAAGTCACTACGTTGAACAACACATTTATCAAATTTTTCCAAGGGAATGTGCACAATTCAAAGGCATCATCTTCTTCGATTATATTTAGATGCCAAATCTACAAAGGAGGAGACCATTTGGCCACCACCTGTCCAAGATTAAATGAGCCACGGCCAAAATGTGCCAAGTGTGGCATGTTTCATAGGACATAAAATTGTGGAATAAAATGTTCTTTCTGTTTAGGTTTAGGTCATTATGGGGACATGTGTTGGAAGAACCCCAAGGATGGGACATCCCACTCTGGAGCAACAAAAAATTTGGAAATATTACTGAATGATGAAAAAGGAACCATACAATAGTTCAACAAGTTCTATGGGAATGAGAATCTCTTCTTTTACATTCGAGTGCCCCGAAGGAAGATGCTTGTTGACGTAGCACCAAGAGGGGTTGTACCAACCTTTGAAGCTATAAGAGATGGGATAGGTGTAAACTGAGACACTTCAGTCAGATCCAAGATTTTTTCCCACTTCACAAAAGGGAGGATTTCCCTTTCACCTATGGAAATAATCCTTATGAACATAGGGGAACTGTAACACCTTGAAAGTTTGGTAAGATTAGCTAGACGAAAGAAGGATTTAGAAGCAACTGCCAATCATGTATATATGGAATCCATAGTTCCAACACTTAGGAAGATCTGCATCAACAAGACGCATCGAAGCAAAACCTTACATTTGCTTATGGAAATAAACAATTATGTTGTGGAAGGATTGGTAGATACTAAAGCATCTATGTTTGTGATGGTTATTGCTATGGTTAGAGAATTGGGCATAATGCATCTGGTTATCAAGTCTGAGACTTATAAAATTGCATTAGGAGTCGTTACACAGGCTTTGGGTAGAATTGACGAAGTACCTGTCAAGGTTGTAGGCATACAATGCACTATGACCTTCATGGTGGTAGACACAAATAGTTATGACATATTGTTTGGCTTCAATTTTTTGATAAAAATTGATGTAATCTTGGATTTGGAACAAGGCTTAATCCAAGTAAGACATGGTCCATGGGTTAATGTGGAGGCCTTATTGTTGACTATGGTAAATCTACTACAAAGAATGAACTCAAAAGCTTTGATCCGGGATGTTACTACTGTCTTGAAGAATGCACATATCAGTGATGAATCTGACATCACTAATTGGATCTCAGATCAGGACAATCCTATCATGCCCAAAGGAGTAGATGCATCTGCCTTAGATTCAAATATTGATACTGATAATAGTGAACATTATAATGGAGGACCTCGTCAAGTTAAGCAAATTGATGATGATGAGGAGTTTAGGGATACAAAGTTTGAGGATCTAGTGATGTTTGAAGGACCAGAACAGATCATGCAACTAATATTACAAGAACAAGTTAACGGGTTCATGGGGGAAGAAATAATAGATGTAGATGACTATGTAGATTGGCTTAAATGGGTGTTTGATGCAAAGAAAAGTAAACATGCCATGTTTGAGTCCACACATTATGTAGAAATTCCAATATTGCTAGAAGTTTAACAAGCAGAAGGTGGTGGCCTTAACAACAACTCCACTGAGCAATTGGCATCATCTAACAATGATGAAATGAATACAAGATGGAGGGAGATCTACTAGCAAATTTGGGTTAACCTTAACCTGGATAAAGAGAAGCAACAACTCTATAAGGTTTTGGAGTGTTACCAAGATATTTTTGGTTAGAACAAAGGTGAACTAGGTTGTTACACCATCGAAGAACATTTTGTGGATACGCAAGGGTTCCCACCTTGAAGGTATCTCCTAGTCGATTATCCTATTGGAAAAAGGCAAAAATGAAAAGACAAATTGATGTCCTAGTAGATTTGGGCAAGATGAAGCCCAACAACTTTGAATATGCATGTTGCATCAGTTTGTTAGTAAAAAAGGATGGGAGTAGGCATTTATGTGGAGACTATCGACCACTCAACACATAAACCCACTAGGATTCATTTCCAATGCCACTTATGGATGATGCGATTAACCAGCTGGGCAAATCATCCTAGTTTACTGCATTAGATTTGCAATCTAGTTTTGGCAGATTCGGATGGCTCTTGAGGATATGAAAAAAACAACACTAAAACTGGGTTGTATGACTAGACGGTCATGCCATTTGGTCTTTAAAATGTTACCAACACTTTTAGCATGACAATGTCAGAGGTTTTAAAAGACTTGGGAGACAAATTTCTAAAGGTATTTGTTGATGATTTCAATATTCACAGCGAAAGTTGGGAGGAACATTTTCAACATTTGGATGTTGTGTTTTTCAAGCTTAGGGAAGTTAACCTAAAATTGAACCCGAATAAATGTTGTTTTGCTGCAAAAAGTATCACATTTTTAGGTCATGTGGTTAGTAAGGATGGCACCAAACCAGATTCGGGCAAAATTGAAGTAATTCTGCATTTTCCAGAACCAAAGACAATCACAAACATTAGGTCTTTCTTGGGTTTAACTGGGTATTATTGGAATTATGTTTGAAGCTATTCATGACTAACTATTTCGCTATTTGAGTTGACAAAAATAGACATTGACTTTGTATGGAATTTGGGTTGTCAACAAGCATTTTAAGCGTTAAAAGGAGCACTAGTTGATGCACGTGTACTTATACGACTTGATTTCAAGAAATTTTTTTATCTTGATGTTGATTGGTCACCAAAAGGTGTTGGAGCCATCTTGTCACAAAAGGAGGGCAAGCTTGAGAAGGTGGTGGCCTATGCCAGCAAAAGTTTAACAAAAACCTAGAGAAAGTTTCACCCCATGGAAGGGGAATGCTATGCACTGATATGGGGCATTATGCATTTTAGACATTACTTGCATAGGAACCATTTCATTTTACGAACATATCACAAACCACTTGAATGATTGGCAACAATATCATATGCACATGGCAAGAGAGGTAGGTGGATTGATATGTTGTAGGACTTCAGTTTCAAAATATTGCACTGACTAAGGCTCAAACATACGAATGTTGATGCATTAAGTAGAAATTTAGTGGGACCAGCCACGGATGATGATGACTTCAGTGAAGAAATCCAAGACATTGGAAGTATACGAATTGACACACCTGGGGTAGAAGATGAGATCCTCTTTGTTCAGACTAGTAAATGTTCAAAATGGCTCGGTTTTAGGAGACAAAGAAAAAGGCTTTTACAACATCATGAAGGTTGTTTTGGCATCAACCACTTGCATTATGCCAAAAATCATCAACTCTTTATGCTTGATGTTGTACGAGAGAATGAGCAACATAAGGAACTGGCTCCACATGTTGAGGAGAATGAGGCGGTATATACAAAAGAAGGTGAGATTATAAAGGATATTGATCACTAGTAGAAATTAGCCAAAATGTAACCAGTTCATTTACAACTACATGCGACTTGTAGTCATTTGCGACTAGATTTGGGAATATTGCAATTACAAGATCAAATTTCAACTATTTTGGTCATTCTCACAACTATGATGCAACTATTAGAAATTTCATCCTATTGGTTGGATTGATTTTACATTTATTTTCATCCATTAATAGGTTGATATGTCCCAT
>Ga0209208_10001638_pt1 | contig 31741 bp, 23 predicted proteins | sample S1TSphfallax_3_FD_187694 | JGI IMG/M metagenome (GOLD analysis project Ga0209208, IMG submission 187694) | Host-associated microbial communities from peat moss isolated from Minnesota, USA - S1T2_Fd - Sphagnum fallax MG (SPAdes) (version 2) | ecosystem: Host-associated > Plants > Peat moss >...
TTTTTAGTTCATTTCTAGTTAACTCTTAACTCACTTCTAGTTAATTTTCAGTTGACTCTCATTTTTAATTGAGTCTTAGTTCACACATGGGTGAACATGGGCCACATGTGGGTTAGAAGTTTCTTGATATACGTCTTTGAATTAAATGTCCAATGGGTATAAATAGAATCCATTATCTTTAAACTATTCAACACCAATTTTGAATATGTTTTCTTATCACAACCTTGTTTTGTTTTTTAATATACTTTGTAATAAAATCTTGTTGGATTATTGTTTCACATGTGATGTGCTTTCTTTTTGTTTATTTTGTTTCACAATCTTGATTTAGAAATATGCCCACCTTGTTTTCGTTTTGATTTTAAAAATTCTATAGATTTGGTTGTTTTTGTGCCCATGGCAATTAATCATCCATGTTTTTATTTGCATATCCATACAAGTTCCTAATTTCCATAATTGTAAGTAGTCATTGCATAGCTTCTTTCCTTTGAAAATATAAAAACTTGGTAAAAACCTTCTAATTGCATTGATAGCATAATTGATAGCCAACCAATTCTTATAATTAGGTGTAGTGATGTATATTTAATGGAGCTTTGTTTGGCTAAAACCCTTGCACTTTCAAAAAGGTGTAAGCTTGGTTTGAATTATTTTTGTCATTATCATCTTTAACTGTTGTAAAGTAGTTCAAAGTTTGATTTCTTACATAGCCAAAAGTCCAAATAACCACAACATGATCTTCTTCTTTTGTTAGTACACTTGTTGCTTCACATTTCCTATTATGTGTTTTCCCATTCAAATGATTAGACATGGAGGTAAGGGGTATGTTCCAATGTTTCATTACTTTCCCCAATGATGTTGTCCCATTTTCAATTACATCCATGGCCTCCGCCAAAGCTACATTAGTCCATTTGCTTCTTATGTTGACCGGGTTGCATCTATTAACCTTTTTTTGTTCTTTTGTTGGTTTTGACCCAAGAGGTGGAACATTCTCCTTGTTTTATGTCAGCTTGTCTTTTGTTGGCTAACTTTCAATTATATGATTATGTAGCCCACTTCGTTTCCTTCAAGGCACAATCAAAACCATTATGCTTTAAATCCCCTTGGCACCAACTTTTAACATGTTAGAGGTGTGCATTTTGGTCCAACAAGAGGTATGCACTGGAATCTTTTGAATTTGGCCCAAGACTCAACAAAATATGCATGGTTAGGGTATGTTTCAATTGCATATGCCTCTAGCTCATTAGAAGATTCAATGAAAACAAACAGATTCTTGGAGTGATCCTAATTTTAGTTGTGGTTCGTTGTTTTGTGTAAGATGTTGAATGTGTACATAAATTGTGATGTTTGGAAACTTGTCAAAACCTACCTCTTTTGAAATATTTGAAAACTTAAAATCTTTTCACCCATTGGTAACAAAGGAACTTTCTAAAATTTTTATTATTAAGTTCATCTATTAAATCCCTATCCTATTGTTTTGCTTGCAACCTTAAATCTTTTTTCTTGTAAATCTTTTTTGACTATTGTCAAATTTAAACAATTTTAATTTTCCTCATGTAATTGTTCCTTGGCTACTATCAAATTTGATCCATGTTGATATCCATTGTAGTGTTTTTCTTTGACTAGTATCAAATCTAATCTACGCTTCACTTTCTTGTAACTCTTCCATAACTATTATTAGATCTAATCTATGTTGATCTTGCTCTAATTTGAGTGCTCTAGAAAGTTTGAATTGTGATGTTCTACCTTCACTTTGCAACTTGATCCTTGTTGCCCCAACCCATCTTGGTGCTCTATGACCCCAAGTTCAAATTTGTACCACAATAGCTGACGAGGTAATAAAATGTTTAAAAGAGATTGTAAACTCTCTTCCTAACTACTTGGGAGTTTTGACATGCTAAGATATTAAGAGCTCTAGAATTGAAACGACTCATTTGTTTCTATGTAAAAAACAATGTAAATTGTGTTTTATTGGTTTAGCGAAATTGCATTGTGCTCAAAATGAATGGGAACTTGGAACACCCACCCCCCTTCCCCCTAAATTGATATGTTGATTTGAAGATCCAATGTTGTGTAATGGAATGTTGTTAGGGTTGCCACGTTTATGAACAATTATATGTCACATAGTCCCAACTCCTCCCCAAACAGGAAAAACAACCTCCATTGTGGGGACCTTGTGTGATCCCACTTATTTGAACCCTTGATTGTGTCCAACTCTATGCCCATCACCATACTTTCATTTTTCACCTGAAACTTGGAGTGATGTAAATCCAGCCCACCCTATACCCATTGCCAAACACTATCACACTCTTAGGTGGACCACTCCTCTTGCACACAAACAAGTTTATTCTTATGATCAAATTTTAAAAAATGTTCTCATTAGTCAAACGTTTGAAAATTTCAGAACACAAATGCTCACAACTGAAGGGTTGGTCATAGGTGATATATATATATATATATAAGTTATTTTAATTTTTATGGAATTTGCTAGGGTTTTACCATCATACCTAAATACCTTGGCAGCTTTGGCAATAACTTGCCAAATAATTAATATATTTAGAGAATTTTAATTAACAACTTAGTTTTGATTGGAATATTTTGACAAGTAAAAAATAGATATAATAATATTGCATTCACTACCAAAAGTTTTTAGTTGTCTTTTTAGTTGGATTGTCCTCATGAACTTTTATGAATTTGAAAAGGGCCAAGGTTTGAATCTAACAATAAGTTTTGAATTATTTGGCATAATAAGTCTTTTTTTTGTGGAAAGTTTGACAAAATTAAAAATAATTTAATTTATGCGGAAGCCACCAAGCTACTACACTATATGTTGCTCATGCGGGTTTGCAAGATTTATAGTAAACAGGCCCCTTGCACTATACGGGCGTTTGATCACCGGCCTCTGTTTGGTGATGAGCGTGCTTACCATACAGAAAAAAATATTAAAAAAAACAAAATTGTAGGTAGAAATACGAAACTACGAGTAATAGTCGACTCGTATTTGTACGTAGCCGGCAGAACGTCGTCGTATGTGGCGGTGCTTCGTTAGGTCCGAAGCGCGAAACAGCGAACGCGAAAGCCGTCGCAGACAAGAGCGAGAGAGAGAGAGAGGGGCGCGCGCGCTCTCGCTCGCTCGATCGATTTCAGACATGGGTGGTTTAGCTTGGCGTCGCTCTCTCCATCTCCTGCATCGGTTCTCGTTGGGTCGGCCTCTGAATTCGTCTGCTCTCCTTGCTGCGGAGGATTTGCGTGGAGCTGCGTCCTCCTCGTCCTGGGTGTATCCTGCTGCGGTGGGGTCTGATGTGTACTCTCCTAGTAGGAATTTATGGACGGCAGCCGGTGGGAATTTGAGAGTCTCCGATGCGGAATTCGCTTGTAGTACTCGTGCGCGTGTAATTGGATTAGGATTTGGGAACCAGGGTAGTAGGCTGTCGTCTTTGGAAGAAAGGAGAAGAAGGTTTCATGGCTCAGGTGTGCAGAGGATGGCGCAGCAGAAGAAGGATTTCTACGAGATTTTAGGGTTGCAGTCTGGTGCCACACAGAAGGAAATCAAGACGGCTTACTACTCGTTGGCGAAGGCGTATCACCCGGATGTGAACAAGGAGAATCCGAGTGCGGAGAAGCAGTTCCAGGAAGTGCAACAAGCGTATGAGGTTCTGAAAGATGACGAGAAACGAGCCATGTATGACCAGTTAGGGCATGATGCCTATCAGCAAGCCGCTGCTGGGGGTGCTCCTGCTTCTGGCGGTTTTGAAGGCTTCTCTGAAACCATTTTCGGGGACATATTTTCCGGCGGTGTGGATGAGATGTTCAGACAAGCGTTTGGAGGAGATCAGCAGGGAGGAGGACGGCGCCATGTCCAGGTCACACTCTCATTGACATTCATGGAGTCAGCCCAAGGATGTAGCAAAAAGGTATCATTCCCTACCTCTGTGAGATGTCATTCCTGCCATGGCACTGGCTTACCACCTGGAGTCGAACCCCAACCCTGTAAAGCTTGCAGAGGCAAGGGTAGACAGGTGATGCAACAAGGCTTCTTCACTTTTGAGTCAACCTGCTCATCATGTGGAGGATCAGGCCACAGTGTGAAGGATCGCTGTCGCACCTGTAAGGGACAAGGAACAGTGAAAGGTACAAGAGAAGTGGATGTCACCATACCTGCAGGGGTAGAAACTGGTACAGTTCTGCAAATGAGAGGGGAAGGAGGACAAGGTTCCAGAGGTATTCGACCTGGAAATCTCCACATTCAAATTCAGGTGATGAACCATCCCGTGTTCAGGAGGGAAGGAGCAGATGTTCATGTGGATGCAACTGTGAGTGTTGTTCAGGCAATTCTTGGCGGTCAAGTGCAAGTGCCCACTTTGGCAGGTGATGTGGTGCTGAAGCTGAGGGCTGGCACACAACCTGGTCAGAAGCAAGTTCTAAGGGGCAAAGGTATCAGAGTGCTGAACTCAAAACACTACGGTGATCAGTATGTGCACATCAATGTTGTCATCCCTGTCAGTATCAATCAGCACCAACAATCGCTCATTGAGGAATTTGGAAGGTATGAGAGTGCAGAGGCTGCTGCTGCAGATCAGGCTGCTGAAGGCAGTGGGTGAGCTTCACATTTTTCTTAGGCTGCTGCCAAAGGGAGTAGTGGGTGAGCTTCACCTTTTGTTCAGCCAAAATTTGTCATTTTAGTTATGGTACATCAGTCACACTTGAAGCAAAATTTTATGCATAGATTCTCAAATTAGGATTCAGGAACTCCCTTCCTTTTTATACTTCCAAACAAGCACAGTCTTTTTGATACTTCCCATTGTGAGAGATGGAAGATGGTGAAGAATTAGAATTCTTCATAGTCATTGTCTTCTTGAAAGGGGGGGAGAGAGAGAGAGAGAGAGAGAGAGAGAACTTTTATGGGTTATATGAATGTGTCCAGCAGCAACCTCTCAGGTGGTTAGAGAATTTTTTCCCTTTGATATTGGCAGGGGAGGAGCAGCTTTCCAAAAACTGGGAATTGCAACTCAATAAATCAGCTAAAATCTTCAGAAGAATCTATTGATGGATTTCCCATTTATCTGATTACAAGGATGTGGATGTTTAGATAGGGAGGAGGTTAGGCATGAGGTAGGTAGGTGGGTTTTACTAAGGATTACTGAATACAATCATCAGCCTTCTCATTTGACCATGTCTGCACTCATCCAGACCATATTGTCTGAACATCCCTTGGTGGGTGCATTCTACTATGGAACAACATTGCTTGTTGCAGAATCCATTTTGGGAATGATATTTGCACATGTAGGTGTTGCCTTTGTATGCCAAGAGGACAACCTGCATTACATGTTACATGCAACCATCCACATCATGCATGAAATCTAGAATATTTGTGAATGCTATCTGACAAACCTCTCTGGTTCTTCCTCAGATGCAAGACTGAGAACAAGCTATGTCACCAAATTTGCAAACCCATTTTTGAAACAACATTATATTGGTGGAGGAATATGCCACTTTGATACTGCTGCAATATAAAATGTCATCTGTGGATAACAAACACATGATACTTCAAGGTATGATGAGCTTCATACATAGCACAAAACTACTAAATGAACAATGTGAATTAATGTGATAGCACAAACAATCCACACTCCTCAAGCATCTCCCCTGGCCCACCCTTCACATAATCATCAGGATACTGACATTTCATCATGCCAAATCACATAGTTTAAATGCTATAGACAAATTAGTATACTGTATATGTTGCTCTATGGAACCAAGCCAAGTGCACAACTGCAAGTTCTACCAGTAATAAAACACAGTTTGTGCAGCAGAGTGACTAATATTAAGGGTTCTCTGATGCATCATCCTCAGTCATAGAGAGCTTGAATGGCTCCAAAACTTTCATAGAGTATGCAGTTTCTGAGACAAACATCATGCAGTGTTTCTGCAGTCCTTACAATCCAAAAACAAGTGATGGGAAGGGTAGCAATTCAATCCATCCAAGTCAAAGCAATCTGTTGAAGAAAATGGAATCTGGTCATGAGCAGCAGGTTCATGGATGGAGCAGACAATAGCAAAAACAAGAATACAAATAAAGCAAGTATTCCCCACAGTCCCACAGTATCTCAGTATGCAGCAAGCTATTTACCTTCATTGCCTGCAGATACACCAGTCACCAGTGCATTAAGGGTACAAGTTTTGCCTCTTCCACTATCTTCAAATCAAAGGCTCTTCAGCAACACCAAGAAATATATAAACCAAAAACAAAACTGACTATTCAAGCTTTGAATTAAGACATTATTTTGAGGAAGACATGGCAGACACAAGAGACTGCTGCCTAGGCAGCAACCTCCTGCTTTGAAGCTTCCTCAAAGCTCTCCCCCTCTACCAGATCAGGAACTTCATCATCATCCTCGTCTTCTGCACCTGCACTTTGTTGTCTCTGAAACTGCTGTGCTATCTTCTTCAAATTGACCAAGTTGTCTGGGCCTGCAAATTCATTCAACCAATGTCAAAACCAACTAAGAAGCTGCAGACAGTCATAATGCTGGAAACTTGTCTTCCCACAAGCTTGAGTACCAGAACCTAGCACATGCTACTACTGATCATAGAGTCATCTTTGTAGTTGTCTAAATTACACCAGCGCAGAAAAGAGATCCACTTGCAAGAAAATTGGTTGGTGTAACCACTGTGTCTGGTAGAAACCAGAGTTCAACTCACCAAGCTGGTTGATGATCCCTGGCAAAAGCTCCTGAAGTTCTGTTTTACAAATAAAAAAGACCCACCAGGAAAAAGTCAGTTGCCAAGTCCTAAACCTAAATCTGCATTTTGCAAATACCAAAATCATAGCACATTGCAGATCATATAAAACAATCCAATTCTCCCTATAAAATCATGGCAGAGAATGTACTCTTTGTTTGTGAAGGCCCACTCACAACCCATGTATTAGCAGCTATGGAAGCTTGCACTGCAGAGAACAGAAGAAAGAAGACCCAAATAGAATCAGATTGAGTTTCTGCTAAGTCAGTACCCAGAATGAGAAAAAAAACATGATGGATTTTGGTTAGAAAAAGAACACAATGCACAAGAACATAGAATCCTGAAAACAAGCTGTGTTTGAAAAGTGCTACATACTGTTGTAGTAGTTCCTCACGTGCAATGTGGCCACACTGTCAACAAGGTTCATGTGCAGCAGCAGGGTTACTGACACATGTATGCATCAGAAAGGCATTTGGAGATGGAAGTGTAGGATGTCTGGAGACTTGAGGATAGAAGCTTTACCCTTAGGATTTACAAAGTGGATAACGGTTTCATCCTTGAAGATATTGACTTCTTCAATGCCGGGAATGGTGTTGACCCCCAGCCTCTTCAGTGTGCTCTGCAACCTCTTATCATCTGTTGTGGTGGTCTTATGCACGGCTTTTTTCTTCCTGAAGCCATAACCGCAGTCTTTTCAAAGCCTACAAAATTCTTACTCATAGAATCACAAACCTGCATGCCTTAAAAAGACTGGTTTTCTAGCAGACTTCCAACACAAAATTAATTCCGGACACAATTTCCATGAATTTTGCAACTAAATCCGTCATAATAAATTCAATTACCAAGAGAAGGCATTCACCAAAAAATATAAACAAAAGCTCCAAACCCTAAAAAATGTTACACAAAACCGAAACCGACATAGAAGCAAACAACAAAAGCTCCGAACCCAAAAACATGTTACATAAAACCGAAACCATCATAGAAACCCAAAAAATAAAAGCTCGGAACCCTAAAACATGGCACACGGAACCGAAACCTAACAAACAAAAAGCAAAGGCAGAACACCTGCTGTACATTCAGAAAATAATATAAGGAAAGCGGCTGCAAACCACGAGCTTATCAAAGAAAAGCCAAGCTTCTCATTGCCGCGAACTGAAATCACTCTAAACCCTAGAATGCTACTGAAACAGCAACAGGTAAAGGTGGGGGCAATGGGTGGAAAAAAAAACAAAGAGAGAACGGCAAACAAAGGCAGCGAACGTAAATCACCTTCTAACGCTGCCCTTTCCACCAGTGCGAACAGCACTGGCCATCTTCATGAGCTTTTCCTTGTTCATGGTGGCGGCGATGGCTACTGCAACGCTCCAGCTCTGAAGCGAACACGACGATAGACGTCCCGGCGTCGTACAAGCACGTCTGCTTGGTGGCGGCCACCACCCGCTCCATTTTGGCCACCCCACCCGGCCCGGCCCCCCCTCACCCGCGATTCCATCCCACCTGTTGTCAATTGCCCAATGAAAAGTAAGTTTTTTTTCACACAAATGCGAATAAAATAAAATAAAATGATAAATATATTATTCCATGTTTTAAAAAATATTCCTCAAATTTTAAGAAAAATAGCTGAAATTTTTTTGTCACATTTTTTACTCAGATTTTGGTTTGGTTGTTTTATTATTATTATTATTATTATTATTATTAACTAGTTTTTTAATATAATCACATCTAATGTTAAGTTGAAGTGAAGAGAGACAAGTTCTTTTTTCTTGATTTTTTTAATTTCATTTTTTTGTATTCACATCTAGAATGTTAGCTAACATTAAATCTTTGGTAGAATCCAAGGTAAGACACAATGTTAAGTTTATGTTGAGTAAATATTAATTTAATATCAAATTAACCAAAAAAACATAAATTTGGGAATAAATGTTAATTAGGTAGTAGTCCATCAAAAGGGATTTTATATCAATGTTAAGTTAACAAAATATTTTTCCATGGTGTTTTTTAGTGATTTTTTTTAAAAAATAATTTAATGTTGCATCATTAGTTAGCATCCCAAGGATTAAATGACAACATGGATTTAAAACTATTTATATGTTTTTTGAAACTAGTTTCAAAATGCTACCAAACTAAAATTAAAGACCAAATGTGAAAAATAAATAGAAATTAATTAATTAATTCAATTTTTGCTAGTGAATCCAAAATCAAAGACTCCATTAAGTTGCTATTACTTTAAATGGGAATCAATGATTTCTTTTGTAGTGAATTTTTGTCATGTCACAACAAATATTTTGAAATATATATATACATTATGTTGCAAATTCCTTGTTAAGAAAATTCACCAAAAAACTATTTCTTAAAGAATGGTCAAACTTTGCCACAATTGCCTACAATACGAAAGGGTGCTTGAGATTATACGATTCCATATTTTGAATATTGTGAAATTTAATTAAATATACATGTGCATGATTGCCATTTGAACAACATCACAAAATTGACAAAAATCACTGCTAGGAATGTAAAACCAATATTTTATCCATAGATGCTTTGCTAAGTAATTAATTAATTAATTGAAATGTTAATTAATATGATAAACGTGGAATTTATTTTTGCATGTGTAATTTGACAAAATATTGAAGCCTATTCATTCTTGGTTGTTTATCACATTAAATATGATCAAAAACTCATTGTGGTATTTAGCATATGTTTGAAGATTGGAATTTTTTTGTAGTGTTATTGAGCAAATTTTAGTTCAAAACTTTTTGAGCAAAAATTTTAAATGATTTTGTCAAGTCACCTTATTGATAACATTGTGACACAACATGTGGCCAAAATCATGTGCCAACAAATCTATCTTAAGGCTTTAAAATTCCAAAAAATGCAAATTATAATATGAACATGGTGAAATAAAAGGCCATTTATGGACTAATCTAGCAATTTTTTTGCCAATAAGAAAAACATTGTTTCTAAGTCATGGAAGATCCTTGATCCCACATCATAGTACCTTCCAAATTATGGAAGGTGCTTCTTTTGTTTTTTTATCTTTTTTAATTTTCTTCCATTTCTTATTTCTTGATGTAGGGGTTTTATTTTGTTCTTTATGTGATTTTTGACAACATGTATTTTGTTTGTTGACCTTCTAACAAATGTATCAAATCCCAAAAGGGTTTCAAGGTAAACCATTATCTTGTACAAAAGGATTCGTAAATAACCTCTCACCTTGGTTTGTTCATTACATACTAAACACATTTTTGTCAAATATCAATCCTAGGAAATGTGTTCATTTCTGATCATGATTAATGTCACACCCTTTATTGAACAATGTTTATCTACACAATAAAAATGACTACCCAAACAACACAATGATAAGGAACATTTAGTTGAAGAAAAACAATGAAAAGAATATCACAAAACAATGATTCAACTATCATGCGTTATTTTCCCCCTTCCTATGTGAACAAGTTTGACCCATTAGGTATAAAAAACTATGACAATGACAACAACAAAAAAGTAACTGATACAATTATCTATGATTGTTGAAATGGTGGAACTTTCCATAGCCTATGGGCTCAATTAATGTGATGTTTAGTCACACATGAGACAAATGTCAACAACCTATGACACATTTGATCACTTCACATATCCTTTGCACCTATGAATAAGCTTCATAAACTTTTTATCTTGGAATCAACTAGTTCCATGTTCACAAGTTGCCCCTTTCTCTCAAACTCCAATGGTGCAAACAAAATTGAATTGTGATAATGTATGAAGTCACAATGAATTTTTGAACGAAAATCTCAAAAAGATCAAAATGGTGCATTTCTTGATTTTATATGATTATTGTTATCAGTGACTCAAACACACCAATAGAAAAGATTTTCTAGGTGTTCAAAATCAATCACAACAAAATACAACAATACAAATGTAAACCTAAATCCAAGTTACACAAAATTTGAACTTGATCAAGGACGTGGGATATGTAAAGAAGTATTGGAACAAAATTTTATTCATAACATGAAGTTTGAAACATGACACAAGGTGAACAAGTATAAGGTGGCATAACACAAATGTAAGTCATATTTCAAATTAACATTAAACCTATGGGATAACACTCTTTTTGGAATTGGAAAGTTATAGAAGTTAAAACATAGGGTTCCATATATTGGTTGTTGGGTAAAAAATATAGTTCAATTGGTTTTACAATAAGACCATGTGTATTCTCAAAATCAAAATGTAATTAATATAGGGTATGCATTAATCCCATGTATTAGAAAAAAAATGGCATACATGAACAAATGACTTAGGAATCAATTGTTAGTATATTCTATTAAGTTTTTGTGTTTAAAAGTTTGGGAAGGTTTACAATTCGCAAGTTTTTCAATTTGATTTCAAAATTTGGGTAAAAGGGGGGAAAGTAGTGTCATGCAAGGGCTAAGGAAATTACCTAGACAAGTTAATGAATGTTGTTTTAAGATTTCACTTCAACAACTTGACATTAGGTTGTCTTTATGTTCAATGGTAGTTTACCTTATTTTATATATTAATTCAGTAAGTCTGTCAGTCTATCCGGGACAGTATATTTTGAATCCGTGTGAACAGGGTGTGATTTTCATGTTCAACGTGCCTTCTTGGATGTGTCTATATGTCTGTTTGTGTGGACAAAAATTGGGCAGTGCCTGGAAGATTCTTCCAGTCACTGCCCGTTCCCTGTGGAGCATCTGAACACGTGAATATATAGTGAGTTTCTCATCACTTCTCATTATCTCAACTAAAACTAAAATTGGAACAAATACATGGTACCAAAATCTAATGCAAATGTCAAATTTAAATTATGTTTGGGGTGGCTTAAATATGTGGATGTTAATATATAATTATATAAGAGAAAAATGGGAAAATTTAATATTCCCTTACATAATATATCCCCCAAACAATATTTTGTTGACACATATAGTGTCAAATTTTAATATAAAATATTTCCTTTAGGTGTTGAACAAACTAAAAATAAAGAAAGGAGATGGAACTACTTTTATTTATACTTATTTGAAAAGTTTTTTTTTAAAAAAAAATTCATGGGACTAATAGTCCTAAAAACCTTCTTAATCATCTTTGGATAAATTCACAATAAGAGTGGTTACAAGTGTAACCAATGTTATATTACACATTTGAGGTGTTAAATTGAGTTTATGTTTAAAATGATTAACATATTTATAATTTAGTCATGTGGCTTGGTATAAAATAATCATTGTTCACTCTTAACATTAATGATTCAACTAATGCATTGAAATGGGATCATCCGCTTGTTAACTTAATACTCATTTGACATTAATGAACACCAAATTGTTTGCACATGATGGTATTTAACCATTATACAACAACTTACCCCAAATTTGATCACATTGGACATGTTTATTATTCAAATAGAATTGTAGTGTCAAATTAAAGTTATCCATGTTTAACAATTTGTGTTTCTTCATGTTTATGGTCTTTTGACACCTATTTATATTTTATTATTTTGCTATATCATGAAGCATTTTTGTCATGGAGCATCTTCAAAATTGTTCATGTCTTTTTCAATTTCTATTGTCTTTCAAATTATTTCTTGTGTTTTTATGCATTTTTATGCATATTAGGTGATTGTATCCCATATTAATTAAGCGAGTTTTTAATTATATCTCTTTTGTGATTAGGACCATGGTTATAAATGAAAATGATGTTCCTATTGCATTTTTTTTTTGGTCAATGTTTTACAAATGTTGTATAATGTGTTTGAATTATAGCTTCTTAACAAACCACTAAAATTTATTTTTGTTGGACTTTTGAGGAATGTCAATCATTCCTAAGTCCTTCGCAAACCAAACTTCTATTCTACAACCCAATATGGTGGACTTTTTATCCAAAAAAAGGTTTTGATAATGGTATTACACCCTATCTACTTAGAGACAAAGGGTTCTTGCTCCTTTTCTAATTGATGATTCCCCATAGGGAAGGGCACGATCAAATAATTCTAAAATGATAATACTAGAAAAAACACAAAAAAGGAAGGTCCATTGTCGAAGACACCTTCAAGATCCTAAAAACAATATTCGAAAAATCCATGGGAAGACAAATATCCATATCATTATGGTACCAAACCTAATAATGTGATGTTGCATTTTACACAATTTGTTATTAAATCAAAATAAAATATATGTGGAATTTTCAAATTGTTGTAGAAAGATGCACGTTTTGAAGCTTGTAATAAGCCTAAAGAAACATGATAACCATGTCATAGACATAAAAAAAGACATGGAAATCATAAACTAATTGTACTTAACGGATAGGAAGCAAATTATTAACAACAACATGCGACATTTGAGGTTACCTTGGGCATCAACACATCATCCTTTTAATTAACATTTAGTTCACACATACATATAATTTTTTTGTTTTTTTTAAATCAATCAACTAAATCAATTGTTTGAATCAATTATGTACATCAATTGTTTTCAGATTGCAAAAAGTAATTTAACATAAAAGGAAAGAAATGTCATTATAATTTATCAAAATTTTCAATTGTATCATGAATAGTTTAATTAATTAGTAACAACATATGTAAACATCAAATATGTAAATTAAAAAATTCAATTAGATGGAGTTTCCTTGTTAGAATTTGTAGCAAGATCATAGTTTATTGTTGGTTTGCCTTTTGCATAAACCATCCACGTGACTTAAGTAAACCCAAAAAAACACATAACATAGACTTCTAAATGAAATTAGGTTTTTCATCATGTGTTTTCAAATTATATTCAAGTTGTTGTGCTTGTATTGTTTCTTATGCTTGAAACTAATGGTCTTCAATTTCAAGCTATATCTTGTCAAAGTTGACCACCAACACCTTAACATTGCACTTTTGTAGTTTATGGGTAAACTTGTCCTTGGGTGTTACCATTAAGAACCATTTCAAAGAATGGTTAAAGAATCGAAAGTGGCCAAATCATTTTCTTGGGCCCTTTCTTTTAAATGTTTTCACAACTATAATTTGTTTTTTCTTATGTTTATCCATTACACGTTTTAATATATGGCTTGAAGTTTATTTTGGAATTCTAAAAATATTAAAATTTTGTATTCTTAATAATGAAAGTTATATTTCAAGAATCACATTCCTTAACTTTGGAAATTCATAATTAAATTATATTTACTCCATTAATTGCCTACTAATAAAGTAATAATAAAATGACCTCAATATTACCTTAGGAAAAAAAATTCCCCCAAAGAAATCCAAATCATGTTTCAAATTTGTGTTCTTAACCATAAAGTTCAAGGAATGTTTTTTTATATGCAATTATTAAGAACATCAAAATACACAATATTTTTGATATTATTGAAATTTCAAAATCTATGGAACCTAATAAATATACTTCTTAAAAAAATGAAAATATTTATTTAATTGTTTCCTATGATTTTTTGAAGTTTGATGGGTCTAATAAATTCAAAATGTGATGTTCCTAATGGTATCATTAAAGGATGGGTTTACCCTTTTACCATATTAATGTTCACAATAGAAATTTCATTTCATTATTGTGTTCTCAAAAACAATTTGACCAACAAAAAGAAAAATCTTTGGAATTCAAATAGATGAATCATAATCCTATTTGAAAGTCACATTGATTGTATTTTTTTGCAAGAATTTCATTCAAAGACTTTGAGAAAATTTTCAAATGAACATGTTGCTCCTTTGTACCAATGTCGCAACCCTAACTTTGGGCTCGCGACCAAGGCAAGGGCTTTCAAGGATGCGAGCCAAGAGGGAAGCCCGGGAGTCACATCTCATGCTCCTAGGAGTGAAGTTGGGTGTGAAGGGATGAACCCTCACACTCCCAAGTGAACTCACATTTTGGGAGTTGGAGTCCCAATGGACTCTTAAATTTTTAATGAGTAATTTCAGGGATCAAAACCCATTGGATTGAAGAGTTCTTTATATCATTGAAAAGCTCTTGAAATTTAGATGTCTAAAATGGGCTCGCATGACCCATTTGAACACTTAAAACACAAGTTATGACCCAAAAAAAGGTCGGGAGTCAAATTGCCAATTTGACTCCCAACCACTAAAAGTCAAAAATTGCTTCGATTTAGTTGTGTGTAGGTGGCATGCCATATACCATTGAAAAGCTCTCGATGAAGGCTATAACCTTCATTTAAACCTCATCTCAATTGGAGGTCTACACGCAAAATTATGGGCCCCCAAAGTCATGGGAATCCCAATTTTGGAAATTTCGGGACCCCCACTTGGGAGTCGTGGGACAAAATGACATTTAGGTGTGGCTCCCATGGCGAGGCACAAAGTATACTATAAGAGGGAAGGTGGTGGCTTCCCTGAAGTCCAGGCCGTGATGAGTATTATGAATCTGTGGTTGCCCGTGGTTTGTCCGTGCATCAAAGTTTTCCAACTATGCATTAACAAACTTGTTGTTTGGTTTGTAGGTTCGTGTGAGTGATTGAATTGCTTGTCAATCTGTGTAGTCCCACTTCGGAGCTCTAGCATGCCCATTTACCCCCAAAGTGCTGCGAGCTAAAAAGCATGCCCCAACTCCTTTTCCTTCCCCTATTCACCTTCGGATTCACAATTGAGTCCATCTAGGAGCTTGGGGGTGCGTCAACCAAGATTGGTAAGAGTACTAATTATTTCATTATGTAATGAAAAATGGCTTTTGTACCAAAGTTGGAATGTTTAGATTATTTTATCAAGAAGGGATAAAGGTTCCACATGGGGAAAAATTTGATGGATGTTATGTCCAAGACTAAAGTTGTAATTCCTTTTCAATTACAATTACTTCAGTAGCCAAGCCATTGTTTTAAATGCACTCATCATAATTTGTAGACTTCAATTTATATGGTGTGTAGACATAATTGTTAATAGCCATGGTGTGGCAAACATGAGGAGAATGTAACATAGATCAACTACCAATAAAAACATCAATCATCTCATACATGTTCTTGTTGTAATGATGAGAAAAACTTAAAAATTATTTTCTTTTGAAAGGTCAAATCCGATTAGAAAATGTTGTTACATGTTTTGAACATGTAGTCAAACAATCTTTTGAAATCACCATAAATAACATCCCACTTGTCCTTACATGCAACTCCATTATGCAAAAGAGGTGAATGTCTTGCATCATTAACCACCTTTGTAATCATTTGTTGTAACATTTAATGGTAAGTTGGTTTTATGGGTTATATGTTCACTGCCAAATGAAGATGTGAAGTAACTAACAAATTGAAAATTATGCATGTACCATCAAATAAGTCTAGGTGTGAATGAACCTTTATACAACAATGTTTTAAATATATTATGATAACATTTGAATAAGTTTGAAATTGTAAATTAATAAATTTAAAAAACCAATAACATTATTAGAACATTGTAACCAATGCTTTCATTACTTATCCTTGTTTTAAAATGTTTTGAAATTATTTGAAAATGACATTTTCTTGAAAATAATTGATATACACCTCTACACAATAATATAATGGAACAAATGTTTGAATCATAACAATTAAAACAATTTGTGTGTAGGCTTGTTAATAATGAATTTTTTAAAAAATCCCTTGATAACTAATCATGTTCCACCACATCATCTTGATTTGCCAACCCATTTCTTTTTTAAACAATTAAATGGTGAATGTTGATCATTATATTATGAACTTAGATCCTTTTTAAATATTATATTATGAATGAAAATTGAATGGTGGTGATGGATTTCCATTTATTAAAACACATTTAAAATGATGATGGATAAATTTCATCCATGAAAAGCTAAATCACATGAAATTTCACATGAATTATCATATAAAATATATATTTCTTATAATTAAGTCTTAAAATCTTGATATAATTTGGAGATGATCCATGTTGCGATTGATTGGGTGTCATTCACAATAGTTGTACTTAGATTTTTCGAAAGTTCAAGTTCATTTCTGCATTAACTATTAACCATATACATTTTTAATAAAATTAACGTGGAAAAAAAGTATCCAATCATTCCCCATTTGTTTTAAGAAACCAATATGGATGAAAAGAAATTGTCACCTCAATTATGCATACATAGTTTTCAACCAAAAAAAAGGCTTGCTATCAAATTTAGTTTTCCAAACCTTGTAAAACTATATTTTTTCAAGCTCAAAAATGAATTCAACATACTTTTGAAATAATGATAGATCAAAATGTCATCTCCACCTTTAATTTGCAATAACTACATGAAATTGCACATCTAAAAACATTTTTTTACACGCACAATGTTTTTATGTCCAAGGTTAGGACCAAAATAACATTCAACCTCTCATGGGATGATCTTTTTAAAATCATCCATTTTTGGAGCTTGTTATATAAAGATTGTCAAATAGACCTTATGCAATTGCAACTTCCTCCTTTCTTGCAACTTTGTTGAATGTAATAGGAAAAAATACTAATATAAGCACCATGAATTAGATCAATTTTTTGTGTTACGAAATAACTTATTTGTAATACAAGAGAATCTAAGCTTAAACTACACACATAAACAAGGAAAGCAAGCCAATCTTAATGTTCCACCATGCCTCCTATTTCAAGGTTCTTTTGAAGTTCGTAACATGGATAATGGGACATTCCTTGAAGATAATCCCTTAAACATGAAGAGGTTGGAGCCTCATTTACAATAAATTAGGTATGAACAAGACACAAATCCCCCAAATTTTTAAAAAAAAAAATGTACTCAAACAAAATGACCCACCATTTGCATGCCTCATGGTTAATTGGTGTCACATCATTAGAATGCACATGGCTTGAATAGAGGTTGGTTTTGCCTCTCATGAGCATTATTAAAAAAATCATCCATAATTTGAGGGTTGAAGACTCAAATTATTGTTGTTCCTCACTCAAAATCTCAAGGTGATCACAAACCTCACCTTATTCAATAACTTTTTCATTCAAAATTCCAATGCAAAATACCCATTAACATCTCCCAACATAAATCCCTTAATCACACAAGCCATGTAGTGATGACACCTAAGTAATTTTAATAATCATATTTGTCACATGTGAAACAAACACATAACATGATTTTTTTGGAAATGCACAACATGAACAAGGAACTATATAATGCAAAGACCTTTTGGCTCAATTGAGGGTAATATAGTGTAAGTCTTGTTAAAGATTTATCAAAGGCAAATTATGGACAAGGTTATAAGTTTGTTAATTTTAATGTTTTCCCCCTATGTTTCTTTCTTTTCCTTTTGAACTTTGATTATTTAATGTGTGAAATAGTATGTGGAAATTCAATATTTATAATTTTATCACTTTGACTAAATTGAATAATGATCACTCAATGTTAACAAAATCATATATGAGATATACTTGCACCTTCTATGCACTAGTTATTGTAATTTTAAATCTTAAAACAACTCCACCAATACTTGGTATTTGGGTCTCTCATCCAATAAATCTCACATCCAAGATTGTTGGCTTACTATTTCCCTTGCCCCATATATAAACATGAAATTGAGATTATAAAAAGTGGAAAATTATTAATAAAAAAACCACTTAAACCAAGAAATCTAGCTAATCAATAATAGGCATTAGATTGTTAGTGCCTTGTGCCAACCATAGCATCCCGTGTACAAATGTTGGGCCAAAAACCATTTTGTTACCCCAAATTGGCATAATATTTATTATTATTCATTCAAAACTTCTTGTTGTAATACACATATTAGGGTTCTCTAAATCTCTTACATTTGTCAAGTTTCAACATATGTTAGATATCAATAATTAATTACTGCCTAACCTTTACACCAACATTGGGCGATTTTAAAATTTTTATGAAGAACCTCTAGTTCCAATTCAAAAAAATAAAAAATAAAAACAAAAAATCAGCATTGTCTTGGTTCTATTTTCTGGATCCTCACCTAAATTGAACAAGGACTATGGTTTGGCATCCAGTTCTTCTTCAAAATTTTAAAAAATAAATCATATCCTGGTTCCAGTTCCCAAATGTAAACAAGGGCATGAGTGTCACACCATGGCCTTGCCATTTACATTTAAAAAATATCTTAAGGCAAAAGAAGAATTATGGAATTTCAAATATTTCATCATGCAAAAATATAATCTTTAAAAAAATCCATCTAAAAGAAACCAAAATCCTTCAAGATATCATAACTCTATAACTAATCTCAAGTTTCAACACAAGCCAAAATAACATCTTTCCAAAATCCTCAAATAATAAAAATAGACCTATAATTATTACCTAGGGGCCTATCAAAATCCCTTAAGCTACTATACTCTATAAACAACAATATCCTTAAGGGCCTTGGTAGTAGGCAAGGCCAATCAAATTAGCTCTGGTTTTAGATCCTCAAAAAAGAAATTCCAATTTTGGTTTGAAACATGAAACCCACTTTGGATCTGATTCTTATTACTCACTAGCTATAACTGGAACTGGCCATTCTTTCTCACCAAAGTGGGTCCCTACCCCCACCCCCAACACACCACTTCAAACTCTATATTTGCAGAATTTTGTGAATTTTTTACTCATGTCCTTGATGAATAAAAACAAGCTTTACTAGGTACCTAAAATTAATTACAATCTAAAATTAATTGGATATCATGTCATATGATTGGATCAACATCATTTTTATAATGTTATAACCATCATTTTGAAAAGGCCTTATTTGGTTCAAGGTTTGAGTAGAAACATGGTTTTGAATGAGGAAGAAAGTGGGGGGTTTGTTTTTATTGATGTTTGTAATTAAATTTTCTTTTGATCATCTAAGTGATATCTAAGTGATGGTGTGCAACAATTTGGATGGATGCAAATGTAATGTGATTGATTACTATTTGATGGTCCGGAGATATGGTTGTTTATGGTAGTGATGAAGAAGCTCTTGGCCAAATAGGAAGAGTGTTTTTTGAAAAAGGATGCAATGGGTATGACCCCAAAATGATTTTTTTTTTTTCCAGAGGGATGATGATTTCTTCTCCATTGCACATATTATTTCATTTCTTACAATTTCTTGTTTTGTATGAATTTTTTTTAGGTTAAATAAGAGTAGCTTTAGCAACTCATTCTATTTGGGTAACATGAATATTATCACATCTGAAATTAGTTTTTAAATGCTTGTCCCTCCCAATTGACAAACAATAAATATGAGAAAACAAATATGGGAAAGTATATAACTAAGAGAGTGCCTGTATAATTGTCACACATGGGCCAATCATTGTAGTTGGCAAATGAATAGCAATCAATAGTTAGGCAACTAACAACATTCATTTTCTTTTTTAGGGTTTTTTAACACCCATGATATCATATGTGTTTTTAAAGGAAGCTAAACCCATTTTCACACTCTTGTAACATTGACTTCATCCAAAATACACAATATTTTTTCTCTCTTCGCCATGCGCTTGTGGCTTTCGATTTTTGTTTGCTCATTGTTTTACAACCTCTTACACCTAAATGGGTGGGATGTGGAATATGTGGTGTAAGGATTTGTCAATAGTGTGAGTTGAAATCTTGTGCTCATAGACAATTTCCATTGTGTATATCAATATTGTTATACTAGTATCATCAGGACTATGGTGCATTAATGCCATTTCAGAACTTGGGAAGTTTAGGCAAGAAGTGTACTACCATACAATTGTGCAATTCTTGGGGGTGGAATAGACCCAATTTCTAATAGTCTTTCAACAATAAGAATTTTACTAGCTACACTCAATGTTAGTAGAATGTAGTTATCTAAGCCTCAAATGAGAGGAAATTGTGTTGGGAAACACAAAATGATTTTGTATGTGATGTGTAGTGAGTGAGTGGAGGGAGGGGATGGTTATGTTTTGAAAGCATTTGTGTCACTTGCCTCTCCATTTGGATTAGCACAAGGGATGTCATCACATGAATGGAGTTTGAGTATTGTTCAATGAATCAAATAAGATGGTGAGGTTCCATATAAAACACCTTGTACATGTTGCACTGAAAAGGGAGCAACTATGAAACCACAGAAATTCAAGAGGTCTATCCCCTGTGCTCATTTACCAAAGATTTCTTAAGCATACTGCCTGAATTTAGAGGTAACCAAACATACCCTGATATGATGCAATTATTGGCATAGAAACAAAACTCCAAGCATGCAAATCTGAGCATCAAACAAAAGAGAAGAATATGTTGCCAGAAAGCACAAACTGCATGATTCAAAAAATTGTCATATAACTGAGAAGTATGATTGATTTCAGAGCTCTCAGATTTCGAGCTTCAGGATCCAAAATGCGGAAGGGTTCCAGATTCTATGACAACAGCAGGGCTTTATTGCAGGAACTATAAAATTGTCATGGAACTGAGAACTATGGATTGGTTTCAGAGCTCTCAGATTTGAGCTTTGGGATCCAAAAATGCAGTTAAAATCTCATCAGCAGGTTTCAGATTCTATGGCAATAGCAGGGCCTTATTGCCCAAAAATTGTCATAAAACTGAGAACTGTGGATTGATTTCAGAGTTCAGGTTTCAAGCTTCAGGATCCAAAAATGTGCTTAAAAATCTCATGGGCAAGAAGGTTCCACATTCTTCGACAACAGCAGGGCCTACTTTAATGATTGAGATTTACAAATAATAGTGCATTTAGAAATATTCCAAATGAGGACCACAAATGACAATAAAATCACAACAAAAGAGACTGCCAGAGAAACTGTCCCGACTCCCTGAATCCATGGAACTGAGTAGCCAAAAGGTCTTTGGGAGTCCAGTATTGAGTGACAAATCAATTAATGAAGATCGTTGGGTCGCAGCAGCAGTCGTCCAATAAACAGCAGCAGCAAAGAGCAGCCAGACTGCACAATTCCAATCAACACAAAAACAAGCTTTTGTAAACGAAAGAGATTTCATGTTTGAGAAGAGTAATCGAATGAGTAATCGAGTGGGTGATTTTTTCCCCCCAAACATTAGCATCACAGAAAAAAATTGCGTAAATATAATAATGATATGCCACATACCAGCCTTCAATAAAGCCTCCTCCTCCTCCTCTTCGTGGAGGTTGCTGTTGATATACTGGTGGTGGTGCCACTGGTGGACCTTGTTGATAATAGCCCTGAGGTTGAGGTGCGTAGCCTAAAGAAAGAGAGAGCACAAGCAACAACCCACAGCAAGTTACAAAAACTGTGCACAAAAAAGTCTAAAGACCTACTACCCTTCTTCGCCAAGAATAAGTCAACAAAGCCAACTAGAAACAGCAACGGAGGTCAAAAACCACTGAAAAATACCTTCTCTCCCTCTGTCTGTCTGTCTGTCTGTCTCTCTGTGTGAGCTTAGCCTGGAAACATTCACTCAACAAAACATTGAGGAATCCGGAGCATTACATACCTTGAGGGGGATACCCATAAGGTTGCTGGGGTGGGTATCCTTGGGGTGGATACCCTTGGGGTGGATACCCTCCTTGGGAAGCCATGACGTTAAGCCGATAGGTTGCAGAGGAACGGCAAAATACTTCTCCCTAGCTCCACACAGCTGCTTGTTCGCTCTCGCTTCTCTCACTCTGTCGTGTCTATATTCCACAAAAGAAACTCTTCCTCTTTCCTTTTCTTCCTCTTTCTCTATCAGAGCGAGTGTGCAAGCAGAAAAGCAAGGAACATGGAAGGAGCTATGGTTCTCGGGTGACCCAAGCAAGAAATATATAAATGAAGAAAGCAGAAGACGTTTGTGTTGTGCGCACGAACACGACGAGGAGTGGGGGAGGAGGAGGAGATGGAGAAGCGAAGTTCAGGCACAGGAAGAAGAAGACGACGACGAGGGCGGGTGGGGGAACCGTGGGTCTGGACCACGCGGTTCCTGCGCAGTCTGGCCTAGTTTCCGCGCGGGTCCCACCTACGTACCTATCTACTAGCACGCTGAAAACGAGGATACGTGGTGTTGACCGTTGACCTTGTCGTGGTAATTAATCAAAACCGCGTTAGGTTTTTTTTACCTCTTTGCGGTAAAAAAAAAGGGACGGCGTTAAAAACATTTAACCTCTTTCTTTTCCGGGAAAGAAACCGGGTTCTGTGACCGTTGGTCGACAGGAGACACCGTCGGTGGGTTCGAGTTTGTGACCGTTGGTTGGCAGTAGAAATTGCAAGGGATGGGTTTTTAAAAAAGTTTCTTTAGGTTGTGTTTTTTTTAATAAAAAAATTAATTTCTTTTCTTCAAAAATCCTCAAGTGTAATGCCCTTGCCTAAAGCCAAATTTGAGCAAAATCCTCTCCCCCCCCCTTCTCTCTCTCTCTCTCTCCCAATATGGTTCTTGATAGTTCAACATTATTTATGTTAGATCTTTCATGTTCATGCCAATGTACATAAATAGGAGTTAAATAGATTGGCTTGAAAGAGGTAAATTATTAAATTATTTTAATATACATCATATTCACATGAAAAGGCACATGTTAGGATAAATAACTAAATAAATAAAGTGAAATCATTGTTAGGAAAAGAAGGAGGTCCTTAGGCTTGGAATAGGTAAGTATGAACAACATAGATAGATAACGATAGTTTTATCACATTATATTGTTTTGTTTTCTATTTTAGGGTTTTTGGGTGATTGCTTTAAGCAAGAGACTATCCATGTTGGTGTGGGATATAGTTAAGTTGAGCCCAATGATGATCCAAATTTTGAGGCAAATTGTGTTAAACTTACACATCAATTAATTAATAGAATTAAATTAATAAATTTATTAAAAAAACCATAGCCCAAACAAAATTGATGACACAAGTCTCTCTTATGTACTATGGGTGGGGCTTGTTCCACTCACGAACACAACAAGTCCACAAACACAATGAACTTGAAAGGGTGAACCATTATTCCATTAAGTGATAACAACCTCTTCCAAGGCCTTTTTCAAAGCATAACCAATTTTCTCATTGTCAATTCACATTAAATCACATTTGTCATTGATTCACATTAAAATAGACACTAATAATGCAAAAAATGTAGTGTGCAAATAACTACATGTCCCACTTGGGAAAAAAAACTTGGAAAAGAGTCAAAATAAAACGTCAAACCAATTACATTTATGAAATTGAAAAAATGGATGAATGCAGTGCAATGGACATAATCTTGCAAAATGGGGAATGGTATTCTATCTTGTCCATTCCATAGTACATTGCCATGTGCCATGTACCCTAAAATCGCCAAATTTTGTTGTGATATAACAAGTATCAATGTGTGAAAGAGCCATCCAAATGTTGTTTTGTTTATTCATCACATGGTTTGCTTGCAAATGGCAACCAATCTCAAGATGCCTTGGACAAGGATGTGTGCCATGTAAATACATCACCAAAGTTAGGGGACCTTAATGGCTTTTGGGACACTCTCTTGATGTTTTGTCTAAATGTCATTTTATCTTATGCATTCCTTCCCCTTTTTGAGCTTCCAATACTAGTTGGCCATTTTTGATTTGACTCCCATCTATGTTTTTGAGAGGCTTTTGGAAATGGGTTATTTAAAGTGTCCATACTCCCCTTAGTTTGTTGGAAGGTCTCTCTCCCCATCTCTAGAGGGGGAGGGTAGGTACAATTTTCACTAAGGTCGTTGCCGTGACAACAGGTCTTGAAGGTTGGGCACTTATGGCCCTAATCATTGCCTTTAGATTCTTGCAATATTAATACCCATTTTTATTGGAGGTTATTGGAAGCACTAGTTCATATTTAATTCCATTCCAATCCCACCTAAAGTTAACAAACAACATTTTTCCATTGTAACACAAATTTGCATTCCCCCTTTTGAATAATTATCAAAGAGGGCAGTGGATCATCTGTGACATGATTGTTAATGTTCATTGCACATGCTTGAAATATTGCATAGGTTTGAATTTGAATGCCTTGTTTTTTGGTTGTTTAATCATCTTGTCATTTTGTATGGCCTTTAATATCCTCTTCTCAACATTGTGCACCAAGTTGGGGTCTCCCCTATCTAGTAGATATTAGTTTGGCCCACTCCATCTATGGTGACCCAATGGGGATATACTTTCTCCAAAGTTCCCATGGAGAAGGAATGCATTGCATTTCATGACATTGTTTGAAATGCTTTTGTTTTCATTAGTAAAAAAGTCTGATTACATGTGTCGCATGGATAAACAAATGTCCTTCCATTATCTTCTCTTTAGTCTTCATGTTAGTAGGTTGATATTATGTCTTCCATAGATGCAGTTCACATTATGGTTGATGTGATAATTGTTCATCCCATTTCGATATATTTAATTTTGTGAGTTGCCATCTTTTGTGGAATGGCCATGACAATTGTGGTTCAAACAAAGGATAAGCTCTTCAAAAGTGGTGTAATATAAATATCCATAAAAATGAAGTGGAGTTCACCCTTTACTTCCCCCCATTTCTCTTTTTGCATACCTATTTATAAATATTTGTAGAATGAAAAGAACTTGGGGCAAAAAACTAAAACAACAAATTAATTTTAGAAGTTGATTAATTGAATGCAATAACATGATGTTCCAAGGTGCAATCACACAAACATGAGTCATAGCAAATGTAATGCTTGTTTAATTTTTCACATTTAAAAGTGATGATTTAATCTGGTGTTGAAAGTTTAAGATTTTTTAATACTTAAAGTTCCCAATACATCATTGAAGCATGTGAATTAGTTTTTAAAATATCCAATGAATAAAAAGTTTTCAAAAGTGTCATTAAGCATTATAATGGTTATTTTTAAGTACAAAAATGACTTGTAAATGGCATTCACAACTTTGAAAATGAAATATTTTTTGAAATCTTTTGCATAAACCTTGACATAATAGTATAAAGAAAAATTTCAATTTTTTTTTAAATGAAAAATTTTGTGAAAATATTTCTAAGAATACTCCCTCAAAACTAGGTCCATAAACAAATGGATGTGGCTCTTGTTATTTCATTTGCACCCTCCATGTTTTGAATGGCAACCTCAAACTAAAACCTTTGCTTACACTCCTTTGTTGAATTACGAGAGAACAAATAACAAAAAGACCTTATGAAAATAGCATGTGGACATAAAAAAATAAAAATAAAATAGCAAAAAATTGTTTTATATCACCAACAATTTCTTTACCTACAAACAAAATCTTATATCACTTAGAAAATGTGAGCATGTGTACCTTCCTTCCAAAAGGTTTCAAAACAAGGACATAAAACACATTCAAAAGACACACAATTTGAATATAGGTGGTTTATTTTGAAAAAAAGGACAAAAAACAATCAAGTTTGCTTCTCATGGACCTCTTGGAATCAAAATAAACAAAACAAAAAAACGAAGATCAAAAAAATATGGGAAACAATTTAGACTATATATGGGTGATAGAACAACGACAACAAAATCAAGATAGTTTAAGAAATGTCTTTTCAAATAAAGACAGTATTGAATGTTGCTCATTCATATGAGCAAGCTATGACACACATCTTTACATGTTCCTTTGTTAATATCCTCTAAACATAACCTCTATTGAGCTTTTTTAAACCCACCCTTTGGCGAAGCTTTGTTGAACGTACCTTCTTAGCCTTTGCCAAAAGCTCTTTCATGCCTTTCTCAACCTCTATCAAAATGCCCAAAACTCGCTTCATGAACCATTTTGCACACCTTCTCACACGTTTATCTGTCTTTCATTACGGGAAGTTCAAAGCTTGTGAAAGTTTTGGGGCTTGCATTAAACTTTTGCTTCACTCTCTCTCTCTCTTGACTCCCTTGCCTCACACATGAAACCTCAACACTAAATTTTCCTCTCTTAGACTTCAAAAGAATCACAAACTTTGGGTGAAACTCCAAAATGTATCAATTCCAATGCATTTCCAAATTTTGCTCAAAGTGTTTTCTTTCCTTTTTACTATGTTGAACTCAACTTTTAAACCACTATGCCCCATGTTTTGGCTAAATACAAGGTTCCCACCTTAACTTTTCAAGATTTTATAGCTATTTTCAACCTCCTTATTCTCCTTAATATTGTGATCTAAGTATCTCCACATGCTTAAGTTCACCACGAACTTAGTCTCTTGCATTACAATGGGTAAAGCTCTAAGGGACATTCCCAAAATGTGAAGGCCAAGACTCCACTATCGCCTCGCCTCATCTTAGGCCATTTATTTTGGGAATGCCATCACCTTGGGGCTTTACCTTCTACAAGAAACCAACTGAACTTTATTGCAAGGAAAAAGAAAGCATAACATGCAAGGAAAAAAACAAAGAAATTGAGGAGAGGGGGTGGGGAGAAAGAAAAGAATATCCCCCCTTGACCCGATCACAAAATAGAAAATAATTGAAGGCCTAACTTCTTGTCATTTTACTCCACAAAATGACAAGAAGATTGATGCGAATAAATTCAATTTTAGCTTGAACCTAAGTTAAGGGCTGGCCATTTTCTTATTTATTTATTGACTCGGTCCAACAATTTTCCTTAATTTAGGTCTCACTCCCCAAACCTTAGTGTTGATTTAGTGTAGAATATCACCATTTATTTAATGTAGGATCATCAATTAGAGAGCAACCCAAGAAAGGATTTAACATTATTTGGCCATAAGTTTTTTTAAGAGAATTGTTCAAACTGTTGAAAATAGGTGAAAATTTACCCCCCCCAAAACTGAAAACTCAATCAAAATGTAGCTTTGCCTTACACTAATTAACACCATGGTTAGAAACCCTAAAAAAAAAATTGGGGTTGCATCAAAAAACAATTATAGATATCCCATCCCTAGACTCAAACACAGTCTCCGAGTCTCCAAATTTTAACATTTTGTGGGTTAAGTATGAGCTCGAATAAGAGGCCGTACTCAAGAAGATGAAGGTAAGAAGTGTTTTGTTGCTATCAACCCCACCCGGGCATCCATACCCTACCTTAAACAGCCGGTTCTTTCATTAAAACTGCCGGTTCTTTGAAAATCTTCAAGAACCCCCTCATAATTACCCGGAGGTCTAATTTATTATTGGGATTTTTTTAATAATAATGATAATTACTTTTTTTTAATTAAAAAAAAAAAAACCAGAACCTGAGGTTTTTTGACAAAAAATCAAAGAAAGGCACAAAATACTGGTTTGAACTTAGAACCTTATTATGTTCATTATTTCAGTTTTGGTTTAGGGTTTAGGGTTTAGGGTCGCAAAACAGACTCTAAACCCTAAACCCTAAAACTAGGGTGTTTTCAATTGGGATGTGTGTTTTGGGGGGGGGATAATGGATGATGGATGATGGCCTGAGTGGTTGTTGTGCCTAAAAGGCCAAAGCACATGGGTTGCCTACCATCGATGACAATAATTTGTTTGGGTGAGTTGTGCACATGGAGCTCACTCACTAACCAACATAAGTGTCCCACATTTTAGTAGTGTATGGGGGGCTTTACCGACCATAAAGACCTCTTCCAATTATTCCCCCCCTTTTTTTATCCTTTTTGTAAGACCCTCCGGGTATCATTGGGAAAAAAAAACTCTTTTTGGAGGTAGTCAATAGCTTTAATAGCTACCTTTGAAAAAGAAAAAAAAAGGGTGAAAAATGATTTTTTTAAAAAGGGAAATATGTCCATTAAATAAACAATTGTGGTATGGTCAACCCACCACCCCCCCCCCCCCCCCCCCTCCCTCTCTCTCACCCATTTTCATCCAATTATTTTAAAAGGAGATATGTCCACAAATGAGGTATGGCCAACCTCTCCCACCCTTTTTTATCCAAATCTCATAAGTAAACTCCACTTTTTAAATAGAATAATTTTAAATATTTGACATCAAAAATTTTGCACAAATTATTTTTCTTCTATAGGCATGTGATGCAAAATAAATAAATAAATAAATAAATAAATAAATAAATTCATTTTTTCCATAAATGATATTTGCGAAATTTTTGACAAATGGACATAGACTTCTACTTCGTCCTCTAGGAGTTAACTTGTGATTGCAAATTGTGTCATTCATCAATATATTTCCTAATTACGTTTAATTTGTAAAAACATTCTTTCCCAAAAATCTCAATATGGTGTTTTTAAAATCATATAGGAATCTTTCCATGAAGCTTCATTTTTTTAATTAAAAATATTTAAATAATAATAAAATTATCTATAATTATTTTGTGGGTCTTTGTGTATATTGAACAAAACCCAATGGATGATTTTACCATTTTTACATGTTTTTGTGTCATAATTTGAACATGGGTCACAACAAAAACAAATAAGGTTTAATTTGTGACCAAATTTCAGTTATAATCTGGACAAGGGTCACAACCAAAACAAACAAGGTCCATCTTGCGATTGAATTTTGATTGCAAGCTAGATAGGGGTCACAACCAAAATAAACAAGGTTTAACTTGCGATTAAATTTCAATCATAATCTGAACAAGGGTTGTAATTAAAACAAATAAGGTCTAACTTGCAATCGAATTTCAATCATAATCTTTGTATGTGATTTGGTTTTTTGTGGGCATGTTTATCATCCATTTTACAATGCCCAAAAAACGAGTTGTAATCCCAGAAAATAAAATAGTGTTTCAAGATAACATTAAATAATGCCCCATATGCAATGGACAAGAAAATATATGTTTCCATGGTCAATTGTTAGGGTTGCCAAAATTTTACGAAATTGAACTTTAGGCAAGTTAGTTTATAAGGTTTAAGGAATGGTAAGATTAACATGATGGATGATGGATCTTGAGGTTACATGTTAGACAATGAAAAAACTATAATCAATTAATGAAATCATCCAATGTTGAATGACCTTGGACCACAAATACATTGATCATGTTTTAATTTAGTTCGAGATTGTGTATTCTTAATATTAAAAAAAGATGTTTCAAAAAATGTGTTGGACTAAGTTCATGTGTATGACATGTGTGTAGCTATGGATGAATACACCAATTTGGTAAAGTCTACATCTAGCTTTCAAGGAAATTTATGATGATTTAGGAATACCATAGTATTTGGGCTAGTTTGACAATAATTAAATATTTGTGATTTTTTTGAATTTTTTGATAAATACTTGGTAATTGTATTGAATTTTTTTGAAATATAAGTTTGTTTTTTCTTTTTTGTGTGCCCCTCCAACTCCCCCCCCCCCCCCCCCTGGGTCTTAAAACTAGGCAACTATCTAGTATTTGCATATAAATAAATTAGGAACTTGAGGAGAAAGAGAATAATAATGGCTCTTTCAATGATCTAAAAATAAATTACTCAACCCTCTTAATGTCATGAAAATGCAATTGACACCAATTTTTAAATAATTAATACTCAAATTCTATCAATTTATTATATAATATCTCAACCTTTGTTGAATGTTAACATACTTGAAAAATGGGTGTTGATTTGAGCTTTTGAAAATCAATTAAATATTCAACAATTCACTAACAAACTTGCCCAAGTACGACAATGTACATATTGCTATACAATCCAAAATCCTAATTGTAATCTTATTTTGAGCACATCATTGTGTACCAAATTATCTAAGGATGTTTGAATGGAAAGCTTTGGGAGCACAACATATTTGTATATGCCATGTCTAGTTTATTCTTGAAAGGGTATAACAAAAGTTGGGTAAGTTGTTTAATTTTGTTGAAAACTCACCCTACATATCACACTCTTATCTTTGACTTTGGATATATGTTGGAAGATAGTTTCTAACTCAATTATAACCTAACTTGCACAAACTTGCATGGATGCAATCCTAACCTTTTGCAACTTGATTTCAAACAAGGATAACTTCAAATATGTACATTGAGGTGTTGGGGTAGAGAGATTTTAGTTGAGTTTTTTTGTAAATAAGGAGAAAAGAAAAATTGAAGCCTAAATCAAATCTTAGTTGATTTGAGAAGCCCTTTGTTGACATGTGAGCTTCCTATTGGTTTATTTCAACTACCCCTCCCCAAACCCCCTCATTTTATTTTTTTGGGAACAAATTGACAACCAAAGCTAATTGTTGATGAAATGAAAAGAGGTTAAAAAATAGGTAGGTAGGTCGGTAAATAGGTAGGTAAGTAGGTAGTAGGAGGCTAAGTCAGTTGTTATGGCAAATGTTCTCATCATCATATGATAAGGTACCCGGCACCCAAGGGATGGTCACCTAAAGGACCAAATACCTCATATACCCAAGGGACGATCACCTAAAGGACCAAATACCTCATATACCCAAGGGACGATCATCACTTAAAGGATCGGATACCTAATCCTCTTGTGTGATAAGGTAGCCGGCACCCAAGGGATGGTCACCTAAAGGACCGGGGTACCTCAACATCCTATGACAACGTAGCTAGCACCCCAGGATGGTCACCTGAAGTAGTTTTCCAACAAAAGATGTCACGGAAAGCCTATGGAAGCTTTGTGACTATTAACTCAAAAGATTCACTATTGTTGGAGAGCTTGGTAGGAAAACATGGAAACACATCCCCCCCACCCTTCCCCCACAAACAAAATAATGAAAAGAAAAAGGGGAAAGAAATCTAGTCTCAAGAAACGCCATGTACTCCCCCTTTGTCAATCAAATTTCTTTTGTTTGGGCTATGTAGGAGAGTTATTTCTCTCAAGTTGCCCTATCTTTGGGCCCTAGTTTCATCCTCCGATCCATATTGCATCCCCAATTTGAGTGAGTGTATGAGACAAAGTGAGCCTTTTACATTATTGGGTACCACCATTTCATGACCCATTTTCCCACATTTTGTATTGAATTGTGAGTACAATGGATACGCCTATTGCAGTCGACCTCCTTATTGATCCAGTGTGTGAAGAGCAGCACCCGAATTCACAGCTCGTTGTTGTTGTTGTTACTACACCCGACCACCACAAGTTTTGTATCGGGTTCTTGCCTGTGGATGTGCGAGGACGCCCGTTGCTGGACTTGTCCAAAACCGGAGGTTGGCGAGCAGCGTTCTTCATTTTTGGTATGTCAATTCTTAACAAAGCACATCTCTCAGGGACTTCTTTACTTCTTCTTAGGGAAGAAGATGATTTTAGGTTTAGGGTTAGGGTTTCTTCATTTTGAGTTTTGCCCCCATTCCTCAGTTCTTTAAGAGTTTCATTGAAATGAGAGGTTTTTTTTTTTTTTTTTTT